>Ga0209811_10000227_pt1 | contig 26585 bp, 14 predicted proteins | sample Coa_R1_6_FD_187161 | JGI IMG/M metagenome (GOLD analysis project Ga0209811, IMG submission 187161) | Surface soil microbial communities from Centralia Pennsylvania, which are recovering from an underground coalmine fire. - Coalmine... | ecosystem: Environmental > Terrestrial > Soil >... | reverse complement strand
ATTTGAACCCGTGTTACCGCCGTGAAAGGGCGATGTCCTAGGCCGGGCTAGACGACGGGGACGAGATAAACGTGAGGCGGGTTTTCGATTGCGAACTTCTGATGGTAACAAGCGCCTCTTCGAGATGTCAAAGTGCAGAGCCGCACTCTCCGCATCCGCAGGATTTACAATATCCCAAACCTCAATCGAAACGGAGCGCCGGGTGGCTGATCCCCTTCATCTGAGTTTGTGGTTTCCGAGTTTCAGCGAACAGGACATGATGCTGCACGTCTTGTCCGTTCTGCGGCAGTTCCCTTTTTCGGTGGTTCGTCCGGGCGTCAGCTACATATCGGTCCAACCAGTTTCGTGGAACGAGCCGACCATCCTCGAACGCCGATTCACGCCAGGCGTCGCGCCTGAAATTGCAGTCGACGTCGCGTCCGACCTCTTGCACGAAGACTACGCCTACGTGTTCGACGCGGATTGGGACTTGTGGACGCCGGATTCTACCGGTCGCCAGTGGGCTCTCGCCCCAAATCACGTGCGCTTCATCGCCCAGGGTGCAGAGTTCGACGAGGGTACCGCGGAGACTACCGGCCATATCGAAGTCGACTTCGGACTCGACAGCGCTTTCCTTCAGGAACAGGTCGAACTCGACGCCGACACCGAAGAGCGCGTGCGCGCGAACGTTCACAAGCTGATCGATTTCACCAACAAAGTCGAGAAAAACGCGCACGCTAACGGACGGCTGCTCTGGTCCGACTCAGAAGACAACCTCGCGCAAAAGCTCATCGCCCGCCTGCAAAAAGTCCAATAAGGAAAAGTGGAGCGACGGCGTCCTCGCCCGTTAGGGGAAGAACTCGTCGCTCCAACAGATCCTGTCGCGAACTCCTGACCGCAAGGAACTTACTTCGTCCGTCCGCCCTCGACCTTGAGCGCATCAGCCGCGGCCGCTTGTGCCGCCGCCAACCGCGCCGTCAACACGCGGAACGGAGAGCACGAAACATAATTCAGACCCACCCGATGGCAGAACTCCACCGACGAAGGCTCGCCGCCGTGCTCGCCGCAGATTCCCACCTTCAAATTCGGCCGCGTCTTGCGCCCGCGCTCCGTCGCCATCTTCACCAGTTGGCCCACGCCCTCCTGGTCTAGAGCAGCAAACGGATCTTGCTTCAAAATTCCCTCTTCTAAATATGTCGGCAGAATCTTGTTCACATCGTCACGCGAGAATCCGAAGGTGGTCTGCGTCAGATCGTTCGTGCCGAATGAGAAGAACTCCGCTTCCTTGGCAATCTCATCTGCCACCAGGGCCGCGCGCGGCAACTCAATCATTGTTCCCACCAGGTAGTCCACCTTGTGTTCCTTCTCTTTGAAGACTTCGTCCGCGACTCGCCGGACAATCGCCGCCTGGTTGGCCATTTCCTTCAACGTAGCCGTAAGCGGGATCATGACTTCCGGGAATACCTTCACGCCCTGCTTCGACACGGCCACCGCCGCTTCAAAGATCGCGCGCGCCTGCATCTCCGTGATTTCCGGGTACGTGATGCCGAGACGGCATCCGCGGTGCCCGAGCATGGGATTGAACTCGTGCAGTTCTTCCACGCGACGCAGAAGATTGGGGATGACCTTCTTCAGGTCAGCTGCCCCTTTTGCGCCGAACCGCTTGTACTTACCGATCAGCTCTTTCTTGTGCTTCGCGTCGGCGTAGGGAAGCACGGCGATATCGACCATCAGGTCTTCGCGCCGCGGCAGGAATTCATGCAGCGGCGGATCGAGCGTACGGATCGTCACCGCATACCCATCCATCGCCTTGAAGACTCCTGCAAAATCGGCGCGCTGCATGGGCAGCAGTTTCTTGAGCGCAGTCCGCCGATCCTTCTCATTGTTAGCCAGAATCATCGCCTGCATGTGCGGGATGCGGTCTTCCGCGAAGAACATGTGTTCCGTACGGCACAGCCCGATTCCCTCAGCACCAAAAGTCCGTGCCTGGATAGCATCGCGCGGAATATCAGCATTCGCCCGAACCTTCAGCTTGCGGAACGGGTCCGCCCACTTCATGAAGGTCTGCAGTTCTTTATCATCGGGCGACGGGGGAAGCGTATTGAGCTGTCCTTTGATAACCCGCCCGGTTGTACCGTCCAGTGAAATCCAGTCGCCGGCCTTGAACACCTGGCCCTTGACGCGCATCTCCCGGGCTTTCTCATTGACCTCGATGTCGCCCGCACCCGCCACGCAGCACTTGCCCATGCCACGGGTGACCACGGCCGCGTGGCTCGTCATGCCACCACGAGAGGTGAGAATGCCCGATGCGACTTCCATCCCGTGAATGTCTTCCGGTGTGGTCTCGCCTCGCACCAGAATGACCGACGCCTTCTTTCCGAGGCCAGCTTTCTCCACCGCTTCGTCGGCCGTGAACACGATCTGTCCGACCGCAGCACCCGGAGAAGCTGGAAGCCCCTTGGCCAATACTTCGATCTTCACACCCTTTTCATCAAGACGCGGAACCAGGAAGTCATACAATTGGTTCGGCTCCACGCGGAAGATGGCCTCTTCCTTCGTGATGAGCCCCTCCTCCACCATCTGCAGCGCCACTCGCACCGCGGCCAACCCAGTACGCTTGCCGTTGCGGGTTTGCAGCATGTAGAGCTTGCCGTCCTGAATGGTGAACTCGAAATCCTGCATGTCTTTGTAGTGCTTTTCCAGACGCGTCGTGATGTCGCGCAGCTGGTTGTAGACCTCAGGCATGATCTTCTCGAGCTCAAGAATGTGCACCGGGGTGCGCACGCCCGACACCACATCCTCACCCTGCGCATTCAGCAGGAATTCGCCGTAGAACTCCTTCGTGCCGATCGCTGGATTGCGCGTGAAGCCAACACCCGTGCCGCTGGTCTCGCCCAGGTTGCCGAACACCATGGCCTGCACGTTCACGGCTGTACCCAGCATGTCGTCAATATTGTTGATGCGGCGATAGTGCTTTGCCCGGGCGTTCTGCCAAGAACGGAACACTGCGTCTCTCGCCATCACCAGTTGCTCATGCGCATCCTGCGGGAAGTCGCGCTTGGCGTGTTTCTTGACGACCTTCTTGTACTCCGCGATGACTTCCTTCAAGGCCTTGGCATCGAGATCGGTATCGAGCTTCGCCTTCTTCTGTTTTTTCTTCTCGTCGAAGACTTCCTCAAATGCCGACTTCTCGATTTCAAGCACGACGTTGCCGAACATCTGGATCAGTCGCCGATACGAGTCATAAGCGAAGCGCGCATCGGCACGCTTGGCCAAGGCTTCCACGCTCTCGTCGTTGAGGCCGAGGTTCAGAATGGTGTCCATCATGCCGGGCATGGAGAACTTCGCGCCCGACCGCACGCTGACCAGAAGCGGATTTGCGCCTTTGCCAAGTTCCTGCCCCTGCAGTTGTTCGAGGTGTTGGAGCGCCTCTTCCATCTGGCGATCGACTTCCTTCGAAACCGCGTTGTGCTTCATGTACTCGCGGCAGGCTTCGGTCTGGATCGTGAATCCGGGAGGCACGGGCAGCCCTGCGTTCGTCATTTCCGCCAGGCCGGCACCCTTGCCGCCCAGCACGTCTTTCATCTTGCCGTTGCCATCGGCCTTGCCGCCGCCGAAAAAGTACACGTACTTCACTTCGTTTTTCGGGCTGGTTTTGATTTCAACTTCGGTCTCGGGGAGAGTTGTCGTAGCCATGATTGCGTCCTTTACTGTTTCGAGGATTCTTTGCCTTCGGTGACGATTTCGGAGAAGTCCGCAATCGTCGAGAACTCTTTCAGAAGCGTCTGCAGCAATGCCAGCCGGTTGGCGCGAACGTTCGCATCGTCGGCCATTACCATCACCTTGTCGAAAAAGTGATCAATGGCAGGCCGCAGCTTTCCGATTTCCAGCAGCGCTTTTTCATAATTACGATCCGCGCGCAGCGCTTCGACCTTCTTTGCTGCCTCCGGGACCTGCGCGGCCAGAGCTTTCTCGGCGTCTTCCTGAAGCAGCGCCGCGTTCACCTGGAGCGCAACTTCTCTGCTCGCCTCGCTCGCCTGCCGCAGGATGTTTTTCGTGCGCTTGAACGAACTCGAGATCGCCCCGAAGTCAGGTGACGTCCGCACTTTCGAAACCGCTTCCGCGCGCGCCAAGACATCGACCACATCATCCGCATCCGCTGCCAGCACCGCATTCACTACGTCGTACGCAAACCCACGCGCGTCGCGCAAATAGAACTCGAGGCGCTCGCGCAAGAAGCCACGCACGACAGCGTCGAATTTGAATTCCTTCGCGAACTTCTTTTCAGCCTCAGAGCCGCGATAACGGACCTTCGCGTCTTCCATCAGAGCGCTCATCTGCAGAGGCAGCTTGTGGTCCGCGATCGTCTTCACAATTCCATTCGCCTGCCGCCGCAATCCGAACGGATCTTTCGACCCGCTGGGAACCAGTCCCAAGGCAAACATCCCGGCAATACTGTCGGCCTTGTCTGCAATCGAAAGCACAGCTCCTTCTACTGTACGCGGCACCGAATCGTCCATCGACTCGGGCTTGTAGTGGTCGTAGATCGCGGTCGAGATGCACTGCCGAGCGTCCTCGCTGAGACCGTCGTCCAGTACCTGTACCCGCGCATACAATCCGCCGACGATGCCTTGCAGTTCCGTAAATTCTTTTACGAGTTCGGTAGTGAGATCGGTCTTCGCCAGGCAGGCCGCTTTGTGAATGACGCCCGGCCGCAACGTCACTCCGGCTTGCTTCAAAGTCTCCGATAACCAGCTCGCCAACCGCTGCGTGCGAATGGTTTTGTCGTAATAGCTGCCAAGATCCTTCTGAAACGTCACATGTTTCAGCAGCTCTAGCCGGTCGCGCAAAGATTGCTTCTGGTCGGTCTGCCAGAAAAAACGCGCGTCGTTGAAGCGCGCCCTCAGCACGCGTTCATTCCCGTGCTGGATAACGCCGTCGCGATCTCCATCTGTATTCAGCACCGCTAGGAAATGCGGTGCGAGCTTCCCGTTCGCGTCTTCCACGGCAAAGTACTTCTGGTGATCGCGCATCACAGTCACCAGTACCTCTTCCGGCAATTCCAGGAATTGCGGATCGAAGTTGCCCAGAACCGCCGACGGAAACTCCGTGAGATTGACCACCGTATCGAGCAGGGCCTTGTCTTCACGCCATCGGGCACTAGGAACCTTGCGCGTGGCAACATCCAGTGACTTGCGAATCTCTTTTTCGCGTTCCGCCCGGTTCAGTACTTTGGTGGAGGCGAGCGCGTCTACGTAGGCGTTGCCAGCCTTCGGAATCGCCACGGCCTTGTCGGCGAGAATCCGGTGCCCGCGCGAACTATTCCCCGCCTGAATGCCATCGAACTCCAGGGGAACAATCTCTCCGTCGAGCATGGCCACCATCCAGCGCACCGGACGCACGAAACGCTCGTTCGTTTTTCGCCAGTACATATTCTTCGTCCAGTAAATCGACGAGATTTCCTTTGGCAGCAACTCCGTCAGAATTTCGCTGGCCGCGCGGCCTTTCTTGGTGACCTTGGCGGAAAGATATTCGCCCTTGGCGGTGGTGGTCTTCTCGAGTTGCGAGACATCCACGCCCGCTTTCTTCGCGAAGGCGTGCGCTGCCGGAGTCGGCTGTCCATCTTTGTAGGCCACGGCCAGGGAAGGTCCGGTGACTTGCTCGGTGAGGTCGGGTTGCGATGCGGGAATACCTGCCGCCAGAACTGCTAGCCGGCGTGGCGTGTCGAAGGTGGTCACGGCTCCCGTGGGCGCCAGCCGTTCGCGCTCCAGCATTTTTGCGACGCGTTCGCGCAGCTCTTGCGCGCCCGCATCGATCATCCTTGCAGGAATTTCTTCGCAACCGATTTCAAGCAGAAAGTCAGGCATCGATCAATCTATCTATCTTCCCAAGTTCCGCAGATCCTGAATGTGAGCACCGTCACAACGTCTTAGTAGCGCCGGCGTCCCGCCGGCAGTCGCGGGCGGGCGTCCTCGCCCGCTGTCCTGGCTCCTACCCCACGGTCGCTGGTTCTTTCTTCCCTCGTGGAACCTTCTGGGCTTTCGCCTCGACAACCACAGGTTCTTCTTCCGAAGACGGCGCCGCTTCACTCGACTGCTGCTGCAAATACGCCTTCGCAATCCCAACCGCCAGAGCCCGCACCCGCGCAATCACGCCCACCCGTTCGGTAACTGAAATTGCCCCGCGCGCATCGAGAATGTTGAAAAGATGCGAGCACTTGAGGCACAGATCGTAAGCGCCCAGCAAAGGAAAGCGCTTCTTCTCTGCCGCGTCGCTCTTCGACTTGCTCAATTCTGCATAGCGATCCAGCAACGCCTTACACTCCGCTTCATACAGCTCGAAGTGCTGCCAGGTCTTCTCGACGTCCGCCGCTTCAAAGTTGTAGACCGAAAACTGCAACTCGTCAGCCAGGCGCACATCGCGATAGGTTGTCGGATGGGCTGTCTCCGGATCTCGGGCCCACACAATGTCATAAATCGAATCGACATCCTGCAGAAACGCCGCAATGCGTTCCAACCCATACGTCAGTTCAGCGGAAATCGGCAGCAGGTCCACGCCGCCGCACTGCTGGAAATACGTGAACTGCGTGATCTCCAGCCCGTCGAGCATCACCTGCCACCCGATGCCCCACGCACCCAGCGTGGGCGATTCCCAGTTGTCTTCTTCGAATTTGATGTCGTGCTGTCGCAGATCAATCCCGATTGCCTTCAGCGACTCGAGATAAATCTCCTGCACATCATTGGGCGGAGGCTTCAGGATCACCTGCAGTTGCGTGTGCTTGAAGAGCCGGTTGGGATTCTCCCCGTAACGCCCATCGGCCGGACGCCGCGACGGCTGCAGATATGCAACCTTGTACGCCTGCGGCCCGAGTACACGCAGAAAAGTCTCCGGCGCCATCGTGCCGGCGCCAACTTCCACGTCATACGGCTGCTGCAACACGCACCCGCGCTGCGCCCAGAAAGTCTGCAGTTTTAGGATGAGTTCCTGAAACGTCGGCGGATTGGGTTTGGAAGTTGTCATCAAAGACTCAACTCAACCAAAAAGCCTTGTCATCCTGAGCGGACCGAAGGACCTATGCACTTCAGCTGAGAGCTTCAGTTGAGAGCTTCGAGCAATCCAACCATCAGACCCGGCTTGCCCGTAGCTCACGGCTTAGAGCTCGCAGCTCTCTAGATCTTCTCCAGCATCCCACCGGTCACCAGCTTCTTTTCGATATGCCGCTCGAGAATCTGCATCAGGCACTTCCGCAAATCAGAAGCTTTGGGCTTCGGCCACTCCGTCCCGGCAAAGCTCTCGACCGGAGCCCGAAACATCTGCCCGGCCAGCGCCCGCGACTCGCTCGAAATCTCCGACGAGGCCCGCCGCTTGTCGTCCACGCACATCAGCCCGTCGGCCAACGCGTGGAAGTAAGCCCGGCTCCCATTCAGACCCCGTCCACACACCACGCACTCGGAAAGATCCGGCAAAAAACCGACCAGCCGCGTCATCCACAACTCGAAGTACGTGACCGGCATCCAGATCTGAGGTCCGCGCAAGCGGCTCAATACCGACAACGTCAGCCGGAACACCGCGTCATTGGCCTCGCGGTCGGGCAACAATTCGTCCAGCAATTCCGCAATGTGCGCCAGCGCGACCGCCCGAGGGTAACTGACCTCGCTGGCCAGCGGAGACTCCAGCACCTCAAGCGCATCCAATCGCGCCAGTTCCTGTCGCTCGCGATCCTCGTAGAATGCCCGGACAAACGTCAGAGGCTCGAGCGCCCCGCCAAATCGCTTGCGGGACTTCTTGGCCGCGCGCGCTACGCCGCGCACTTTGCCCTCATTCCGCGTAAAAAAGGTGACCAGCAGGTCGGCCTCGCGCAGCGGGTACGTCCGCAGGACGACGGCTTCCGACTCCTTCAGTGCCATGGGAGCCCAGCAGGTTAATGTTTGATTGTAATGGAAGAACCTAGCCCTGTGGCGGCCAGTTTGCGGGAAACCACTCAGACTGCAGCAGTTTGAAAGAAACCGAGTGCCCCATCTTGGCGGCATTCTGTGCGCAAAGGTGGGATTCCAATGCCATATCCCACACGGGATCCTCACTACGTGCGCTTAAGTTTGAGGTCGCAATTTGCGACCTCAAAGCAAAAGGCGTCCATCTCCAGATGAACGCCTCCGCAGGAACCCGGCGCAAGCTCAAAGCTCGCAGCCCGAAGCTCTTAGTTCGCTATCTCCCGTAATACTTGGCGTTGCGCTCCGTAAACGCTGCCCATTTTTCCGGCAGATCGTCGAGGGCGAAAATCGCCGACACCGGGCACACCGGCACGCATGCACCGCAATCGATGCACTCAACCGGATCGATATACAGCAACTCTTCCGTCGCATGCGCCGGTTCGTCCTTCTTCGGGTGAATGCAATCCACCGGGCACGCGTCCACGCAAGCCGTATCCTTCGTCCCGATGCAGGGTTCTGCGATCACGTAGGTCATGGTATCTCTATCTCCTGAAACTCTGCGGCTCTGGTAAAAGAACCACAAATTCTAGCAAGAATCACGCCCCCGGTACAGCCAACCGCGAACGTTTTTCCGTACGAAAACCAACTGAGGTGTCCCTCCGGCATTCACCGAAGACGCCTCAACCCCGGCTTCCCGCCAGTTCTCTTTCCTCGCTGGGCTGATACTCCACGATGTAACCCGCCACGGCGCTGGCGGCTACTGTAAGAGGTGAAGCCAGATACATCTGGCCCGGGCCGCTTCGTCCAGGGAAGTTCCGGTTCTGTGCGCTGATGACCACCTGGTCCGGACGCGTTGAAACTCCAGGCCCGGCATTGATACATGCCCCGCAACTCGGCTCGATCACGTGAGCCCCAGCTTTCTGGAAAATGTCGAGGTAGCCCTTATCAATACAGTACTCGCGTGTCTCCTGCGAGCCGAACTGGATGTAAAACTGCACCGACTCCGCCACCCGCTTGCCCCGTTTCAGTGCATCGGCAAGAACTTCAGCGTACATATCCATGTCTTCATTCTTGCCGGCCGTACAAGTTCCACCGTAAGCCAACTCGACCGGGACCGGTGTATTCAATTCGCGGATGAACTTGCCGTTCCCAGGATCGCCCGGCGTCGCCACCATGGGCGCAATCTCGGCAGCATCGAGTTCGATCACCTGCGCGTACTCCGCGTCTCGATCGCTCTGGAGTCCCCGAATCATCTCCATAGCATCCCGAAGGCCCATGCCCCTGCGTTCCACGAGAAAATCAACGACCTTGTCATCGGGGGCAACGATGCCCGTGAATCCACCGATCTCCGCCGCCATGTTGGTCATGGTCGCACGCTCGTCCACGCTTAAGGCCTCGACCGCTTCACCCGCGTATTCCATGACCTTGGCTAGCGCCTTGCCGCTGCGCACGTAGTCAAGGCTCAGAATTTTGAGGATGAAATCTTTCGCAGTGACATTGGGCTGCTTCTCTCCGCGAATGATGATCTTTACCGACTCGGGCACCTTCACGCGCACGTCCTTCGTGATCCAGCTATTGAACACATCGGTCGTGCCGATCCCAAAGGCCACGCACCCGATCGCGCCAACGTGTGGGGTGTGGGAGTCCGATCCGACATTCACCTGCCCGGGCAGCGCGTAGGACTCGAGCATCACGGAATGGCAAATGCCTTCCGACCCCTTGCGATCCTTGAGTTCACCGTGCAGTTTGATCCCCTGCGCCTTAGCAAAGTCTTCCTGCTTCAACTTCAGTTGCGTCGCGAGATCCAGCAGACCGATCTTCTTTTTCTCTTCCGAAATAACCTCATCCAAAAACGTCAGGTGATCGCGGAAAAACCGGATGCTGGAAGCATCATTCACCGGAACGCCCTTGCCCACATAGTGCTCGTAGAAGATGGCCGCCATGGGCGTGACATATTCATGGCTGAAACGCAGATCGACTCGCGTAAAACCAGTGTCGCCGGGTTTCACAGCCTCGACCCCAACTTGGCCGTCAGGTCTTATCATGCGCTTGGCAAAGATCTTTTCGGCCAGTGTCATCGGCCGCTTCCCGGTCTCGATGGGCGGCAGAAACACCTTCTTCTGCATGCGAGCCACATTGAAAGGAAACAAGCCCCCGTACTCAATCACCTGGCGCGTGATCTCATCCTCGCCCGCGGTAAATTCACTCAGCGAAATTTCTTCCCCAGCTCGAATCTTGTCGATCAGCGAGAAATTCGTCGAAGTCAGCAGCCCCAGATTCTGGCAATTCTGCTTGTAGATACGCTCGATATTCTCGGCAATCACGGCCTGGATCCCGGCCGACATCTCCGCATACGGCGACTGCTCGCGGCTAGAGCCTTTTCCCCGCCGCTTTCCGCTAACCGAGCAAACGAATCCACCCTTCTTCACATCGCTGCGGCCGATGGGAAGAAGGCTTCCGCACTTGAGCCCGAGATAGGGAATCTCGCCTAAAGTCTGGTCGAAGTAAAAGCAGTAGTGCGCCGGCGTAATCTCGTCGGTCGAGATGTCGTCGCGCAATTTGGGATTATTCGCCGGATTCTTTGTATCCCAAGCCAGGTCCTCCCCGGCAAGCTGCCGCCGGATCAACTCCGGATCTTCGGTCAAAAACAAAATGCGTCCCGACAACCGCACTTTATCTGGCCGCTTGGAAATTTCACGCTCGATTAATGGCTGAGTCACTCGGAAGCCCTTCGAAGTCCTGCGGAAATGGAAAAACGCAACTCGTCGGTGTAGCGCGGGCGCCCTCGCCCTCGAAACCGCAAGCCAAAACCCTTTCCCTTATTTTACTCCTAACCAAATGAGGGAAACGACCGGTCCAGAGATACAAAGACATGCATGACAGCCACGAATGTAAGGGTATGTGTGGAACGGCCCGAATGGGAAGGGCACGAGCCCACTCGTGCCGAACACGGCGCCAGAGCCGGACGCTACAGCGCCTAAGGTGAGCTTTGAACTACTTCCGATATTCCCGCGGATCCGGCAGCGGCTCCAGCCCACGGCCGCCAAATATCTGATCGAACTCCTGCAGCAGTTCCGGATGAATCAACCCGTTGCTCGCCAGCACATCGCGATCCGTGATCTCCAACTCTTCTCCACGAAATCCGGACACCTTCCCGCCAGCTTCTTCCACCACCAGAATCCCAGCCGCCGTGTCCCAGGCATTCAAATTGAACTCCCAGAATCCATCCAGTCGCCCCGCGGCCACGTATGCCAGATCGAGCGCAGCCGACCCTGCTCGCCGCACTCCATGACTTCGCAGCGTGAGCTGATGGTAGAAATAAATGTTGGGATTTTTGTGCCGCTTGTGGCTCGGAAAGCCCGTCGCCACCAGGCTCTGCTGCAGCTTTGGTGTCTTCGAAACCTCGATCTTCACCGCGTTCAGTACGGCGCCCTTCCCGCGCTCGGCGGCAAACAACTCATCACGCGTAGGGTCATACACTACGGCCGCTTTTCTTTTCCCCTGAAACGCCAGCCCCAACGAAACGCAAAATACCGGGAAGCCATGCGCGAAATTTGTCGTCCCGTCGAGCGGATCAACATACCAGCGGTACGCGCCGCCGGTCTCCACCCTCGCGCCCTCTTCTCCGATCACATCATGCGAAGGCCACTGCTTCCGGATACGCTCGAGAATGAGTTTTTCCGAAGTCCGGTCCGCTTCCGTAACCAGATCGGCATCGCCCTTATATTCGATCTTCACGCGCCGCCGAAAAAACTCCATGAGCAGCGCGCCCGCTTCCCGCGCGATCTCCGACATCTGGGGCACGAACTCGAAATTGTTTTTTTGATCAGTAGACATGGAATGTGCTTCGATGAAGAAAGCAGAACAGGCCAAGTGCAGCGCTACAAAATTACGCGCCCGACCGCCTTCCGGGCGACGCGTACCCTGCTATTTTCGCTTCGCGGGATCTTCCGCGATGTACATAATGTCGTGTTTGAAGATGAACAAGTTGGGCGCGCCTTCACGCGTAAGCCGGACCATATTCTTGTCGTAGTACTCGATCCAACCACGCACCACTTCCCCGTCGTTCAGCTTGATGCTGACCGGCTTCTGCTTCTCGCCCAGAAGTTTCAGGTAAGCGGCCTCTTCGTACGTCTCATCGGGTGGCGGGGTCTTTCCGCCACGTCGGGCGCCGCCGGGGGAACTCGGATTGAAAGGCATGTCGATATTCTACACGCCACGAGCGTGAAGGATTCCGCGCCGACAAAGCGCAAATAGGCACAAAAGTTAACCCTACGGCCGACGGCAGCTAGAACGTGACTTTTACGCCGAATTCCAACTGCCGAGGCGTTCCATAGTTGTAGACGCCGGAACCCCCGCCGATCCGCAGCACGTCGCGCGCCGAACCCGAAGGCGTGCCGTTCGCCGATCCCGCTCCCGCCGTCACCGGCTGCCCCGGCCCAGGGTAGTACGACGCGAGTTGTCCTGACACGGGCTGGAAGTTCGCAAAATTCAGCACGTTATAAAATCGTGCACTCGGTTCGATACTCAGCCGTTCTCCCACTCGCAGCGGCCAGCTGATCGCCGCATCCAGCGTCTTGAACCCCGGATTGCTGAACTGCCCCGCAGGCGGCACAATGATGAACGGCGCAGTTGCGCGCAGCGTGGTCAGCTGCGCCGAGCTAAACAAGCCCGCCGAGACCAGCGTCTGCCCGGCCGCCGTCAAAGATCCTGCCTGCGTCTGGTTGTAGGTCTTGATCTGGGTCGCCAAATCGCTTGCCGACAGCGCATCAAAATTTCCTGGGCCTTTGAATGGAAACAAATTCCCCGGCGTGCCGTCTCCGATGAAGTCAGTGCGGAAGATCTCTCCCGGCGTCGCGGCCGGATTCCCCGTTGTCACCAGCATCGACGCCACCGTCGGCGGCGCAGTTGCATACTTGCCAATGAACGACAGCTTCGGCCCCCACAAGGTGTTGAGCGTCCATCCGATCGACACTTGATGCCGGCGATCCAGCGGTGAAGGCCCCTTATAGCGCTCCGGATTCTGAAAGTCGTACGCCAGTGAACTCTGGCCGGGATTGTCGCCCCCATTCGTCACAAACTTCGAAAACGTGTACGCCAAGTTGAAGTCACCGCCGCGAAAGAAGAACCACTGGCGCACGATGTTCTGCCGAAGCGAAAGCTGCATTCCGTTGTAGACGGCCTGCCCGATCGACGACTGAAACTCGCCCTGCCCCACCAATGAATTCTGCCCCTGAAACGCCGCGCCGAAATTTCTGGGATCAATCAGGGGATTGGGCGCCTGCACGCCCACCGAAGCCGGCAGCCCGCCCATGAACGCGACGCCCGAATCCAGTCCATTCACCGCGAAGTCGTTGATATTTGCCGTCGGCACCGCCGAGATATAGCAACTGACCGCATCCTGCACGATGGCGCCCGGCGCCAGTGGTTGCACCAGACAGCCCGGCGCCCTTTGCGCGATCGTATTCGTGATCGCATTCAGCGCGGCGGTCGGAATGCCGATAGCGTTGTTGTACAAATAACGCCAATCCCCTACATGGTTCTTATCCACGATCAGCCCAAAGCGCTGGCTCATGTTTCGAACGTAATCCACGGTGAAAAGGCCACCACTCCACAACTGATGCTCGAGGCCAACGCTGATCTGGTACGAACGAGGCGTGCGGAAGTTCGGATCAAACGCCGCCAGGCCATTCACCGGCATACTCAGTGCTAGCGTGTTCCCGACAAAATTCGGATTGCTAGTAGCTCCTGCCGCCGTGATTGCCGCCTGGTACGCCGTTTGCAGGGCCGCAACGTCCGTGGCCGCAGTCCCGACTGGAGTGCCGCACACCTCCGTCGCCAGGTCGTGCCCGTTAACCGAAGTGACGCGCGTGGGCAAACCGCCCGCCGTCGGAAAATATACGCCCACGGTGCCGGCCGCTGCTCCCTCGGCGCACCCCAGAACATTCGTCGCCGCGTACAGTCCCTGGCTCAGCCGCGCCGGGCGATCCAAACGCATATTGCTGAACAGGGAGTTGTCGTAGAACACGCCCACTCCACCGCGGATAACTGTTCGGCCGTTATGGAATGGATCCCACGCAAGTCCGATTTGCGGTGCGAAGTTGTAATTCGGCTGCGCCACTTGCCTTCCCAGCGCACTTCCCGCCAGACTCGAAAACTCGTCAAGCAGGCTCGAACCGGAGCACGGCACCGCAATCGTTGGAATTCCAGGATTCGCGGCCGAACACGGAATCTTCGCGAGGTCGCTGTCCACCCGTCCTGTGTCCCGCACGTAGTGCACACCTAGCGTGATGGTCAGGTTCGGATACATCTTGTACGAGTCCGCGACGTATCCCTGCAGCCGGTTGTCGACCTGCCCACCCTGTGGAAATCCGAAGCCAGACTTCTCTGTCGCAAAACCTTGCCCGTTGCTCAGCGTCGCCAGCAGCAGCGGATAGTCCAGCGGGTTCGCGTCCGTACCTCCCATCAGCGCGGTCGACATCTGGGGGGCGAGTCCGTACGCGTTTGCGTAGCCGCCGATATTGATCCGGTTGATGCTCGCACCAAAGCGAAATGTATGATCCCCAGCCCGCCGTGTCCCGTCATAACGCGCTTCCAGGTTCTGCTGAAGGGTTTCCTGCGGAGCGAACTGGCTCGGTCCGAATTGCACTTGCCCGCCGGCCAGATCGGTGAATCGCACACTTGCCGGAAGTCCAAAAAGCCCGCCCGTACTTAATTGCCCACTCGCATCCTGCAGCGAGTTGTGATACCGCGAATATCCAAATCGAACACTGTGCACATAAGGCCCGCGCGTCAGATCCAGTCCAGCGGTGTGCGATGGCGCGTTGTTGTGGTTCTCATAGATGGAATACCCGTTGCCAAAGTCATCCACCGACTTGTTCCAGTTGTAGGCAAAGCGATAGAAAGCGTGGGCCGTGCTCGAGGGCGACCAGTCTAGTTTCCCCGACGCGGAGGTGTTTCGAAATGGAGACGAAAACGAACCGGTCTGCGCCTGGAACGGCGCCGGAAATACGACCGCGCGGTGCGCATCCTGTATCACGTGTTCCACGTCGAGAAAGAAGAAGGCTTTGTCCTGAATCAGCGTTCCGCCCAGTTTGCCCCCGAAATCCGTGCGACGAAAGGGCAAGTCCTGTCTGCCCGGAGCGTTCGCAAAGACAATGCTCTTGTCGCGAAACAGTCCGAACACTTCCCCGTGCAGGCCCGTACTCCCGGACCCGGTCCTCATATTCACTTCGCCCGCCGAGGTCGGCCCAGCGGAAACATTCAACATCGCACGGTTGACGAGGATCTCGTCGACTGAACTCAACGCGACGTTCTGCGTGGTCCCGCCTTTGTTTTCGTCGGTGAGGGCAATCCCGTCCAGCGTGTACAGAGTGTCAGCGCCGCTGAACTTGTGGATCGAAGCAGCGAATGTTCCCGTCTTAGTCGCGTCCAGCGACCGACCGTCCTGGATCAAGACTCCCGGCTGAAACTGCGCCGTATTCAGAACGTCGCGCCCATTGATGGGAAGTTTTGCGATCTCTTCCGGGCTAACCTTCCCCTGGAGCGTCGGCGTTCCCGGCTCGACGCGGGTAAGCTTGCGATCTCCATTCGAGGTCTTGCCGTCGCGTACCGTCACGAAGAAGCGATTCGCGTTGTAGTTGCGCAGTTCGACCTGCACGGTGTACACGCCAGCATTGAGCGCGCCTGTGGAATATTTACCGTCTTTATCAGTGGTCAGGGTGAGCGGGACTTCCGCCGAGTGGGAATTCAGGTACACGGCAGCGCCGGCTACCGGCGCGCCGGCCGCATCGATAATCGTGCCCTCAATTGAACCCTTGGGAAGGTCTTGCTGCGCAAAGCCGCGGAGGCCACCGATCAGCGCTATGAAGACACCTAAAAAGAGAATTACCAGGGAGTTGCGGCGTTTCCCACGGCCGCACGAAGCGCGCAATTTCAACAAACGGTCTCTCCTTCCCACTCCTGGACATGCGGGTACTGCCACATGGAATCGCTCCCCGCAGGAATGGTTGCTTCCGCTTTACAAAGTTGAATTGACTATCTTACTAAACAAGGAAGGAATCTGCCGGAAAGGGCAACGGACGCGCTCCAAAGGCCGGGTGCCCCATCTTTGCGCGTTTGTGCGCAAAGGTGGGATTCCACTGCTACATCGTGTTTTGGATTTTGAAGGATGCCGCCAGTCACCTCTGCAAAAATAAAAAAGGGACCGGTTACCCGGTCCCTCAAAAATCCCCATTAGCCTAGAACGTAAACCGCACCGCCAGACGCATGCTGCGCGGCGTCTGGAAGATGAACGGCTTTCCGTACTGGCTGTTGCCCACGAGTGAACTGATCTTGGAATCAGGGTTCTGCGTATTGGCCAGCATTGATTTCCAGTCATAAGGATGTTCAAGCGCGGAATACGAGAATGACCCACCCGGCAGCAGGAAACTCTGGAAGAACGCCGTGTCCAGCTGCGAGTAGAACCCAGTGGCGGCTTGCCGGTTAAACAGGTTGATCACGTTCGCCTCAAACGTCAGCACCTGCGCTTCATTGTTCTTGTTAACCTTGAATTCTTGCTTGAAGCTGGCGTCCGACTGGATGTACCAGGGTGTGCGGCGCGTCCCTATGCTTGTGACGGTAGGAACCAGCACACCGGAAGCATCCGGTACGAGACTGACGTTCGCCCACTTGCCCCGGTCTTCGGGATATACGGGGAACCCGCCCGAGAACGGAGGCTGCGCAAACGAGTTGCCGACATCAACGTAAGTACTCATCGGTGTTCCGCTATATAGAGTCTGAAACCAGCCGACATTCGTCGAGGTTCGTCCACCCTTCCACGGAATCCGATAGTAGGCGTACCCCTTAAAGGCATTCGGACGATCCGTGCCCAACGGTCCGCTCGACGATCTTCCATTGGCGTCGTATTGGAAGAAGGACTCGTCGAACGCGCGGCTGTTGTTGGGTGCATTGCGTCCACCACCTCCGTCCGCCAGATCCGTGCTGGTCAGCCCGGAATAGTTGCCGCGCAGCTTGCTGTACGTGTAAGAGAACATTCCAAACCAGTTTTTGCTGGTCGCTTTGGTCAGTCGGAACTCCACGCCGTCGTAGCTGCGCGCCGCCTTGATGTTCGGCGGGCAGCCGCGCGGATCGTCCGTGCAGGTTTCCGAAAGGTTCGTGGCATTGGGACCAAATCCCGGATTCACAATCAGGAAGGTCTCGCTGCCGTCTGGGAAGAAAATCGCCGTGTCTTCGATCGCGCGATCAAGCCGGCGACGGTCCCACCGCGCTTCGAATGCCAGCGTCTTGGTAATGCCATAGTCGGCACCGAACACGCTCTCGTGTTGACGGTAGGGCTTCAGGCCCGCCCCCACGCCTTCTGTGCCGCGGAAGTTCTGGTTCTCCAGGAACGTTAAGCCCGCGGGCGCCACGCCGCCGGCGAAGTTCGCGCCGCCGGTGCTGTCACCGGTGCAATACCGCTGATTCGCCCCAAACTGCACTTGGATGCTAGCCAAGTCCGCTGTATCGAGAGCGTAGAAGCAGTTCTGCCAATACTGGCCGCCAAACGAACTGATCGCCAGGTTCAGCTTCATCAGATCGTTATAGACGCCGTAGCTGCCGAACAGCTTCAGCTTGCCATCCCGGAAGACGTCCCAGGCCGCCCCCACGCGAGGCGCAATCTTGTCTCCCCAACCAAAACTGATTGGTTTCGACGGAAAACCGCCTGCCGTGGTTTCGCTGGGCAATGATTCCTTTTCCACGCGCAAGCCGGCATTGATCGTAAGACCTCGCCCAATCTGCCACGCATCCTGCGCATAGAAGCTGTGGTTGTAGCTCGAGGCGTGTCCAAACGATCCCAAGTCCTGCACCGTGACGTATCCGTAGAGTCCAGCGCAGCCTCCGTATTGCGCGACGAACGGTGCGCAATTCGCGTTACCCGTGTCACCGCCCGGATCGAAGAAAACATGCCTCCCCACCAGCAACTGAACGTTCGGTGCATTCCAGTGCTGGAAGATGTCATTGAAAACGTGATTGAGTTGATAGCCAAACTTGAAGTTGTGCGTTCCCCCAAGTCCGCCCTTGAACCAGGCAACGTCCTGATCAAACTGATGATGCTTGTTCGCGTTGCGTACTGTGTAAGTCTGATCGTTACCGGTGGAAAAGAATCCGGCGATCTGTTGCAGCGATTGCGGCAACGGATTCCCCGTCGTACCGCTATTGTCCACGCCGGGCACGGGGGGCTGCCCTGGTGTCAGCGTAACCCCAGACGTCAGCCACGAAAACAGTGACCCCGTCGTCGGATAGCCGAAATCACCGTAGTTCTCAAAGAAGTAGCCAAAACGCGTGGTCAGCACCAGCTTCGGCGTCAATGCCATGTCTGCGCCGACGTTGAAGGTTTGGTTCGGCGCCGTGTATCCGAAACCATGCTGGTAAAGCGACAGCGGATTGGTAGAAGTCGGATTCAACAATCCGTTTGTAGAGTCTCCCACCGGCAAAACAGCTCCACTTTCCCTCTGGTACTGGTACAGCCATGAGGCAAACACGCGCAGTTTCTGTGTAACCGTCGCGTCCACCCGGGCCGTCGTGAAGTAAGTCTGCTGATCCTGGTTAAAGGTCTGCACGCCGGCGTTGTTGTTCGCGGTTCCAAAGTCGACCTTCCGTCCAAGAGACTGGAACTTCGGATCGACGCCCAGGTAAATCCACAAACGGTCCTTCATGATAGGTCCGCCGATTGTGAAGAACGGTTGCACATAACGGTAGTGATCCTGGCGTTGCTGGTAGTGCAGCGCCTGGGGATCCTGCCCCTGCAAGAAGCTTCCATTGTCGACCGGGTTGTAATACAGGAATGGGCTGTTTTGGTTCGCATTCAGTGCACTCGCCGAATACTCCCCGCCCGCCGATCCGTGCCAGTTGTTGCTGCCGCGCTTGAGAATCACATTCACCACGCCACCCATCGCGCCGCCGTGTTCCGCTTCAATACCAGAGCTCTTCACTTCCACCTGATTCACGAATTCAAACGGAACGTCGGTGTGCGAATAGCCACCGATCACGTTCGCCGTATCCTGCCCTTCGACCAGGTACCGGTTCTCGCTATCGGCTCCGCCCGCCACCTGGAAGCCAAAACCGTTCCCATTCGACGTACTGCCCGGCGAACTACCGCCCACGCCGGGTCTAGAGAACGACCCAGCTCCCGTTCCGGCGATGGCGTTGTTGCCCATCAAAGGTTCGTTGCGCGCCGAGGGTGCGAACTGAATCACCGACTGGAACGAAATTCCGTGCGGAACTTCCGCCACCACGTCAGGCGTGATGTTCGTAACAGTGTGAGAAGTCGTCGTATCGATTAGCGGCGCCTCGCCCGTAACTTCAACAACCGTCCCAGTCGAGCCAACCTGCAATTGCAGGTCGAGCGTCGGCAGATGTCCGACCGCGATCACGATGCCATCCCGCTTCAGCAGCGTAAATCCGGGAGCCGTCACTCGCAGCGAGTAAGTTCCCGGCGGAAGGTTTGCGAAGCGGTAGTAGCCGCTCGAATCGGTTTGCAGTTTCTTGGAACCGACCAGCGATGATCCCGTCAGTTCCACATCCGCGTTCGACATCACCGCGCCCGTCGGATCTTTCACCGTTCCCTGCAGGCCACCGGTGGTCTCTTGCGCCCAAGCGCACACGGAGAACGCAACGAAAAGCACAGAGACCACCATCCGCACAAACAGTCTGGGTCTGATGGCCTCACTTCTTGGCTGCCTCATGCGACCTTTCTCCTTTGTGATGGACACACGTGTACACTCGGCCTCCCGCAAGGGTTTGCCACTCACGTCGTCCACAATCTGTCGGATTTCCCAAGCCGGCGGATACAGGCGCTTCACACACCCCAGCTCAACAGTTCCTGTAAGCGCCCGAAAATTCTTCCGCTGTCACTGCCTCTTTTGCAAGGATTGGTCCATTGACGCGTGTCAATGTCTAGAGGACAGAACACGAGACTTACCCCGGGATAACGAAACAACAAACGAACGTGGCACGCACTTTTGCGGAGATTTCCAGGTCTACGAAATACGGCTTTCCATAAGAAAAGAAGGAGACAAAAACGTAATGAGAGTGTGGGGAGCTACAAGTAGTTGGCCCATGGTCCTTGGTCCCCTCACAACTTCCAAGGTAGTTGCGAAAGGAAGCAAGACCTGACAGGTCAGCCCGCCTTAAGTGTCCCGAGAGAATCCCAAACCGAGGACTTCGCCAACGACCAACGACTAAGGACCAACGGCCAAAAGAAAACAAGCCGCCAGCAAAGGCCCTCACCTCGAGGGCCTCGCTGGCGACTAGTGACTGACGACTGACGACTAAAACACGACCCGCAACCCGAATTCAATCTGCCGCGGCGATCCCAATCCAAACGAACTCGACGACTGGAACGCCCGCTCTCCGTTGCGCGGATCGCCCTTGAACGTCCCGTTGATCGATCCAGCGCTGCCGTCGAGAATGCCAGCTATACCCGCAGCGGAGCCCAGAATCACAAACGGATTCGTATCAAAGTTGGAGAAGTTGAACAGGTTGTAAACGGCTGCCGAGGGCTCGATCGTGAAGCGATCCTTGATCTTGAACGGATACGACAACTTCAGATCGAACACTTTCAGCCAGCCGTTGCTGACCGGTTTGCCGCCCGCATCGAAGCCGGAGGTATCAATCGAATCAATGACTCCGCCCAATGCGACCAACTGATCCTGCGTCATCACACCTTGATCGATGAGCACCTGACCGGCCGGAGTAACTTTTCCCGCCACGTTGGCGTTGAAGTTATGCAGGAACGACACCAACTGATTGGGTTGCACGTCGCGCCCATACGCCCCCACTCGCCTCGTGATCGGATCGGCCGTCGTGCCATCACCATTCAGGTCAGTATGGAAAATTTCATCCGGCCTGTTCTGCGAAGGCGCAAACATGTTCGACGGCAGCGGCGAGTTGAAGTGTCCGATCATGCTCACCAGCGGTCCGTGCGTCACCTGGAAGGTCACGCCGAAACCAAGCTGATGGGTCCGATCGAACGACGCTGGGCCCAGGTACTTGTTCGGATTCTCGTTGTCGATACCGACGGCGGTGATGAAATCCTGATCACCGCCGATGGCATTCAGGTAGCGTGAGAGCGAGTACGATACCTGGAAGCTCACGCTCTTGGTAAACCGTGTCGGGCTGTTGAGGTTGTCGCGCAACGAGAGTTGCAGTGCGTTATACACAGAGCGTCCCGCCGGCATGAAGGCAACGTTCCCGCCGACCAGAGCGTTGATGCCTGGGAAGGCAGCGCCGTGGTCCGGGTCGAGACCAAAGGCATTCGATGGCCCACCGAACACGTGCGTCGCATCACCCAGTCCGAAGCCGCCATAGTCGCTCATGGTTGCTCCAGCTGCGATTGCGCAATTGATTCCGCCGGTGCCGACAGGGCAACTGAAAGCTTGGTTAGTTTGGTCGATCGCATTCAGCGCCGCCGCTTTATTGAAGAACTTCACATTGCCCACCTGGTTGCTATCGACCGCGACCAGGGAGTGCAGGTTGATGTTGCGCAGATAATCCGCCGAGAACACCATTCCCGGCCGAAGTTCGCGCTGCATACCGATGTTCATCTGGTACGAGAACGGTGTGCGGTAGTTGGGGTAAAGCAGTCCCGGCCCGACCAGCGTGTTTCCAACGAAGTTCGGGTTCGCTGCCGCACCCGCCGCCGCCACCGCAGCCTGGTAGTCCTTCGAGAGCGCAATCACCTGGTCGCCCACCGATCCGATCGGCTGGCCGCACAAGCTTGCAATCGACACGCCCGTGGAAGGAATCACCGTGACCGGCCCGCTCGGGAATGTCACGACTCCGCTCTGGCATCCTTCGCCAGTGGCAACGTCGTCCGCGACGTGATTGAAGAGCCCCTTCTGCAAGTAACCCGGCCGCGAGAACAGCACATTGTTGAAAATCTGGTTCTCGTAGAACATGCCCACACCGGCGCGGATCACGGTCTTGCCGTTTTTCATTGGATCCCACGCGATGCCGATCTGCGGCGCGAAGTTGTTGTTGTCCTGGCGGACGCGGTTGCCGAATCCTGCCCCGAACAGATCCAGCAGATGTCCGCTGGCCGGGCAATCCGGCACCGGATCGAAGTGGCTCGCCACCAGCGCCGAGCACGGAATCGGTGCGATGTCGCTCATCGTACGACCCGTGTCGCGCAGATAGCGCAGTCCCATCGACAGCGTGAAGTTCGGTTTCACCTTCCAGGTGTCACCGACAAACCACTGAATGCGGTTGTCGATGAACCCACCCGCCGGCAGCCCGAACGTCGGAATGTCGGAGGAGAAACCCTGCCCGTTGCCGAGCGTTATGCGCTCCAGCGGATAGTTCAGCGGATTCGCTGATCCACCCGGGAACGGTCCCGCATTCGCAAACGCTTGGTCCGCAGCGCTGGTCGAACTACGCAGCCGCGGCCCGGTCCCGTAGAAATTCGCGAATCCACCCGCCAGAATCCGGTTGTAGCCGAACCCGTAGCGGAACAGGTGTGACTTCCAGCCCCGACTGCCGTCATACTTCAGCTGATTGTTCGACTGTAGCGTCCCCTGCGGCGCATTGGGATTCGGTCCGGCACGCAATTGTCCGATGCGCACTTGCGCGCCCGGCAATGGATCGAAGATTCCCGATCCCTCCACCGCGTCTGCAATGCCGTTCACGAATTTTGTGTATCCATACCGAATGCTGTGATTCCAGGCTCCAGTATTGAAGTCAATGCCGGCCGCCTGCGCTGGAGTCTTGTTCCGGTTCTTAAAGACAGAAAAATCCGGTAGCCCGTTCGTCGTTACTGCCAGTTCGTCGTAGTTGATCCGGTAAAAGGCGCGCGCCGAGGGTGTCACCTGCCAATCGAGTCGCCCAAACAGCAACCGCTCCTTGAAGGGCTCATTCACCGCGCCCTGCAAACTGTCGAAGGGCGATCCAAACGACACCGGAACGCCTAGTGCCTGGTGAATGCGCTCCGCATTCAGGAAGAAAAACAATTTGTCCTTCACGATGGGGCCACCGAAGCGCCCGCCAAAATGGTTGCGTTGGTAAGGGGAATCCTGCCCGCCCGTGAAATTTGCGGCCAGCGACTTGTCGCGGAAAAGATAGAAACCTTCTCCGTGCCAGGCATTCGTGCCCGTGCGCGTGACCACGTTCACCGCACCCGAAGACGTCAACTCCGACGCCAAATCGAGCGTCGACTGCTGAATGCTAAATTCCTGAATCGAACTCGCGGAATAATTGGAGAGAGTCGTTCCCACGTTCTCGTCGGTAACATCGAGCCCATCGACCTCAATGCGCGTCGTCCGTCCTTGCCGTCCGCCGACTGAAATTCCCGAGAAGCCGCCCTTGGTCGGGTCGAAATTCGCGCCGTCCTGCACCTGCACGCCCGGCTCAAGTTGCGCGAGGTCCAGAAAGTTGCGCCCGTTGATGGGGAGTGTCTCGATCTGGTCCGCATTCAGAACGCCCTGTACGGTCGCCTGCTCTGTGTTCACCTGCGAAGCGCCGCCGCCGCGCACTTCCACGACTTCGGCATTCCCATGCAGCGACATCTGGATGTTGGCCGCCGTGGTCGTTGAAACTTGCACCGTGACGCGGCTTTCCACATCGCTGAATCCGGCCGCCTGTATTCGCACCCGATATTCGCCGGGCAACAACGATCCCGATGTGAAGTTTCCTGAAGAACTCGTCGTGGTCTCGCGCACCTGATTGGTGTCGAGGCTCGTGATGATGACCTTGGCATTGACGACCACCGCACCGGCAGGATCCGTCACGGTTCCCTGGATACTGCCGGTGGCAATTGTGGTTTGCGCTGGCATGAACGCACATGCAAATGCCAGCATCAGGAAGCAAGCGAGAAACGACCGCGCTTGGCTGAGGTTGAGCAGGAAAGATTGACTCATACAATCTCCTCAAGTTTTGTTGTGTCAGTCTTGGGAGGACACGCGAACGGTGAACGCGTCTGTGCAGCACCGCTGTCTACTGAAATCGGTACTGCACTCGCCCCGAGCACAGACATACCGACACATGAGCTGTGCACGATGCGCGCCATAACATCGACAGGTGTGAATACGATCTGCCCATTGGTGCTTACAACCACCATCAACATTCATGACAAATTGTTGTCGCGTTCACGCGCTCCACAATCCGGGAGCGCACTCCGCGAAACCGAACTTGAAGAGCCACTTTGAACAATGAGAATTGGAAGAACAAAAAACAGAAGGCAGGAAATCCCAAAAATCGAAATACCAGCAAACCAGTAGTTACTTGGAGAGGCCTGCAACTAGACGATCAAACGAAGATATGTTTTCAGAAAGGCGTCCTCGGGAGAAGTTCGGTGTGTCGCCGCGGATTCTCCTCTGCGCTCTCTGCGGCCGTTCTCTAGGCTCTGTGCGTTTTAAAGATTTTGGGGGGAAAGATTTTTGTCGCCGACCTGACGAAACGTGCGTTCTTAAAAATCCGACCGGGAACTGTAGTACCCAGTCCGATGCCGGACTTTGTAGTCTGCTGACTCGGGGTTTCCGCTGACGCTCACCTGCAGCCTTCGGAACTCGGAATTCGAAAACCGCCGCGACGGGTAGTACGCCAGCAGATACTGCGTACGCAATTCTTCGCTGATTTCATGGAAAGCGCTGTCCAACTGCGCTAGCGAACTCGCGTAGTAATATTTTCCGCCGGTATCTTCGGAAAGCTGGATCAAGGCGTGCTCCCCGCCGGTGTCCCGGCCCGCGCTTGCCTCCACCGGCACCACGATCAGGCTGTAGATGATCGCCTCCGCTTCCTGCGCCGCACGCACCGCCTCCCGGTAGTCGGTTTTGCTCACGGTATCGCCGCCATCGGTGATCACCACCATGACCTTGCGGCCTTTGCGTTTCTCAAGCGCGCGCGAGCCGAGATACAGGGCATCGTAAAGCGCTGTCGCCGATCCCACATGAATGCGATCGATGCCGCGATCAATCGTCCGCAGGTCCGGCGTGAAGGGCACGATCTCATCCACAATTTCGCTGAACTGAAAAACCGACAATCCGTCCACCGGACGCAGAATCGAATGCGCGAATCGCCGCGCCGACGCCAACTCGAGTGGCAAATCTTTTTTCGTGCTCAGGCTCGTATCCACAGCAAGGATGATCGAAAGCGGCAGCGCCGATTCCTTATCGAAGACAGAAATCTTCTGATCGATCCCGTCCTCGCTGAGCTTGAAATTGTCTTTAGTCAGGTGGGAGATGGGCGCACCATGCTCGTCGGTGACCGTGACAAACACGTTCACCAGCCGTACATCCACTTTGAGCGTGGTCGAGGGTTCTTCCTGCGCTGCACCAAGACGGCAAGCGCAAATGATCAGCAAACACCACAGGGCGGCGGGCCTATTCATCGGCAATCGAATCATTTAGATGCAGCCTGCCCGCTGGGGCTGCCTTGGGCGCGCTGAATGTCAGCCGGAAATGGTTCCCCATCCGCCCACACCGCGCCATCGACGAAGTATTCCTTCTTCCAGATCGGCACCTTACGCTTCAGGGTATCGATCAGCCAGCGGCTGGCATCGTATGCCGGCCCGCGATGCGCCGAAGCCACCACGATCAGCACGCTGGTTTCCCCGATTTCGAGCCGTCCCAACCGGTGCACGATCGCGACGTCTCTCACCTTGAACTGGGCAATGGCCTCGCTGGCCAAATCTTCCATTTGCCCGAGGGCCATCTCTTCATACGCTTCGTAATCGAGATAAAGTGTCTTGCGCCCCCGGGTATTGTCCCGAACAATCCCCTCGAAAATGATGGCCGCGCCATCCTCGGGACGTTTAACTCGTTCGGTGACTTCGGGCGTATTAACTGGTTCGCGCACGATCGAGGCGCGTCCGGCTCCGCCACTCACCGGCGGAAGCAGCGCCACCTCGTCGTTGTCGCCCAGAAGGGCGCCCGGCCCGGAATAGTGCTGGTTCACTGAGAGCGCGACGGCAGGCAGGAGGTCCCGAATTCGCGGAACCTGTGCCTCGTAATGCGTCAAGACATCGGCGACAGTCGCCCCGTCCTGCAGTTCAAGAGACTCGCCCGCACTGCCAACGAGATCCTTAAGAACTCCGAAAAATAAAACCCGTATCCGCATCGCCCCCTAGTGTATCCGCAAGCCGAAAACCGGCAAAACCTTCAACCACAGAGGACGTGGAGGAACACAGAGAAACAACAATTCGGTCTTCCTCTGTGCCCTCTATGTCCTCAGTGGTCAAAAAAGAATGCCAGCCTCAAGGAGAGGCTGGCATTTGATTCTCACGGACTACTAATGCCCCGTCCGCATCCGAAACACTGACGACTGACGACTGACGACTAGCGACTAGCGACGGGTTCTCCCAGCACCTTCTCGCGCTCCTCCGCATCCTGCTTTGCTTCTAAAGGCGATGCCGGTAGCGCAATCTCCAGAACCTCGTCGATACTCTTCACGTAGTGCACGTTCAGGTTCTCGAGCTGTTCCGGAGTCAGGTCTTCTTCCACGTTCGTCTTGTTGTCGGCCGGCAGAATCACGTCGCGCACGCCGGCACGTTTCGCGGCCAGCACCTTCTCCTTGACGCCTCCAATCGGCAGCACATTGCCGCTGAGCGTGATCTCGCCGGTCATGGCCAGGTACGGCCGCACCGGACGATCGGACAGCAGGGAGACCAGGGTGGTTGCCATGGTCACGCCCGCCGAGGGGCCG
>Ga0209811_10000226_pt1 | contig 26597 bp, 18 predicted proteins | sample Coa_R1_6_FD_187161 | JGI IMG/M metagenome (GOLD analysis project Ga0209811, IMG submission 187161) | Surface soil microbial communities from Centralia Pennsylvania, which are recovering from an underground coalmine fire. - Coalmine... | ecosystem: Environmental > Terrestrial > Soil >... | reverse complement strand
TCCACGAGCACCCACACCCGCGACAGGTCCGCCACGGTGAAGAGCGGCGTATCGGCGCCCAGGTACTGGCCCTCGATCAGGTTGCGCTCCAGCACGGTGCCCGTGACCGGCGAGCGGAGCGCGAGCTGTGACGACGCAGTGCGCTCGCGCTCGAGCCGTGCGACCTCGTCGTCGGGCACGCCGAGCAGCCGCAATCGCTCGCGCGAAGCATCGTGCGCGCCGGCGTCGTGGCCGGCCATGCCCTCGCCATCGCCCATCGCGATCAGGTATTCGCGCTCGCTCTGGTAGAGCTCGGGGCTGTAGAGCGACAGCATCGGCTGGCCGGCGTGCACCATCTCCCCCGTGCGATTCACCTGCACGTCCTTCACCCAGCCCGCGACGCGGAGCTGCACGCGCTTGAGTCGCGTCTCGTCGGGGGCCACGAAGCCCACGAGCGACGAGCCCTCGCCGAGCGATCCCGACTCGACGCGGGCGAGCCGCACGCCGATCAGCTGCGTGCGCTCGGCGGGGATCTGCACGGTGGTGAGTCCGGGGACGTCGCCCCCCGCTCCCAGAGCTTCGCCACCCCCCGCCGAGCCGAAGGCGAGGCGTTCCAACGTCATGCCGCAGATCGGACATTCCCCGGGCTTGTCGCTCGTGTAGCTGGGATGCATCGGGCAGCGGTAGAGCGCCTTTCCGGGCCTCCTCGCGGCCGCGGCCGACGGCGTGGAGGTGCGGCTCTCCTCGACGCGCCACGCCACCCAGCTCGCGATCGAGACGATCGCCAGCAGGGTCAGACCGCCGAACAGCACCCAGCGCACGGTGTTCATGAACCCCGCGCCCGGCGGCGGCTGGTGCGTGGGATGCGGGTCGGGATGGGGCTCTCTGTCCGGGCCGTTCACGGCTTCCTCCGATCGACGTTCGCCGGTGGCACGAGCACGCCCATCAGCTCGGGGCGCGCGGTCACCGAAAGCAGGCGCGCGAGCGTCCCCGCCAGGTCCTGGCGGGCTCGCGAGACCTCGAGTTCCTCTGCGTAGCTGGCGTGCGCGGCGTCGAAGACGCTGGAGAGATCGATCCCGCCGGCCTCGTATGCGCTCCACGACGCCGCGAGCGCGCGGCGCTGCGCCACGAGCACGGTGTCGGTGAGCAACGCGACCGTGCGGCGCGCGGCGGCGGCGCGGGCGCGCAGCGCCACCAGCTCGCTCTCCAGCTCGAGCGTCATGGCGCGGCGCTCCGACTGCGCCACATCGGCCATCGCCCGCGCCGCGGCGGCCTCGGCGCCCTGCCGGCTGCCGACGCCGAGCGGCAGGTCCAGCGACACGCCCGCGCTCCACATGTCGTCGTTGGGCACGCCCGGCATGGACAGGCCCGGCGCCAATGGCTCGCGGAATCCATAAGAGGCGCGCAGCGTCATCTCCGGCCACGTCATGCGCTGCGCCGCGCGCGCCATCCCGCGCTGCCCGGCCTCGCGCTCGCTCAGCGCACGTACGCTCGGGTGTGAGGCCACCGCCTCGCGCCAGCCGGCGGCGCTGTCCGGCGCCAACGACTCGGGCGGCGCCGCCAGCTCCTCGATCGCACCGTTGGACTCGCGTCCCCGCAGCGCGTCGAGCCGCGCCCGCGCCACGCGCGCCTCGGCCTCGAAGCCCACGGCGTCGGCGACGATGCGGGCGCGCTCGGCCTCCACGCGCAGCAGGTCGTCGAGCCGGCCGCGCCCGGACTCGTAACGCGCGCGCGCGGCGGACGCCATCCTGTCCATCACCTGCCGGTGATCGCGCGCCGCGTCGGCGCGTGTGCCGGCGAAGTAGGCGTCGGCGTACGCGCTCCACGCATCGCCGAGGCGCTGCCAGCGCGTGTCTTCCACCCGGGCCTCGGCCGCGCGCGCGTCGCCCTCGGCGGCGTGGCGCGCGAGGCCGCGGGCGCCGAACAGATCCAGCTTCTGCTCGAGCCCCACCACCTTCATCGTCATCGGGTCCTGGTCGAACCCCCCGGTGACCGGCACGTTCTCGGCGGCCAACTCGAGCATGGGCGCATCCCACGCGCCGGCGCGGCGCGCGCGCGCCCAGGCGGCCGTGGACTCGTGGCGGCTCGCCGCGAGCGACGGGTTGGCGGCTGCGACCTCGGCGAGGACGCGCTCGAGCGCCAGCGGCTCCGCGAACACGGGCGCGGCGAGGAAGATCGCGAGTGCCGCGGACGCGAGCGCACGCGGCGACGGCTGGAACATGGAGGACTCCTTACAGGTGCGAGGTGGTGAGCGCGTCAGGCGACGCGCGGGTTCACACACACGCGGTGCGTGGCACCGCCGCACGCGGGTCGAAAAGAAACCCGCCTGCGCTCAGCCCTGCGGAGGCGCGCGAAGGCCCGCCGGAGCGGACCGCTGTCGATCGACCGGAGGTCCGGTGTCGATCGGTGCCCGCGGGACACCCACGCGGACGGGCGGCGCGAGCAGCGCCGCGACAAGGGATGCCAGCGACGGCGCCGTGCTCGCCGTCGGGAGCGAGAGCGCGGGCGCGTCGGTCACGTGCATCGCCAGGCCGCACGGCATGCCGCGCGACTCGGCCGGAGCCTTCGCCGCGCCGCCGGTGGGCAGCGCCCGGCAGCAGGCGTGCGCCGCGGCGTGGTGAGGAGTGAGGCGCGGCACGCAGGTGGTGAGCATGCAGAGCTGGCCGCTCACGAGGAGCGCCAGTGACGCGAGTACGGCAACTCGCCAGAGCGTGCCGACTCTCACCGCGTCCTCCTCTGCATGGGGGTGCTTCACCACAACATCCCTGGTACCGCGCCTCGAGGCGAGCCCGCGCACCCGCGCGGACTCGAGAGCGAGAATGGAGGAATCATCGGCAGGAAGGCAATGGCGACGAAAGCAGGAAGGCGATTTCTTGACGGACGCGGGACGAATCACGTACCCACCGGGCCGGAAGCGGCTCGAAAGCGGCCGTTACCGGACGTTCCGGGCCCGATCCCGCGTTTGCACCTGCTGAACGTCGTTGGACGCCACGGAAGTCCTCATGCTTCATCCGCGAACGAATCGCGCACTTCGTCGACGCCGATCGAGCCGCGGCCGCATCGGGCGCACGGCAGGCGGAACCGGCGCAGGTCCTCACGGGCGAGCGCGTCAGCGAGTGCGCGCCGTCCTCGCCCCGGCTCGCGCCCGTCGATCGCGTCGAGCGCGGTGGCCACCGCGGCAGTCACTGCCTCGAGCGGGGCGCCCGCGAGCGCCGGCTCGGACGCGAGCGCGCTGGCTTCCCGGCGAGCGAGCGTCCGTGCCACGCGCGCAGCTTCGTCCGTGGCGCCGATGCGCGCCCAGCCGACGAGCACCAGCGCGCGGTCCCAGAACGTGTCGTGCTCCAGCTCCTGCTCGGCCGCGCGCAGGCGGGCGAGGTCCGCGTCACCCGCGCTCGACGCCAGCGCGCGCTCGATCAGCCGCGACCAGAGCAGCCGGCCCACCGTGGGATCGCTCCAGTAGGCCGAGGGCTCGCCCGCCTCCGCGCGTGCGCGCGCGAGCAGGGCGGCGTCCGGTTCGGCGCCATCCGCGGCGTCGAGTACCGACAGCGCCGCGCGATCCCAACGCGCGGCGAACGAGCCGCCCGCCCGCGCGAGGTCCGCGCGCGCCTCGTCGCGCCGGCCCGCGCGTGCGAGCAGCGATCCGCGCGCGAGCCGCGCGCGCTCGTCCTCGCCGGCTGCCAACACGCGATCCCACGCCGCGACTGCAGCCACCGGATCCCCCGTGCGCTCGTGCGCGATCGCGCGCGCGACCTGCGCTCGCGGGCCATCGGCTCGGGCGGCGAGCACGGCCTGCCAGTCGCCGCGCGCGAGTGCTGCGAGCTGCTCGCGAAGCGCGGGCGGATCGTCCGCGAGCGCGCGCGGCGGGTTCAAGTCGGTGACGAACACGGGCCGCTCGGGCAGCAGCGTCGCGAGCGGTGCGGGATCGCCCTCCCACGCGGCCAGCACCGCGTCCAGCTGCTGGAGCATCCCCCACAGCTCCACGAACCGCGGCGCACGCGGCAGCCGCGTGCCACAGCGCGCGCAACGCGTCCCAGCGTCCGGCTCGGCCTGCCCTGCCTGCGCGAGCTGGCACGCCTCGCACCAGGCGTCGAATCCCGCCGCATCCGGCCCCACCCACGCCCCGGCGTCGCACGCGTCGCACGCGAGCCGCCAGCGAGCGCTACTGGATGCCGGGGAAGCTCTGTCCGCGGGTGCCGCGCTCGTAGTAGACCTCCTTCTGCTCGCGGATGCCGAGGTGGAAGAAGTACTCGGTCTCGCCGCCGGGGATGAACGAGCGCGAGAACGTCGCCTCCCAGCAGTGGATCCTGCGCGTGAGGTTGAACCGCTGCAGCAGCATCTGGTGCTGCGTCAGGTCGTAGCCGGCCTGGTAGTCAAACGTCCAGTTGTCGGTGAGCACGTAGCGCAGCACCGCGTTCAAGGTCTTGTGCGAGCTCCAATCCGGGTTCGACGAGAAGTAGCCGCCCGCGTAGGAGTACGAGAGCGCCGCCGACCAGGTCTCGCGGAACTCCTCGGGCTCCTGCGACTCGACGTTGTAGCCGCGGCTCGGCAGCGGGTCGGTGGCGATGCGCGGGGACTGCGGCTTGCCGCTGCCGCTGCTGTTGAAGCTCGAGCTGAGGTTGTAGTTGAACGACCGCAGCGGCCGGCCCGAGTAGGCGTCGAACGTGGCGCTGGCATCGCCGTTCACCCACCCTGGCGGCTGGAGCCGCATCCCGCTGAGGATGGGGCCGAGGCCGTGCTTCAGCCCCCTCTCGCGCCACAGGAAGTCGAAGTTGCTGCTCGTGGTCCAGCTCAGCAGGTTGTCCAGCCGGCGCACGTGCTCGCCGCTCCCCAGCTTGGCCTGGAAGCGCTGGTCGATGGAGAAGTTCGTGTTCACCGCCTTCGCGCCGGAGATGCCGAGGAACGAGTCGAAGCGCTCCTGGCGGACGCCGTTCGAGTCCACGTACGTGAGCCCGGGGAACTCCGGCGAGTAGACGATGTTCGCCGACGGCGTGAGGATGTGCCGCATCGCCACGCCGGGGAACGGCATCTTCATCGTGCGGTAGAGCGTGGTGCCGAGGCCGGCGCTCGCCTGCCATGTCGCCGCGGGCACCACCTTGTTGCCGAGCACGTCGTGGTCGTAGACGACGGCGTTGCCGAACACCGACGGCGAGAAGTTGATCCAGCCCAGCAGCCGCCGCGAATCCGAGAGCGCGAACGTGGATGCCTGGCCCCAGCGGCGGCTCACGCTCTCGCCGACGACGTTCGACGAGTCGAGCGACGAATCGGGCCGCAGAAACTGGCTCTGGCCCGTGACCACGCCGGTGCGCGTCTCCACCGCGAGGAAACGGCCGGAAAGCGTCATGTACGTGCTCGCGAGCGCCTTGCCCACGGCGTTGTCCTTCATGAACTGGTACGAGCCCAGCGCGCGCGTCGGCAGCGAGGCGGAGAGCGACGGATAGGTCACCGTCAGGCTCGGCAGCGCCGCCGGGGTGCCCACCGCGGGGCCGTGCAGCTTGCCCGCACCGTCCGGGTCCTCGAGCGGCTGGCTCGCGTCCAGGTCCTGGCGGCGGTCGACGACGGCATTGAGCGAGATCCAGTCGGCGTAGTGCGAAAGCTGGATGCTCGAGGTGAGGAACCGGTTCAGGCGGTTGTTGATGTCCGAGCTCGCGTACGCGTTCGCGCTCTTGCTGAAGTCGCGGCTGGAGACGAAGTTGCCCAGCGCCGAGATGCGCGTGCGCTCGCCCAGCGTCTGCTGGTGCGTGCCATAGAAATGGTAGTTCTCGTGCTCCACGCCGAATACGTCCGTGCTGCGGTCGAGAAGGCCTTCCATGTGGCCGTCGAACGCGTACAGCAGCTTGTAGTTCAACTCGCCGCGCGCCGCCCAGCCTGCAGGCGTCGTCGCCACGCCCTCGTAGTAGTCGCCGGCCCCGGTGATGTCGAAGTAGTCGTTCGGCGCCCAGTAGTAGCCGCCGTTACGGATGAACTGGCCGGTGGTGGTGTTGAAGCCGAACTCGACCTGCGGGAACAGGAAGCCGGAGTGCCGGCCGGGCTTGATCGGGAACACCCAGAACGGCAGCGCCAGGATGGGCACGTTGCGCACGTAGAAGATGAGCGGCTTCGCCACCATCTTGTCCTTGAGGTAGATCTTCATGTAGTGGGAGGCGAAGTGATAGTGCGGCGAGTCCAGGTCGCAGGTGCTGTAGGCGCCGCCCAGCACGTCCAGCTCGTTGTCGGTGGCCTTGCGGATCTCCTTGCCGTGGTAGAGACCGCGCTCGTACTCGGTCGTGGCCTGATAGACCGTGCCCACCTTGCGGTCGAGGTCGTAGGTCATGAGCTGGCCGTTCAGCTCCTCCCCCTTCTCCACGATCTGCGGCTTGCCCTCGGCGACCAGCGTGTTCTTCTGGCTGTCGAACTCGACGCGGCGCGAGTGCAGCTCGAGGTCGCGATAGCTCAGGTGCGCGTCACCGTCGAGGACGATCGTGTTCTTCGGGATCACGAACTCGATGCGGCGGCTGTCGTAGTCGACGCGCTCGAGCCGCTGAGCCGTGGTGTCGCTCACCGCCACCGGTGCCCGGTAGGTGCCGGTGGCGCCGCCTTGCACGCGGGCGCGGTCGATCTTCTTGTCCTTGAAGTAGACGAAGATCGTGTCGCCCCGGGTGACATTGTTCTCCGCGGTCTTCCCTTTCTGGGGCGCAGCCGTGTACTCGTTGTGCGCCTTCCCGGTGGCGACGAGGCTGTCGATCGTCGACTCGCCCACGAACATGTCCACCTGCGAGCCCGTGAGCCGGCTGGTCTCGCCCTTGTTCGTGTCGCGCGCTCCCTTGTAGTCGAGGACGGCGGAGCCGCGCACGACGACGCGCTCGAGCTTGCGCTTGACGGCGATGGTCTCGAGCGTGTCCCCGGTGACCTGCGTCTCGTTGTCCCACGCCTTCGGGTTCCCGACCAGCACGCCGCGCCCGGTGTTGTCGTCGAAGCGCGCATAGCGCGCGCTCGCCTGGAGCGTGTCGCGCTCCACCCGCACCGAGTCGATCGCCTCGGCGATCTTGGTCTCGGAGTTCACCTTGAGCAACCGCGCGCGCATGATCGTCTGCTTGCCGTCGTTGTCCGTGGCGCGCATGAGTGGCTCGCCGGTGGCGATGGCGATCTTGTTGCGCCGGTCGAAGTCCACGGACTTCGCCTCGAGCTGGATCTTGTTCTCGTCGTCGTTGCCGATGACGTGTCCGCGCGCCTTCACGATCATCGAGTCGCGCTGGTAGAACGCCTCGTCGGCGACGAGCCGCTGCTTCTTCTCCTGGCCCCGCACACCCCCGCTGAGCTGGGCGCTGCCGTTCTTGCGGTCGTACCAGCCCTGCGGGGCCTTCAGCGTGGCGTCGCGGTCGGTGACGACGACGTTGCCGCGCAGGTCGAGGCGGTCCTCGTGCTCGGAGAACTGCGCCTCGTCACACGTGGCCGTGGTCGACGAGTCGCGCAGTTTGACGTTGCCCTCGAGGAAGACCATGCCGGTGGCGCGCTCGTAGCGGCCGCGGTCGGACTGGAGCCGCGTGCGCGTGCGCGTGATCGTCACCTTCTCGAGGAACAGCACGTCGCCGGTCGGGCCACGGCCACCGGTCATGTGGTCGGCCTCGATCTTGTAGGGCGGCTCCGGCGCCGCCTTGGCGCCCTTCTTCGCCGGCGTCGCCCGCGTGGTGATGACCACCGTCGAGTCGCGTTTCGCGGTGAGGATCGCGGTGGTGTCGGTCGCGGCCGTGTCGCGGGTGGCCGCTGCGGCCGCCGTGGTGTCCGCGCGCTTCGCCGAGGTATCGGGCCGGGCCACGGTCGCGCTCGTGTCGCGAACCGGCACCGCCACCTGTGCCGCGAGCGACCCGGTTGCGAACACGAGCGACAGCGCGGCCGCGGCCAGCACCCACGCGCGCCTCACACCTGCGCTCCCGGCGCGCCGCCCAACGCCCGCATCGCCTCGCCCACCGCGAACAGCGACCCGCAGAGCAGTACGCGGCCGGACCCGGCATGGCCGGGTGCCCCGGCGCGTGCCAGCGCCGCCGCGATCGCCGACTCCACGTCGGGCGACGCCTGCACGCTCCAGCCGGTGTCGCGCGCGAGCGCCGCCAGTTCCTCGGCCCCGAGCGCGCGCTCGTTCGCGGTGCGCGTGACGTAGAGCGCCGCGGCCGGCGCCAGCGAGCGGAGCCGCGTCAGCATCGCGCGCACGTCCTTGTCGCGACCGGCGGCGACCACGATTGCGGCCGGGGGCGGGAGCTTCAGGTCGTCGGCCCACGCCAGGCACAGCCGGCGCATGCCGTCGACGTTGTGCGCCCCGTCCCACCACAGGCGCGGCTCGTCGGGACAACGCTCGAGGCGGCCCGGCCAGCGCACGCGCGCGAATCCCTCGCGCAGTCCCGGCAGGCCGATCGGGACGCCTTGCCTCGCGAGCTCGGAGAGCACGGCGAGTGCCGTGCGCGCGTTCTCGCGCTGGTGACCGCCCAGCAGCGCCATCTGCAGCTGGAAGCGTCCCCACGGTGCGCACTCGACCTCGAGCCGCGTGCCCCACTCGCCCTGCTGGAGCACCGTCACCTCCGCCACGTCGCGGGCGTGCGTCAGCATCGCGCCCACCTCGGCCGCGCGCCGGGCGATCACCGACGCGGCGACGTCGTGCTCAACGCCGGTCACCGCCGGCACGCCTGGCTTCAAGATGCCCGCCTTCTCGAACGCGATCGCTGCATGCGTGTCGCCCAGCATCTCGGCGTGGTCGAGGCCGATCGAGGTGATCGCGCACACCCTGGGGTGCAGCACGTTCGTGGTGTCGAGCCGGCCACCGAGGCCCACCTCGACGGCCGCCCAGGCGACGTCGTGGCGCGCGAAGAAGTCGAACGCCAGCGCCGTAGCGACCTCGAAGAACGTGCTCTCGCCGGCACCCGGCAGCGCCTCGATGCGATCGAGGCCAGCCTCCATCTCGCCTTCGTCGCCCCAGCGGCCGTCGACGCGGATGCGCTCGCGGAAGTCCACGAGATGCGGCGACGTGTAGAGCCCGGTGCGCTGGCCCGCGGCGCGCAGCACGCGCTCGACCAGCGCGCACACGCTGCCCTTGCCGTTCGTGCCCGCCACGTGCACCGCGGCGAAGCGCGTCTCGGGGTTCCCGAGGCCCGCGAGCAGCGCGCGCGTGCCGTCCAGTCCGAGCTTGAGGTGGCGCCGCTCGAGCCCCCACAGGCTCTCGAGCCGGCGCTGCAGGTCCTGCGTCACGAAGGAGTCTTCGAGTCGCTCATGCCGAACGGGGAGCGTTCGGGTCGTAAGTGTGCGGCGACTTCCCGCCCGCGGGAGCGAAGCCGCGGGTGGAGTGCCAGAAGAACCTTAACAGCTGCCCGACCTCGTCGCGCATCTGCTTGCGGTGGATGATGCGGTCGACGAAGCCCTTCTCGAGCACGAACTCGGCCCGCTGGAAGCCGGGCGGCAGGTCTTCACCGATCGTTTGCCGGATCACGCGCGCGCCGGCGAAGCCCACGAGCGCCTTGGGCTCGGCGACGATGACGTCGCCCAGCGAGGCATACGAAGCCAGCACGCCCGCGGTGCTGGGATCGGTGAGGATCGACACGAATGGCAGCCGCGCCTCTCGGAGCTGCGCCAGCAGCACGCTGGTCTTGGCCATCTGCATCAGCGACAGGATGCCCTCCTGCATGCGCGCGCCGCCGGTCGCGGACACCACCACGCAGGCGCGCCGCTCCTTCATCGCGTCCTCGATCGTGCGCGCCACCTTCTCGCCCACGACCGAGCCCATGCTGCCGCCCATGAAGAAGAAGTTCATGAGCGTCACGGTCACCGGCACGCCGCCGATCGTGGCCACGCCGCTGATGGCGGCGTCCTTCTCGCCCGTGTCACGCTGTGCCGCGGCCAGTCGCTCGGGATAGGGCAGCTTGGCGTCGCGGAACTCGAGCGGGTCGCCGGCGACCAGGTTCGCATGGCGCTCGACGAACGAGTCGGGGTCGGCGAGGTAGCCCACGTACGTGCGCGCCGAGACCCGGAAGTGGTGGCCGCAGTTCGGGCACGTCCACAGGTTCTCCTCGAGCACCGTCTGGAACAGCGCCTCGCCGCAGCTGTCGCACTTGGTCCACAGGCCCTCGGGCATCTCGGCACGGTCGGGCTTCGTCGCCTGCTTGATGCCGGTGCGTTCGCGCTTGAGCCAGGACATGGGATTCGGGGGCTTCTCCGGGTGCGCATCGCCGCGTGCGCGGGTATCATCCCCCGTCTCACGGGGTTACGACCTCCTCGGCCGCTTGCCGAAGTCTCGGGCGGCGGCCCGGAGCCCGTTGTTCCACGGGCAATCTAATACCCCGCGCACCCCGCCGCCACTGACGCCAAGAGGCGGGCCATGATGTGTCCGGGCTTGTCCCCAGCGTGTGTGGTCACGTCCGGGGGCCGGCCCCGTAGCCCGGTTCAGCATGCCGACCGAACACGAGACGAAGGCAGCATCGGAAGAGCAGCGCCGCGCGAGCGCCGCGGCGAGGGCGGAGCGCGCCGCCCGGGCGAGGGCCGCGACGCAGGCGGCGCGTGCCGCGCGCGCGGCCCGTGCCGCCGAGCCCGTGCGCGTGGTCCCCAAGCACGAGGGCCTCGTGCGCACCGCGCACTGGGCGCACGTCGCGTTGCTCATCGGGCTCATCTTGAGCGGCCTCGCGATCTACTGGGCGGCGCCGGTGTTCCGTCACGCGCCCTCGCCGGGCAACCCCCGTGGCGACTACCTCGTCGATGCCGGGCGCGCACTGGTGTCGCTGTTCGGCGGGACCGGGAACATGCCCAACTGGTTCTACGATCGCTTCAGCGTCGGACCCTTCCAGCTCGCCAACGCGCTCCGGCTGCATTGGCTCTTCGCCTACCTCTACATGGCGTGCGGCGCGCTCTACGTCGCCGGGCTCGTGCGCGGCGGTGGCTGGCGTGCGCTGCTGCCGCGGGCGACGGATCCCGCCGAGGCCCTCGCCATGTTGCGCTACTACCTCGGCGTGGTCCCGCATGCGCTCTCGCGCAAGCCCTGGCCGCATCCGCCCGTGGCCGGCAAGTACAACGCGCTCCAACGCGGCGCCTACTTCACCATGCCGCTCGTGGGCGCGCTCGTCGTGCTCTCGGGCTGGGCGATGCACAAGCCGGCGATGCTGGGCTGGCTCGAGCGGCTGTTCGTCAACTACGACGGCGCGCGCATCGTTCACTTCACGTGCATGGTGATCCTCGGCGGGTTCACGATCCCTCACGTCATCCTCGTCGTCGCCGACGGCTGGGACACGTTCCGTGGCATGGTCACGGGCTGGAGCACGCGGTTGAAAGGCACGCCCCATGCCTGAGCGCGCGAAGCGCCCCCCGCTCGGCGCGCGACTCGCCGGCGCGCTGCGGCGCACGGCCGAAGCCGCGGCCGAACGCCCTGAAGCCTCGCGCGAGACCACTCGCGGTGCGCTCGCGGTGCGCTCGCGGCGCGATTTCCTGCTCTTCGGCGCCAGCGTCGTGGCCACCGCAATGGCCGGCTGGTGGCTGCTGCCCGAGCGCACGAAGCGCACGTGGTTCCCGGGCACCGCCGACCGGCTCGACACGCTCGCCGCGCGCGTCGGGCTCACGCGCATGCAGCGCGAGGCGCAGCTGAACCGCGTGCTCACGTTCGACGACGACGTCGCCGAGGCGCTGTATTCGAGTCATCGCCGGGTGCGCACGTACGACCGCCCCGACCCGCGGCCGCTGCGCAACAACTACCACGGCCGCACACCGGGCCCCGAGTACCTCGCCGGCTGGCGGCTGAACCTCTCCGGGCTCGCCTCCGGTCGTCGCCAGAGCCTCGCCATCGACGAGCTGCGCGCGCGCTTCACGCGGCACGACATGAACACGCGGCTCGTGTGCGTCGAGGGCTGGAGCCACGTCGTGGCGTGGGGCGGCATGCGCTTCGCCGATCTCCTCGCGGCGTATCCCCCGGCATCCGGCATGCGCTGGGCGGCGCTGCGCTCGAACGTGGGTCTCGACGGCGCCGGCAACCCCGAGCCCTACGACGTGAGCATCGACCTCGAGACCGCGCGTCACCCGCAGGCGCTGCTCGCGACGCACCACGGCGGCGCGCCGCTCACGCTCGCGCATGGCGCGCCGCTCCGGCTCGTGGTGCCGATGAAACTGGGCCTCAAGAACATCAAGGCGATCACCGACATCGCGTACACGGAAGCCGAGCCCAGCGACTACTGGAACGAGCGCGGGTACTCGAAGTACGACGGGCTGTGAGACGAGCCCGTGCTGCGGGCGATGCCGGTCACCGGTACAACCGCTTGATCGCGCCCCAGCTCGAGTGGACGGTCGGCGTGGGCCGCCCGAAGCCGAGCAGCTGGTAGAGGACGTCGGACTTGTACTGCACCTCGCCCACGCCCTCGGTGAACCAGTCGGTCGTCTCGACGAGGTAGATCGACGGCGGGCCCGTGCCGAGCCAGCGGCCGTCGGCGGCGAGCGTGGGGCGCGAACCGACCCCGGGACCGGGCAGCGGAATGGCCTGGCCGACGCCGAACGCGTGGAACGATCCCGCCGGCACGGTGAGCATGACGTCCTCGAGGACGTCGAAGCGGAAACTGCCGTTGAAGACGACCGCATCGGTGAACAGGTCGTACACGACCACGTTCTGGAACGGCTGCGGACCCACGATGGGCGGCACCGGCAGGAGGCGGATCGGCGGCTCGTACGCCCAGGCGAGGCCCCCGGAGGGACGCATGAAACCCGCCAGCAGCACGCTGCCGTCGGCATCGAGCAGCCAGTAGTTCTCGAGCCCCGCGTCGGGCCCCTCGTCGTAGGACTTCACCGAGACGACGCGCCCGCGGACGATCCGCTGGCCGGTGATGGTCTCGACCTGGTGCGCGCCACCCGTGCCGCCGTACTCCCAGCGATTGCCGACATCGAGCGGCAGCCATGGATCACTGCGCGCGGCCGTGGGTGCAACGATGACGGCGACCAGGGCGGCGAACACAAGGCGCGGAAAGCGGGTCATCGGGCACCTCCTCGAGGCGGGGCTCACGAGCAACGAGTCAGGCCTCGACGATAGCCCTTCAGGGGCAGCGCGAGAATGGGTATTCGGGATCGTGCCGCTCACACCTTCCGCGACATGAGCAGCGCGTCCTCCTCCGGCCTCCGGTAATAGCCGCGGCGGAGTCCCACCAACTGGAAGCCGTGCGTGCGGTAGAGCGCCTGCGCGGCGGCGTTCGAGACGCGCACCTCGAGCGCCAGCTCGCGCACGCCGCGGGCGCGGCAGATGTCGAGCAGCGCATCCACCAGCGCGCGGGCGACGCCGGCGCGCTGCTGCTCGGGCGCCGTGCCCAGGTTCTGGAGCTCCGCGACCGGCGGCAGCGCCGTGGCGACCAGGTAGCCGGCGATGCTCCCGCCGCGCTCGGCGACGAGGCATACCGCGCGCGGGTCGACGAGCGCGTCCAGGAACGATCCGCGCGGCCACGGATCGGCGAACAGCCGGTGCTCGAGCTCGTCGATGCGCGGCAGGTCGGCGGACATCATCGAGCGCACGCGCGCGGGCGTGAGCCCGGTCACCTTGTGCCGCACGCGCTCCTCGGCCTGCGCCGGGCGCACGTAGGCGGGCTCGGTCTCGCGTCCCGGCTCGGGCAGTCCCGCGCCCGGGCCCTCGGGCTTGAGCGCGGCCGCGGCGAGGTCGATCGCCGAGAGCCCGCCGAATCGGAGCCCGGTACGCGTGCTCCCGGGATACGCGGCCTCGAGCCGCTCGCGCTCGCGCCCCGCGCCCGGACCCACGAAGCGCACCTCGTGATCGGGCACGAGCGCGTGCACCTCGGCGAGTGCTGCGAGCAGCGTCTCCGGCGTCCCCACGCGCGGCGCTGCCAGCAGCTTCACGCGCCCCTGGACCGTGACCCGGAAGAAGCCGGCGTAGAGATCGCGGCGCCCGGCGCCCACGAGCGGCACCACGAGCGTGCGCGGCTCCGCGGTGGCGTGCGCGAGCGCGGCGAGGCTCGAAGCACCGAGGAGCCGCGCCCCGGAGACGAGCGCCAGCGCGCGCGCGGTCGCGAGCCCCACGCGCACGCCCGTGAACGAGCCGGGGCCGAGGTCGGTGGCGATGAAGCCGAGCTGGCTCGCGCGCACACCCGCCTCGCCCAGCGCGCGCTCGACCAGCGCCGAGAGCCGCCGCGTGTGGCCGTGGCCGACCTCCTCCTCCACCAGCGCGCGCGGCGCGCGCCCCGCGCTCACGACCGCCACACTCACGTGCTCGGTGGCGGTCTCGAGTGCGAGCCCCCAGGTTCCATCCGCCTTCGCGTGCGCGCCGTCCGGCGCCACCTCGGTCACCATCCCCCCGGAAGCGCGCACCAGGCGCGAAGCAGCTCGCGGCCGCGCTCGCCCCGGCCGTCGGCCGTGAACTCACGCACGTCGCCCTCGCCGGGCGTGATCGCGATGTGCAGCGCATCGGCGAGCCACTCGTGCGGCAGGCGCTCGCCCCACTCCACCACCAGCGCGCCCTGCTCCGCGTACTCCTCGAGCCCCAGGCTTTCGATGTCGCGCACGCCGTTCAGGCGGTAGAGGTCCAGGTGGTAGACCGGCAGCGTGCCCGCGTGCTCGTTGACGAGCGTGAACGATGGGCTGCGCACGTGCGCAGCGGGCGCGCCGGCGTGCACGATCCCGGCGACGAAGCGGGTCTTGCCGGCGCCGAGCGGGCCCGAGAGCGCGATGACGTCGCCGATGCGGAGCGCCGGCGCGAGCGCCGCACCCAGCCGCTCCGTGCCCTCCACCGACGCCGACCGCTTGTCGGCGGCGCCGGTCACGCGCGCGGCGACTTCGGTCGGAGGGTGACGATGGGAAGCACCATCTCCTCCAGCGACACGCCGCCGTGCTGGAACGAGCCGCGGAACTGACGCTCGTACTCGTGGAAGCGCGTGGGGTAGACGAAGTAGAAATCCTCGCGCGCGAGCACGTAGTTCTTGTTCACGCCGTCGTCCGGCAGCAGGTAGTCCATGGGCTTGCGCACGATGATCGCCTGCTTGGGGTCGGTGTTGAGGTTGACGCCGTACTTGTAGCGCAGGTTGCTCGAGGTGTCGCGGTTGCCGTGGACCAGCGCCGCGCGCCGCCCCAGCACCGCGCCGTGATCGGTGGTGACCACGGTGACCGCGTCCTGGGCGGCAAGCGCCTGCAGGATCTCGTAGAGCGGCGAGTGCGTGAACCACGCCTTCATCACCGAGCGGAACGCCGCCTCGTCGGGCGCCAGCTCCTGGAGGATCTCGCTCTCGCTCCGGCCGTGCGCGAGGATGTCGATGAAGTTGAACACCATCGCCACCAGTGACAGCCCCGAGAACGAGTTGATCTGCCGCCGCGTCGCATGCGCCTCGTCGACGTCGTAGATCTTCAGGTACTTGAGCCCCTTGGCGGGCGTCGCGTTCAGGCGCGCGAGCTGGAGATCGAGGAACTGGCGCTCGAATCGGTTGCGCGTGCGCTCGTCGTCCGTGGTCTCCTGCCACAGGTCGGGGTGCTTCTTCCACATCTGTGCCGGGAGCAGGCCGGAGAAGATGGCGTTGCGCGAGTAGGGCGTGGCCGTGGGCAGGATCGAGCAGTAGTAGTCGCGCTGCACGTCGAACCAGTCCTCGAGCAGCGGCTCGAGCGTGAACCACTGGTCGAGGCGCATGCAGTCGATGACGATGAAGACCACGCGGCGGCCGGCTTTCAGGTGCGGGACGACCGCGCGAGCGACCACGTCGGACGACAGCGTCGGCCGGTTCGTCGCGTCGCCCTTGGCCGCCGCCTGCACCCAGCGCGGGTAGTTCTCCTCGATGAAGCGCGCGAAGTCGCTGTTCAGGCCCTTCTGGAAGTCGGCGTGCGCTTGCTGGAGCCCCGCCTCGGGGGCGCCGTCCAGGCTCACGTCCCAGCGCGACATCTCCACCGCGAGGTCCGTCCAGCCGCGCCAGTCCAGCCGGCGCAGGTCCAGCGTCTGCCAGCGCCGCATCTCGCCCACGTAGTCGCGCGCGCGCTGCGAATCCTGCAGCTTCTGCGCATCGAACACGCGCTTGCAGGCGAGGAACACCTGCGACGGGTTCACCGGCTTGATCAGGTAGTCGGTGATGCGCTTGCCGATCGCCTCCTCCATGAGCGTCTCCTCCTCGCTCTTGGTGATGAGGATGACCGGCACGTTCACGTCCTTCTGCTTCAACGCGTCGAGCGTCTCCAGGCCGCCCATGCCCGGCATCATCTCGTCGATCAGGAGCACGTCGTAGCGCTCGCGCTCGAGCGCGGCCAGCGCGTCGCCGCCGCTCGGCACCGGCGTCACCGCGTAGCCCTTCTGCTCGAGGAAACGGATGTGCGGCTTCAGCAGGTCGATCTCGTCATCGGCCCACAGGATGCGACGGCTGGATTCGTTGGCCATGGGTTCCGGAGGTGGCGGCGCGGGGCGCGCGGGAGGAAGGCTGCGGGTGATGCGCGCGCACATGGTAGCGCCCGGGCGGCGGCGGGCCCAAACGCGGGGAGCGGGTGCGCCCGCGAGGGCGCGGCGCTCGGTATGGAGGCTCCGGTGAAGGTGCGACGCGTCACCTTGTCCTCGCGCGCAGGGGCACACCGGAACCCTTTTTTGACGCTGTCGGGGAGCTTCCCTAGCCTCCGCGACGCACTGGATACACACGCCCCCACCGCGAGGTTCCCGACATGTCGCATTCCCCGCTGCGCCGGTCCCGCCGTGCCGCTCGCCTGCTCACATGCGGCGTGGCGATCGCGCTCGCATCGATCTCCGCGGCGCCCGCGAAGACACCCGCGGCGCCCGCCAAGACGCCTCCCGCGCTGCCCGCCGACGTCATGGCCGCGGGCAAGGCGATCGCTCCCGCGCGCCTCGAAGCTCACGTGCGCGCGCTCGCCGACGACAAGATGGAGGGCCGCGGCACCGGCACTCGCGGTTACGACATGGCGGCGCAGTACGTCGCCGAGCAGATGCAGGCGATCGGGCTCGTGCCCGGCGGTCGCGGCGGCTACCTGCAGCCGGTGCCGTTCATGCGTGCCGACCTGAAACCCGGCGCCTGCACGTTCGCGCTGGTGAAGGAGGGCCAGAGCGTGGCGCTCGAGGTGGGCAAGGACGTCATCCTCTCCCCCGATTACCTGCGCACCAAGTGGACGACCGAGGCGCCGCTCGTGTTCGCGGGCTACGGCGTGTCCGCACCCGAGCTGGACTACGACGACTTCGCGAACCTGGACGTGCGCGGCAAGGTGCTGGTGACGTTCCGCGGCGCGCCGCCGCGGTTCCCGAACGACCAGCGCGCCTACTATTCGAACGGCCTGGTCAAGGACCAGATCGCCGCCGCGCGCGGCGCCATCGGCATCCTGCAGATCCAGAAGCCCGACGACGAGGCGCGCGCGCCGTGGGAGCGCAACATGCGGCAGTCGAAGCTCCCGGGTTTCCGCTGGCTCGACGCCGGCGGCGCGCCCGCGAACGTGCAGGCGGCGATCGAGCTCGCGGGCTCGTTCTCGCCGCAGGCCGAGCCGCGCGTGTTCGAGGGCTCGCCCAAGACCTACGCGCAGGCGGTGTCGGACGCCGATTCGAGCCGGGTGCAGAGCTTCCCGCTCGCGTGGTCGGTGAAGGCCCAGCGCGTGACCGAGCAGGCGCACACCAGCTGCCCGAACGTGGTGGGCGTGCTGCGCGGCTCCGATCCCAAGCTCCGGAGCGAGTGCATCGTGGTCTCGGCGCACCTGGACCATCTGGGCATCAGCGAGCCCGTCAACGGCGACTCGATCAACAACGGCGCCTACGACAATGCCTCGGGTACGGCGATGATGCTCGAGGTCGCGCGCGCGTTCGCGTCGCTCAAGGTGAAGCCGAAGCGCTCGATGGTGTTCCTGTCCGTGACCGGCGAGGAGAAGGGCCTGCAGGGCTCGGATTACTTCGCGCGCAACGACGCGCCCGACAGCATGGATGTGATGGGCGACGTGAACCTGGACATGGTGCTGATGCTGCGGCCGCTCACGAAGGTGGTCCCGATCGGCGGCGAGCACACGTCGTTCGGCCCCGTGGTCGAGCGCGCGGCGAAGCTCGCCGGCTTGGAGACCGCACCCGACCCGCTGCCCGCGGAGGTGGTGTTCGTGCGCAGCGACCAGTTCTCGTTCATCAAGCAGGGCGTGCCTGCCGTGTTCCCGGTCTCGGGGAACGACGGCTCGCCCGAGGGCTCCGCCGAGGTGGGCCGGTGGCGCGTCGAGCACTACCACTCCCCGAGCGACGACATGAACCAGCCGTTCGACTGGCCGAGCGGCGCGAAGTTCACCTCGATGGCGTTCTGGACCGCATGGATGGCGGCGGACGCCGCCCAGCCCCCGCGCTGGAACCCGGGCGACTTCTTTGGCGGCCGCTTCGGCGCCCGGCCCTGAGAGCCGTGGCCCGCAACCCGGCCGGAGCCCGCCCCGTACCCTGCTCTGTCTTTCGCCACCCATCCCGAGGATCTCCCCCTTGCGAACCGTGATCCTTGCGAGCTTCGGGCTCGCGCTTCTCGCCGCTTCCGCCGAGGCCGCGCCCAAGGTGTGGGACCGGACCTGGCAGCTGACCACGCAGGCCGACGTGCACTTGATCGCCGGCGATGCGCATATCCGCATCCACGCCGGCCCGCCGGGACAGGTCGCGGTGCACGTGGAGTACGACGTCAAGCACTGGGGCATGATGGTGGGCGGCGGCGAGCCCGTGGTGGTGTTCGAGCACAAGGACGACCAGATCTGGATCACGCTCCACGACCCCAGGACATTCGGTGTCATCGGCGGCGTCGACGAGCGCTTCGTCGCCGACCTCACCGTGCCTCCCACGTTGCAGCTCGCGGTGCGGACGGGTGATGGGGCTGTCGACTGCGAGCCCGTGAGTGGCCGCATCCAGTTGGAGACCGGCGACGGCCGGATCACCGCCCGCGGCCTGAAAGGCGACATCGAGGTGCGCTCGGGCGACGGCCGGGTGACGCTGGAGGAGGTTGACGGGAACCTGCACGCACGCACGCGCGATGGTCACCTGAGCGCCTCGGGGCGCTTCGACGGGCTGGACCTCGGCGCCGGCGACGGCCGCGTGGACGCGATCGCGGGGCCCGGCTCGCAGCCGACCACGTCGTGGAACGTGGAGACCGGTGACGGCTCGGTGAACCTCAGGATCCCGCACGACATCAACACCCTGCTCGACGCGCGCACGAGAGACGGCCACATCGATGTCCAGATCCCGATCTCGGTCCAGGGCCGCATCCACAGCCACGAGCTGATCGGCGAACTGAACAACGGCGGCCCCTCGCTCAGGATCCGCACCGGCGACGGCTCGATCACGCTGGCCCTGAGCGACTGACCCGCTCCTCACGAGCGCGGACGCCGGCGAACGCGGGATCCCGCGTTCTCCCCGCGGGGATGAGGTCAGCAGCCGGGTCCTCGTGAGCATCCGTCTCGAAAACCCACGCGTGCAGGGGTCCTGATCCCGCGGCGGTCGCTCGGCCGTGGACCGTACCGCCCCGGCCGGACACGCTCTCGTCTGCCGCTCCGCGTGTCACAGGAACGCCGCCCGCAGCGAGGTGGGTGGGTCGTTCACCCCCGCTGCGCGTTGCTTGCGATCACGTGGACCACCCGATGCTCGTTCGAGGTGATCCATGTCCGTGCGACCCCGGCGACCGAGTCGCCGGGACCTTCGTCGCGACCCGCAGGCCGCGCCGGCTTCGAGCGCTGCGCCCGGCGCCCGCGCCATCGCGTTTCGAACCTGGTCGCTCGCCGCCGCGCTGCTCGGCTCGCTGCTGCTCGCGCTCCACGGCCGCTTTCTCCGATGGCCATTCGTCTCCGACGACCTCGTGTTCGCCGACGCGAGCCGGAAGCCCGGGCAGCTGTTCTCCACGTTTCATCAGTACTCGAACTACTTCCGCCCCATCGGCCGCGAGCTCTACTTCTTCGCCGGACACGCGCTCGCGGGGAATCACCCGCTTCCCTACCACGTGGTGAACCTGCTCGTGCTGCTGGGCATCGCCCTGCTGGTCGCGGCGCTCGCCTGGCGGCTCGCCGGCCCGCGCGCGGGACTCCTCGCCGGCGCGGCCTACGCGCTCCTCTACTCGCACCGCCTGGTGCTGGCGTGGGTGTCGTGCGCGCAGGACCTGCTCGCCGCGCTGTTCGCCATGCTGGCGGTGCACGCGCTGCTCTCGGGTCGGCGCGGCCGCGCCGGCGCCGCACACCTGGTGGCGATGCTCGCCAAGGAGAGCGTGGCGGCGCTGCCGCTCGTGGTCGCGCTGTGGGCCGCGCTCGACGCGCCGGCCGGAACGCCGCCGAGGCGGCGGGCGCTTTCCGGGCTGCGCGCGAGCGCACCGTTGTGGGTGGCCACCGCGGCCTGGGCCGGGATCGTGCTTTCCGCCCGGACGTTCTGGCACGCCTGGGCGCGGGGCGGGAGCACGCCGCTCGCGGACGTCACGCTCTCGGTCGGGTCGCTGTGGGAGGGCATGCGCTCCGCGCTGCTCACGTACGTCGCGCTCGAGCAGCCCTGGGGCGCGATCGCGCGGGCGTTCGCCGATCCGCGGCTCCCCTGGCTCGCGCTCGGCGTGGCGCTGGCGCCGATCGCCGCGCTCGTCGCGTGGAGCCGGAGGCTCGCGCCGCCGGAGGCGCGTGGCGGCGCGCCCGACCGCGCGCTCGGCCTGGGGACGATCTGGGCGACCCTGGGCGCGGTGCCGATCGCGCTCGCCGGCCATCACTACAGCGCCTACTACATCACGTTCTCGGGCGTGGGCTTCGCGCTGGCGCTGGGGCGCGCGCTCGCCCTGGCCCCGCCCGCGCTGGCGTTCGTGGTGCTCGCCGCGGGCGCCGTGGTCGGCGAGGCCGCGAACCGGGTGGACCTGTTCAACTTCGCGCGCATGGAGCCCGAAGCCGGCGTGTCGTTCATCACCCTGGGTCGATTCGAGTACGAGATCGCCTTCCTCGATTCGCTCCACGTCGCCCTGGATCGCACCCGGCCCGCGCGCGGGAGCATCGTGTACCTCTCGCACGCGCCCCACTACACGACGTTCGTGACCATCCGCGGCGCGTGTGCGCGCGTCTGGTTCGAGGACCCCGGGCTCGGCCTCGGGACGATCGGCGATTACCACGCTCCCGAGGCCCGGCCGCATGCGTTCCTGCGCTTCGACCCCGCGAGCCGCGGCTTCGTCCACGTGCCGAACGAGGTGATGGACGCCGATCTCGCGGCGGAACGGGCGATGGACCAGCATCGCCCGGGGGACGCCCGCATCGCGCTCGACCGCGCGCTCGCCCTGCTGCCCGCGGCGGGGCCGGGCGTGGTGCGCCTCGATCTCCTCAACAATCGCGGCTTCGCCTGCGCCGCGCTGGGCGACACCTCGTCGGCGCGCGATTCGTGGCGGAGGGCGCTGGCGATCGACCCCGGCTTCGCCTCCGCCGCGCTGAACCTCGCGCGGCTGGATGCCCCGGCCGGCCGGCTGGCGGACGCGCGCGCGACGCTCGAGCGACTGCTCGCGCACGCTCCGTCGGACGAAGAGGCCCTGAGCCTGCTCGTGCGCGTGCAGCGCGTGCAGGGCGACGTGACCGGCGCCCAGGCGACGCTCACGAAGCTCGCCGAGGTGGATCCGGAGCGCGCGGCAAGCCTGGAGTAGCGCGCGAGCGCCGGCCGGGCCGGGCGGGGATCGGCGGCGTTTGATGATCACCGCGCGCTGAGGCACATTGCGGCGCTCGCAATCGTCGGCCGCGCTCGTTCCCTCCCCGGGGGCCCGCACCGCATGGTCCCGAAGCGCCGCGTCGGCGATCGGCCGAAGCACCCGATCGAGGCTTCACCCGCGCCTGCTCCTGCGCGAGCCCGGGACGCCTCGGGGGGGCGCGCGTGGCTGCTCGAAGCCGCCCTCCTGGCGGCGCTGCTGCTGGTGCTCCATGGCCGCTACCTCCTGTGGCCGTTCATCTCCGACGACTTCGTGTTCCTCGATGCCAGCCGCGGGATCGGGCAGCTGTTCTCGTCGTTCGACGTCTATTCGAACTACTTCCGCCCCATCGGCCGCGAGCTCTACTTCCTCCTCGGGCACGCGCTCGCCGGGCACCACCCGCTGCCGTTTCACGTGCTCAACTTCCTCGTGCTCCTCGGCGTCGTGCTGCTGGTGGTGGCGCTGGCGGGCCGCCTCGCCGGCCCGCGCGCGGGGCTGCTCGCGGGCGGGGCGTACGCGCTCCTCTACTCGCACCGCCTGGCGCTGGCGTGGGTGTCGTGCGCGCAGGACCTGCTCGCGGCGCTGTTCGCGATGCTCTCGATCCACGCGCTGCTCTCCGGCCGGCGGGCACGCGCGGGCGCGGCGCACCTGCTCGCGCTGCTGTCGAAGGAGAGCGTCGCCGCGTTCCCGCTGGTGATCGCGCTGTGGAGGATTTGGGACGCTCCCGCCGGAACGCCGCTTGGCCGGCGCGCGGCGGCGGCCGCGCGCGAGAGCGCGGCGCTGTGGGCGGCCACGGCGGCCTGGGGCGGAATCGTGCTCGCGGTGCGCGCGGCGCGGCATGCGTGGGCGAAGGGCCAGGGCACGACGCTCGCCGACGTCTCGCTCTCCGCCGGATCGCTGTGGGAGGGGATGCGCTCCGCGCTCCTCTCCTACGTGGCGCTGGACCAGCCCTGGGGAGCGATCGCCGGCGCGTTCCGCGACCCGCGGCTGCCGTGGCTCGCGCTCGCCGCGGCGCTGGTCGTGGTCCTCGCGCTCGTGGGGCGGGCCCGCGGCCTCGCCCCGCCCGCGCCGGCACGCGCTGCGCCGGACCGGGTACTGGTGCTCGGCGGGCTCTGGGCGGTGCTGGGCGCCACGCCCATCGCGCTCGCCGGGCACCACTACAGCGCCTACTACATCACCTTCTCGGGCGTCGGCTTCGCGCTCGTCGCCGGGCGCCTGCTCGCCCCGGCGCGACCGGCACTCGCGTTCGTGGCGCTCGCGGCCGCCGTGGTCGTGGGCGAGGCCGCGAACCACGTCGAGCTGTTCAACTTCGCGCGCATGGAGCCCGAGGCCGGCGTGTCCTACATCACCATCACCCGTCTCGATGACGAGCGCGTGTTCCTCGACTCGCTCCACGTCGCCATGGACCGGCTGCCGCCGGCTCGCGGGAGCGCGGTCTATCTCTCTCACGCTCCGCAGTACACGACGTTCGTGACCATGTACGGGCGCGCGCCGCGGGTCTGGTACGACGACGCCGGGCTGCAGCTGGGGCTGATCGGCGACTACCGCGCCCCGGAGCCGCGCCCGCACGCGTTCCTGCGCTTCGATCCCGTGACCCGCGGGTTCGTGCGCGTGCCGAACGCGCTCATGGACGCCGATCTCGCGGCCGAGGCGGCGATGGACCGCCAGCAGCCTGCGGAGGCCCGTGTGCAGCTCGAGCGGGCGCTCGCGCTGCTTCCGGCCACGGGCCTCGACGTGGTGCGCCTGGACCTGCTCAACAACCGCGGCTTCGCCTGCGCGCTGCTCGGGGACACGGCCGCGGCCCGCGATTCGTGGCGGCGGGCGCTGGCGCTCGACCCGCGCTTCGGCTCGGCGGCGCTGAACCTGGCGCGCCTCGACGCCCGGGGCGGCCGGCTGGCCGAGGCGCGGACGGCGCTCGCGGAGCTGCTCGGCCACTCGCCGTCGGACGCGGACGCGCTGAGCCTGCTCGTGCGCGTGCAGCGCGCGCTCGGGGACTCCGGGGCGGCGCAGGCGACGCTCGCCCGTCTCGCAGCGGTGGATCCCGGGCGCGCGGCAGAGTTGCAGTAGCGCACGCACGCGTGCTCGCGGGGCCGCGGGCGGCGGCATCCGCACGCGGTGCGCCCGGGGCGCCCCGTGGCACCCCTGGGCTCCTACGTCGGGAACCGGATCAGCATCGTCGTGCCCTCGCCGGGCGAGGAGTGGCGGATGTTGATGCGGCCGGCGTGGTACTCCTCGACCACGCGGCGAGCGAGCGCCAGCCCCAGGCCCCAGCCGCGACGCTTGGTGCTGAAGCCGGGCTCGAACGCTCGCGCCTGCTCCTCGCGGGTCATGCCACGGCCGTTGTCGCTCACCGAGATCTCCACCTCCTCGGTGTGCGCGCGCCGCTCCACCACCACCTCGATCACGCCCTGTGGCTTGTCGAGCGCGGTCAGCGCATTGCTCAACAGGTTCTCGAGAACCCACTCCAGCAGCTCGCGATTCAAGTTGATCGGCGGCACCTCCTCGTAGCGCTCGCGCACCTCGACCGCGCCGGGCGCCTGGGGCGTGCGCCGGCGCACGTACTGCACCGCCTCGCGCACCACCGGCACCACGTCCTGGAGCACGAGCTGCGGCGCCGAGCCGATGTGGCTGAAGCGCTGCGCGACCTTGTTCAGCCGATCGATGTCGCCCTCCATGTCGGCAAGCGTCTCGTCGAGCTCGTCGCGGCCGATCGTCACCTCGCCACCCGCGGCGCCCGATTCGGCGTGCGCGCGCAGCAGCTCCACCCAGCCCATCAAGCTCGAGAGCGGCGTGCCGAGCTGGTGCGCGGTCTCTTTCGCCATGCCCACCCAGATGACGCGCTTCTCCGCGGCACGGATGCCGGCGAGGCCGGAGAGCCCGAGCAGCAGCAGGAGCCCGGTTCCGGCCACGGCGATGAGCGGCATCAGACGCAGCTGGTCGAGCACGGGCGGGTCGCCGTAATGGAGGTGCCCCATGACCGGCGTGTTCGGCGACTGGCGGAGCGGGATCGGCTTGTGCGTGCGGTCCAGGCCGGGAACCTCATCCTTCACCATCTGCACGCGCCGGGCCGTGGTCGGTGTGATCGTGAAACCCGCGGCGAGGCTGTCGAGCGCGCCGGGCGAGACGTCCTCCGAGCGCACCGGGAGGTGGCTCCATGCGCGCGGCGTGCCGGTGGTGTCGGTGATGACGATCGGGAAGCTGATGCCCGCCGCCAGCTGGCCGAGCACGCGCTGCACCTGGGGATTGATCGTGGACGGGATCGTGGCCTGTGCCGCGACCTTCGCCAGCAGCTCCGACGTCGCCGAGACCTCGCGCGAGAGCCGGCTCACCGCGGACTGCGTGAACAGGAACACGGCGACCACGAGCAGGCTGCCGCCCACGAACAGCGTCGTCTTGAGGATCTGCTTGCCCTGCGACGAACCGCTGCCGATGGGTCGGGCCATGCTCCCTCTCGCGCTCTCGAACGGCGGCCGCGTCAGGCGCCGGGTTTCAGCACCTCGAGCCCACCGAGATACGGGCGCAGCGCCTTCGGCACCACCACCGAGCCGTCGGCCTGCTGGTGGTTCTCGAGCAGCGTCGCGTACGTGCGCGGCAGCGCCACGCCCGAGGCGTTGAGCGTGTGCGGGTGCTCCACCTTGGCGCCGGCTTCGCGCCGGAAGCGCATGCCCATGCGCCGCGCCTGGAAATCTTCAAAGTTCGAGCACGAGCTGCACTCGAGCCACGCCTGCGTGCCGGGCGACCACACCTCGAAGTCGTAGCACTTGGCGGCGGCGAAGCTGAGGTCGCCGCTGCAGAGCAGCATGACGCGATACGGAAGCTCGAGCGCCTCGAAGATGTCGGAGACCTCGCGCGCGAGCTTCTCGTGCTCGTCGTAGCTCGTCTCCGGCGGCACGATCTTCACCAGCTCGACCTTGTCGAACTGGTGCACGCGCACCATGCCGCGCGTGTCGCGCCCCGCCGCACCCGCTTCGCGCCGGTACGAGGCGCAGTAGGCGGTCATGTAGCGCGGCAGCATGCCGGGCTCGAGGATCTCGTCGCGGTGGATGTTCGTGACCGGCACCTCGGCGGTGGGGTTGAGGAACAGGTCGTCCTCACCGATGTGGTACATGTCGCCTTCGAGCTTCGGCAGCTGTCCGGTTCCGAACAGGGCGGCGCGGCGGATGACGTGCGGCGGCGACACCTCGGTGTAGCCGTGGTGCTGGACGTGGAAGTCGAGCATGAAGCCGATGAGCGCGCGCTCGAGCTTCGCCCCCATGCCGGTGAAGAGCAGGAAACCCGAGCCCGAGATCTTGGGCGCCCGCTCGAAGTCCATGAGCCCGAGGTTCGTGGCCAGGTCCCAGTGCGCCTTGGGCTCGAAGTCGAACTTCGGCACCTTGCCCCACGTGCGCACGACCTTGTTCTGGGACGCGTCCGAGCCCGGCGGCACCGACGGGTGCGGAAGGTTCGGGATCCAGGCGGCGAGGTTCGTCGACTCCTCCTCGAGCTGGCGCAGCTCGGCATCCAGATCCTTCACCCGTTCGCCCAGCTCGCGCATGGCGGCGATCGGGCCAGAGGCGTCGCCACCCGACTTCTTGAGCTTCGCGATGTCCTCGCTGGCGGCGTTCCGCTTCGCCTTCAGCTGCTCGGTCTCGTGCAGGAGCGCCAGTCGCCGCTCCTCGAGCTGGTAGAAGCGCGCGAGGTCGAGCTCCACGCCCTTCAGTGCGATGCCGGCCTCGACCTTGTCGCGGTTCTGGCGCAGGAATTTCGGGTCGTGCATGGGCTTCCGGGGCTCGTGTTCGCGCGCCTCTCGTGCGGACGCGTCGTGGGCAGTTATGGCGGCCGAGTGAACGCGAACCGAGCCGGGCGCGCAAGCGGGCGTCGAGAAGCTCGCCCGGCCTCGCGTCACGCGAACGACGACCGAACGACGTATGCTTGGACCGCCTCCTCGTGCCGGATCAACGAAAGAGGGAAGATGCGCTGTCCACGCCGCCGTTTCCGGCTGGCCTGCGTTGCACTCGGACTGGTGGCCGCCATGGCGCCGGTCAGGGCAGGCGCCGC
>Ga0209811_10000225_pt1 | contig 26670 bp, 22 predicted proteins | sample Coa_R1_6_FD_187161 | JGI IMG/M metagenome (GOLD analysis project Ga0209811, IMG submission 187161) | Surface soil microbial communities from Centralia Pennsylvania, which are recovering from an underground coalmine fire. - Coalmine... | ecosystem: Environmental > Terrestrial > Soil >... | reverse complement strand
CGCGTCCGGTGGTGCGGTCGCCGTACGGCGGATCGCCCTGGCCCGGCGGCAGCTCCATGACCAGGCGCTCGGTGGGATCGAGAGCGGCGCCGGCCTGCTGCAGCTCCTTCAACACATCGAGCCCGGGGCGCTGCGGGCGGCTCTGGCGACCGGGTCCGCCGCCACTGTCGCGACGCCCTCGGCGTCCGCGACGTCCACCCTGGTTGTACGGCTGCTGATAGCCACCCTGCGGTTGCTGCTGTTGTGGTTGTGTGTTCATTCCTTGGGGTCTGCCAGCGCGCGGACGACGTCTGCGTCGGCGACCCTGCCTTTCATAGCGTTGGTCGTAGCCCATGCCCGGCGAGCCGTTGGGATACCCGCCGCCTCCCGCGTCTCCCGTCGGCGGCCCGGCCATCGGTGAGCTCGCCGGCCCGCTGGTCGGACTGATCGCGGGCGGCTCGCCCCCCGGCGGCTCGCTGCCGTAGCTCGGCGGCGGCGGGGAGTAATCGGCGGAGGAGCCCCCTCCGTAAGGGGACGCGGGTGCGTCGTAGGGCATCGCTTCGGGTGCTGCGCCCGTTGCGGGCGGTCCCTGCGGACGCATGCCGCGGGGTCGGCGACGACGTGGTCTCATGACCTTCCTTCCGGCGCGCACTCGTGGTGCGCCGGGGTGGACCTGTGCACAGCGTGGAGTGAGTTGGCCACGATGCTGCGCGGTGGAATCGGTGAGCGCATCCGGGACGATGGCCGTGTTCCTTTCACGGTGCATCGCTCGCGCGGATCAGAACGCGCTCGCCTGCTGGCTGCCGGTGGGCGGCGCTTCTCTGCTCACCCCGGCGTCACCGCTGCCCGACTCCCAAGGTGCGGGCTCGCGGTGCGGAATCTTTCGGCGACCAGGTCCGCTGCGGCCAGCGCCTGACGCCATGGGCCTCGGCCTTCCGTTCCCTGACGCCCGAAGCTCCGAGCGAGGAACCTACACGCTCGCACGCCGTCGCGCCAACTGCGAACTCTGGCGCGGTTCGCGTGGCGAACCGGACGCGGGGGAGCATGTTCAGCGCGCGGCGACTGCTTGTTCCGCGGCTCCACCGCGAGGAAGGTGACGAGATCATTATCGACAGGAGCGGCCCGGAAATCAAGTGGGGGTTCTGGCGCAGCGATCCGGCGCTCTCAAGGCCTTCGTCAAGGCGCGCTCCGGGAGGGGGGGAAACGCACGCCGCGGTACTGCCGGTGGACCAGTGCGAACAGCGCCGCGATCAGCGGGAACACGAGCCAGCTCGCCTCGATCCCACACCCGCCGCCCGTGAGCCAGTCGGGACCTGAGAACGAGCTGTCCAGCAGTCGGGTGTCCACCGGATGGCCGTGGTTGCCGGAGTTGGGCGCGCCAAAGAACGGGATGGCGGCGAAATCGAACGCGAAGTGGAAGCCGATCGCGAACCACAGGCTGCCGGTGCGCCGGAGCGTGAAACAAAGAAAGAGCCCGATCAGCCCCACGCTGAGGCCGTCGGCGATGCTCTCCATGGGCTTGCCGAAGTAGTGCAGCGCCGCGAACACCAGGGACAGCACCACCGACGCCGGCCAGAAGCCGATGCCGTCGGCGAGTGCCGCGAGCGGGTAGCCGCGGAACGACAACTCCTCCGAGAGTCCCACCATCACCATCGCCGCGAGCCAGAGCGCCGCGTTGACGAGCAACGAGCCGCCGTTCCGCGCTACTCCGTGGACGTGGTAGCCGCCGAGCGCCGCGATCCCCGCCACGAGCACCACCACCGCGGCGAATCCCCAGAACGAGCCCTCCCAGAACATCGAGCCGAACGCCGCATCGGACGGCAGGCCGAAGCGCGCGAGCGGCAGCCCGTCGATACGCGCCATGACCGACATGCCGGCGAGCGCGATGGCGAACGTCGCCAGCTCGGCGGCGATGAACGTGCCCGGCGTCCAGGTGTCCGCCAGTGGCACCCGCGACAGGAGCAGCAGCATGCGCAGCACGGCGCCGAGCACGATGGTGATGGCGATGTATGCGAGCAGCCGCCAGCCCGCACGCAGGCGGGTGGGGCCCAGGAACCAGTGTCGGAGCCCGGCGCGTGGTGCGGCGTCGGGGACGGCGGGCTCGAGTTCGGGCATGCGTCGCCGAGCTTTAAGACTTCGCGCGCGGCGACCACGCGCGATCCGGGACGCCGGCGCGCGCGTTGGCGACGCGGGCCATCACGAACAGGAGATCGGCGAGGCGATTGAGCCAGTGGACGACGTGCGGGCTCAACGATTCGCGCGCGGCGAGCGCGGTGACGCGGCGCTCGGCGCGACGGCACACGGTGCGCGCGTGGTGGAGTGCCGCGGCGAGCGGCGCGCCGCCCGGGAGCACGAACTGGGTGAGCGGCGAGAGCTCGGCCTCGAGCCGGTCGATCTCGCGCTCGAGCGCGGTGACGTCCTCGGCGCCGACGCGCGACAGCCTGGCCAGCATCGCCGCGTCCACGGTGGCCAGCTCCGCGCCCAGCTGGAACAGCGTCGCCTGGAAGCCGGGCAGGAGCTCGCCGAAGAGCTTCGAGACGTCCTGCGCGTGCGCCACGCCGAGCAACGCGTTCAGCTCGTCCACGCTGCCGTAGGCCTCGACGCGCGTGTCGTGCTTGGGCACGCGCGCCTTGCCGAGGAGCCCGGTGGTGCCGTCGTCGCCGGTGCGCGTGTAGATCTTCATGGCGGCCGAGTGTAGCGGCCGGATGCGGCGGCCGTCACGCATCGGCCGGCCCGCGCGCACGGATGTGAGAACATGCCCCGTCGCCCGCTCCACTTCCCGCTCCCGAGGCCGCCCGTGCTCCTCAAGCGCTTCTACGACGAACCGTTGGCCCAGGCGAGCTTCCTGCTCGCCGACACCGACGCGCACGAGGCGATCGTCGTGGACCCGAACCGCGACGTGGACGCCTACGTGAAGGCCGCGGACGCCGAGCACCTGCGCATCGTCGCGGTCACCGAGACGCACATCCACGCCGATTACCTCTCGGGCACGCGCGAGCTGGCGCGGCTCGCGGGCGCGACCGCGTACCTCTCCGACGAGGGCGACGCCGACTGGAAGTACGGCTGGGCGGGCGAGCCCAACGTGAAGCTCGTCCGGAACGGCGACGCGATCCGCGCCGGCCGCGTGCGGCTCGACGTGCTGAGCACCCCCGGGCACACGCCCGAGCACGTGAGCTTCGTCGTCACCGACGAGGCGGCGAGCCCCGAGCCGGTCGGCGTCCTGACCGGCGACTTCGTGTTCGCGGGCGACGTGGGCCGGCCCGACCTCCTGGAGCGCGCGGCGAACATGAAGGGCACGATGGAGCGGGGTGCGCACACGCTGTTCGCGTCGCTCGCGCGCTTCCGCGAAGCCCTCCCGGGGCACCTGCTGCTCTGGCCGGGGCACGGCCCCGGCTCGGCGTGCGGCAAGAGCCTCGGCGGGCTGCCGGTGACGTCGATCGCCTACGAGCGGCAGACGAACTGGGGTCTGCGCACGACGAACGAGGTCGAGTTCGTGCGCGAGGTCCTGAACGGGCAGCCCGAGCCGCCGGCCTACTTCAAGCACATGAAACGCATGAACCGGGACGGCCCTGCGCTCATGAACGGCTTCCGCGAGCCGCCGCGGCTCGACGACGCGGAGCTGCCGGGCGCACTCGCGCGCGGCGAGGCGATCGTGGACCTGCGCCCGACCAAGGATGTGCTCGCGGGTGCCATCCCGGGCACGCTCTCGATCCCGGTGGGAACGAGCTTCCCCACCTGGGCGGGCTGGCTCCTGCCTTACGACAAGCCCGTCTCGCTGCTCGCGAACGATGCCGCGCGCGCCCTCGCCGCCGTTCGCCAGCTGGCGATGATCGGCCTGGACGACGTGCGCGGCTGGTACGGGCCCGGCGCGTTCGAGGCGTGGCGGCGCGCGAACGGGCCGCTCGCGGTGACGCCGTCGATCGAGGCGCGCGAGGCGTTCGATCGCGCGCAGCGCGGCGAGCTGGTGCTGCTGGACGTGCGCGGGGCAAGCGAGCACGCGGGCGGCCACGTGCCCGGCGCGCGCCACATCCCGCTCGGCGAGCTGGCCGAGCGCGCGCGCGAGCTGCCGCGCGATCGCCCGCTGGCGATCTACTGCGAGGGGGGCACGCGCTCGCGCATCGGCGCCAGCGTGCTCCGGCGCGCGGGCTTCACGCAGCTCATGGACCAGGGCGGCGGCTTCCCGGCGCACGCCGAGGCGGGGCTGCCGGTCGAGTGAGGAGCCCCGGGCGCGCTTGCGCCCCAGCGCCCTCTGCGCGATAGTCCCCTGCCCTTCTGACGAGCCGCCGACTCTTCACCATCTGCGAGGCCATGCCCGTCCGCGACGCCCTCCCTGCCGTGCTCCGTGGCGAGCTCGGAGCCGACCTCTCGGCCTCCGCTCGCACACAGCTCGAGACGTTGGCGCACGATGCCCAGGCGGAGAAACGCCTCGTCTGGATGCGGGACGAGCTGGGCGGCCGCTTGAAGCAGGCCGATCCCTCGTGGGGCGTCTACTACCTCCTCTCCGCCGTGTGCGCACTGAACGGCGAGGTGGAGCGCGCCCAGCAGACCCTGCTGACGCTGGGCGAGAAGGTGCTGGCGAAGAAGAAGTGGGAGCCGCTCGCGGCCATCGCGGAGCGCTCGCTGTCGCTGGTGCAGACGCAGGCGGCGGCACGGCTGCTGGTCGAGGCGCACGAAGGGCTGGGCAAGGACCCCGAGCGGCTGGATGCGCTGTCGCGCGCCTGGGCGATCATGCCCGACGACCTCGAGCTGGCGCAGAAGCTGGCGCGAAGGCTCGGTGACGCGGGCCGCGGCGACGACCGGCGCGCGCTGCTCGGCGACCTGGCGCCGCGCTTCGCCGACGAGGCGCGCTACGACGACCTCGAGTCGGCGGCGGACGAGCTCGCCGAGCACGACGACTGGGAAGGGCTGATCCACGTCGCGGCGGCGCTCCCGGTGGTGGCGGGCAAGGGCGCGTTCAAGGAAGCGCGCGACATCGCGGACATCGCGGTGAGCGGCCTCGGGAAGAGTGGGCGTGCGGGCGAGGCGCTGGAGCCCCTGCGCAAGGTGGTGTTGGCGGCGGTGGCGGCGAAGGGCGAGGCGGCGGCCGAGCCGTTCCGCGACGCGGTCACCGTGGCGTTGAAGCAGGGCCCGGGCAAGCAGGTGCCGAAGCTCGACGAGGCCGTGGTGCAGAGCGGGCTCGTGGACGGCGACACGCCGCTGCCCAAGGCGATCGAGGCGTTCGACACCATCGCCTCGCTGGCGCCGGGTCGCGGCGTGCTGCACGACGGCTTCGGGCCGGGCCGGATCGTGTCCAACGACACGGTCACGATCGTCGTCGACTTCATGAAGTCGAAGGGCCACAAGATGCCCTACGTGGCGGCGCGGCGGACGCTCACCCCGGTGGCCGAGGACGACATCCGGCTCGTGCGCTTCACGAACCCCTCCGAGGTGACGCGCCTGCGCACCGAGGACCAGGCGGGCATGATCGTGAGCGCGCTCAAGTGCCTGGGCGGCTCCGCCGACGCGAACCGCCTGAAGCTCTTCCTCATCGCCACCGACCTGGTGCCGGCCAAGGAGTGGACCGTGTTCTGGCGCAAGGCGAAACCCGCCTGCGAGAAGGACCCGCGCATCGACCACGCGCGTGCCTTCGAGCAGTTCTACCGGCTCGCGCCGGAGCGGCGGTTCGCCCCCGGCGCGGCGGGCGCCGGCTCGGCCGGGGCCGCGGGCGCCGAAAGCTCCAATGACGACGCGCCTTTGCCCGCGCTCGAGGTGCGGAAGCCCGCCAAGACCAACCTCGGCACGATCCGCAAGTTCCTCGCCCAGCACCCGACGCTCGAGGAGGCGCTGAAGGTCCGCTTCGGCCGCTTCGTGCAGAGGCTCACGCTCGACTCCGAGGCCGACAAGGCCGACCGCGCGCGCGCCGGCCTCTACTTCGCGCGCTGGTTCCCGGAGCAGCGCCCGGTGTGGCTGGGCGTGGTGCGCGCGCTGTGGGGACTCGAGATCGGCATCAGCGACCTGTCGTACGAGGACGAGCAACTCGCGTTCCTCGCCGACTCGCGCACGGCCGGCGTCGCGGTCGAGGCGATCCTTTCCGCGCTCGACTCGCGATTCGCCGCGGTGCGTGAGGAGGCGGAGAAGGATCGCGCGTCGCTGGACGACACTGGCAAGGCGCAGCTGCGGCGCACGTTGGTCGACCACGCCGTGCACTACCCGGCGGCCATGCTGCGGCTGATCGAGGACGACATCGCTTCGGGCAAGCCGCCCGAGGATGCCTGGCGGCTGTTCATCGCCTCGCTCCAGCTCATCGAGGAGAAGCCCAAGCCCTCGACCGGCGAGAAGGTGCTGCGCTGGATCGACGAGGGCGGCGAGTTCCCGCGCATGCTCGCGGGGGTGACGCCGCCGAACGAGGCGAGGCTCAAGCTGCGCGTGCTGTTGCGGCAGTGGCGCTCCAGCGACCGCTTCCTGTTCCCCGCGCTCGACGCGGTGGCGCGCGTGGGCATGCAGAACGAGAAGCAGTGGGTGCTGGACCACCGCCAGAAGAAGACCGACGCGCTGTTCAGCCAGGTGGGCGAGCAGGCCGAGGAGTTCGACACGCCGGTGATGACCCGCGCCACGTGGGGCAGGCTCCAGCGCGAGCTGGAGGAGCTGGAGCGCGAGCTCCGGACCACGATCCCGCAGACGATCCAGAAGGCCCGCGAGCTCGGCGACTTGAAGGAGAACGCCGAGTACCACTCGGCGAAGCTCAAGCAGAGCAACGCCCAGAAACGCGCGGGATCGTTGCAGTTGCGCATCTCGCGGGCACGCTTCGTGGAGGACGCCGAGTTCCGCGAAGGCGTCGCCGGTCTCGGTACCGAGGTCGTGCTCGAAAGTGGTACCGACACCACGTCGTACTGGATCTTGGGCGACGGCGAGCACCACCTGGGCGACCACGTGATCTCGCACCAGACGCCGATCGCCAAAGCGATCCTGGGCCACGGCATCGGGGATCCGGTCGAGCTGGGCGAGGGCGACGAGCGCAAGTCGTGGCGCGTGCGCTCGGTGACGCGCCGGCTGCCGCCGGCGGAGACGACTTCCAGCGCGTCCTGAAGTAGCGCACGCAGCGCGCTCCGACACATCGAGTTCGCGCGCTGTGGACGCGGCTCCGCACGTTTCGGTGCGACGTTACGCGGACCCGCGTTCGCTGGCCACCATGCTGCGTGCCGTGCGCGTGGCCCTGTCCCACGTGCCCACGCGGAGCGTCACGCGTGAGAAAAATCTCTCGCGTGCGTTCGTGTGCGAGCACGAGTTCCACGGCATGAAAAAAATTCGCGCGCGCGGCGAAAAACGGTTGGCAGGGTCCCGCGCGCAGGCTATGGTGCGGCATCGATTCACACCGCCTGTCGCGCAACCACGACGAGCAACGCGCGCGATGGTACTGCCGGTTGGAGCGGCGCGAGCGGCACGACGCGACCTTCTACGGGACTCAGGAACCGGCGGGCGGCGCTGACAAGAGTTTAGGCCGCAATCGCACTGGGGGCCTTTGCGCCAACGTGCATTGGGTCGGAAATGGATTTCCCGCCGCCCGCTCATTCGGTCCTCCGCGTGTCGCGGGGCGCGTGAGCATCGCGATGTGATCACGGCAGCGCGAGTGAGCGCCGGAGTCCCAACTCGCAGGAGACCACATGTCGCTCCAGGCCCGTGGTCTCGCGCTCGAGATGGACGACGCCCTCAAGGGCATCGTCACGCTGGGCTGGCTCGAGGCCGATGGACTGAACGGCGAGCCCCTGGGCGAGGCGTTCGAGCAAGAGCGCGATGCCGCGATCCGCGAGCTGTTGCGCCGCACCGGGGGACGCGCTGCCGCTGACCTGCCGGGCGTCGCCGAGACGCGCAGCATGTTCCATCGGCTCGGCGTCGATCCCACGAAGTCGCGGCCGGCGAGTGAGGCGTTGCTGCGGCGCGTGCTGCAGGGCAAGGGACTGCCGGTGATCCATCCCGCGGTCGACGTCTGCAATCTCGCCTCGCTCGAGCACCAGCTTCCGATCGGGCTCTACGATCGCGCGCACCTGAAGGGCACGATCGTGGCGAGGCTCGGGCGTCCGGGTGAGCACTACGAAGGCATCCGCAAGGGCGCGGTGAACGTTGCTGGCCGTCCGATGCTCGCCGACGACGAAGGCGCGTTCGGCGCGCCGACGTCGGACTCCGCGCGCACGCAGGTCACCGAGACGACGCGGTCGCTGCTCGCGGTGATCTATTGTCCGGTCGACCGGCCCGGCGACCATCTCTCGGCGATGCTCGCGCGCGTGGCCGACCTCCTGGCGCGGCACTGCGGCGCCACGGTGCACATCGTCCAGACGCGGCAGTAGTATCCTCCCACCCAGGAGGAGCCAACCATGAACCGGACGTGGTGCGCGATATTCATCGTCGCGGTGCTGCTCGCGCCCGCGGCGCGCGCGGGCACGATCGCGATCGCCGGCGGTGTCTTCGGCGGCATGAGCTTCCCCGTGCTGCAGGACGACCAGAGCCAGGGCTCGATCTTCGGCGCGCGCATCCCCGTGCGGCTGGCGGCGCTGCTCGCGGTGGAGCCGTTCTATTCCACATCCGCGCTCGGCGACAAGACGATCGAGACCTCGCCCGGGTTCAGCGTCACGCGCTCGGGATCCGACGTCACCACCTATGGCGTCAACGCGCTGCTGCCGTTCGGCACCAAGACGCTGCTCTACCCGTTCGGCGGCATCGGCAGCGCGCGCTTCCAGCGCGACGGCGCCGACGAGTCGTTCACCTCGTACGATCTCGGGCTCGGGCTCGGCGTGACGCTGATCCCGAAGCTCATGCTCGACGTGCGCGGCGAGCTGCAGATGGCCGCGTCCGGCGAGACCTCGCGAAAGATGTTCAACGTCACGCTCGGCGCCACGTACTCGATCTTCAACACGCCGTGAGGGGAGGCCCGACCATGAACGTGATCCGCCGTGTGATGCCGCTGCTGGCGTTGGCCGCGCTCGCGGCGGCCGGGTGCATGCTCACGTCGGGACAGTTCGCCGTCACCTACGGACTGCCGGACCCGATCATCGTCAACTCGAGCGTCGTCGAGACCTTCGACGTCGACCTCAACACGGTGAGCGAGTACAACGATCACAAGGATCAGATCAAGCGCGTGGAGGACATGGCGCTGGTCGGGCAGTTCACGAACAACGGCGCCTCCGACGGCCAGGTCGAGGTCTGGCTCGTTCGTGATCCGTCGCAGGCGATCGGGCCGCCGCAGCAGAACGGCACGCGACTGTGGGGACCGCTCACGCTCGCCGGCCACGCCAGCGAGAAGGTGGACTGGGATCGCTCGGCGGCGCTCTTCGACGGCCGCCAGGCGCTGATCGACGAGGTGAAGGGCGACGGGAACTTCCGGCTCTACATCGTCACCACCGGCCCGGTGAACGTCACGGTGACGAAGGGCTCGCTGATCGTCGTCGTCGGCGCCGCGGTCTAGCTACCCCCGCCAGCGGTTCGTGATCGGCAGGCGCCGGTCGCGGCCGAATGCGCGCGGCGTGATCTTGATGCCGGGCGGGCTCTGGCGGCGCTTGTACTCGGCCAGGTCCACCATGCGCGCGACGCGGCGTACGAGCGCTTCGTCGAAGCCCTCGCGCGCGATCTCGGCGATCGAGCGATCCTCCTCGACGTAGAGGCGAAGGATGGCGTCGAGCGTGTCGTACGGGGGCAATGAATCCTGGTCGGTCTGGCCGGGCTTCAACTCTGCCGAGGGCGCGCGCGTGATCGTGTTCTCCGGGATCACCGGCGAGCGCTGGTTGCGCCACCGCGACAGCGCATACACCTGCGTCTTGTACACGTCCTTCAACATCGCGAAGCCGCCGGCCATGTCGCCGTAGAGCGTGCAGTAGCCCACGCTCACCTCGCTCTTGTTGCCGGTCGTGAGCACCAGCCAGCCGAACTTGTTCGAGAGCGCCATCAGCGTGTTGCCGCGGATGCGTGCCTGCAGGTTCTCCTCGGTCGTGTCCGCGGCGCGCCCCGCGAACGCCGGCGCCAGCGCGTGGTCGTAGGCGCCCATCATGTCGCCGATCGGGATCGTCTCGAGGCGGATCCCGAGCGCCTTCGCGAGTTTCTCGGCGTCGGCCTTGGAGGCGCTCGACGTGAAGGGCGACGGCATCGACACCCCCACGACCTTCTCCGCACCGAGCGCGTCCGCGGCGACGCACGCCGTGAGCGCGGAGTCGATCCCGCCCGAGAGCCCGAGCACCACGGTGTCGAAGTTGTTCTTGGTCACGTAGTCGTGCACGCCGAGCGTGAGCGCGGCGTACACCTCGGCCTCCGCGCTCTGCTCCACGCGCGCGGGTCTTTTCGCGAGCGCCGGCTTCTCGAGCGTCGCCACGGCGCCAGTGGGGCCGATGGGGCCGAACTGGTCCAAATGGATCCGCGGCAGCGGCTCGCCGTCGTCGAGCGAGCGCTCCTTCCGGAGCCGCGTGTCGTGGAGCCGCGAGTTGAAGACCTCGTCCAGGTCCACGTCGGCGACCACGAGGTCCTCGGCGAAGGGGGCGCCCTCGGCGAGCACTTCGCCCTTCTCGTCGAAGATCAGGCTCGACCCGTCGAACAGGATCTCGTCCTGGCCGCCGACCAGGTTCACGTAGCAGACGATCGCGAGGTTGTCCGCGGCGCGCGTGGAGATCATGCGCCGGCGCTCGTCGGCCTTGCCCTCGTGATAGGGCGACGCGGACAGGTTCAGGATCACCTCGGCGCCGCCGCGCAGCACCTGCTCCTCCGACGGACCGCCCGAGAGCCAGATGTCCTCGCAGACGTTGACGCCGAACACGGTGCCGCCGCGCGCGAACACCACGCTCCGGCGCTCGGACATGAAGTAGCGGTTCTCGTCGAACACGCCGTAGTTCGGGAGGTAGCGCTTGCGGGCGGTGCCGACCCAGCGGCCGTCGTGCAGGACCGCCGCCGAGTTGTAGAGGTCGCCGTCGCGCTCGAGCGTGCCCACGACCACGGTCATGCCGCGGGAATCGCCGGCCAGGTCGCGGGTGCGGTCGATGCAGCCCTGGATGAACGCCGGCTTGAGGAGCAGGTCCTCGGGCGGGTAGCCGGGGACGACCATCTCGGGGAAGGCCAGCAGGTCGACGCCCAGCGCCCGCGCGCGCTCGATCCAGGCGCGGATCCTCGCCATGTTGCCGTCGAGGTCGCCGACCGTGGGGTTGATCTGGGCGAGACCGATGCGCAGGAGTCGCATGGACGCGTGAGTGTGCGGCGCGCGCAGCGGGGGCGCAAGCGCGGCCGACGTGCCGCTACAGCGGCGGCGCGCACGCGCCGATGACCGGCGCGCGGGGCCCCGCCGGCGCGTCCTCGAGAGCGCAGGCCGCAAGGAGCATGCGCCGCGCGTGCGGGGCCCGCGGGAGGGAAGCGAGCATGAAGGGAATCGTGAGCCTCGCGATCGTCGTGGCCGTGGCGGGGGCGTTGCTCTCCGGCTGTGCCGCCAAGGAGGCGAAGTGGTCCGGCGACACGGCCTCCATGGTCGTCTACGCGAAGTCGATCCCGCTCTACCCGGGCGCCAAGGCCAAGGATGCCATGGGCTCCGACAGCTACGGCGACACCCCCGACTCGCACTCGGAGGGGATGGCGATCTGGTTCGAGGTGAAGGACTACGACCGCGAGAAGATGCTGGCCTGGTACCGCGAGCGGCTGCCGAACGCCACCACGGAGACGCTCGACGACGGCATGATCCAGCTCACCGTGCCGGTGCCGGGGGGCGAGCCCACCGAGAACATGGGCGTGGTGATCGGCGCCGACGACTTCCGGGTGTTCGAGCACACCAAGGCGGGGAAGCACAAGAAGACCTGAGGCTTCCGCCGCGCTCGAGAACGGCCCGGCCGGTGTGGGGGGAGACCCCGCTGGCCGGGCCGTCGGCTTGATCGGGGCGCGATCGACGCGGGCGCCAGGCGGTCCGCCCCCAAACGAAAACGCCCGGCCATGGACCGGGCGATCCCGTTATTCGAGCGGAGGGGCCGTGGGCCCGACCGCGTGCGCAAGAGAGAGCGGGTGGCGCGGCGCTTGTCGCCGCTCCCCGCGTCCGACCCGACCGTCGGCAGGGATCTCTCGGATCCTAGGCTTTACTGGCCGACTTAGGGCTCCTGCTGCATGGTGGAACGGTCGGCTCTCAGGGCCGGGTTCCACGCTCGAGGCTGCAAGGAGTGTTCCCTGTCGGCCTCGAGGACGCCAATGCGTCGTAACAGATTGTGATTATGTGGGCGTTCCGACACAACCAGTTTCTTCGGAGGGCCGGCCGCCGGGCAACACTGCACCACATTACGCGCAGAACGCCCACTCCGTGACCAGCCGGCCGGGCCGTTAGCGGACAACCTGTTGCCCGCCAAGTGGTTGCGCCTTGACATCTCCCGGGCGCGCCAGCCATGCCAGCACTGCGGATAGCACCGCGAGCACCGCGAGCGCCTGGAACGCCTCGCGGGTGGCGAGCACGAACGCCAGGTGGTCCACGCCCCCCGGGGCCCCAAGCCTGAGCGCGCCCCCCGAGTGCGCGTGGTAGCGGGCGGTGACGAGCGCCCCGGTGAAGGCGACGCCGGCGGCGATCCCCAGGTTCCGAGTCGTCCCCTGGAGCCCGGAGGCGAGCCCGAGCCGCTCGGGCGGCACGAGCGAGAGGAGCGCGCTGGCGTTGGGCACCGCGAAGAGCCCCTGGCCCACGCCCACGAGTGCCAGGCCCGCCGCGAGCCGGAACCCCGCGGGCATCGCTCCCAGCCGGGTGAGGAACCACAAGCCGATCGCGGTGAGCAGCATGCCCGCGGTGGTGAGCGCCCTGGCGCCGACCTGGTCGGCGAGCCGCCCGGCGATGGGCGCGCATACGAGCGCCGCGAGCGGCAGCAACGACAGCCAGGCCCCCGAGCGGGCCGGCGTCAGCCCGCCCGTCTCCTCGAGCACGAGCGGCATGTGGAAGCCGACGCCCACGGTGAGGAGCTGGCCCAGGAACGTGAGCGTCACCGCCGCGCCCAGCGGCCCCGCGACCATGTCGAGCGGCAACAGCGGCTCGGGAGCCGCGCGCTGTGAGGCGAGAAACAGCGCCAGCAACACCGCGCCGCCGGCGGCGCAGGCGAGCACCAGCGGGTCGCCCCAGCCGGACTCGGGCCCGCGCGTGAGCGCGAGCGAGAGCCCGGCGAGTGCTGCCGCCCACGCCAGCGGCGCCGCGCCGAAGCCGGGCGCCTTCCCCTGCGCCGGTGGCGGATCCTGGGGCACCCGCTTGCGGAGCATGTCCCAGGCGAGGAGCCCGAGCGGCAGGTTGACGAGGAAGATCCAGCGCCACGATGCGTGCGCCACCACCAGGCCGCCGAGCGGCGGGCCCACCGCGAGCCCCACGCCCACCATGGCGCCGAACGCGCCGAGCGCGCGGCCACGCTCCTCGAGCGGGAACGCTTGTACGAGGAGCGCCGAGCCGTTCCCGGAGACGAGCGCCGCCCCCACGCCCTGCAGCACGCGCAGCGCGATCAGCACCTCGACCGTGGGTGCCGCGCCGCAGAGCCCGGAGGCGGCGGTGAAGAGCAGGAGTCCGGTTCCATAGATGCCGCGCCGCCCGCGCGCGTCGGCCACACGCCCGCCCGCGAGCAGCAAGCCGGTGATCGTGAGCGAGTAGGCGAGCGCCACCCATTCCACGGTGGAGAGCCCGGCGCGCAGCGCGCGCTGCAGTGTCGGCAGCGCGATGTTCACCACGCTCGCATCGAGCGTGGCCATGATCACACCGAGCGCGATGGGCGGGAACACGCGCCAGCGCGGGTACCCGGGCGCGGGCAGGGGGTACCCGGCGGAGCCGGGTCCGGCGGGCGGCGGAGCCTGCACTCCGCTGCCCGCCGTCCCGGCCGCGCCTGCGCTCACGGCTGGCGGAGGATGCGCATGATCTCCGGCAGGTTGGGCGTCTTCCCGTAGAGCAGCATGCCCAGCCGGAAGAGCTTCGAGCCCATCATCAGCGTCACCACGCCGCTCCCGGCGAGGAGCGCCAGCGACGTCGCGATCTGCCACGGCGGGATCACCGCGCCCGAGACCGCGGAAGCACTCAGGCGCAGCATCATGCTCGTGGCCGCGGTGGGCGGGAACAGCGACATGCCCACCGCGAGCGGCGAGTTCGGCGTGTTGATGAACACGACCATGGCCCAGAACGGGCACACGTTGAGGATCGTGAGGTAGCCGGAGAACTGCGTCGCCTCGCGCAGGTTCGACGTCAGGGCGCCCACCGACATCATGATGCTGGCGTAGAAGATGTACCCGCACAGGAAATAGAGCAGGCCGTACGCCAGGAGCGAGGCGGGCACGCTGACGTGGATGAACGACAGTACGCTGGCCGAGCTGTAGAGGCCGGCGAGGATCCAGGTGCCGACGAGCGTCAGCCCCGCGCCGCCCAAGCCCAGCATCTTGCCCGCGAGCAGCTCCGTGGGCGTGACCGAGCACAGCATCGACTCCAGGATGCGTGACTCCTTCTCCTCGCTCACGCCCTGGAGCAGGTACTGGCCGCCGCTGATGATGGCCATGGCGAGCATGAACGCGATCGCGAACGGCAGCAGGAAGCCCGCCATCTCCTTGGCGTCGTCCTTGATCGCCCAGCGGCCGTCCCGGTCCTTGGTGTAGTAGTCGAGTGAGCGCCCCATCCACAGCGTGCGCTCCATGCGCAGGGTATCGGTGAGGCCCGAGAGCAGGTTGCGCGAGAGCCAGTTCGTGAGCGGGCGATAGTCGGTGCTGCTCGTGAACGCCCGCGTGTCTTTCTCGTAGACCCGGAGCCGTCCGGAGCTGAGGAAGTCAGACGACACCACGAGCACCGTCTTCACGTTCCCCGCCTCGAGCGAGTCGAGCGCCGTCTTCTGGTCGGTGTAGCGACGCATGAACACGGGCACGGTTTTCGGCGCCGCCACGGGCTTGTTCGCCTGGCGCGGGTCGAAGATGGGCTCGACGGGCGGCGTGTAATCGAACTTGCGCGGCGCCTGCGCATAGAGGCCCGAGGAATCCACCACGGCGACGATGCGCGTCTCGTTCAGCTTGGCCAGCGCCTGGTTGATCTGCAGCCTCGTGGACACGACGCCGCCGAAGAAGAAGATCGCCGGTGTCAGGAGCAGCGTGAACACGAACGCCTTGCGGCGCACGGTGGTGAGGTACTCGCGCCGGGCGATGATCAGCACCTTGTTCGTGGGCCGGCTCATCGCACACCTGCCGCGTGCAGCTCGTCCAGGGTCGGCGGTCCGCTCTTGCCCTGGTCGAGACCGACGCCGGTCTGCACCACCTGTACGAAGATGTCCTCGAGCGGCGGCACCACCGGCACGAACGCGCGCACCGCGAGGCCCTGGTCCAGGAGCCCCCGGAGCACGCTCGCCGGGTGCGCGGCCTTCTCCAGCGCCATGCGCCAGTGGCCGTTCTCCGCCACCAGCGTCTTCACGCCGGCGACGTTCCGCGGCGTGCCGTCGGTGGTGAGCAGGAACTCGTTCGCCGCGTGCTGGCGACGGATCTCGCCCACCGCGCCATAGAGCACCATGTGGCCACGGTTGATCATGAGCGCGCGGTCGCACTGCTCCTCGACCTTGTTCATCTGGTGCGTCGACAGGAGCACGGTCGTGCCCTCGCCCCGCCGCCGTCTCAGCACGTCCTCGAGCATCTGCACGTTGATGGGGTCCAGACCCGTGAACGGCTCGTCCAGGATCAGCAGCTCCGGCCGGCCGATCAGCGCCGAGCAGAGCTGGAGCTTCTGCTGCATGCCCTTGGAGAGCGCGGCGACCTGCTTCTTGGTCCACGCCGCGAGCCCGAACTCCTCGAGCAGCTCGATCGCTTCACGACGCGCGTCGGCGGCGGAGAGGCCCTTCAGCTCGCCGAAGTAGGCGAGCGCGTCCATCACCGGCACCTTCTTGTAGAGGCCGCGCTCCTCGGGCAGGTAGGCCATGCGCGGCCGCTGCGGTCCGGCCACGGACTTGCCGCCGAACGCGATCGTGCCGCCGTCGGGGCGCACGATGTCGGTGATCATGCGGATGAGCGTGGTCTTGCCGGCGCCGTTCGGGCCCAGCAGGGCGAAGATCTCGCCCGCGGCGACTTCGAAACTGACGTCGTTCACGACGGTCCGGCCGTCGTAGACCTTGCGAACGTTTCGGACCTGGAGCATGGCGACCTCGGGGGCCTGGAGCAGCCGTGCCGCGCGGCCGATCGGCAGGGGGAACGCGCGCAGGGCGTGAGCGGACACAGTAGGATGATGTGGGTGGCCGGACAACCACATCGCCGACCGCCGGACGTCGCCGGCCGACGAACGGTTGCCACGTGCCTCCCGGCCGTCGGGGCGCGTCGGGCCCCCGCGCGCCGCCCTCCGAAGGGGTCATGGCCGAGGCCCGACCGGCCGATAACCTCGGGGAAGGCTTCACCCCCCGGCGCGGCACCTGACTGACCATCTGGATCCATCCGTTGGATGCACGGTGGCGAGTCAGGACCGACTCGCCGAGCGCCCATTCGCCGGGCCTCCTGGCCCGACTCCGAGGACTCCAGGAATGCGTCGAAACCGTCTCGCGCTGGCCGCACTCCTCACCGCCTCGTGCGCCGCGATGTTCACCGGGTGCAGCTGCGGCACCAGCACCGTGGCGCCGCCGCTGCCGCCGCTCTCCTCCGTGCAGGTGACGCCGCCGCTCGACACCCTCGTCGTCGGCAGCAAGCGCCAGTTCACCGCGGTCGCCTACGACACCAACAACGTCGCCGTGTCCGGCGTCGCGTTCGCGTGGGCCAGCGGCGACCCCGGCGTGGTCGCGGTGAGCAACACCGGACTCGCGACCGCGGTGGGCGAGGGCGTGACGAAGGTGTACGCGGGCGCCGGCGGCAAGGTGGACTCGGCGACCGTGGCGGTGTTCTTCCAGCCCGGCTGGTACACGCAGGCGAGCAACACGACGAACGATCTCTGGGGTGTGTTCTTCCTCGGAGACGGCCGCAACGGCTGGGCGGTGGGTGACGCGGGCACGATCGTGCACACGACCGATGCCGGTGCCTCGTGGTCGACGCAGGTGAGCACGACGTCGTTCTCGCTGCGCGGGGTGTGGTTCACCTCGGCGCAGGTCGGCTACGCGGCGGGCTTCGGCGGCACCGTGATGCAGACGCAGAACGGCGGCGTCACCTGGACGCGGCTCACGACCGGCGCGACCGCGAACTTCAACGACGTCTGCTTCGCCGACAGCCAGCACGGCTGGGCGGTGGGGGCGAACGGCATCATCGCGCGCACCACCGACGCCGGCCAGACATGGACGAAGACGTTCCCGACCGCGAACCAGCTGCAGTCCGTGTCGTTCAGCGACACGACGAACGGCTGGGCGGTGGGCCAGGGCGGCGTCATCGTGGGCACGCGCGACGGCGGGCAGAGCTGGTACGTGGTGCAGCCGGCGGTGACCGCGCAGACGCTCTACTCGGTGTGGCGGCGCTCGGACAAGGAAGCGTGGGCCGGCGGCGCCGCGGGCCAGAACCCGGTGACCGTGTCGACGCCGGACTCGCTGCAATGGAACCTGGGCAACTTCGGCGCGCTGAATACGATCCACGGCATCATCATGGGCTCGAGCCTGATCGGTTACGCGGTGGGCACGAACGGCCAGGGGCTGATCCTGAAGACCGTGGACGGCGCGACGAGCTGGGGGCCGCAGATCGCGAACTCGGCGCAGGACCTGAACGACGTTTGGTTCGTGGATCCGTTGCGCGGCTGGGCGGTCGGAACCGGCGGGCGGATCGTGCACACGTCGAAGGGCGGCGAGTAGCGCGCGACTGTTGACGCAGGCCACCGCGCCCCCGACGATGGGGGCATGGAATCGCGACTCGTCATCGTGGATGGGTACAACCTCATCCTGCGCTCTACCCGGTTGAAGCCGGGGCCGGGGCGGACGTTGCGGGAGGGGCGCGACAAGCTCATCAACCTGCTGGCGTGGATGATGGGCGGGAACGACGTGCGCTACATCGTCGTGTTCGACGGCGCGGAGCTGCCGGGACGCGACGAGCCCTCGGGGCGCGTCGACGTGATCTACTCGCGGCCGCCGGAAAAGGCCGACGACGTCATCCGTCGCCTGGTGGAGAAGAAGGTGGGCGGCGATGAGCAGATCACGGTCGTGACCGGCGACATCGAAGTGGCACGCCACGCCCGCGCCATGGGCGCGGACGTCTCGCTCGCCGACCTGTTCCTCGCTTCGGCGCTCGGAGACGGCGGCGGCACCGGGGAACCCGCCGAAGGCGGGTCGAGCGAGAAGCCTACGAGCCTCTCCAAGAAGGAGCTCGAGGAATGGGCGGAGATCTTCACCCGCCGCGCGCGCGGCGCCGGCGAGCATCGCGAGCCGGGCGAGGAGGCCGACAGCTGACAGCGGCCTGACGCCTGCCCCGTCACGCGGGGCGGCGCTCGTTCGTTCTTGTCATCGGAACCCATCCCGAACACGGATCCCGGAGGTCACCGATGCGCCGCAACCTTCCTCATCTCCTCACGCTCGCCGCGCTCGCGATCCTCGCCGCGGCGACGACCTTCGAGTCGCGGGCGACGACGCTGCCACCCCCGGCCTCCACGTCGAAGCCGGCCGCGAAGCCCGCCGCGGTGGCGCCGACCGCGGCCCGGCTCGACACCGCGACGTTCGCGATGGGCTGCTTCTGGTGCGGTGAGACCCAGTTCACGCAGCAGCCCGGCGTGCTGTCGGTGACGTCGGGCTACACCGGCGGCAAGAAGCTGCACCCCACCTACGAGCAAGTGTGCACGGGCACGACCGGGCACTACGAATCGGTGCGCGTCGTCTTCGATCCATCGAAGACGAGCTACGAGACGCTGCTCGACATGTTCTGGCATGGAGTCGACCCGACCCAGGCCGACGGCCAGTTCTGCGATCGCGGCAGCCAGTACCGCTCGGTGGTGTTCGTGCGCGACGACCGCCAGCGCAAGGCCGCCGAGGCGAGCCAGAAGGCGCTCGCAGCCTCGGGTGTGCTGCACGATCCGATCGTCACCCAGATCCTGCCCGCGTCCACGTTCTGGCCCGCCGAGGAGTACCACCAGTGTTTCTGGCAGAAGTCGACCGCGCACTATCGCGCCTACCGTGAAGGCTGCCAGCGCGACGAGCGGCTTGCCGAGTTGTGGGGCGACAAGGCTTCCAAGCCACTCGTGCACTGAGAACGCCGACGGGCGGCTCGCCCCAAGTCGAGCCGCCCGCGGTGTGTCGCCCCCGAGAGGGGCGAGCGCTCAGAGCGGCATGGGCGCGCGATCCGCCACCACGACGAACGGGAAGATCCAGGCGTTGGAGTCGTACGCCGCGGTGTCGTCGAACAGCGTGCCGTGCGAGAGCGCATCGATGCCGAAGTTGCGCAGGCCGATGAAGCGCCCGGCGGTGAACGTGAACGTGAACGTGCCGTCGCCGTTGTTCGTGAAGCGCCGGCGCGAGTCGTGGCCGTAGAACAGCACGATGTCGCTCGCGTTCGCGGTCGTCACCGTGAGCGTCACCTGGCCGCCCTCGGGCACGAACAGCAACGCGCGCCGGCGGTGGAGCTCGAGCGGATCCGTGATCGTGGTGTCGAGGTTCGCGGTCTGGATGCGCACGCTCTGCACCGCGGTCACGCCGCCCTGCGAGCGCACGTCCACGCCCGAGGTGCCGGCAAGATGCCAGCGCGTGATCTCGGGGCCGAAGCGATCGGGCAGGCGTACGAGCGCGATCTTCCGCGTCCACTGGTCATCGAGCGGCTTGTGGATGAGCGAGCGGCTCGTGTCCGTGGGCGTCGCCGAGCCGGCGACGATGTTGAACGAGCCGGTGATGTGGCGGTGGATCGTCACCAGGGCGGAGGCCGGACGCCCGGTCGAGTCGGGCGGGCCGAACTGGGTGTCGAACGAGGTCTGCACGTCGGTGATGGCGCGCCAGAAGCGCAGCGGCTGGATCGCCGCCATGCCGGGGATCTGGTCGTACGACTGCTGCAGCTGGCTCTGGAACAGGTCTTCGTTCACGTAGTCGGGATTGTCGGCGAGCACGCTCGCGACCTGGGCCTGGTCGCTGCCCGTGGGCGGCGCCGTCGAGGCCTGCGTCGAGTTGGTCGAGTGGCCGCAGCCGGCGAGCGCGAGCCCGGCGAGCGCGAGGAGCACGAACCACAGGCGGTACTTCATGAGACGACCTCCGATGTTGCGCTGTTGAACGGCTGCGGATCGCGGCCGCGAGAGACTTCGAGTGCAGGTGTCCGGGGCGGGGATTCCATCCGCGATGGATTGCAGCGCCCATGCCACCGGAGCGCCGAGCCCAAGCCGTTGCGCCGCAACGGGGCAGGCGTCGTCTCCCGGGCCGGGTGTACCCACGCGGCCAGTGACCGGGGAGCGGGCGTACCCGCAGCGCCAGAAACGCCGTGCGGCGCGAACCCGACCGGGGCCCGCGCCGCGCGTAGAATTACGGAGTTGTTCTAGAGCTTGAGCTTGGTGTCGTGGTCCACCTTGAACACCATCTCGGCGCCTTCCTTGACGCTGACCTGGAAGCCCTTGCTGCTCGCCGCGGCACCGGTGGCCGCCGCGCCGCCCAGGAGGCCGCCGATCAGCGCGCCCTTGCCGCCGCCGACCGCGCTGCCGATCAAAGCGCCGGCCGCGGCACCGCCCGCGACCGCGCCCACGTTGCGCGTGCGCGTCGAGCCCGCGATCAGGCTGTCGGCGGTGGCGCTGATCTCGTGCGTCTTGCCGTTCGACTCGATCGAGGTGACGCGCAGGATGAGCAGCGCACGATCGCCCTTCATCGCCGGTTTCACCGCCGCGACGACGCCGTGCACGACACTGCCGGCCGGGAACGGAGCCATCGAGCCCACGGTGACCGCTTCCGCGACCTGCCCGATCCACTCCTGGCCAACGGTCGCGGTCTCGGACGTGAGCGCGGTGCCCATCGTGATCTTGACGCCGGTGCCGGCCGAGACCGTGGCCGAGGGCGCCTGGGGTGCGGGTGCCGGCGGTTTGGGCTTGGGCTTCGCCTGCGCTGGAGGCGCGGTCGACTTAGGTGTGGGAGTCGGAGCCGTCTGTTCGGGCGTGGGCGCCGGCGTCGGCGGCACGCTGGCCTGCGGCTGGAGCTGGCCCTGCGAGGGCTCGATCGGGCTCGACGCGAGCAGGCTGTCGCTGCTGGCGCCGGTCGTGGCATTCTGGGCTGCCTTCTGCCCGCCGCCGCAGCCGGCGGCCAGGAGCAGTGCGAGGGTGGCGAACGAGGCGAACGGCACTCGTCGAGTGGCCATAGGGGATCCTCCAGTACGACACCGGCTTCCGTGCCGGGCGTGAGAACGGTACGAGGATGGTGCTGATGCGCATTCCGCTGATCCTGCGGAATCGGGCTCGGACACCATGCCAGCCGGGCGCATCGGTTGCAAGCCATCACCCGGGCCCAGCGCTATCGGCACCCCGGGCGCCGTCCATGAGCATTCGCGTGGGCGGGATCGCCGGCGTATCGTCGCCCGCTCACCCCACTTCGGAGATCGACGCACCGTGGATCCCGTCTTCCGCCCCGCCGACCTCGCCACGCACCCCGCCGGCGTTCTCGCCGTGGGCGTCCACGAGATGGCGCGCGCCCGGGGTTCGCAGGCCCGCGCCGCCGCGCCCGCGCGCGAGACCCCGGCGGGTCGCCTCGATGCCGCGACGCACGGCACGCTCGCGGCACTCATGGCGAGCGGCGATTTCACCGGCCGCGCCGGCGAGAGCGCGCTGCTCTACGCGCCGGGCGTGCAGGCGAAGCGCGTGCTCGTGGTCGGGCTCGGGTCCGCGGAGGCGTTCGATGCCAACGCCGCCCGGCTCGCCGCGGCGGCCGCGGCACGCCGCGCTCGCGATCTCTCGGGCGAGCGCCTGGCGCTGGCGCTCTCCGACCGTATCGAGCGCGAGCCCGTGCTCGCTCGCGCCGCGGGCGAAGGGCTCGTCACCGGTCATCACCGCCACACCGCCTACCTCTCGGACGGCGGCAAGCCGGCGCTCGCGGTGGTGGAGGTTCTTAGCATCGCGAAGCCCGAGGCGGCGATCCGCGATGCGCTCGCGGCCGGGGTCGCGCGCGGCGAGGCGGTGTGCCTCGCGCGCGACCTCGCGAGCACACCGGGCCAGGACCTGCCGCCGGCGACGCTCGCCGAGCGCGCGCGCGAGGTGGCGAAACGCGTGGGGGCGAAGGCCACGGTGCTGGATGCGGCGGCGATGGAGCGGCTGGGCATGAACTGCGTGCTCGCCGTGGGCCGCGGGAGCCCGCACGAGCCGTGCTTCATCGAGCTGGTGAAAGAGGTCGGCGGCGGGACGTCGCGTCGCGCGCGCTCCGGCGCCGCCCGTGGCGAGAACGCAAACACCCCGACCGTGGTGCTCGTGGGCAAGGGCGTGACGTTCGACACCGGCGGCGTGTCGCTCAAACCCCGCGAGGGCATGAGCAAGATGAAGTACGACATGAGCGGCGCCGCCGCCGTGATCGGCACCTTCGCGGCGCTGGAGACGCTCGAGCTGCCGTTCCGCCTGGTGGGGCTCGTGCCCAGCGCGGAGAACGCGATCGGCGGGCGTTCGTTCAAGCCCGGCGACGTCCTGCGCGCGCTCGACGGGACCACGATCGAGATCACCAACACCGACGCCGAGGGCCGGCTGCTGCTCGCCGACGCGCTCGGCTACGCCAAGCGCTTCTCGCCCGAGGCGGTGGTGGACCTCGCCACGCTCACCGGCGCCATGTCGATCGCGCTCGGGCGCCACGCCGCCGGGCTCTTCACCGCCGACGAGCGGCTCGCCGCCGAGCTCCACCGCGCCGGCGAGACGACCGGCGAGCGGCTCTGGCGCATGCCGCTCTGGCCGGAGTTCCTGTCCGAGATGCGCGGGGACACCGCCGACCTCGTCAACTCGAACGAGCGCCGCGAGGGCGCTTCGTGCACCGCGGCGGCGTTCCTGTCGCACTTCGCGAAGGGCATGCCGTGGGCGCACCTCGACATCGCCAGCACCGCCTGGACCTACAACGACCGCCCCGACGCCGCGCGCGGGCCCAACGCGTTCGGCGTACGCCTGCTCGTGGAATGGCTGGAGGCGCGCGCGGGCGAGCGGCGCGACGCGGCGCGCCCGGGCCGGACCGAGGCGAAGCGAACCGCGAAGTAACGCGCGGCGCGAGCCTCAGTGGGCCGTGCCGGCGTTCGCCTTCTTCGCCGGCGGTTTTCGCGGCGCCGTCGCCGTGGCCGGCACCCGCTCCACGCGCATGCCGCTCTCGGGGTGGAGGAGCCGCACCAGCCGGCCCCGCGCGTCCGACCACAGCTCGAACCGCGCGCTCTGGTCCTCGAACGCGTAGTGCTTCAACGCCTGCTTCGCGCGGCCGATCAGCACCGTGTCCGCGCCCAGCGCGGTGACGGTGGCGAGCGGTACCGCCAGCGAGTCCGGCTGGAGCGCGAGCAACTGCACGCGGCGGGTGGTGAACGTCTTCTGGGCGAGGCTCCGCGACACCACGTCGAACAGCGAGAACATCTGCGAGTCCATGACGAACAGCCGCCCTGGCGGCCGCACCACCTGGTCGGCGTTCCCGGCGCCGTCCATCTCCACGTAGTACGTCATCGAGGTGTCGCTCGGGAGCAGGCCGCGGATGATCTCGTGGCCGTTGAACTCCTGGGTGGAGAGGTAGCGAATCAGGCCCAGGTCGCGCGAGTCCACCACCAGCATCATGCTCTTCTGGAGCGGGTGGTGCGCGCCCTTGTCGTCCACGAAGTCGCGGTGGGTGGTGGCCACGACCACGAGCGAGTCACCCAGGTTCTGGAACACGTTGCGCTCGGTGGCGACCGGCAGGTCGTTCTCGAACACGACCAGCTGGCCGGAATCCACGGCCGCGGCGACCTGGGCGCGGGCTGGGGTCGCGGGCAGGAGCGCGAGGAGCGCGACCAGCCCCAAGGATACCCGCACGGTTCCACGCATGACGGAGGAGCGTAGCACGCGGCAAGGGCGCATCGCTCAGGCCCCGGTCAAATCGCGGGCGCGGCTGCGCGCTCGAGGCGCGTGACGCACTCGATGTGCGGCGTGTGCGGGAACATGTCGTACGGCGTCACCTCGGCGGGCCGCCAGCCCAGCGCCGCGAAGTCCTTGAGGTCGCGCGCCAGCGTGCCGGGGTTGCACGACACGTAGACGATGCGCGCGGGCTCGAGCTCGGCGACGCGGGCGACCACGCGCGGGTGGAGGCCCGCCCGGGGCGGGTCGACCACCACCACGTCGGGACGCGGCGCGCCGGCGCGCTCGCCGCGCGCCCACTCGCGCAGCACCGCGCGCGCCTCGCCCAGCTCGAAACGGGCGTTCGCGACGCGGTTCCGCACCGCGTTCCCGCGCGCGCGCTCCACCGCCTCCGGCACGCTCTCCACGCCCACCGCCTCGGCCGCGGCGCGCGCGAACAGCAGCGTGAGCGTGCCGGCGCCGCAGTAGAGGTCCAAGACGCGCTCGCGGCCCGAGAGCGCCGCCGCGGCGAGCGCCCCCTGGTAGAGCTGCTCCGCCTGGGCGCTGTTCGTCTGCAGGAACGCGTTCGCGACCACCTCGAACTCGAGCCCGAGCAGGCGCTCGATGATCGAGCCGTCGCCGACGAGCGCGCGCTCGGACTCGGCGAACGCCACGTTCGCGCGGCCGCTGTTCAGCCCGAGCGTGACCGTGCGCACCTCGGGCGAGAGCGCCGCGACGCCGCGCGCCCAGGCCTGGAGCCCCGGCAGCTCGTCGCGTGCCGCGAGCAGCTGAACGGAACCACTGTGCGTATGAGGAAGATGCCGCACGGTGAGGAAGCGGGCGACGCCGTCGTGACGCGACGGATGGTAGGCGCGCCAGCGATGCTCGCGCGCGAACGCCTGCGTGAAGCGCACGATCTCCACCGTGAGCGGCGAGGGCAGCCAGCACTCCTTGAGCTCGAACACGCGATCGAACGTGCCGCGCTCGTGGAGCCCGAGCAGCGGTGGCGCGAAGCCATCGCTCCCGGGCTCGCCGGGCGCGAACGAGAACTCCATCTTGTTCCGGTAGCCCCAAGCCGACGGCGCGGGCACGATCGCGCGCACCGGTGGGTCCGCGAAACCGCCGATGTGGCGGAGCGCCTCGCGCACCTGGCGCTCCTTCAGGCGCGCCTGGTCCTCGTACGGCAGCTCCTGGAGCCGGCAGCCGCCGCAGCGATCCACGTGCGCGCAGCGCGCGGGCACGCGCGCGGGCGAGGGGCGTTCGAGAGATGAGAACCGCGCCTCGGAGAAGCGCGCGTTCGCCTTGGTGACGCGCGCGAGCACGCGGTCGCCGGGCAGGCCGCGGTCCACGAACACCACGCGACCGTCGACGCGGGCCAGCGCTTTTCCGCCCAGCGCGACATCTTCCACGTCGAGCGTTAACACGTCCCTGACTTTCATCCCGTCCCGCCCTCGGCCGCCCGGTTCCCCGCGAATTCCACGGGGTACGGACAGAACCATTCCGGCCATCCGCCTGTCTATTCCCTGCGACACCGACGCAGTCCCCGCTGAGCACGACACGCTATCCCGGCCGTTTCCCGGCTCGCAAGCCACTGGGCTGCGTCCCCACGTCCGGGAACTCGAGGAGGAAACACCATGCGATCGAAGTTGGCGCGATGGCTGGCCGCAACATCGCTGCTCGTCATCGTCACCGCCCCGGCGTTCGCCGCGAGCAGCTCCACGGCCGGAAAGGGCTGGCTCGGCGTCTCGACGCAGTCGACGGACGCGGACCTGAAGAAGGGCCTCGACCTGACGCAGGACGGACTGCTGGTGAACCAGGTCACGCATGACAGCCCGGCGGATCGCGCGGGGCTGGAGAAGGGCGACGTGATCCTCACCTACAACAGCCGCAGCGTGACCACGCCGGAGCAGCTCCGGGACCTGGTGCGCAACACCGCCCCCGGCCGCGCGATCGCGCTCGGCATCTGGCGGGACGGCACGCGCAAGTCGATCGACGTCAAGGTCGGCGACGTCACGGACAGCGGCGACAACGACTCGTTCGACGCACCGGTGCCGCCCACGCCGCCTTCGCCGCCGAGCCCGCCGAGCCCGCGGTCGTCCGTGCGCATCGAGCGCGGCGACGACGGCGACACGCGCATGTGGGTCGACGGGAAGGAGCTCACCGACGACGAGGTCAAGGACAAGCTCAAGGACATGAAGGTGAAGCTCAAGGGCCTCGACGGCGACGGCTCGTGGTGGAGCGACGACAACATGCACATGTACATGGCGCCCTCGGCGCGCAGCCGCGGCCGGCTGGGCGTGCGTGTGGACGAGCTCGACAAGGACATGGCGGATGCGCTCGGCGTCACCGCCGGCAAGGGTGCGCTGGTGCGCGAGGTGGTCGAGGACACGCCCGCGCAGAAGGCGGGGATCCGCGCCGGTGACGTGATCGTCAAGGTCGGCACCACCACGGTGGACGACACCGACGACCTGACACGGGCTTTGCGAGACAGCGAGGGCAAGGTCGCCATCGACGTGCTGCGCAAGGGCGCGCGGCGCACGGTCAACGTGGACCTGCCCACGCGCGACGAGGTCCGCATCCGGACCCCCCGTTCCTACAGCTTCCGAATTCCGGAACCCGGCTACGGGTCGTGGGGGTACAGCAAGTCGAAGGACAGCGTGGACAGCGAGGCCCTTCGGCGGGAGATCGAGGATCTCAGGAAAGAGATCCAGGACCTCCGCGAGCAGATGAACAAGACGAAGAAATAGGGAACGCCCCGGGTCGTCGTCTCGGGGGGGCGTCGTTCCGTCCGGCCGTCACCGAAAGGTGCCAGCATGGGGCGAAGTAAGGCCGGATGGTGCAGCGCGACGCCC
>Ga0209811_10000224_pt1 | contig 26690 bp, 20 predicted proteins | sample Coa_R1_6_FD_187161 | JGI IMG/M metagenome (GOLD analysis project Ga0209811, IMG submission 187161) | Surface soil microbial communities from Centralia Pennsylvania, which are recovering from an underground coalmine fire. - Coalmine... | ecosystem: Environmental > Terrestrial > Soil >... | reverse complement strand
CGGGCAGGCGCCGTGGAACCTGATCTCCCGGAACGGGCAGGACATCGAGTCGGGGGTGTACCTGTTCACGGTGGAGTGGCCGGGCGGCCACCAGGTGGGCCGGTTCGTGATCATTCGCTGAAACGGGCCGCGCCGGGCTATACTGCCCATCCGTGCAGTAGCGTCCCCGCGAGGCCTGCGCTCAGCGAGGTGAGCATGAAGCTTCCGCCGACCCACTTCCTTCCCGAGCCGGCCGCTGGATCCGGGCTCGCGGGCTGGCTCAGGGCGTTCGCCGCGCGCCCGGAGAACCGCGGCGCGCTCGTCCACTGGCAGGTGATCCCGGCGCGACCCGCGCGCTTCGGCGAGCTGCAGCCGCCGCTCGCCGAGCCCCTGTTCGCCGCGCTCGCCGCGTGCGGCGTGTCCCGCCTCTACACGCACCAGGTGTGCGCCATCGAGGCGCTGCGCGCCGCGCGCGACACCGTGGTGGTGACAGGCACCGCGTCGGGCAAGTCGCTCTGCTTCCACCTGCCCGCCCTGGAACGAGTGCTCGAGGACCCGGAGGCCACGGCCCTCTACCTGTTCCCGACCAAGGCGCTCGCCCAGGACCAGCTCAAGAGCCTGACGCGTCTTGCCTCCGGGAGTGTCGAGCTCTCCGGCGCGTTGCGCGCCGGCGTCTATGACGGCGATACCGCCGCGACCACGCGGAAGAAGCTCCGCGACGAGGCGAATGTCATCCTTTCCAACCCCGACATGCTGCACGCCGGCATCCTGCCGCAGCATGCGAAGTGGGCGCGCTTCCTGCGCAACCTGCGCTTCGTGGTGGTGGACGAGATGCACGCCTACCGCGGCATCTTCGGCAGCCACGTGGCGCTGGTGCTGCGCCGGCTCGAGCGGCTGGTGAGGCACTACGGCGGCGAGTTCCGCTACGTGCTCTGCAGCGCCACCATCCGCAACCCGGGCGAGCTCGCCACCGCGCTCACCGGGCGCGACGTGAGCGTGGTGGACGACGACGGCGCTCCGCGCGGCGAGAAGCACTTCGCGTTCTGGAACCCGCCGTTCCGCGACGAGACGCTGGTCGAGCGCCGCAGCTCCAACGTGGAGGGCTCGCTGCTGCTCTCCGGCGTGCTCGAGCTGGGCGCGCAGGCGATCGCGTTCACCAAGTCGCGGGTGAGCGCCGAGCTGGTTTATCGCTACACGCGCGAGCAGCTGGAGCGCTCCCGCGCCAGGCTGCCGGGGGAGGAGCGCGACGCCAAGGCCGCGCCCGTGTCACCCCTGCACGAGCGGCTCAAACCCTACCGCGGCGGTTACCTGCCCGAGGAGCGCCGGGCGATCGAGAAGGCGCTCTTCTCCGGCGAGCTTCGCGGCGTCGTCAGCACCAACGCGCTGGAGCTGGGGATCGACGTCGGCGGGCTGGACGTGGCGGTGCTGATCGGCGCCGCGCCCACGCTCGCCAGCATCTGGCAGCAGGCGGGCCGCGCCGGCCGCAGCGGCGCCCCATCCCTCGTGGTGCTCGTCGCCTACAACGACACCGTGGACCAGTACCTGATGCGCCGGCCGCAGTACCTGTTCGGCCGGCCCACCGAGGCCGCGTGCGTGGATCCGCACAACCCCTACATCCTCGCCCAGCAACTCGCGTGCGCCGCGTACGAGCTGCCGCTCACCGACGGCGATGCGCCGGCGTTCGGCGAGCAGATGCGTGCGGTCTTGAGCGCGCTCGAGGAGGCGGGGGAGACGCGCTCGATCGACGGGCGCGCGTACTGGTCCAAGAGCGACTTCCCCGGCGCCAAGGTGTCGCTGCGCACGATGAGCGACGACACCTACACCATCGTCGACGCCACACACGCGAACGCGGTGATCGGCACGGTGGACGCGATCAGCGGGCTCGAGCTGGTCTACCCCGACGCCATCTACCTGCACGAGGGCGAGACGTGGTGGGTTCGCGGGCTGGATCTCGAGCAGAAGGTGGCCACGGTCGAGCCGCGCACGGTGGACTACTACACGCAGCCGGTGCTCGACACGAACATCCGCGTGCGGCAGGAGCTCCGGTCGCGCGGGTTCCGGGGCGAGACGGTGAGGTTCGGCGAGCTGACGTACAGCTGGCAGACGGTGGCGATGAAGAAGATCCGCTACCGCTCGCTGGACGCGATCGGCTACCACCCGCTCGAGCTGCCGCGGCTGACGCTCGAGACCGCGGGGCTGTGGCTGGCGCCGAACGAGGACACGACGCAGGCGCTCGCGCGCGCGGGCCTGAACCCGTGGGAGTCGCTCTCGGGGGTGCGGAACCTGTTCGTCCAGCTGCTGCCGCTGATGGCGATGTGCGATTCCCTGGACTTGGGCGGCATGCTCGACAGCTCGAACACCGGACAGCCGACGCTGTTCCTGTTCGACCGCTACCCGGGCGGCCTGGGCTTCGCCGAGCAGGGCTACTCGCGGCTCGAGGAGCTGGCCGAGGCCGCACTCGCGCACCTCGAGGGCTGCCCCTGCGGCACCGGCTGTCCCGCCTGCGTCGGCCTCCCGGTGCTGCGCCCCGCCCAGCAACAGGACTGGGACGGCATCAAGCACACGAAGGAGATCCCCACCAAGGACGCGGCGCGGTTCCTGCTGCAGCGGTGGCTGGCAAGGAGCAGCTAGACTCCTTGTCCCACCCACACAAGGAAGAGCGAATTGATCGATCCCAAGCCCGACTGGCCCGTCGCGTTCTTCGACGAAGACTACCTGAAGATCTACCGCCCCCAGTTCACCGCCGAGCGCACCGCCGCCGAGACAGGCTTCATCGCCGACTCGCTGCGGGCGCCCGTCGGGGGCGAGGTGCTGGACCTGGCCTGCGGCTTCGGCCGGCACGCCATCGGCATGGCGAAGCTCGGCTACAAGGTCACCGGGCTCGACTTCAATCCGCGCTACCTGGAGATCGCCGCCGCCGATGCCGCCGCCGCCGGCGCCCAGGTGACGTGGCGCACCGGCGACATGCGCGCGCTCGGCTTCGACCGTGCGTTCGACGCGATCTACTCGTACTTCACCTCGTTCGGCTACTTCGACGACGACGAGAACGAAAGAGTCATCGCCGGGATCGCGACAGCGCTCCGGCCCGGCGGCAGCCTGCTGCTCGAGATGATGAACCGCGACCGATTGCTCACGCATCCCCAGCAGCGCACGTGGTCGCAGCGCGAGGACGGCGCGCTCCTGATGGAGGAGATCACGCTCGAGTGGGTGACCTCGCGCGTCATCTCACGCCAGCACCTGATCGACCCGCAGGGCGGCACGCAGGTGACGAAGGAGTTCTCGCTCCGCACGTACACCTGTGCCGAGCTGTCCGCGCTGCTCCGCCGCCAGGGCCTGAGCGTGCGCTCGGTCCACGGCGGCATCGAAGGCCAGCCCTACGTGCCCGACAGCCGGCGGCTGGCGATCGTGGCGGAGCGCGCGCGGTGACCACCCGCCGCGACGAGGCGGCGAGCGCCGGACTGCGCGAGCGCCTCGGCGAGCTGGTGCGGAGCCGGCGCGCCGGCGCGCTCCCGACGCCCGCGCACGGCGCGAACGACGTCGCGCCGCCGGCTTCAGGCCCTGCCGGCACCCACGATCGCACCGCCACCGGCGTCGAGGCGTTCCTGCCCGGCGGCGAATGGCGGCACGAGCGCCACGGCGCGGTCTACGTGCACGAGCGGTTGCGCAGCGACGTGGAGCGCCCGCACTCGAGCTGGGGCCAGCTCCCGGAGCCACCACCGGGGGAGGTGGAGCTGTCGTCGCTCCGTTGCCTCGGCCTCGGACGCGCGCTGTTCCTGGACCTCGAGACCTGCGGGCTCTCCTCGAGCCCGGTCTTCCTCGCGGGGACGATGCACTGGAACGGAGAAGACTTCGTGCTCCGCCAGTACTTCGCGCGCCACTACGGCGAGGAGGCGGCGCTGCTCGCCGCGGTGTTCGAGCAGGCGCGCGGCTTCGAGTGCCTGGTGACGTTCAACGGCAAGTCGTACGACGCGCCGTTCCTCGCCACGCGCGCGCTCACGCACGGCGTCGAGCTGGCGCTGCCGCGGCATCACCTGGACCTGCTGCACCACGCGCGCCGGCAGTGGCGCGAGGAGCTGCCCGACTGCCGGCTCACCACGCTCGAGTGGCGCGTGTGCCGCCGCCGCCGCGTCGGCGACGTGCCCGGCGAGCAGGTGCCGGGTCTCTACCACGAGTACGTGCGCAACGGCGACCCGTGGCGGCTCGTGCCCGTGTTCCACCACAACCTGCTCGACGTGACCACGATGGCGGACGTCCTGCACGCGTTGTGCAGGGGGCTGCGGCGGCAGTCCGTCTTCGACGAGTAGGTCCGTGTTCGCACACGGAGGACCGGCCCACCATCGGAGGCATCGCGGCGAGCGGCGATCCACGCATGGAGCGCGGCCCCCGAGTCAGTTCGGCCGTTGACTCTGCACGGAGCGCGGCCGGATACTCGCGGACGCAGTTCGTCCCCTGTGGGTCGTCCGTCGAGTGGGCTTTCCAGTGACCGCTGCCCGAGTTCGTCAGTGTTCGTGCCCGCGTCGCCCGTCCGTCTCGTGAACGGTGTCGCCCTGGCCTCTGCATAGGCCGGGGCGTTCGTGTTCTGGACACCCTCGTCTTCACCCCATCCCTAGGTTTCGGTTTCTGGAGGTTCATCCGAGTCATGGCGAGCACTGAGGACAAGAGCATCACCTGCGTGGATTGCGGTGATGAGTTCCTGTTCACCGCGGGTGAGCAGGCGTTCTATCGCGAGCGCGGGCTCACGAACGAACCCACACGTTGCAAGAACTGCCGTGAGAAGCGGAAGGCAGGACGCGCCACGACCGGCGGAGGGAGCGCGGGAGGATCGTCGTCGTACGGGCGGTCCGACAAGCAGATGTATCCCGCGGTGTGCTCGAACTGCGGGCGCGAGACCGAAGTGCCGTTCATGCCCACCTCGGGCCGACCGGTGCTGTGTCGCGACTGCTTCCAGGCGTCGAAGGGCACGGGTGCGGGTGCGGGTGCGGGGTACGGTGGCGGCGGTGGCCGCGGTGGGGACGGTGGACACGGCGGCGGCCGCGGTGGGGACGGCGGACACGGCGGCGGCCGCGGCGCCCGTGGCGGCGGGGGCGGCGGTGGGGCGCGGCCCGTGCGCGTAGCGAGTCCTCCGGGACCCTCCGAGGGCCGCGTGCAGGGCTCGGTGAAATGGTTCAACGACGCCAAGGGCTTCGGCTTCATCGCCTCGGACACGGGCGAGGACGTGTTCGTGCATTTCTCGGCCATCGGCGCCAGCGGCTTCCGCTCGCTCGCGGAAGGCGAGCGCGTGGAGTTCGACCTGGTCTCGGGGCCCAAGGGCAAGCAGGCGGCGAACGTCTCCAAGATCTGATCGCTGGGTCCCCAAGGTGCTTGCGGGTCCCGCGCTCCGGCGCGGGGCCCGTTCGCTTTCCAAGGGCCGCGCCGGCCGCGGCTCGGGCGCCGGTCCGTCTTCCCGGCCGCGGCGGCCCGCGGGTCAAGCCGATCGCGCGAAAAGCCGATAGAATGGTGTGATCCCGCGCCCCCCACACCTCCCATCGCGCTCGCGCCGACCCGAGTTCCGATCCTGAATGCTCGAAACCATCCGCACGTTCACGGCGCTCAGTGAGGAGTTCGTCGAGCTCTTCATGAAGCACCACCCGGTGGCGGCCACCGAGGCCGGCATCCACGACTACGACCACCTGCTGCCGGACGATTCCCCGGACGGCCTGAAGGCGCGCGCGGCGTGGCTGCGCGACCTGGACCAGCGGCTGGTGGCCTCGGTGCCGTGGGAGGAGCTGCCGCTCGAGCCGCGCATCGACTTCGCGCTCCTGCGCTCGCGCATCGCCGCGCTGCGCGCCGACCTCGAGGAGATCCGGCTGCCGCAGCGCTACCCGGGCGTGTTCCTCGATCGTGCCTTCAACGCCGTGCACCTGCTGCTCGCGCGCTCGTTCGCGCCGCTCGACGAGCGCAAGGAAGCGGTGGTGGCGCGGCTCATGGCGATCCCGGACTACCTCGAGGCGGTGAAGCCGAACCTGCAGCAGGTGCCCCCCGAGCTGCTCGCCGCGAGCCTCGGCACCGCCGCCCAGGGGCCGACGTTCGTGGACGAGGTGGTGCGCACGCTGCTCAAGCAGTTCCCCGGCGAGGCGGAGCGGCTCGAACACGCCGGCAACCGCGCGCGCTCGGGGTTCCTGCGCTTCCACGACTGGATGGAGCGCGAGTTGAAGCCCAAGGCGGCGGGCACGTTCGCGATCGGCGAGCGGTGGATGAACTACAAGCTCGAGCGCGAACACATGGTGCCGTACACATGCGCGCACCTGGAGGAGATGGGCCGCGAGCACGTGGCACGTGCGCAGGAGCAGCTCGAGGGCGAAGCGCGCCGCCGCGATCCGCGCCGCACCTGGCGCGAGCTGATCGACGACGGCCGCCGCCGCGTGCCCGAGCCGCACTGGCTGCGCGACGCGTACGTGACGGAGATGGACCGGGCGCGGCGGTTCGTGCTCGAGCGCCGCATCGCGCCCATCCCACCCGGCGAGCGGCTCGAGATCCTCGACACGCCGGTGTTCGAGCGCGCGCTGGTGCCGTTCGCCGCCTACCAGGCGCCGGCGCCGTTCGATACCGACACCGCGGGCGTGCTCTACGTGACGCCCATCGACATCCGCCGCGCGAAGGACGAGCAGGCGGGTCAATTGGGCGCGCACTGCACGCCGGCGCTGCCGATCATCGCGCTCCACGAGGGCTACCCCGGACACCACCTCCAGCTCTCGCACGCGAACCGGGCCGGAAGCCGGCTCCGCCGCATCATGCACAGCGACGTGTTCGCCGAGGGCTGGGCGCTCTACTGCGAGGAGCTGATGTGGGAGCAGGGCTACTTCACCGCCGACCCGCTCACGCGCCTGTTCCAGCTCCGAGACCTGCTGTTCCGCGCCTGCCGCGTGGTGCTCGACGCCGCGCTCCATTCGGGACGCATGACGCCGCAGCAGGCGGTCGACTACCTTGTCGAGCACGCCATGCTCGACCGCGGCGTCGCCGCGAGCGAGGTCAGCCGCTACTGCACCACGCCCACACAACCCATGAGCTACCTGGTCGGGAAACTCCAGATCCTCGAGCTGCGCTCGGAAGCCCAGCAGAAGCTGGGCGCACGGTTCCTCCTGCACGACTTCCATGCGGCCCTCCTCGCCAGCGGCACGATCCCGCCGGCGCTGGTGCGTGAGGAGCTGTGGTCCCGGCTGGGGGTGGCGTGAGGGCGCGCGCGAGACACGGGCTGGTCCTGCTGGGAGCCGCGCTCGCCGCCAGCCTCGCCGCGACGCGGGCGCTCGCCGTGGAGCCCGCGGACAAGTACGCCGCGATGCCGGCCTCCACAGGGCTCAAGTGGTCCTCGGTCTCCTTCAAGTCGTCGCGCGACGAGGCGGACCTGACCGGGTGGTGGTTCGAGGGCAAGCCGGACGCCCCGGTGCTGGTGCTGTTCGATCGCTCGACCGGCAACATGGGTGACCTGCTGCCCGCCGCGAGCGAGTTCGTGGGCCGCGGCTTCAGCGTGATGACGTTCGACTACCGCGACTTCGGCCCCGCGGGCCCGGGGCCGGTCGACTCGCTGGTGCAGCTCGCGTTCGCGTCGCGCTGGGTGAACGACGCCGAGGGCGCGCTCCGCTTCGCGCGCGGCAAGGCGGGCGGGCGGCCGGTGTTCGCGTGCGGGCAGGAGCTGGGCGGCGCGGTGGCCGTGGCGGCGGGCGCGCGCGACCGGAAGAACGCCGATGCCGTCTCGTGCGAGGGCCTGTTCCGCACGCTTCCCGAGCTGCTGCGCTCGAGCGGCCTCGCCCAGATCCCGGGCGTGCCCGAGCGGCATCGCTTCCTGGTCGAGACCGGCGACGAGCCGGTCACCGCGGTGAGCGGGCTCATGGTGCCGCTCCACGTCACGGTGGCGATGAAGGACGATGTCTGGCCGCCGGCCGTGACGCAGGAGGTGGTGCGGCGGAGCCTGTCGCGCATCGACCGCTGGATCGTGCCCGACGGCAAGCACCTCGGGCTCGAGAAGACGTCCGGCTACTACGACCGCATCGGCGGCTGGTTCACGCGCATCGCCGGGATGCTCAAGGCTTCGGCGCCGCCGCCACCGGCAGCGCCGGAGGCCACGGCGCCGCAGAAGTGACCTCCCGGCATGCGAAGGGGCAGCGCCGTCACGGCGCTGCCCCTTCTGCGTCCACCGCCGTTCAGGGCTGTCGCGGGAACAGCATGCGGAAGCTCTCGTCCAGGCCGCGGACGAGCGGATAGCGGTCGCTCACCGGACGCGCCGAGGATGCGTTCGTGGACGCGTAGGAGAGAGCGTTCACCGGCGGCACGAAGCAGCCGAACTTCGCGTTGATGGCATCGATCATCGTGTTGGCCATGAGCGCGTAACCGAGGTCGTTCGGATGGACGCCGTCGAGGCCGAAGAGCCCGCCGGTGATGAAGTCGTTCGTGTAGTCAGAACCGCCGAGCGAGATCCCGTTCGTGGCGATCGTCGCGAGCAGACCTGCGAGGTCGACCTTGGCCACGAACGGCCGCAGCGAGACCGAGTCCACGACCGCGTTCATCTGCGCCACCTGCGCCTGCGTCGCGCTCACCTCGGCGGCCCGGAGAATCAGCGCCTCGGGTAGCGGCTGGCCGTTGCTTGCGGCCGACGGGTTCAGATAGTTGTAGCCTCCCGCGGGGATGCCGGTGCCGGTTGCGATCAATGCCGCGGCCGGAATCAGGATCAGGTCTCCGACCGCGCACGGACCGCTGGCGCCCACCAGCGGCACCGGCTGGCCCGTGGTCAGGCTCACCGTGAACGCCGGGAAGGTGGTGAAGAACGGGATCGTGGTCACGTCCGGCACGTTGAACACGGCCACGCGCGTGCCAGGGGATGCGGTGTGGATGGAGTTGAGCGCGATGGTCATGAGCTGCGCGTATGCGGCACCCGTCTGGGCGGGCGGGGACGTGCCCTGCTGGGCCGCGAAGCCCAGGATCTCGTTCGCGCCGTACTCCAGCGACATGATCGTGGGTTGCAGCGACAGCGCCTGAGCCAGCACCGTCCCACGCGTGCGCTGGATGATGTTGAAGTAGGTGAAGTTCTGCCGGTTCACCGGCGGCACCGTATTGTGGTAGTGCGTGGTGTCGACCAGGTCGAGCAGGATCGCGCCCGGGATGCCCATGTTGTGGTAGGCGAAGGGCTGGGACAGGTTCACCGGCGCGCCGGTCGTCCGCCCGGCGTTGCTGATGACGAGCGGCGAGTACGACTTGATCTCGAGCAGCGCCGGGATGCCGTCCTGATTGATCGCGGGGAACGTGAATTGGCCCTGGCCGTCGATCTGCACGCTCTTCCCGAGCTGCAGCGCGAAGAGCGCCGGGAACGAGTGGATCTGGTGCCGGTCGACGACTCCTCCGGACTCGTATCCGGAGCTGAGGCTCGTGCCCACCGCGACGTAGGTGGAGAGGTCGACGCCGTTCGCGTTCAGCGACGGGCCGGTGATGCTGTCGAGCTTGTCACACGGGCCCGAGCAGCCGGCCAGCGCGGCCATCAGCGCGATCGCGAGGCCCAAGCGGGTGCGGGTGAGAGTTCTCATGGCGTCCTCCGCTCACCAGTGGTACGTGACCGCTGCGCCGAGCGAGTTCACGTAGGTCTTGTAGGTGCCGTTGTAGCCGTCGCGCTCCTTGCCTTCGGTGGAGCGATTCTCGACGAACAGGAACAGGTTGTAGGCGTCGATCGTCCACGGACCGCGCGTCGTGCCCGCGCCCACGGTGACGCCGTGGCGATTGGCATCGGGGAGCAGCGGCGTCACCGACTCGCTCGGCGCGGGGGAGTGGTCGTAGTAGTAGCCGAAGCGCCCGGTCCAGGTCGCCATGCGGTGCTCGGCACCGAGCCGGATCTGGAACTGGTCGTCGTAGTTCTCGATGATGTCCTGGTCGAGGGTCGGATCCTTCGGGAAGCGCAGCGCGAGCTTGTCGAACGCCGACCACTGCGTCCACAGCAGGTCCACCTCGTAAGTCCAGTCAGGACGAGGGTTCCACGCCACGCCGCCGGAGAGCATCCCCGGGAACACCAGCTCGGTCGTCACCGGCTGACCCGGGGGCAGGTTCGCGGCCACGACGCCGTCGAGTGCAGGGTCGCCGGTGGGGATCTGCGTGAACGTCGCGTTGCCGTCGTCGATCTTCACCTTGACCGTGCTCCGGTAGGTGACGCCGACGCGCCACTGCTCGGACGGCGTCGCCAACAGCGCCGCGTGGAAGCCGTATCCCTCCTTGTAATCCGACTTGAGCTTCACGTTCGCGACGTTCACCTGCTGGCCGCCGGTGGTGGCGAGCGTCTGGATGCTGTTGAGCTCGACGTTCGAGAACAGCACGCTCGGACCCGCGGCGAAGCTCCACTTGTCGTTCGGCGCGAACGCGAGGCTCGCGGAGGCGTTCACGCCGTGGAGGCGGGCCTTGGTCACGCGATTGCGGCCCGTGAACTCGTTCGGGTCCTTCCAGTCGACACCGAGCCCGAACGGGGCGTTGATCCCGGCCCCGTACGAGAAGCGCTCGTTGATGTGGCTCGTCCAGTAGACGTTCGGCGGGAAGAAGTTCCCGGTCTTCATCTCCTCGGTGACACCGAAGCCGGGATAGGGGTCCACGCCGGAGAAGCTCGTGCGCGTGCTGATCCACGAGGTGCCCAGCGCGAGCTGGGAGCCTTTCAGCCGCGACATCGCGGCCGGGTTGTAGAACTGCGCCGTGGCGTCGTGCGCCGAGGCCAAGTAGGCGCCGGCCATGCCGAGTGCCGCCGCCCCCTGTTCGTAGATGGCGTAGCCCGATGCGCGCACGACGGCCGGTGCCAGGAGCACGGCCAGAGCGCACGCCTGCATGAAGCGATGCACGCGCATGAATCCTCCTCCGCGTGACGCCGGGCCCGGCAGGTCAGCTGGCGCGGAGCGCGGCCGCGCCCGCGTACATGCCCTCGATCAGCCCGGCGAACGTCTGCGACACGATCTTACGCCGCACCTTGAGCGTGGGGGTGAGCTCTCCAGCCTCGGCGCTGAGGTCGCGGTCCAGCAATTCGAAGCGCTTGATGGTCTCGAACGGGGCAAGGCCCGCGTTCAATTCGTCGATCACGCCCTGGTAGAGTGACCGTACACCGGGCGAGGCGAGCAGCTCGCGGCGCGAGCCGGCCGGCCAGCCCTTCGCCTTCGCCTCGGCCTCGAGGTTGGCGAAGTTGGGGACCAGGAGCGCCACGCAGTACGGGCGCTGGTCGCCGAGCATCACCGCCTCGCTCACCCAGCGCGAGGTCTTGAGCTTCGCCTCGAGCGGCTGCGGCGCCACCTTCTTGCCGCCCGCGGTGACGAGCAGGTCCTTGAGACGGTCGGTGATGCGGAGGAAGCCCTCGTCGTCCAGGTGACCCACGTCCCCGGTATGGAACCAGCCGTCGCGGAGCGCCGCACGCGTCGCCTCCTCGTTGCGGAAGTAGCCCTGCATGACGCCCGGCCCCTTCACCAGCAACTCGCCCTCGGGCCCGAAGCGGATCTCGGTGCCGGGGATCGGCGGGCCCACCGCGCCCGGACGCTCGCGACCGGGCTGCGTCAGGCAGATGACGGGCGAGGTCTCGGTCAGTCCATAGCCTTCGAGGATGGGGATGCCGATGGCGAAGAAGAACTCGAGCAGCTTGGGATTGAGCGGCGCGCCGCCGGAGATGCAGTAGCGGATGCGGCCGCCGACGCGGTCGCGCACCTTGTGGCCCACGAGCCGGTCGGCGATCGTGGCCACGAACCCGAGCCCGAGCCCCGCGGTCTTTCCCTGGAAGCGCAGCCGCGCCATCTGCTGGCCCACGCCCAGTCCCCAGTGGAAGATCGCGCGCCGGAGCGCCGGCTGCTGGGCCGCATTGTCCATGACGCGCGCGTACACCTTCTCGAAGAAGCGCGGCACGCCGCAGAGGATCGTCGGGCGCACCTCCTGGGCGTCGGCGGCCACCGTGTCCACGCTGCGCGCGTACGCGATCGTGCTGCCCACCGCGAGCATGGCGTAGAGCCCCGCCATGCGCTCGAAGATGTGGCAGAGCGGCAGGAACGACAGGCACGAATCGGTGGGCTTGAGCTCCACGACCTCGAGGCAGGCCAGCACATTGGAGGCGATGTTGTCGTGCGTGAGCTTGGCGCCCTTGGGCTCGCCGGTCGTGCCCGAGGTGTAGATGATCGTCGCCAGGTCGTTGGGTCCAGTCGCATCCGCCAGCACCCGGAACCCGTTCGGGTCGGCGGTGCGGCGCCGCTCGCCGTCCGCGAGCACCGTGGTCCAGGGGCGGACGCGCGGGTCGCGCTCCGCGGGCGGCGGATCCATGACCACGATCGTCGTGAGCTTCGGCAGCGAGGCCGCGACCGCCAGCACCTTCTCCATCTGCGCCGGCGTCGAGACCACGCACACCTGCGCCTCGGAGTTCTCGAGGATGTACTGGCACTGCGGCGCGGTGAGCGTGGGATAGATGGGCACCGTGACCGCACCTTGGCCGAGCGTGGCGAGGTCGGTGATCGCCCACTCGTAGCGGTTCTCCGAGAGCAGCGCCACGCGGTCGCCGCGCCGCACGCCGAGCCCCGCGAGGCCGAGCGCCAGGCTCTCGACGTCGGTGCGCGCGCGCTCGCTCGAGAGCGACTCCCAGCGGCCCTTGCCCGCGATGTCGCCCACCCGCCGCATGAACAGCGCGGGCTTCGGTTGCTGGGCGACCGTGTCGAGGAAGATGCGGATCAGCGTCTTCGCCATGGTCCCTCCGTGCGCATCCCTGCCGGGTCCTCGCGATCCCTGCGAGGACGGCGCCCGCGCGCTCGCCGGGCGGGGCGCGGCGCGAGCGCGCCAATAGGTAGCACCCGGTCCCCGGGGACGCCAATACGGCCGCCGCTCGGCGCGCGCGCGCTCCACCCCTTGTGCGGTTGACAATCCGGAATCCGCCAGCGCAAGGTCGGCCCGTGTGTCACATGGAGTGCCACGCTCGTGGAGGTCGATCGCGATGAGCCGCCCGATCCGTGTTCGGCGACGGATGCGACTCCTCGCCCCGCTGGCACTCGTCGCCTGCGGCGCGCTGCTCCCTCTGGCCGCGGGCGCGCGGACGGCGGAGGAGGCGATCGCCGAGGGCGAGCGTGCCTACGCCGCCGCGAACCTCGAGGACGCGCGCAAGGCGTACGCCGAAGCGCTGCAGGCCTCGCCGTCCGATGTTCGCACGATGTGCCGGTTGTCGCGGGTGGAATCCGAGCTGGGCGAGACGCAGAAGGGCGACGTCCAGCGCCGCACCTGGGCCGATGCGGTGGTGCATGCGCGCGAGGCGGTGCGCCTCGCGCCCGAGCAGTCGGAGCCGCACATCATCCTCGCGGTGGCGCTGGGTCGCCAGGCGCTCCACGAGGGCGCGCGCACGCGGCTCGCGCTCTCGAAGGAGATCAAGGCGGAGACGGATCTCGCGCTCCAGAAGGACCCCAATAACGGCCGCGCCTGGCACGTGTTGGCGATGTGGAACCTCAAGATCGCGAGCCTCAACACCTTCGATCGCATGATCGCCGGCTCCGTTCTCGGCGGCGTGCCGCCCGGCGCCTCGTACGCGAACGCCGACCAGGCGTTCCACAAGGCGATCGAGCTCGAGCCCGAATACGTGAACCACCGCCTCGAATACGGCCGGTTCCTCAAGGACCAGAAGCGCAACGCCGATGCGCGCCGCGAGCTGGAGAAAGCGATCGCGCTGCCGGCCACGAGCAGCGCGCTCGACACCCGCTTCCAGGCGGACGCGCGCCAACTGTTGGAGAAGCTCCCGAAGAAATGAGCCCGCCGACCGGCTGGATCCTGGCGGGCGTGCGCACCCCGTTCGCCAAGGCGGGTGGCCCGCTCCGGCGCGTGCCGAGCTACGAGCTGGGCCGGATCGCGGCCGCCGAGGTGATCGCGCGCGCCGACCTGGACCCCGCACGCATCGACGACGTGGTGCTGGGGAACTGCGCCATGCCCGCCGAGGCGGCGAACACGGCGCGCGTGGTGGCGCTGCGCGCGGGCGTGCCCGAGCGCGTGCCCGCGGTGACCGTGCACCGGAACTGCGCCTCGGGCATGGAGTCGGTGGCGAACGCCTGCCACCGCATCGGGTCGGGTGACGCCAGGCTCGTGCTCGCCGGCGGCATGGAGTCGATGAGCCTGATCCCGCTCCAGTTCCCGTTCTCGTACTCGGACTTCCTCGAGGGCCTGATGCGGGCGAAGACGCCGCTCGCGCGGCTCTCGGCGATGGCGAAGTTCCGGCCCGCGATGCTGGCGCCGCGCATCGCGCTCGCCGAGGGCCTCACCGATCTCGTCTGCGGCCTCAACATGGGGCAGACCGCGGAGGTGCTGTCGCGCGAGTTCCGCATCACGCGCGAGCGGCAGGACGCGTTCGCGCTGCAGAGCCACCAACGCGCGATCGCCGCGCGCGAGCGGCTGCGCGAGGAGATCGTGCCCGTCTATCCCGCGCCCGGCTATGCCGCCGTCCGCGACGACGTCGGTCCCCGGGATGGCCAGACGATCGAGGCACTGGCGAAGCTCAAACCCTACTTCGACCGCAAGAACGGCACCGTGACCGTGGGCAACAGCTGCCAGGTCACGGACGGCGCCGCGGCGCTGCTCGTGGGCGACGAGGAGACGGCGAACGGCTGGCCGATGCCACCGCTCGGGCGCATCCGCAGCTTCGCATTCGCGGGCCTGAGTCCGGGTCGCATGGGGCTCGGCCCGGTGTTCGCCATGGCGAAGGCGCTCGCCAAGGCGCAGGTGAAGCTCACCGAGATCGAGGTGTTCGAGATCAACGAGGCGTTCGCGGCACAGGTGCTGGCGTGCCTCGAGGCGGTGAAGTCCGAGGCGTTCGCACGCGCCGAGCTGGGACTCGACAAGCCCCTCGGCGAGATCCCCATGGAGCGGCTGAACGTGAACGGCGGCGCCATCGCGCTCGGCCATCCCGTGGGCTCGAGCGGCGCGCGTCTGCTCATCACCACGCTCCACGAGATGCGCCGCCGCGGCGCGCGGCTGGGGCTCGCGTCGCTGTGCGTGGGCGGCGGCCAGGGCGCGGCGTTCGTGCTGGAGCGCGCGTGAGCTCCCAGGTCTTCCGCGTCGAGCGCCGCGCCGGCGGCATCGCGCACCTGGTGGTGGACCACCCGGCGCGCAAGCTGAACGTGCTCGACACCGATGCGGTGGAATCGCTCGAGGCCGCACTCACCGCGCTCGAGGCGGCGCCGCCGGCGGGCGTGGTGGTGATCTCCGGCAAGCCCGGGAGCTTCATCGCCGGCGCCGACATCGACGCCATCGGCTCGATCACCGACGCCGAGCAGGTGAAGACGCTGGTGCGGCGCGGGCAGGTCGCCTACTCGCGGCTCGCGGCACTGCCGTGCCCGACCGTGGCCGCGATCGACGGCGTCTGCCTGGGCGGCGGCACCGAGCTGGCGCTCGCCTGCGACTCGCGCGTCGCCGCGGAGGAGCCACGCACGCAGATCGGGCTCCCGGAGACCATGCTCGGCATCTTCCCCGCATGGGGCGGGACGTCGCGTCTGCCCCGTCTGATCGGGCTCCCCGGCGCGCTCGACCTCATCCTCACCGGCCGCTCGATCGACGCCCGCCGCGCGGAGAAGCTGGGGCTGGTCGCGCGCGCCGTGCCCGCGGCCTGGCTCGTGGAGCACGCGGAAGCGCGCCTGTCGGCGCTGGCGAAGAAGAAGCCGAAGCAGCGGCGCGACCGCTATCGCGCGCGCGGCTTAATGCCCTGGTTCCTGCACGCCACGCCGTTCGGCCGCTCGCTCGCCTGCTCGCAGGCGCGAAAGAGCGTGCTGGCGAAGACGGCGGGCGCCTATCCCGCACCGCTCGCCGCGCTCGAGGTACTCCAGCGCCACGCCTCGGGCCCGCTCGAGCCGGCGCTGGCGGCCGAGGCGGAGGCGGTGGCGCCGCTGGTGGTCGGTCCCGTGTGCAAGAACCTGGTGCGCATCTTCCGGCTCTCGGAGGATGCCAAGCGCGCGAACGTGGTCGCCGACCCCGCGATCAAGGCCGCACCGGTCACGAGCCTGGCGCTGATCGGTGCCGGCGTCATGGGCGCCGGCATCGCCGAGTTGGCGGCGCGGAACGGCATCACGGTGCGCATGCGCGAGTTGAAGCCCGAGGCGCTGGAGCATGCGCTGAGGACGATCCGCGCGGTGATCGACGAGCGCGGCCGACGCAAGCGTCCGAGCGCTCGCGACGTGGACACGCAGATGGCGCGCGTGCTGCCCACGCTCGACCTCTCCGGCATGGCGCACGTCGACTTCGCCATCGAGGTGGTGGTGGAGGACCTGGACGTCAAGCGCCGCGTCTTCGCCGAGCTGGAGGTGCGAGTGCCCGCCACGGCGCTGGTCGCCTCCAACACCAGCAGCCTGAGCATCAATGCGCTCGCCGCGGGCCTGCTCCACCCCGAGCGCTTCGTCGGCTTCCACTTCTTCAACCCCGTCCACCGCATGCCGCTCGTGGAGGTGGTGCGCGGCGCGCGCACCGCGGACACCGCACTCGTGACCGCGGTCGGGCTCGCGCGAAGGCTCGGCAAGACGCCCGTGGTGGTGAAGGATTCGCCCGGGTTCGTCGTCAACCGGATCCTCATGCCCTACCTCCGCGAGGCGCTCCACCTGCTCGAGGAGGGCTATCTCGTCACCGACATCGACGCCGCGATGACGCGCTTCGGCATGCCCATGGGTCCGTTCGAGGTGGTGGACGAGGTCGGGCTCGACGTGGCGCAGAAGGTGGCGGGCGTGCTGGTGGCCGCGTTCCCCGAACGCATCCAGGCATCGCCCGCACTGGCGAAGCTCGTCGGCGCGGGACGGCTGGGGCGAAAGAACGGTCGCGGCTTCTACCGCCATCAGGGTCGCAAGCGCACGCCCGACCGCAGCGTGCGCGGCCTGCTCGGCATGCCGCATGCGCGGCGCCCGCAGTCGGTCGACACGCTCGCCGAGCGCATGGTGCTGGTGATGATCAACGAAGCGGCACGCTGCGTGGAGGAGGGGATCGTGGCCGGCCCCGAGCAGGTGGACCTGGCCATGGTGTTCGGCGCCGGCTTCCCGCCCTACCGGGGCGGCGTGCTGCGCCACGCGGATGCGGCCGGCCTGCAGAAGGTGGTCGACCGGCTGCGCTCGCTCCGGGCGGAGAAGGGCCCGCGCTTCGAGCCGTGCGCGCTGCTGGTGGCCAAGGCCGAGGACGGCGAGACGTTCACCGGGCCGCCCCTGCGCTGACCCGGGAACCTGGTTCGCTGGCCCACCCGAATCCCGCCCCTGCCGTGGCGCGTCAAAAGAGCCCTCCCGGCGGCCGTCCGGCCCCGGGAACGAGCACCCCGCGCGGAGGCGGACTCCCGCGGGTGGCACCCCTTGGCCGGTCCGGCCCGCGCCGATCCGGCCCCCAAGGAGGTCACATGCAGCCCCAGTTGAAGCTCGTGTCGGGCGAGGCGGCCCAGGCCGCCGCGCTGCCCCCGGCAGCGCCCGTGGACGACGCGATGCTGCTCGACGCCTACTCGGAAGCGGTCGTGGGCGCCGTCGAGAGAGTGTCGCCGTCGGTGGTGAAGATCGATGTCCAGCACGCCGACCGCCGTGGCCGCGCCGAGGGCTCGGGCTCCGGGTTCGTGTTCACGACCGACGGCTTCGCGCTCACCAACAGCCACGTCGTGCACGGGGCGGCGAAGATCACCGTGGTCCTCGCCGACGGCCGGCGCGTGCCGGCCACACTCGTGGGCGACGATCCCGACACCGACCTTGCGGTGGTCCGGATCGCCGCCGACGGCGTCTCGCCCGCCACGCTGGGCGAGTCGCGCCGCGTGCGCGTGGGTCAGGTCGCGATCGCCATCGGCAACCCGTTCGGCTTTCACGCCACGGTCACGTCCGGCGTGGTGAGTGCGCTCGGCCGTTCGCTGCGTGCCCAGTCCGGCCGGCTGATCGACGACGTGCTGCAGACCGATGCCTCCTTGAATCCCGGCAACTCCGGCGGTCCGCTCGTCAACACGCGCGGCGAGGTGATCGGCGTCAACACGGCGATGATCCTGCCCGCGCAGGGCATCTGCTTCGCCATCGCCGTGGACCTCGCCAAGTTCGTGGCCACGAGCCTGATCCGCGACGGTCGCATCGTGCGCGCCTGGATCGGCGTCGCGGGGCAGAACGCCAGGCTCCGGCGCCACCTCGTGCGCCGCCACGACCTCGCGCACGAGTCCGGCGTGCTGGTGTTGTCGATCGAGAAGGGGAGTCCTGCCGAGCGCACGCTGCTGCGCGATGGCGACGTCATCGTGTCGCTCGCCGGCCAGCCCGTGGCGGGTGTCGACGACCTCCACAAGCTGCTCGCCGGGAACGCCATCGGCGTGCGCACCACGATCACGGTGCTGCGCAACTCGGAACTGGTGACGCTGGAGATCGAGCCCTCGCCCGCGCCGCATCGCGCGTAGCGCTTCGCCTCAGGACCGCGATACAAAACAACGAGCGCCCGGCTGGAGGCCTGCCGGGCGCTCTCTCTTCCCGGCGACGAGCCTTGCCTTCCCGTCGCCGTGCCCTTTCGGGACTCCCAGCGGCGCCTGTCTCTCAACTCGGCGCCGCGGTCGCCAACCTCGCTCGCAGGTGGCGATAGTTATGACGCCTCGGGGCCCGGAAAGGTTTCCATCAGCCATTGAAATCAACATTTTCCTGTACCCGCCGGGACCGACGCGGCAGTTCAACCTACGGGTGAAGACGGGAGCGCCCGACGGCTTCGACCGTCGGGCGCTGGATGTCACCCCCGCGAAAAGGTCAGTGTCCTAGGCGGGTCGCGGACTCGGCTCCCCGAAACCCTCCGGCGCGCCGCCCTCGTCGGGACGGGTGACCGGAGCCGCGGCCGTCGGCGGCATCTCGCCCGGATCGCTCGGGCGCGGCAACGGCTCCAGCTTCTCGCCGTGCAGCAGGCGGTTCATCTGGTCGCCGTCGATGGTCTCGCGCTCGAGCAGCGTCTTCGCCAGCAGGTGCAGCTTGTCGAGATTCTCGCGCAGCAGCTTGAGCGCCTGCCCGTGCGCCTTCTCGATGATGTCGCGCACCTCGGTGTCGATGAGCATCGCGGTCTGCTCGCTGTAGTCCTTGCTGCTCGTGATCTCCTTGCCGAGGAAGATCATGTCCTCGCGCTTGCCGAACGTGAGCGGGCCGAGCTTGTCGCTCATGCCGAAGCGCGTGACCATGCTGCGCGCGATGTTCGTGGCCTGCTCGAGGTCGCCCGCGGCGCCGGTGGTCAGGTGCTCGAACACGAGCAGCTCGGCGGCGCGTCCGCCCATGGCGTGACAGAGCCGGTCCTCGAGCTGCTTCTTCGAGTGGTTGTGGCGCTCCTCGGCGGGCGCGTAGGCGGTGACGCCGAGCGCGCGGCCGCGCGGAATGATGGTGATCTTGGTCACCGGATCCGAGCCCGGCAGCAGCCAGGCGACGAGCGCGTGCCCGGCCTCGTGGTACGCGGTGGTCTTCCGCTCGGCGTCGGTCATGACCAGGCTGCGCCGCTCGAGGCCCAGCGTGACCTTGTCCTTGGCGTCGGAGAAGTCCGCGATCGAGACCTTCTTCTTGTTGCGCCGCGCCGCGAGCAGCGCCGCCTCGTTGACGATGTTCGCGAGGTCGGCGCCCGCCATGCCCGGCGTCTCGCGCGCGATGAGCTTCAAGTCCACGTCATCCGCGAGCGGGATCTTGCGCGTGTGCACCTTGAGGATGCCCTCGCGCCCGCGCACGTCCGGCCAGTCCACCACGATCTGGCGATCGAAGCGGCCGGGGCGCAGCAGCGCCGGATCGAGCACGTCGGGACGGTTCGTGGCGGCGACGATGATGACGCCCTCGTTCGACTCGAAGCCGTCCATCTCCACCAGCAGCTGGTTCAGCGTCTGCTCGCGCTCGTCGTGTCCGCCGCCGAGCCCGGCGCCACGGTGCCGGCCAACCGCGTCGATCTCGTCGATGAAGACAATGCATGGTGCGTTGCGCTTGCCCTGCTCGAAGAGATCACGAACGCGCGAAGCCCCCACACCGACAAACATCTCCACGAAATCCGAACCCGACATGCTGAAGAACGGCACGCCGGCCTCGCCGGCGACCGCCTTCGCGAGCAGCGTCTTGCCCGAGCCCGGCGGGCCCAGCAGCAGCGCGCCCTTCGGGATCCGGCCGCCCAGGCGCTGGAACTTCTGCGGCTCCTTCAGGAACTCGATGACTTCCTGCAGCTCCTGCTTCGCCTCGTCGCAGCCGGCCACGTCCTTGAACGTCACCCGTGTCTGCGACTCCATGAGCACGCGCGCCTTGCTCTTGCCGAAGCGCATCGCCGCCGAGCCGCCGCTCTGCATCTGCCGCAGCATGAACATCCACGCCACCAGGAACAGCAGCAGCGGCAGCCACGTGAACAGCATCGACAGCCAATTGATACCCGGCGCCTGCACCGTGATCTGCGCGTTCGGATTCGTCTCGCGCGCCTTGTCGGCGAGCGACGCGCCGTCGCCGAGGAAGTTCGTCTTGAACGACTTGATCGATACCGCGCGGCCGCCGATCGTCTGCGACGTCTCGCTGCGCAGGTCGCCCAGCACCGTGCGCGTCTCCTCGATGAACGTGGCGCGCTCGAGGTTCCCCTTCTCCATTTCCGTCACGAACTGCGTGTAGGGAATGTCGACGCGCTGCGCCGTGAGCAGGTTCCCCGCGTACATGCGGTAGGCGATGATCGCGAGCAGCAGGACGAGGGCCCAGAAGCCCATGGTGCGGAAGGGCCGGCCCGGGGGTGAAGGCAGCTGCGGACCGCGGCCGCCGCGCTCTCCGCGCTGGCCGCGATCGCGACGCTCGTCGTCACCATCCCTGTGGAAAATGTTCACGCGACTACTCCTCCAGAACGCCCACGTAGGGCAGGTTGCGATAACGTTCGGCGGCGTCCATGCCGTAGCCGATCACGAATTCCTCCCCGATCGTCCATCCCTTGTGGTGCACGGGCACGGGGATCTTCCGGCAAGGCGCTTTGTCCAATAGCGTTGCCACTTGGATGCTCGCGGCGCCCCGGGATTCGAGCAGATCGAGAATGAATTTGACACTTCGTCCCGAATCCACGACGCCCTCGCAGAGAACGAGATCGCGGCCGCGGATGTCGCTGCGCAGGTCCATGATGAGCTGCACGCTCCCGCTCGACACCGTGCCCGCGCCGTAAGACGCCACCGCGAGGAAGTCCATCTCCAGGTCCACGGGCGTCGCCCGCGCCAGGTCTGCCTGGAACATGCAGGCGCCCTTGAGCACGCCGACGAACAATGGGTTGCGACCGGACAGGGTCCGGGCCAACTCGAGCCCCATCTCGCGCACGCGCTCCTGGATCTGGGCGGCGGTGAATAGAACTCGAATGGCGGGCTCGGTATGGAGAGCGGCGCGCGGGTCCGGCATGGGCGCTCCTGTGTGATCGCCGGGGACTCAGGCCGGCGTGCGGTCGTGGGGCGTCGTCCGTCGTCGCCTGTGGAGAGCCGAATCCCGTGTGGCGGGCGCACTTCGGCGGCGCTCTGGGCGATTCCCGAGTCTAGCATCGGCGCGCCCGGCGCGCCGGGAGGTTGAATCCCGACGATGTCCAGCTTCGCCCGGGGCCACGAACCGGAGCCGCGAACGCTCGATCCGAGCCCGCCAGCCGCCCGGGAGCGCCGCCTCGGCTCTCGCCCGGGATCCGGTCAAGCAGCGGGTCAGTAGCGCGAGGTGTCGGGCCGTGAGCCCCGGGGCCTGGGGCCCGGCGGGCCCGAGTCGGCGCCAGGCTCGGGCGAGGGCCAACCGCTGGAGCGACGGTGGCAGCGCCGCGAGGGCCGCGACCTCCAGCGCAGGTCCTTCCGGCGTGGGAACGACCGCCTTTCGCTGACGGGCGCTCGCCCAGCGCCCGAGCACGCGGCCGGCGTCGGCCAGCTCCTCCGCCAGGGCTGCCGACCGGCGCGCGAGGCGCTCGCGGCGCACCGCTGCGGGCGCCGCCGGCAGGCGCAGCGCGTCGAGCAGCGCCGGCACGGCCCCATGCCGGATGCGGTTGCGCGTGAACTCGGACGTGGCATTGGTCGCGTCTTCGCGCCAGACCATCCCATGCTGGCGGAGGTCGCGCTCGATATCCGCCCTCGTGGCATGGAGCAAAGGCTTGATCCACGCCCCCTGCCGCGCGCGCATGCCGGCCATGCCGGTGAGGCCGGTGCCGCGCGCGAGCCGCATCAACAGCGTCTCCATCTGGTCGTCGGCGGTGTGCGCGGTGGCGATCGCTGAGGCACCCGCACGAGTTGCCGCCGTGAGAAGAAACTCGCGGCGCAGCGTGCGCAGCCCGGCTTCACCTCGGAGCCCGCGCCTCCGCATGCGCGCCGCACAGTCCCAGCGCGCCGCGTCGAGCGGCGTTCGGAAGCGCTCGCTGAGCGCCTGGACGTGTGCGAGATCCGCGTCCGCATCTGCCCCACGCAGCCCGTGATGCAAGTGCGCGACGCGGACGGAGACACCGAACTCGCGCGCGAGCGAAGCCATCGCCACCAACAGCGCGGTCGAATCGGCGCCGCCGCTCACGGCCACCAGCACGGTCGAGCCTGCGGGCAGACGGCAGGGACCGCGGAGGGCTCGTCGCAGGACCGGCTCGAGCCGGCGGAGGCGCATGAGGGGCGCTCTTGGGGTGGGGAATGTGGTGGCGGCGGAGGGATTCGAACCCCCGACACAGGGATTATGATTCCCCTGCTCTACCAGCTGAGCTACACCGCCACAATGACTTGCTGAGTGCCAGTCTCAGCGGACGAGGGAAGTTAGGGAGGGGGTCAGGGGCTGTCAAGCATCAGCGCGCGGGTCTCCGTGGGGCCCGTCGCGTCCGCCCGCCGCGAGACTCAGCCCGGGTACGCCGCGAGCCAGCGCCACACCACGCGCATCGCCCACAGGTCGTCGGCGTTGTAGCGCGCCACCTCGTCGAGCAGCCGCGCGCGCTCGGACGCATCGTCGGTCGCGCGCGCGCGATGGAGCTGCGCCGTGGACCACGCCGCATCGGCATCGGGGTTGGACCATTGGAACCCGAGCCACGGCGCCACGAACTTCACCGACGTGGAACGCAGCGGCAGCCGCACGCAGCGCTCGAGCCGGTGGTGGAGATCGAACAACGCGCCGGGCGCGCGCATGCGCTCCACGAACTCGGTGGGCGCGCCGTGCCGCGCGATGTAGCGCTCGATCCACATCGGCTCCGCGTGGTGCCAGTGCACCCACACCGCATCGGGATGCTCGCCGAACACCTCGAGCGCGCGCGCGACGAACCGCCGCCAGGCCTGCGCGTCGCCCTCGGGCGTGAGCTCGGAGAGGATGGGCTCGAAGCGCGGCTGATCGCGCTCCACCGCGAGCCCCCACAGGTAGACCGGCACCTCGGCGCGCTCGCCCTCGGCATCGGACTCGACGTCGAACCACACCGGGGTGCGGTCACGCGGCAGGGCGGGGTCGCGCAGCCACACCGGCGCGCCGGTCGCGAACGCGCGCGCCTCATCGAGGAGCGCCGGGGCGGCCTCGCGCAGTTCGCGCCTCGTGAAGCTCTCCGCTTTGCGTGCGGCGAGCTCGTGGTAGGTGCGCACGCCCTCGGCGCGCAGCAGCGCGGCGCGCGCGCGGGTCACCGCGGGCATCACCTCGATCCGGTGCTCCGCCTCGGCGCGATCCCAGCAGTGCGCGTAGTGGTCGCAGTGCTGGCAGTGCGAGTGGGCGAGCAGCATGTCGGGCTCGGGTGAGTCGCCGAGCAGCTCGACCGTGCGTGCGGAGAGCCGCGCCAGCTCCTCGTCCGGCTCCGGCTCCACCTCCTGCACCTCGCCCAGGCCGTTCACGATCTCGAGCCGCGCCACGACGCGGCCCGTCAGCTCGCGCGCGAGCCAGCCGGCGAACGCCACGCGCACGCGGTTGTCGCGCCGCGACAACGGCCGGTGCGCGAGCCGCACGTCGCGGATCACGAGCGCGTCGCCATCGCGCAGGATGAACGCGGGGCTCGCGCTCCGGAGCCCGTCGGCGGAGGCGAGCACCGGGCGGCGCACGGGCCGCGAGGTCTCGCGTAGCAGCCGCAGGGTCTCGGCCGCGGCTTGCTCGAACGTGAGCCCCGAGCCCTGGAGCGGGCCCGCGAGGTCGGGGATCGCCTCCGCGATCCGGTCCTCGAGTGCTCGGCTGCGCTCGCCGAGCATGTCGTCGTGGTCGCTGCGCTCGGCGCCAGAGTCCCGTGCGTGCTCGCTCCGCCACAGCCGCCGCTCGCAGTCCAGCAGACGCTTGAGCGCGTTCGCGGTGACTCGCGGCTTCCGCGTCAGCCTGCGACCTTCGGCGTGATGTCGGCCTCGGACGTCTCCTGCGGCGCCTCCGGGACCGGCGGCTCGTCCTCGGGCCGGATGCGGAAGATGCGCGACAGTTCGGAGCGGAGCTGGCCCTCGTCGAGCCGCGAGTAGAGCACGCCGCGGTGCGCGACCGAGATGGCGCCGGTCTGCTCGCTGACGACGATCACCGCCGCGTCGGTCTCCTCCGAGAGCCCCAGCGCGGCGCGGTGCCGGGTTCCCAGGGAGATCGCGGTCAAGGGGTTCGAGGACAGCGGCAGGATGCAGGAGGCAGCGACCAGCGTATCCTCGCGCACGATGACGGCGCCGTCGTGGAGCGGCGAGCCGGGGCTGAAGATCGTCACCAGCAGCTCGGCCGAGATCTTGGCGTCGACGCGCGTGCCGGTCTCGACGAAGTTCCGCAGGCCCACGTTCCGCTCCATCACGATCAGCCCGCCGTGACGGCGCTGGGCCAGGCTCTCGACGGCGCGGACGACCTCGCCCAGGACGCCGTAGTTCTCCCCGCGGAGGAAGCTCCGGAAGTAGCGGGTGCGGCCGAGCTGAGCCAATGCGTGTCGCAACTCGGGCTGGAACAGGATCACGAACACGATGAGCCACACCGTCTTGAGGCTGGTGACGATCCAGCGCACGGCGAGCAGGTCGAAGTAGTTGGCGACCACGCCGACCAAGGCGATGAGCAGCAGGCCGACGATCATCTGCGCCGATCGCGTGCCGCGGACGAGCGAGAGCAGCCGGTAGAACAGGCCGGCGACGATCAGGATGTCGATGACATCCAGGAGCCAGAAGTTGTGGACCGGAGTCATGGCCCTACAAAGCTAACAGATGGTCGTTGGGGCCGTGGTCCGGAAAACGTCCGGGCTTAGTGCGCGACACGTTGGGCCCTGCGCGCCGCGGTCGCGATCCTCGCTGCGCGCACGGTGGCAGCGACGTCATGCACGCGGAGGATGTGGGCGCCCTGCCAGGTGGCGAGGGCCGCGGCGGCGAGACTGGCGGGCACGCGGTCCTGGGGCACGCCATCATCGCCGGTCAAGCGGGCGAGGAAGCTCTTGCGCGAAGCGCCCACCAGCACGGGGCGGCCGATGGCGGCGAGCTCGGGGATGCGTGCGAGCAGCTCGAGCGAGCCCTGGGCCGATTTGGCGAAGCCAATGCCGGGGTCGAGTGCGATGCACTCGCCCGCGACACCGGCCGCGACCGCGGCGGCGGCCCGCTCGCGAAGGTACTGGGTGACCTCGGCGGTGACGTCGCCATAAGTGGTGTCGCGCTGCATGGTCTCGGGGTTCCCGCGCATGTGCATGAGCACCAGGCCCGCTCCGGCATCGGCGACGACGCCCGCCATGGCGGGGTCGGCGAGCGCGCTCACGTCGTTGACGATGCGTGCGCCGGCCGCGAGCGCGCGGTCCGCCACGGCCGCCGAGCGGGTGTCCACCGAGAGCACGGCATCCGGACGCCCATGCATGACCTGGGTCAGCACCGGCTCCAACCTCCGCCACTGCTCATCGGGTGCCACCGCCGCCGAGCCGGGGCGCGTGCTCTCGCCGCCCAGATCGAGGATGTCGGCGCCCTCGGCCAGCAGCTCGTGACAGCGCGCCACCGCGAGGGCGGGCTCCAGGTAGCGGCCGCCGTCCGAGAACGAATCCGGCGTCACGTTCACGATGCCCATCACCAGCACGCGATCGGCAAGGTCGAACGTGACGTCGCGACAGCGCCAGATCACTACTTGAGCGCTGCTTTCAGCCGCTCGATCTGTTCGGCGTGCCCGTGGGCGTGGGCGGCGTAGATCTCGAGCCAGCGCTCGGTGTGGTAGCTCCCGGCCTCGCTGTGCCAGGCGAGCTTCCGCCAGTCGGCCTCGCTCATGTGCTCGAAGAGCTGCGCCGTGGACTCGCGCGCGTAGCGGAACGCCTGCAGCGAAGGCTCGATCGGCCGCTCCTGGTAATGCATCACCTCGGCGAATCGTTCCTGGTCGTAGGCCTGGATCACGGGGAAGGGCTCCGCGAGCAGCTTCCGGATGCGGATCGCGCTCGTCATCTCGCTGTCGGCGAGATGGTGCACGATCTCCGCCGCCGTCCACTTGCCCGCGAACGGCCGCGCGGTGAGCTTGGCCGCGGGGAAACCGTCCAGTGCGCGTGCGACCTGGGTGTAGCCATCCCGGTACTGCTGGATCAGTTTCGCGCGCTGCGCCGCGTCCATGAGCTGCCTCCATCGAGAGTCCGGGCCGCCTCGGGCGCCGGTGCCGCTCGACCTCGACCGCCGCGACGAGGGCGTTGACCTGTCGGGGGCCGGATGCTACCACTATCCGGCTTTTCGTAAGCCCATGGCCGCATTCTCTCTGCGCGGACGACCTTCGGTCTCGCGCCGCGGGTCCAGGGCGCCTCGAGCCAGCACCGGGACCCAGGAGGTCTGCCGCACATGTCCGGCCACACGACCGGCTTCAAACGCCTGCCGTTGCTCGTCCTGTCGCTCGCGCTCTGCGCGGCCCCGGCACGCGCCC
>Ga0209811_10000223_pt1 | contig 26738 bp, 26 predicted proteins | sample Coa_R1_6_FD_187161 | JGI IMG/M metagenome (GOLD analysis project Ga0209811, IMG submission 187161) | Surface soil microbial communities from Centralia Pennsylvania, which are recovering from an underground coalmine fire. - Coalmine... | ecosystem: Environmental > Terrestrial > Soil >... | reverse complement strand
GTCACCGGCCCGGACCCGGCTCCAAAACACCCGCCGCGTCTTCGGCGGCAGCGACGGACGACCTCGTCGAGCAGTCATTGCTCCAAACCCCATCTCTGAACAGGGGTGTTGCACTAACCGCGTGAGCCCGCCTACTTCCCTCTGCACCCGAATTTCGTTGTCGGGTGCAGAGGGAACTTGTCGGGTGCGCTCGCACAGGTGACCGGGCGGCCGCTCTGTTCGGTCGAGAGAGCTCCCCCTCGGGGTACTTCCCTCTGCACCCGAGAAGACTTCTCGGGTCCACCGGGAAGTAGTCCGAGAACCCGATAATTGTGGGTGGGGCGAAGGGCCTGAACCTGCCGTCCGTATGCCGGGTGGACCGCATCGCAGCAGACCCCTGCGGGCCGCTAGACTCCCGAGGACAGACATCCTTTAACGACCTGTCCTGTGAGGCAGGGAAGGAGGTCCGGACCTTGCGTCCTGACATCGCCATGCGTCCCGGCGGCCGCGGAGAGCACACCTGATGCCCCGCCGCCCCGACATCTCCTCGGTCCTCGTCATCGGCTCCGGCCCGATCGTCATCGGCCAGGCCTGCGAGTTCGACTACTCGGGCACCCAGGCCTGCCGGGTGCTGCGCGAGGAGGGCGTCCGCGTCATCCTGGTCAACTCCAACCCGGCGACGATCATGACCGACCCCGAGTTCGCCGACGCGACCTACGTCGAGCCGATCACCCCCGAGGTCGTCGAGCAGATCATCGCCAAGGAGCGCCCCGACGCCGTCCTGGCGACCCTCGGCGGCCAGACCGCGCTCAACACCGCGATCGCCCTGCACGAGCGCGGCGTGCTGGAGAAGTACGGCTGCCCGCTCATCGGCGCCAACGTCGAGGCGATCGAGCTCGGCGAGGACCGGCAGCTGTTCAAGGGCGTCGTCGAGCGGTGCGGCGCCGAGGTGGCCCAGTCGGTCGTCGCGCACACGATGGACGAGGTGCTCGCGGCCGCCGACGTGCTGGGCTACCCGATGGTGGTCCGGCCCTCGTTCACGATGGGTGGCCTCGGCTCCGGCTTCGCCCACGACGAGACCGACCTGCGCCGGATCGCCGGCTCCGGCCTGCAGGCCAGCCCGACGACCGAGGTGCTCCTCGAGGAGTCGATCACCGGCTGGAAGGAGTACGAGCTGGAGGTCATGCGCGACCACGCCGACAACGTCGTCGTCGTCTGCTCGATCGAGAACCTCGACCCGATGGGCGTCCACACCGGCGACTCGATCACCGTCGCCCCCGCCCTCACCCTCACCGACCGCGAGTACCAGCGGCTGCGCGACATCGGCATCGCCATCATCCGCGAGGTCGGCGTCGACACCGGCGGCTGCAACATCCAGTTCGCCGTCAACCCCGACGACGGCCGGATCATCGTCATCGAGATGAACCCCCGCGTTTCTCGCAGCAGCGCCCTGGCGTCCAAGGCGACCGGCTTCCCGATCGCCAAGATCGCCGCCAAGATGGCCATCGGCTACACCCTCGACGAGGTGCCCAACGACATCACCCGCGAGACGCCGGCGAGCTTCGAGCCCAGCCTGGACTACATCGTCGTCAAGGTCCCGCGCTTCGCCTTCGAGAAGTTCCCCGCCGCCGACCCCACCCTCACCACGACGATGAAGTCGGTCGGCGAGGCGATGGCGATCGGCCGCAACTTCACCGAGGCGCTGCAGAAGGCGCTGCGGTCGATCGAGCGCAAGGACGCGTCCTTCCACTGGGCCGGCGACCGGCCCGACGAGTCTCGCGCCCGGCTCCTCCTGGACGAGGCGCGTACGCCCACCGACGGACGGATCGTGGTGGTGCAGCAGGCGCTTCGCGGCGGACTGTCGGTCGAGGAGGTCCACGACGCGACCGGGATCGACCCGTGGTTCCTCGACCAGATGGCGCTCATCAACGAGGTCGCCGAGACCATCGCCTCCGCGCCCGAGCTCTCGGTCGACCTGCTCCGGCTGGCCAAGCGGCATGGCTTCTCCGACGCCCAGCTCGCCCAGCTGCGTCGTATGCCGGAGAGCGTCGTCCGCGGGGTGCGGCACGCCCTGGGCGTGCGGCCGGTTTACAAGACGGTCGACACCTGCGCGGCCGAGTTCGCTGCCCAGACGCCGTACTACTACTCGGCCTACGACGAGGAGACCGAGGTGCTGCCGCGGGAGCGACCCGCCGTCCTCATCCTCGGCTCCGGCCCGAACCGGATCGGGCAGGGCGTCGAGTTCGACTACTCCTGCGTGCACGCCAGCTTCGCGCTGCGCGACGCCGGCTACGACACCGTGATGGTCAACTGCAACCCCGAGACCGTGTCGACCGACTACGACACGAGCAGCCGGCTCTACTTCGAGCCGCTGACCCTCGAGGACGTCCTCGAGGTCTACCACGCCGAGGTCGCGGCCGGCCCGGTCGCCGGCGTCATCGTCCAGCTCGGCGGCCAGACGCCGCTCGGCCTGGCCCAGGCGCTCAAGGACGAGGGGCTGCCGATCGTCGGCACCTCACCGGAGGCGATCCACCTGGCCGAGGACCGCGGCGCCTTCGGCCGCGTGCTCGCCGAGGCGCACCTGCCGGCACCCAAGCACGGGACGGCATACAGCGCGGAGGAAGCCGTCCGGATCGCCTCCGACATCGGCTACCCGGTCCTCGTCCGACCCTCCTACGTCCTCGGCGGCCGGGGCATGGAGATCGTCTATGACGACGAGACCCTTGCCACGTATGTCAACCGGGCCACCGTCGCCTCTCCGGAGCACCCGGTCCTCGTCGACCGGTTCCTCGACGACGCGATCGAGATCGACGTCGACGCGCTCTATGACGGCCACGAGATGTACCTCGGCGGGATCATGGAGCACATCGAGGAGGCCGGGATCCACTCCGGCGACTCCTCCTGCACCCTGCCGCCGGTGACCCTCGGGCCGACCGAGCTGGACCGGATCCGCGAGTCCACGCTCAAGCTGGCCGAGGGGATCGGGGTGCTGGGCCTCATGAACGTCCAGTTCGCCCTGGCCCAGGACGTCCTCTACGTCCTCGAGGCCAACCCGCGGGCCTCCCGGACGGTGCCGTTCGTCGCCAAGGCGACGAGCGTCCCGCTGGCCAAGGCCGCCGCCCGAATCATGCTCGGTGCGACGATCAAGGAGCTCCGCGACGAGGGACTGCTGCCCCCCGACGGTGTCGACGGCGGCCGGATGCCGGCCCATGCGGCGATGTCGGTCAAGGAGGCCGTCCTTCCGTTCAAGCGGTTCCGGACGCGTGAGGGCCTCGTCGTCGACAGCCTGCTCGGGCCCGAGATGCGTTCGACCGGTGAGGTCATGGGCATCGCCGACGACTTCGGCCGGGCCTTCGCCAAGAGCCAGATCGGAGCGATCGCCGGCCTGCCGACCAAGGGGTCGGTGTTCGTCTCGGTGGCCAACCGCGACAAGCGCGGCATGATCTTCCCGGTCAAGCGGCTCGCCGACCTGGGCTTCCACATCGTCTCTACGCGGGGGACGGCAGAAGTGTTGCGGCGCAACGGGATCGAGGCAGAGGTCGTCGCCAAGCACGGCGACCGTGCGCCGGGGGAGCGGTCGATCGTCGACCGGATCAACGCCGGCGAGATCGACATGGTCGTCAACACACCGTCCGGGCCGACCGCCCGCGCCGACGGCTACGCCATCCGCGCAGCAACGACCGCGATGGACCGTCCGATCATCACCACGGTCCAGCAGCTCGGCGCGGCCGTCCAGGCGATCGAGGCGATCCAGGCCGGTGGCCTCGACGTCAAGTCCCTGCAGGAGCACGCCCGCGACCTCGACCTCTACGGCCGTGGCACCCGGGGCGGAGCCACCACCGGGGCCACGGCATGAGGGACGTCGTCCAGGTCGACGCGGAGGTCATCGCGACCCGCCGGGTCGGCGCCTACCACCACATCACCTTCGTCGCGCCCGGCGTCGCCGAGCTGGCCCGACCCGGTCAGTTCGTCGCCCTCTCGGTCGGCGGCGACTCCAGCGCCAACCTCCTGCGGCGCTGCTTCTCGATCCACAAGGTGAGTCCCTCGGGCACCTACGGCGGAACGGTCGACCTCGTCATCTCCGCCGTCGGCCCGGGTACCGAGTGGCTCAGCGGCCTCCGGGCGCACGACACCACCTCGATGGTCGGTCCGCTCGGCCGGCCCTTCCCCCTGCCCAAGGAGCCGGTCGCGACCGTGCTCGTCGGCGGAGGCTACGGGTCGGCGCCGCTCTTCTGGCTCGCCGAGGCGCTCCGGGAGCGCGGCTGCCGGGTCGACATGGTCCTGGGGGCCGCGACCGAGAGCCGGCTGTTCGGCGTCGTCGAGGCCCGTCGCGCAGCCGACGGCGTGACCGTGACGACCGACGACGGGTCGATGGGACACCGGGGCTGGGTCTCCGACGTCCTGCCCGCGATCATCGCCGACCACGGCGTCGGGGTCGTCTACGCCTGCGGGCCGATGGGCATGCTCAAGTCGGTCACCGACGTCGCCGCGGCCGGGGGAGCCGTCGCCCAGGTCGCGGTCGAGGAGTCGATGGCCTGCGGCGTCGGCGTCTGCATGACCTGCGTCATGCCGGTCGCCGGCAACGACGGCGTCACCCGGATGGTCCGCTCCTGCGTCGAGGGTCCGGTCTTCCGGGGGGACCGGGTCCGCTGGGACGCCTTCGAGGGCGGCGTATGCCGGGTGCCCGAGGATGCGCTCGGCGCGACCGCGATGAGGGCACACTGATGGCGACCGACACGATCGGCGGGTTCGACGCCTCGACCGAGCTGGGCGGCATACGCCTCCCGAACCCGGTCATGACGGCCTCCGGCTGCGCCGCGAACGGCAAGGAGCTGCAGCGGTTCTTCGACGTCGCCCAGCTCGGAGCATTCGTCACCAAGACGGTCATGCTCGAGCCGCGCTCCGGGCGGGGCACGCCCCGGATGGCCGAGACCCCGAGCGGCATGCTCAACTCGATCGGCCTGCAGGGCCCGGGGATTCGCGCGTTCTGCGAGCAGGACCTGACCTGGCTCAAGGCTCGGGGAGCGCGCGTCCTCGTGTCCATCGCCGGAGGGACGGCGGGGGAGTTCGCCGACGTGGCGGCCCACCTGCGGGCCAGCGACGCGTGGGATGCGGTGGTGGGCGTGGAGGTCAACATCTCCTGCCCCAACGTCGCCAACCGCGGCCAGGTCTTCGCCTGCGACCCGACCACGTCGGCCAAGGTGATGACCCTCGTCCGCGAGCAGCTGCCCCGTGACACCCCGATCATCGCCAAGCTGAGCCCCGACGTCACCGACATCGTGTCGATCGCGGCCGCCGTCCTCGGCGCCGGCGCCACCGGCCTGACGATGATCAACACCCTGCTCGGTGTGGTCATCGACACCGACCTGCTCCGGCCGCAGCTCGGCGGGCTCACCGGGGGCCTGTCCGGCCCCGCCGTCCGCGCGGTCGCCGTGCGGGCCGTCTGGCAGGTCCGTGCCGCCATGCTGGCCGGGCAGATCCCCACCGCTCCGATCATCGGGGTCGGCGGCATCGCCACCGGCCGCGACGCCCTCGAGCTGGTGGCCGCCGGGGCGAGCGCCGTCCAGGTCGGCACCGTGACCTTCCACGACCCGAGCGCTCCCCTGCGGGTGCGTGACGAGCTCACCGCCCTGGTCCGCGCCAAGGGGTTCAGCCAGTTCACCGATGTCATCGGCATCGCCCACGAAAGGATCGCCCGCCCATGACGACCACCGAGCCGTTCGGGGTACGCCTCCAGGCCGCCACCGCGGCATACGGACCGCTCTGCGTCGGGATCGACCCGCACCGGTCGATCGTGGAGGAGTGGGGGCTGACCTACGACGTCGCCGGGCTCGAGCGGTTCGCCATGACCTGCGTCGAGGCGTTCGCCGGCCAGGTGGCGATCGTCAAGCCGCAGTCGGCCTTCTTCGAGGTCTTCGGGTCGCGCGGGATCGCCGTCCTGGAGCGGACGATCGCCGGCTTCGCGGGGTCGGGGACCCTCACCCTGCTCGACGCCAAGCGCGGCGACATCGGCAGCACGATGGATGCGTATGCCGAGGCCCTCCTGGGCAAGGACGCCGTCGCTCCGGCCGACGCAGTGACGGTGAGCCCGTTCCTCGGCTACGGCTCGCTCCGGCCGGCTATCGACCTGGCCGCCCGGACCGGTCGCGGGGTGTTCGTGCTGGCCCTGACCTCCAACCCGGAGGGACCGTCGGTCCAGCACGCCGTGCATGACGACCGCACCGTCGCGCGCGCCATCGTCGAGGCGGTGACGGCCGACAACGCCGACGCGACGGCCGCGGGTCACCTGGGCCATGTCGGCATGGTTGTCGGCGCCACTGTCGGCTCGGCCGTGCAGGACCTCGGTCTGGACCTGGCCGCTGCCAACGCCCCGCTGCTCGCTCCGGGGTTCGGTGCTCAGGGCGGAACCGCCGACGACCTTCGGCGGGTCTTCGCCGACGCCTGGCCGCACGTGTTGCCGAGCAGCAGCCGAGGGGTCCTCGCAGCCGGTCCGGACGTGCTGGCACTCCGGGCAGCGGTGGCGCGCGCAACAGAGTCGCTGTGGCCCCGGTCCGATCCGGGGCAGCGGTCGGACTAGGTTGGGCCCTCGGGGCGCGGCCCGGCAGCGGACCCCGCCAGTGGCATGATGCCCCGATTGGACCGAGTACCAGAGGAGTCAAGAAGTGGCCCTTCCCGAACTCACGCCCGAGCAGCGCTCCGCCGCCCTCGAGCGTGCCGCCGTGGCCCGTCGTGAGCGGGCGACCGTCAAGAACCGTCTGAAGCACTCCAGCGGCTCGATCGCCCAGGTGATCAGGGACGGCAAGGACAACGAGGCGATCGGCAAGATGCGTGTCACCGCCCTGCTGGAGTCGATGCCGGGTGTCGGGCGGGCGCGGGCGCGGCAGATCATGGACGAGGTCGGCATCGCCCACAGCCGCCGGGTGCGCGGTCTTGGCGCCAACCAGATCTCGGCCCTGCTGGCCCGCTTCGGGGCGACCGACTGACCGGCCGGCCCGCGCCGGCGACTACGCTCCCGGGGATGCAACCGGTCACCCGAGCCCACCGTGCCTGACGCGCACCGTGCCGTCGTCCTCGCCGGACCGACGGCCGTCGGCAAGGGGACCCTCGCCGCGCACATCCGCGAGCACCAGCCCGACGTGTGGGTGTCGGTCTCGATGACGACGCGGGCCCCTCGCCCCGGCGAGGTCGACGGCGTCCACTACCACTTCGTGAGCCCCGCGCAGTTCGACGACCTCGTCGCTCGCGGCGAGCTGCTCGAATGGGCGGTCGTGCACGGCCGCAACCGCTACGGGACGCCTCGCCAGCCGGTGCTGGACGCGTTGGCGGCCGGTCGGATGGCCCTGCTCGAGATCGACCTGCAGGGCGCGCGACAGGTTCGACGGACGATGCCCGAGGCGCTGTTCGTCTTCCTCGCCCCGCCGAGCTGGGAGGAGCTGGTCCACCGGCTCGTCGGCCGGGGCACCGAGGACGCGGCCGAGCGGGAGCGGCGCCTGGCCACCGCCAAGGTCGAGCTGGCCGCCCAGCGGGAGTTCGACGTCACCATCGTCAACGACGACGTTCGGCGGGCCGCCGACGAACTCGTACACTTGATGCGAACCCACTGAACAAGACAAAGGAACACAGCTGTGTCCGGAACCAAGGCTGAGCCCATCGGCATCACCAACCCGCCGATCGACGACCTGCTGACCAAGGCCGACTCCAAGTACGCGCTCGTCCTCTACAGCGCCAAGCGGGCCCGGCAGATCAACGCCTACTACAGCCAGCTCCAGGAGGGCCTGCTGGAGTTCGTCGGCCCGCTCGTCGACGCCCAGGTGCACGAGAAGCCGATGTCCATCGCGCTGCGTGAGATCGACCGCGGCCTGCTGACCAGCACCCCCACCGAGGGCTGAGCACACCCCACGTGAAGGTCGTCCTCGGCGTCGCGGGCGGGATCGCGGCATACAAGGCTGCCTCCCTGCTGCGGCTGTTCACCGAGGGCGGCCACGACGTGACGGTCGTCCCGACCGCGGCCGCCCTGCACTTCGTCGGGGCACCGACCTGGTCGGCACTGTCCGGCAAGCCGGTCGCCACCGAGGTGTGGAGCGACGTCCACGAGGTCAAGCACGTCCGGCTCGGCCAGGAGGCCGACCTCGTCGTCGTCGCCCCCGCGACCGCCGACCTCATCGCGCGGGCCGCGCACGGCCTCGCCGACGACCTGCTCACCAACGTCCTGCTCACGGCCTCCTGTCCGGTCGTCCTCGCCCCGGCGATGCACACCGAGATGTGGGAGCACGCAGCCACCCAGGCCAACATCGCCCTGCTCTCCGAGCGGGGCGTTCACATCGTCCCGCCCGCCTCGGGACGGCTCACCGGCAAGGACTCCGGTCCGGGTCGCCTGCCCGAGCCCGAGGACCTGTATGCCGTGTGCCTGCGCGAGCTGGCCCGCGCCGGCTCCCGCGCGGCGGCCTCGGGCGTCTCGGCCGCACCGGCAACGGGGGTTCGCGGCCCGCTGGCCGGGCGACGAGTGGTCATCACCGCCGGTGGCACCCGGGAGCCGCTCGACCCGGTCCGCTACCTCGGCAACAACTCCTCGGGCAAGCAGGGCTACGCCCTGGCCCGGGTCGCAGCGTCCCGCGGTGCGGTGGTCACCCTCGTGGCCGCCCACACCGCCCTGGCGGACCCCGCCGGTGTCCAGGTCCAACGGGTCGGGACCGCGCTGGAGCTGAAGGCCGCTGTCGAGGCGCTGGTCCCCGAGGCCGACGTCGTCGTGATGGCGGCGGCCGTCGCGGACTTCCGGCCCGCGGCATACGCCGACCACAAGATCAAGAAGACCCACGACCCGGCCGACCCCGACGCGGCTCCGACGATCGACCTCGTCCGCAACCCCGACATCCTCGCCGGCATCGTGGCGGTGCGGGGGAGCACGGTGAGCCCGGTCGTCGTCGGCTTCGCGGCCGAGACCGGCGACGGCGAGCACGCGGTGCTCGACCTGGGCCGGGAGAAGCTGGCCCGCAAGGGCTGCGACCTGCTCGTCGTCAACGAGGTCGGCGCCGACAGGACGTTCGGCAAGGACGACAACCTCGTCCACATCCTGCGGCAGGGCAGTGACGACGTGACCGAGGTCGGGCCCGCCAGCAAGGACGACGTGGCGGCGGCCGTCTGGGACGCCGTCCAGTCCCTTCTGTAGCCGGCACCGACGGCTCCGCGACGGGGGTCACCGGCAGGTCCTGGCGGCCGGTGCAGCTAGACTCCATGCCGTTTGCATCCCGTTGTCGCATCTGTCAAGGAGTTCCGCGTGTCCGGACGCCTGTTCACCTCCGAGTCGGTCACCGAGGGTCACCCCGACAAGATCTGTGACCAGATCTCGGACTCGATCCTCGACGCGATCCTCGAGGACGACCCCCATGCGCGGGTCGCTGTCGAGACGATGGTGACCACTGGCCTGGTCCACGTCGCCGGTGAGGTGACGACGACGGCATACGTGGAGATTCCCCGGATCATCCGCGAGCTGGTCGCCGGTCACATCGGCTACGACGACTCGGCCAAGGGCTTCGACGGCCGGTCCTGTGGCGTCGAGGTCTCGATCGGCGCCCAGAGCCCCGACATCGCCCAGGGCGTCGACACCGCATACGAGAGCCGCACCGGCACCATCGACCCGCTGGACAAGCAGGGCGCCGGCGACCAGGGCCTGATGTTCGGCTACGCCTGCGAGGACACCGCTGAGCTGATGCCGCTGCCGATCTTCCTGGCGCACCGGCTGGCCGAGAAGCTCACCGAGGTCCGCAAGAACGGCGACGTCGCCTACCTGCGTCCCGACGGCAAGACCCAGGTCACCATCGAGTACGACGGGGACAAGGCCGTCCGGCTCGACACCGTCGTCCTGTCCACCCAGCACGCCGACGGGATCTCGCTGGACGGCCTGCTCACCCCGGACATCGAGGAGCACGTCATCAAGCCGGTGCTCGCCGAGCTGGCCGACAGCGGCACCGTGCTCGACACGGCCGGCTACCGCACGCTGGTCAACCCGACCGGCAAGTTCGTCATCGGCGGCCCGATGGGCGACGCCGGCCTCACCGGCCGCAAGATCATCGTCGACACCTACGGCGGGATGGCCCGTCACGGTGGTGGCGCCTTCTCCGGCAAGGACCCGTCCAAGGTCGACCGCAGCGCCGCGTATGCCATGCGCTGGGTGGCCAAGAACGTCGTCGCTGCCGGGCTGGCCGCCCGCTGTGAGGTCCAGGTCGCCTACGCGATCGGCAAGGCGCAGCCGGTCGGTCTCTACGTCGAGACCTTCGGCACCGAGAAGGCCCCGATCGACAAGATCCAGGCCGCCATCAGCTCGGTCTTCGACCTGCGGCCCGCGGCGATCGTCCACGACCTGGACCTGCTGCGCCCGATCTACCGGCCGACGGCCGCCTACGGCCACTTCGGCCGGACCAAGGCCGACGGCGTGGAGAACCCGTTCACCTGGGAGCGCACCGACCGCGTCGAGGCCCTCCAGAAGGCCGTCCACGGCTGACCCGCGCCGCCTTCGGACCGGCCCAGGGATCTCCCGGGCCTGTCCGGGTCGGCCGATAGGTTCGCCAGCATGACCGATGTCGACAGGGGTGAGCAGCTCGAGCTGCTCACCCCTGTCGTGTCCGCCCGTTCGGCCGCCCGCGACGGAGCCGCAGCAGCCAAGCGCAAGGCGGCGGCGCCACTGGCGGCGGTCGACCCGGTCGCCTCGGTCTGGGTCGACACCGGGCTGGCCCACCTCGACCGGCCGTTCGACTACGCGGTGCCCGCGTCGATGACAGCCGATGCCGTGCCCGGCGCCCGGGTCAAGGTCCGGTTCGCCGGTCAGGACCTGGACGGGTTCGTCGTGTCCCGGTCCGCCGTGGCCGCTCACGACGGTCGGCTCACGCCGATCCGCAAGGTCGTCTCACCCGAGCCGGTGCTCACCCCGCATCTGCTCGCGGTCGCGCAGGCCCTCGCCGCCGACAAGGCCGGGACGGTCGGGGACGTCCTGCGGCTCGCGATCCCGCCGCGTCATGCGGCCGCCGAGAAGGCACTCCCCGTCGAGCCGCCCGCGTCCCCCGGCGGAGGGTCGGAGGTCTCCGCCCACCTGTCCGGGTCCTCACCCTGGCTCCCGTATGCCGCGGCGCGCGCCTTCCTGGGCCACCTCGCCTCCGGGGGCGCGCCCGGGGCGTCCTGGCTGGCCCTGCCCGGCGTCGTCGACCCGCTGTCGGACTGGCCGGCCGCCCTCGCGGACGCCGCCGTCACTGCCGCTGCCGCGGGCCGAGGGGTGGTGGTCGTCCTCCCGGACCATCGTGACGTGACCCGGGTCGAGGCGGCGCTCAAGGCGCTCCCGGGCTGCCCGGCATACGTCCGGCTCACCGCTGACCAAGGACCTCAGGCGCGGTGGACCGCGTGGCTGAAGGCCCTGCGCGGGCACGTCCGGATCGTCGTGGGGACGCGGGCCGCGGCCTTCGCGCCGGTGCGCGACCTCGGGCTGGTCGCGTGGTGGGACGACGGCGACGACCTGCTCGAGGAGCCGCGGGCGCCCTATCCGCACGTGCGTGACGTCCTCACGACCCGGGCGCGCGAGGCGGGCGCCGCTGTGCTCTCGGCCGGGTTCAGTCGCACGGTCGCGGTCGAGGCGCTCGTCGAGTCCGGTGCGCTGGCCCGTCTCGAGGCGCCGCGCGAAGCCGTGCGCCGGGCCGCGCCGCTCGTCCGGGTTGCCGGCACCGAGGCCGACCTCGCCCGCGACCCGGCCGCGGCCAGTGCGCACCTGCCATCGGTGGCCTGGGAGGCCGCCCGGGCGGCCCTGGCCGTCGGGCCGGTCCTCGTCCAGGTTCCGCGGCGCGGCTACCTCCCCTCGATGTCCTGCCTCACCTGTCGCCGGCCGGCTCGGTGTGCCGTCTGCGCCGGTCCGGTCGGGCTGACGTCCGGCTCCTCGGTGCCGCAGTGTCGGTGGTGCGCCCGCCCGGTCGTCGAGTTCACCTGCCCGCACTGCGGTGGCCACGGCCTGCGGGCCGCGGTGACGGGCGCGCGACGGACGGCCGAAGAGCTGGGCCGGGCGTTCCGCGGAGTCCCGGTCCACACCAGCGGCTCGGGTCAGGTGCTGGCCTCGGTGGCCGCCGCACCATCGCTCGTCATCGCCACACCGGGGGCCGAGCCGGTCGCCGACGGAGGGTATGCCGCGTGCCTCCTCCTCGATGCCTGGGCCAGCCTGGACCGACCGACCCTCGACGCAGGGGAGGAGGCGCTGCGTCGGTGGCTGGCCGCGGCCGCCCTGGTCCGTCCTCGTGGCGGGTCGCCGAGGTCGCCGGAGGGTCGGGTCGTCCTCGTGGGGGCGCCCACCCACACGCCCGTTCCTGCGGTCGAGGCGCTCGTGCGCTGGGACCCGGGCTGGTTCGCCGGGCGCGAGCTGGCCGACCGTTCGGCGCTGGGGCTGCCCCCGCGTCGACGAGCGGCCGTCGTGCAGGGCGAGCGTTCGGTCGTCGCCGGGTTCCTCGAGGGGCTGGACCTGCCGGGCGAGGTCGTCGTCCTCGGACCGACGCCGGTGGGGGAACCTGCTGGTCAGGCCGCAGGACGGCCGACCCCGCCGCAGGCCCGGGCGACCCTCCTCGCCCCGCGTGCCGCGTCGCCGGACCCAGGTTCACCCGCCGGCGCTCCAAGCGCTGGTCCACACGCCGGCGCTGCGGGCGGCGACGCCCTGGCGGCCGCCCTCCGCCGGGGGAGAGCCGCCCGCAGCGCCCGCAAGGAGGGCGGCGGTCTCACCGTCCGCCTCGACCCGCGCGACCTCGGCTGAGCGCCCCCTCCCGGTGTCCGCCGGACCGCAACCGGGAGGCTTTCTGCGCCGGGGCGCGCAAGCCGACCACCGGCGCGGAGGTCTCTGCGCCGGTGGTCGGCCGTTGCGCCGGGGCGCAGAAGAGCGAGCACCCGCGGGGTGTCAGGCGTGGCTGCCGCGAGGCCCGAGGGTGCTGGGTAGGCGCGGCCCCGGTCGACCTAGACTGACCGCCGTGTCGATCCAGAACATCCGTCTCTTCGGCGACCCAGTCCTGCGGACGCCCGCGGACGAGGTCGTCACCTTCGACAAGGAGCTGCGCACCCTCGTCAAGGACCTCACCGACACCATGCTCGACGCCCCGGGCGCCGGCCTGGCCGCCCCGCAGATCGGGGTCGGCCTGCGCGTCTTCACCTACAACGTGGACGGGATCGTCGGCCACCTGATCAACCCCGACCTGACGCTCTCGGAGGAGGAGCAGTTCGGGCCCGAGGGGTGCCTCTCCTTCCCAGGGATGAAGTTCGACTGCCGCCGGGCCCTGTCCGTCGTGGCACGCGGAGTCAACCAGTGGGGCGAGCCGGTGTTCCTCGAGGGCTCCGAGCTGCTCGCCCGAGCCGTGCAGCACGAGACCGACCACCTCGACGGGATCCTGTTCATCGACCGGCTCGACGCGGTGGCTCGCAAGGAGGCGATGCGGATGATCCGGGAGGCGCGAACCATCGGCCAGGCCGCCCCGACGGTCAGGGTGAGCCCGCACGCGACCTTCGGCCGTGGGCTGTAGGTCCCGGTGCGTCTCGTCTTCGCTGGAACCCCGGCACCTGCCGTTCCCTCCTTGCTGGCCCTGCTCGACTCCTCGCACGAGGTCGTGGCCGTCGTCACCCGGCCCGACGCGCCCGCCGGTCGCGGGCGCCGGCTCCAGCCCTCGCCGGTCCGGGAGACTGCGGAGGCGCACGGCATACCGGTCCTCGCCCCGACGTCTCCCAAGGACGGGGACTTCCAGGCCACCCTGCGCGACCTGGCTCCGGACGTCTGCCCGGTCGTCGCCTACGGCGCGCTCATCCCGCCGCCCGCGCTCGACATCCCGCGGCACGGCTGGGTCAACCTGCACTTCTCGCTGCTGCCCGCGTGGCGGGGTGCGGCACCCGTCCAACGGGCCGTCATCGCCGGCGACGAGGTCACCGGGGCCAGCACCTTCCGGATCGAGGCGGGCCTGGACACCGGTCCGGTCTTCGGCGCGATGACCGAGACGGTGCAGCCGAGCGACACCGCCGGCACCTTGCTCGGGCGGCTGGCCGAGCGGGGAGCCGGGCTGCTCGTCGCCACGATGGACGGGATCGCCGACGGCTCCCTCATCCCCGTGCCGCAGCCGGGGGAGGGCGTGTCGCTGGCCCCGAAGATCGAGGTCGCCGACGCCCAGATCCGGTGGGCGGTTCCGGCGTATGCCGTGGACCGGCTGGTCCGTGGCTGCACGCCGGCGCCCGGTGCCTGGACCACCCTGCGCGGGGAGCGGGTCAAGGTCGGTCCGGTACGGGTCGACGGCGGACTCGGCCTTGCGCTCGCCGCTGGCGAGCTCGGCGTGACCAAGTCGGCGGTGCGGGTCGGGACGGGGTCCGGCGTCGTCGTCCTGGGCGAGGTGCAGCCGCATGGCAAGCGTCCGATGCCGGCAGCCGACTGGGCACGCGGGGTCCGGATCGAGCCGGGGGAGAGGTTCCAGGCCGATGCCTGAGCGTCCTCGGCGGCCACAGCGGTCTGCGACCCGGCCCACCGACCGCGGGCGACGCGGCGACCCGGCCCGGCTCGCGGCATACACCCTGCTGCGGGCGGTCGACGACGGTGCCTACGCCAACCTCGAGCTGCCACATGTGTTGCGCCGCAACCGGATCGACGGCCGCGACGCGGCGTTCGCGACCGAGCTGGCGTTCGGGACGATCCGCTGGCAAGGGCTCTACGACCGGTTCATCGCGCTCGCCGCCAACCGCCCCGTGGAGCGACTCGACCCCGGGGTTCGCGACACGCTCCGGCTCGGCGCGCACCAGCTCTTCGGGATGCGGGTGCCCGAGCACGCCGCCGCCGACCAGACCGTCGCGCTCGCGCGCCAGGTCAACGGCGCCGGCGCCGCCGGCCTGGTCAACGCCGTCATGCGGCGTCTGTCCGAGCGGTCGCGGGAGGCCTGGGTGGCCACCGTCGTCACCGAGACGGACCCGGTGACGGCACTCGCCGTGCGCGAGTCCCACCCCGAGTGGCTCGTCCGTGCCCTCCGTCAGGCGCTGCTCGGCCACGGAACCTCGACAGCAGAGTCCGTTGGCGATGACCTCGCGCGGCTCGTCGAGGTCGACAACGAGGCGCCCAAGGTGTCGCTCGTCGCCCGGCCAGGACTGGCGACGGTGGATGAGCTCGTCGACGGGGGCGCCGAACCCAGTGCGCTGTCCCGGGTGGGTGCCGTTCTCCCGCAAGGCGATCCGAGCTCGCTGCCCGGTGTCCGGGACGGGCGGGCTGCCGTTCAGGACGAGGGGTCCCAGCTGGTCGCGCTCGCGCTGGCAGCTGCGAGCACCTCGGTCTCCGGGTCGGCGGCCGGACGCTGGCTCGACCTGTGCGCGGGTCCGGGCGGCAAGGCCGGGCTACTCGCAGGGCTCGCCGCCGAAGCCGGCGCCGATCTCGTGGCGAACGAGGTGAGCCCACACCGCGCGGACCTCGTCCGGCAGTCGCTGCGCGCCGCCACCGCCGCGGCTCGACGTGTGGGCCGGACCGTCGAGGTGCGCACGGGAGACGGGCGGCTGATCGGCGAGGACGAGCCCGCGGCATACGAGAGGGTGCTCGTCGACGCTCCCTGCACCGGACTGGGCGCGCTCCGGCGTCGGCCCGAGGCCCGCTGGCGACGGCAGCCCGCCGATCTCGCCGAGCTCGGCCCGCTGCAGCGCGACCTGCTCGCCTCGGCCCTGGACGCCACGGCCTTGGGCGGGGTGGTCGGCTACGCGACGTGCAGCCCGCACCTGTCCGAGACGACGTTCGTCGTGCGCGACACGGTCAAGCGCCGCGACGACGTCGAGATCGTCGACGCGCGACCCCTCTTCACCGCTACTGACGGGTTGCCGATCCCGGAGCTGGGGGAAGGGCCGTTCGTCCAGCTCTGGCCGCATGTCCACGGGACGGACGGGATGTTCTTCGCCCTACTCCGCAAAGTCGTTCCGGGCGCGCCGCGGGACTCGCGCCGATAGGGTGGCGCCGTGTTGATCTCCCCGAGCATCCTGTCCGCAGACTTCGCCAACCTCCAGGCCGAGCTGGACCTCATCTCGACCGCGGACTGGGCGCACGTGGACGTCATGGACAACCACTTCGTCCCCAACCTGACCCTCGGGCTGCCGATCGTCGAGGCGCTGCTCAAGGTGTCGCCGATCCCCCTCGACTGTCACCTGATGATCGACGACCCCGACCGCTGGGCCCCGCCGTACGCGGAGGCCGGCGCGAAGTCGGTGACCTTCCACATCGAGGCCGTCAAGGACCCCGTCGCCACCGCCCGGGCGATCCGCGCGGCCGGTGCGCGCGCCGCGATGGCGGTCAAGCCCGGGACCCCGTTCGAGCCGTATGCCGACCTGTTGCCCGAGCTGGACATGGTTCTTGTCATGACGGTGGAGCCGGGCTTCGGCGGCCAGTCGTTCATGGCCGACCAGATGCCCAAGGTGCGGGCCGTCCGCGAGGCGGTCAGCCGGCACGGCGGTGACATCTGGATCCAGGTCGACGGCGGGGTGTCCGCCAAGACCATCGAGCAGTGCGCCGAGGCCGGCGCCGACGTGTTCGTCGCCGGGTCCGCGGTCTACGGGGCCGCCGACGCCATCGAGGCGATCAGCACGCTGCGCCAGCTCGCCACCAGCCACGCGCACTGACCGCCCGGGTCCGCCCGAAGGGTGAGAACCCGGACACACGGCATACGGGCTGCCCACGAGGCGGCATACGATGTCGGCACGTGCTCCGGGGTCGGTGCAACTCCGAACCGGCGGTAACAGTCCGCGACCCGGCCGCAGCCAGCGGCCGGTTGACGAGGTGCAACTCCTCGACCGACGGTGAAAGTCCGGATGGTAGGCAGCACGAGCCCGAGGCGCGTTGGCGTCGCGGGTGGGTTCGGCAGCGTCATCCGGCGACGCCGACCCACCGTCCACCTCCCGGAGCCCGACCGCAGATGTCGAGGCACGAGGACAGATGGACGACCAGGAAGCCATGCGCGAGGCGCTGCGCGCTGCCCGGCTCGGGGTCGAGGCGGACCCCAACCCGCGGGTGGGCTGCCTCATCGTCCCCGATGACGGGACGGCGCCGGTGCTCGGATGGCACCAGGGTGCAGGTACCCCACACGCGGAAGCCGACGCGCTGTCGCGTGCTGGAAGGCGAGCACGAGGGGCCACGGCCTACGTCACCCTCGAGCCCTGCGCCCACCACGGGCGGACCGGTCCCTGCGCCGGGCAGCTTGTGGCCGCCGGGGTCCGACGGGTCGTCTACGCCGTTCCTGACCCGAACCCGCAGGCGGCCGGCGGCGCGGCGTACCTGCGGGCACATGGTGTGGAGGTTCTCGAGGGCGTTCTCCGGCTGGAGGCCGAGGAGGTCAACGCCAGCTGGCTGCACCTGCAGCAGACCGGGCGCCCCTGGGTCGTGGCCAAGACCGCCTGCTCGCTGGACGGCCGGGTGGCCGCAGCCGACGGCTCGAGCCGATGGGTCACGGGGGCCGCCGCGCGAGCCGATGCCCATCGACTCCGGGCGCGAAGCGGGGCCATCGTCGTCGGCTCCGGGACCGTCGTCGCCGACGACCCGCACCTGACCGTCCGAGGCCCGGACGGAACCCTCGCAGACCGGCAGCCGTTGCGGGTCGTCGTCGGCCACCGTCCGCCTGCCGCCGGCGCCCGGATCCTCGACGACGCCGCCAGCACCCTGCACCTGCCGACCCACGACCCGGTCGCCGTCCTCGCGGCCCTGACCGCCCGCGGCGTCCACCGGGTCCTCGTCGAGGGCGGCCCCACCGTGACGACAGCCTTCCTGCGCGCCGGCCTCGTCGACGAGGTCGTCGCCTACGTGGCGCCCGTCCTGCTCGGTGCCGGGCCGCTCGCCGTCTCCGACCTGGGCATCACGACCATCACCGACGCCGTCCGGCTCACCCCGACCGACGTCACCGTCCTGTCGCCCGATGTCCGCATCACCTCCCGACCAGAAAGGACCTGACCGCATGTTCACCGGAATCGTCGAGGAGCTCGGCTCCGTCACCGAGATCTCGCCGGCAGCCGACTCCAGCCGGCTCACCGTGCGGGGGCAGCTCGTCACCTCCGACGCCCAGCCCGGGGCATCGATCGCCGTCAACGGTGTCTGCCTCACGGTGACCCGGCTGGACGGCGCGGACTTCACCGTCGACGTGATGGCCGAGACGCTGAGGCGTTCCACGCTCGGCAGCCTGCGGGCCGGTGACCCGGTCAACCTCGAGCGGGCGATGCGCGCTGACGGCCGGTTCGGCGGTCACGTCGTCCAGGGGCACGTCGACGGCACGGCGACGCTCCTCGAACGGGAACCCGGCGACCGGTGGGAGGTCGTGCGACTGTCCCTGCCGGGTGCCCTCGCGGCATACGTCGTGGAGAAGGGCTCGGTGACCCTGGATGGGGTGAGCCTCACCGTGGCCGCCGTCGACGACGAGTCCCTGATCGTCTCGCTCATCCCCGAGACGCTCGCCCGGACGACCCTCGGGGCCCGAGCCGTCGGTGAGCAGGTCAACGTCGAGGTGGACGTTCTCGCCAAGTACGTCGAGCGCCTCCTCGCCGCCCGCTTCGAGGCGACGGGAGCACCGCAATGAGCACCCGGACGAGCGCAGGGAGCACGATCGGCGACGCGCTCGACGCGCTCCGCAACGGGCGCCCGGTGCTCGTCAGCGACGACGCCGACCGCGAGAACGAGGGCGACGTCGTGCTCGCGGCGGAGGGCCTGAGCACCGAGTGGCTGGGGTGGACCGTGCGGCACACCTCGGGGTACCTGTGCGCCCCGATGCCCGATGACGTCGCGGACCGGCTGGAGCTGCCGCTCATGGTGGCCCGCAACGAGGACAGCCTGCGCACGGCATACACCGTGTCCGTCGACGCGCGCGAGGGGGTCACGACGGGCATCAGCGCCGCCGACCGCGCCCACACCGCGCGCCTGCTCGCGGACCCGGCGACCACCCCGGAGGATCTCGTCCGGCCGGGGCACATCCTGCCGCTTCGCGCCCGGCCCGGCGGCGTCCTCGAGCGACGCGGTCACACCGAGGCCGCCGTGGACCTGTGCCGGCTCGCCGGGCTGGCACCCGTCGCGGTCATCGGCGAGCTCGTCGAGGACGACGGATCGACGATGCGCAGCCCCGCGATCCACGACCTCGCTGCGGCGCATGACCTGCCGGTCATCACGATCGCCCAGCTGGTCGTCCACCGGCTCCGCCACGACCGGGTCGAGCACGTGACGACGACGTCGCTGCCGACGCGGTACGGCGCGTTCACGGCCCACGGCTTCCGCGACCTCCTCACCGGTGCCGAGCACCTGGCCCTCGTCGGCCCGGCCGGACTCACGGACCGCCCGCTCGTCCGGGTCCACTCCGAGTGCCTCACCGGGGACGTCTTCGGGTCCCAGCGCTGCGACTGCGGGCCCCAGCTCGACGCCGCGCTGGGGATGGTGGCCGCCGAGGGCGGCTGCGTCGTCTACCTCCGCGGCCACGAGGGCCGGGGCGTCGGCCTGCTCGACAAGCTTCGCGCGTATGCCGTGCAGGACGCCGGTGCGGACACCGTCGACGCGCAGCTGGAGCTCGGCCTGCCGGTCGACGCGCGGGAGTACGGCGCCGCCGCCGCGGTCCTCAGCTGGCTCGGAGCCAAGTCGGTCCGTCTGCTGTCGAACAACCCCGCAAAGACCGACGGGCTCCGGGACCACGGCATCGCCGTCGCCGAGGTCGTGCCACTGCGCACGGCGCCGACCACGACCAACGCCCGGTACCTGCGCACCAAACGGGACCGGATGGGACACAACCTCGGGGCGATCGACCGCGGCCCCGACCGGCAGCCCGGCCCCGAGGCGGACCAAGGCGGTCACCACGCCGCACGACACGAGGAGCACATCGCATGAGCGGCCACGGAGCACCCACGATCGCCGTCGACGGGACCGGCCTGCGCGCCGCGGTGGTCGCCGCCTCCTGGCACGAGCAGGTCATGGCCGGCCTGCTGGACGGCGCGGCCAGAGCACTGGCCGAGGCCGGTGTCGTCGACGTCACGACGGTCCGGGTCCCGGGAACCTTCGAGCTGCCCGTCGCCGCAGCCAGGCTCGCGGGAACCCACGACCTGGTCGTGGCGCTCGGGGTGGTCATCCGCGGTGGCACGCCGCACTTCGACTACGTCTGCCAGGCCGCAACGCTGGGCCTGACCGAGGTCGCCGTCCGCACCGGGGTGCCGGTGGGCTTCGGGGTCCTCACCTGCGACACCGAGGACCAGGCCCTCGACCGTGCCGGCCTGCCGGGCTCGGTCGAGGACAAGGGCCACGAGGCGGCCACCGCAGCGGTGGCGACAGCGCTCGCCCTGGGCACGGCCTGAGCCCCGAGCCACTCAGGCCGGCCTACCCGATCACCCGGCGCGCGGCATACGATGTCCTCACGTGCTCCGGGGTCGGTGCAATTCCGAACCGGCGGTAACAGTCCGCGACCCGACCGCAGCCAGCGGCCGGTTGATGAGGTGCAAGTCCTCGACCGACGGTGAAAGTCCGGATGGTAGGCAGCACGTATGCCGCTTCGGCACCGTGGTCCTGGTGGCCCGGGGTCTCCCGGCGCGGCATGCACGTTCCCCGGAGTTCGTCCCTGCACCACGACAACTCCAAGGACGAACACCTCTCATGGTCACCCAGGTCATCACCGCCGCGACGTCGTCCGGCAACGTCTTCCAGCGGCTGCTCGATGCCGCGATCCCGTTCGGCAAGTACCAGCTGCACTGGCTGGAGCTCATCGGCGTCCTGATCGGCGTCGTCTCCGCGTGGTACGGCATGAAGCGCCGCGTATGGGCCTGGCCGATCGGCATGGTCGCCAACGTCATGCTCTTCTTCGTCTACATCGGGGCGGCGTTCGGCGCCGACTCGCGGATCCCCCTCTTCGGCCAGTCCGGCCGGCAGGTCTTCCTCTTCCTCACCAGCGTCTACGGGTGGTGGGCGTGGCTGCAGTTCCGCCGGGCCAACGGTGCGGGCGCCGCCACGCCGGCGGTCAACCCGCGCTGGGCCACGACGCGCGAGCGCCTCGCGCTCGCCGCCACCTGGCTGGTCCTCACGGTGGTCGCCCACCAGGTCTTCGTCTACCTGACCAACCTCGCGCCGAACCCGTACTGGACGCCGCAGTGGTGGTACTTCTGGTGCGACGCCTGGGTGTTCGTCGGCTCGATGATGGCGACGTACGCGATGGCCCGCGGCTGGAACGAGTTCTGGCTGTGCTGGATCGTCGTCGACCTCGTCGGCGTCCCGATGGGCTTCGCCACCGGCTACGTCCCGACCGCCGTCATGTACATCTTCTACGGCGCCTTCGTCCTCTACGGCTTCAGCCAGTGGGTCAAGGTGACCCGCGAGGCCAAGGCCGCCCCGCACCGAGACACGGTCCAGGCCAACGTCTGAGTCCCCGTACCCTTGGAGCGTGAAGTCCTTCGACACGCTGTATGCCGAGCTGGCCGACAAGGCGGTGACCCGGCCCGAGGGGTCCGGGACCGTCCGGGCGCTGGACGCCGGCGTGCATGCGATCGGCAAGAAGATCGTGGAGGAGGCGGCCGAGGTCTGGATGGCGGCGGAGTACGAGGGCCGCGACAAGACGGCCGAGGAGATCAGCCAGCTCCTCTACCACCTCCAGGTCCTCATGGTCGCCTGCGACCTCACCCCCGACGACGTCTACACCCACCTCTGAGACTCTGCAAGAAGGCTCCACCATGTTGCGAATTGCCGTGCCCAACAAGGGTTCCCTCGCCGACGCCGCGGGGGAGATGCTGCACGAGGCGGGCTACCGCACGCGCCGCGACCCCAAGGAGCTGATCGTCTCCGACGCCGACAACGACGTCGAGCTGTTCTACCTCAGGCCCCGCGACATCGCCGTCTATGTCGGGTCCGGAACGGTCGACGCCGGGATCACCGGTCGCGACCTGCTCCTCGACTCCGGTTCGTCGGCCGCCGAGGTCATGACCCTCGGTTTCGGACGCTCGACCTTCCGGTATGCCGCGCGCCCGGGTGAGGTGTCGACGGTCGCCGACCTGGACGGCAAGCGGGTGGCGACCTCGTATGCCGGTCTCGTCGACAAGCACCTCGCCGACCTCGGCATCCGGGCCCAGGTCGTGCGCCTCGACGGTGCGGTCGAGACGGCGATCACGCTCGGGGTCGCCGACGCGATCGCCGACGTCGTGGAGACCGGGACGACGTTGCGGCAGCAGGGGCTGGCGACCTTCGGGGACCCGATCCTGCGCAGCGAGGCCGTCCTCATCCGGCGTGAGGACGTCAGCGAGACCAACGGGTTCGCCGTGTTGCGGCGCCGGCTGACCGGCGTCATCACCGCACGCCACTACGTCATGCTCGACTACGACGTGCCGGCCGAGCTCGTCGAGCAGGCCTGCCGGCTGACGCCCGGTCTGGAGTCGCCCACCGTCGCGCCGCTCGCGAACGGGACGTGGTGCGCCGTCCGGTCGATGGTGCCGCGGGCTCGGACCAACGCGATCATGGACGAGCTCTGGGACCTCGGCGCGCGGGCGATCCTCGTGACGGACATCGCCGCCTGCCGGCTGTGAGCCGACCGAGCGGCGCGTTCGCGCCGTTCCGCCCCCGCCGCGGTCGGGCCGTGGCGACGACCGCGGCCGTCGTCGTGGTGCTCGTCTTCGCGGTCGTCGCAGTCTTCCTGCCCGGGCCTCGGGACGCCGGGAACTGGACACCGTTGGACCGGGTCATGCTCATCGGGCTGGCCCTGGCGATCGCCTGGTTCCTCCTGCGCTATGCCTCGATCAAGGCGGTCCCGACCCGGGAGAGCCTCACGGTGCGCAACCTGCTCACCAGCCGGACCGTGGAGTGGAGCGAGATCGTGGCAGTGCAGTTCGCCGGCGCCGACCCGTGGGTCACCCTCGACCTGGCCGACACCGACTCCCTGGCGGTGATGGCGATCCAGAAGGCCGACGGGCCTCGCGCCCGCGCCGAGGCGGGCCGGCTGGCCGCGCTTGTCGCCGGCCTGGGCGAAGCCGGCGAGTCGGGTGGGTCGGGCTGACGCGGTGGGGTGCCGAACGCGCGGTATGCCGCGCCTTCGGCACCCCACCCGGAGCCGGGCAGCACCTCAGATGAGCTTGACCATCGCCTGGCGTGGCCATCGGTCGAGGCCCATCGCGCGAGCTGGCGACTGCGGGCAGCTCGCCTGACGCCGCCACCCGAATCCTGATCACATCCACCATCCTGCCGAGTTGGCCGACGGACTCTGCCCGTACGGCATCCCAGGAGGCTGGGGGATACCGAACGGGCGGCATACTGCCCGTACGGCATCCCAGGAGGCTGAGGGATGTCGAACCGGCACCCATCCGTGACGCGTGGGATACGTGACGCGCGGCATACCGCACGTTCGGTATCCCTGCACTTCGGTGCAGTGCCAAGCGGGTCAGCTGACCTTGGTGCGATCGGGGCGCAGGGCCAAGGCCGAAGCCACCTGGGGCACCATCACCGCGACGAGGACGGCCCAGATCCACCGGTCTGTCCCGGTGGCGTCGCGCACCGCCCCGAGCGCGGTCGGCCCGACGGCCGCCGTCGTGTAGCAGAGCAGGAAGCACATCGCCGTGAACCGCGCACTGGCCGCCGCATCCACGGCATACCGGACGAGCAGCACCAGCCCGAGGGCGAACGCAGCGCCCTGACCGATACCGAGCAGGAGCGCCCAGACCCACGGCGCGGCGGTCGGGGCGAGCCAGATGCCCAGCTCGCCCGCCAGGCCGGACGCACAGGCGGCGAGCAGGAGGACCCGTTCGTCACGGACCTTGTCGGTGAGCCACGGCCCGACCAGACCGGAGACGAGCTGGGCACCGGTGAAGAGGGCGAGGAGAAGTCCGGAGCCGGCCGGCGTCCAGTGCTCGTCGACGTAGGTGGGGGCCAGCCACGCCAGCGAGGAGTAGAACTGCACCGACTGGCAGGCCATGAACGCGGCGACGAGCAGCGCCGTCGCCGAGCGCCACGGAAGCCGGCCCGAGGCGGTCTGCGGCCGGTCGGTGGCGACGTGTCGGCGGTGGGCGATCCGGGCGACGGGGAGCCACGCGACCAGGCCGAGGGCCGCGACGACCCCCCACAGTCCGAGCGACAGCGGCCAGGAGCCGAGCGCATCGGCGACGGGCACCGTCACGGCCGAGGCCACACCGGCGCCACCCATCATGGCGAACATCGTCAGCCCGGTCGCCAGGCCGGTGCGGTGGGGCGGGAAGAACCCCTTGACCAGTCCGGGCATCAGGGTCCCGGCGAGCGCGATCCCGACGCCGGCGACCAGGGTCCCGAGGAAGAGCGGCCAGGTGAGGTCGCCCAGCCCGCGCAGCAGGTTGCCGACGACGACCAGCGCGACGGCCGCTGCCACCACCCGCCCGGCGCCGAACCGGTGCCCGACGCGGGCGGCGACCGGCGCGAACAGACCCATGCACAACACCGGAACCGTTGTGAGCACACCGATCTCGGCGCCGGACAGCCCGAGGTCGGTGCGCAGCGCCGGCTCGAGCGGCGGAAGCGACGCCATCAGGGTGCGCAGGGAGAAGCCCACACCGACGAGTCCCGCGACGACCACGGCGAGCCGTACGGTCGGGCCCGCGGTGCGGCTCGGTGAGGTCGTCGACATCAGTCGATCATCACCCCGTCCGCTCGCTCCAGGCCGTCGTGTCCACGACGACGTCGGCGCGGTCCCGGACGTGGTCGGCGCCGAACAGCTCCTCCTCGTGCCCCGCCCAGCGGTCCCACTCCCGGGCGAAGACGTCGCCGTCGCGGCTCAGCGCACGCTCCTTGCGGACCGCGTCGTCGGCCTCCAGCCAGACCACGACGGCGGCGTGGTCGCCGGCGGGATGGGCAGCGGCGCCCACGCCCTCCAGGACGAGCACCTCGGTCGCGGGGACCACTACCGACGGCCCGGGACGCTCGTCGGTCCAGTTCCATGTCTCGTATGCCGCAGGCCCACCGGCCGCGAGGGGCGCCAGGACGTCGCGTTCGACCGTCGTCACGGCCGCCGCGAGGCCGTCCCAGCCCGGGTAGACGTCGTCGAGGTGCAGGACCGGCGCGCCGAGAGCGGCAGCCAGCAGCCCGGCATACGTCGTCTTGCCCGTTCCGCTCCGCCCGTCGATGGCGATGACTTTCGTTGCCCCACAACGGGGTTGGGCCGACCGGACAAGAGAGACAACACGGTCGACGGCATCCGTCAGGCGGTCGGTGGGCACGCCGACACGCTACGCGGCATACCCTCGGCGCATGAGTCTGGCCGTGCGGGTGATCCCGTGCCTCGACGTCGACGCGGGGCGTGTGGTCAAGGGTGTGAACTTCGAGAACCTGCGCGACGCTGGCGACCCGGTCGAGCTGGCGCGGGCGTACGGCGAGCAGGGCGCCGACGAGCTGACCTTCCTCGACGTGACGGCAAGCAGCGGCGACCGGGAGACGACCTACGACGTGGTCCGGCGGACCGCCGAGGAGGTCTTCATCCCGCTCACGGTCGGCGGGGGAGTGCGGACCGTCGACGACGTGGACCGGTTGCTGCGCAACGGTGCCGACAAGGTGGGCATCAACACCGGGGCCATCGCCCGGCCGGAGGTCATCGCCGAGATCGCCGACCGCTTCGGGGCTCAGGTGCTCGTCCTGTCGGCCGACGTCCGGCGCGCCCCCGACGGCCATTTCGAGGTGACGACGCACGGTGGCCGGAAGTCGGCCGGGCTGGAGGCCGTCGCCTGGTGCGTGCGGGCCCAGCAGCTCGGCGCCGGTGAGATCCTGCTCAACTCGATGGACGCCGACGGCACCAAGGCGGGCTTCGACCTCGACCTGATCCGCGCGGTCCGGGCCGAGGTGTCGATCCCGGTCATCGCCAGTGGTGGCGCCGGGCGGGTGGAGCACTTCGCGCCGGCCGTCGACGCCGGAGCCGACGCCGTGCTGGCCGCGAGCGTCTTCCACTTCGGCGAGCTGTCGATCGCCGACGTCAAGACCGCTCTGGCTGCCGCCGGGCACCCCGTGCGCTGAGCGCCCTCGGCTGCCCGCGGCCCCAGGTCAGCCGCCGAACCCCAGGTCCGCGGCGCTGAGGGCGGCGATGGCCTCCTGGCTCCCGGTCGCCTCGACCCGAGCGACCCGGATCCGACCGTATGCCGCGAGCAGGAGCTCCCCGACGGGGCCGGCCAGGTGGACCTCGCCGAGGTCGGTCGGTGGGTGGACGGCATACGGCGTGCGACCGGTCGGCTCGAGTGTGACGCCGACCGGGGAGCTGCGGAACATCAGCACGCCCAGCCGCTTCAGGGTCCGGCCGAGAGCCCGCTCGACGTCGGCCGGCAGGGTGCGCGGCTCCTGGCCGTTGGCGCGGCGGATGTCCTCGGTGTGGACGTAGAACTCGACGAGGTTAACGGCGTCGTCGACGAGGGCCAGTCGCGCTGGGCTCCAGACGGGCGGACCGTTGCGCACGCGGTCCACGAGGGCTGCGAAATCGATGCCGGCCAGCTCGGTCTGGGCCCGTTCGAGCCGGCCGGCCAGGGCTGGGATCATGATGCCGGGGGCCACGTCCGGCCGCGACTCGCGCAGCACGATGTGGGCGCTGAGCGCGGCGACGTCCCACGGGTCGCACAGGGTCGCGCCGTGAGCACCGAACTCCTCGGCGGCTGCCACGTAGGCCAGGCGTTCGGAGCGGGCCGGGTTCGTCATGGTCGCCATCGTGCCGCATGCCTCGATACCTCGCGCCTCGCGCCTCCCGGCTCCTCGTTCCCCGGCTCCTCGTTCCCCGGCTCCTCGTTCCCCGGCTCCTCGTTCCCCGGCTCCTCGTTCCCCGCAC
>Ga0209811_10000222_pt1 | contig 26855 bp, 22 predicted proteins | sample Coa_R1_6_FD_187161 | JGI IMG/M metagenome (GOLD analysis project Ga0209811, IMG submission 187161) | Surface soil microbial communities from Centralia Pennsylvania, which are recovering from an underground coalmine fire. - Coalmine... | ecosystem: Environmental > Terrestrial > Soil >... | reverse complement strand
TTACTCATGGATTGCTCCACTTTCTCGTTCGACTTGCATGTGTTAGGCACGCCGCCAGCGTTGATTCTGAGCCAGGATCAAACTCTCGTTTGAAACCTGAAATCTACTCCTTGCGGAGCAGACCGCCATGATCCCGGTCAGGGATCACAGCTTATTTTGTGAGTACGCTCGGACTTGAGCCCGAACCTTTCCATACCGTCGCTGATCACAATCGCCGGCCACAGACCGAAGCCTGTTGCCGTAGACGAGATCCTCGACGGACTCATTTAACTGGCACGTTCAACCTATTTGTCAAAGACCGAATCGCTTTCCGCCTGAGCGGCGCGCTTTCAGGTCAGGCGAGAGTCACACAGAGGTGAATCTCGCTGTCCTCGAAACCTTTTGAAGTTACAGTCTCCGCCGTACAACTGTCAACCCTAAGGAATCACATGGCTTCCACAACTTTTCAACAGTTGTGAAGGGACTCAACTTGAAGGATTGCGCGCGCGACGAACGACACCTTCCGCTTGAAACCTTGGGCCGAATTTCGGCGCAGGCCGAGGCGGAAGTATTCAAACTTGAAAAAAGATCACTTGGAGGTTCTTGCGGATGACGCTTAAACCCTTCGAGGAACTCTGTCCCCGAATGCAGCCCCGTGGCCGGGGCTAAATACTAGAAATGACTGCTTAAATCTTAGATGCCGGACGTGCTACGAGAGTTGCAAAAACTGCCCGGCTAGCCACACTGATGCTCTCGGTGAATTGTTTATAGCATGTGAATTGGGATTGCGCAAGGGGATGTTGACGGATTTGGTGCGGTCATGGGAACTCCACCGTGACGAACTTTGCTGGCTGCTTGCTGATGTTCGTCAGCGTGTGGGTGTAGCCGCCTGGAACCCACTTCACTTCGCCCGACTTCGATTGCGATGACGTGGGGCCGCGGCCTTCGATGTCGCTGCGCATGTCGAGGTCGGTGATCGCCACCACTAAGTGGGGACCTTTATGCGAGTGGCTCGGGATCATGCCGCCCGGTTGCAGTTCGATCTCGGATACGCGCGCGCCGTCTTTCACGAACAGGATCTGCTGGGTGCCGCCATGCAGAACTTGGAGGACGCGTTCCTCGTCCCACTTGGGCGGAGGTGTACTGCGCGCCTTTTCGTTCTGCATTAACTCGATGGTGACGTTGCGGAACGGAGTTGAAGCGAGATTGCGGGCGATGTGCGCGAAGTTCCCGGGCAGGAACCCTGTTTGGCCGTCCTCGAGTTTGAGTTGGACGGGGGACTTGCCTTCGACTTCGTTGGAGACGTCGGCCGGGCCGAGCGAAATATAGAGGTAGTCGTGGCGATGGCGGTGCATGAGCGTTGCGTCTTTTGGGCCTACCTCAACTTTGAAGACGCGAACGAAATCGTTCTGCAGCACCTGGTGGTGATGGCCTTCGTTCGTGATTTCGACTTCCTTTGGAGTCTGGGCAAAGAGCGTAACGGCGGCGAGCGGGATTGCGAGCGCGTGGAGCTTCTTCATCAGCGGGAATTCTAGCAGGCGCTGGTCTCTAGTCGTCAGTCGCTAGTCGCGCGAGCTGATAGCTGACAGCTGATGGCTGACAGCTTACTCGCCTCTTGTTCTGCGGATCAGATCTTCCATTTGCTTGATGTAGGTTTCGAGGGCGCGCCGCCCTGCGGGAGTAAGGCGATATTCCGTGCGTGGAATGCGGGACTCGAAGAACTTGTGGCACGCGATGTAGTGGGCGTCCTCGAGCTTGCGGGCGTGCACGCTAAGGTTGCCGTCGGTGGTTTTGAGCAGGCGGCGTAGGTCGTTGAAGCTGAGCGACTCGTTGATCGCGAGCGCGCTCACGATGCCGAGACGCAGGCGCTCGTGAATGATGCGGTCGAGGTCGGGAAGATCGTCGAAGGAACGCTCGCGCGCGGATGACGGTGATTTGGGTGCGTGGGAAGCGCGCTGGGTCTTAGCCACCATGTTTCCTCGCGATCAGGAAGCCGAAGAGGATGTGGAGTCCGCCAAAGCCGAGCGCCATGAAGGCGTTGCCACGTGCTGGGAAGGAAAGCGCGAGCGTGCCGACGGCGAGGAAACTGGTGCCCATGGCGGGCAGGAGTGGGATCGAGAATGCTCCTCCGGTGACGACTCCGGCGCCGTAGAGAAGCAGCCAGAGCGCCGGCATCAGGGGCGCGAGGCCGAGACGGGCGAACGCGATCGTCAGGAGAATTGCTACCACTACGCAGGGAAGAAATCCCAGGGCGAACTTGCGGCCTGGGCCACTGGTGAGCGGGAGGCCGGCGCGGCGGGCTTTGCGGGACATGGCTACGAGCGCGATGGTCACGGCGAGTGCCGCTTCGGCTAGCCAGACCGCGAGCCACTTGCCCGAAGTCGGTTGTCGAGCGGCGATTACGGCGGCTGCGATTGCGGTGACGCCCATGAGAATCTGCCCTCCGCCGGAGGTAGCAGTGAACGCAGAGGAGCGCTCCATGGTTTCGCGGATGTAACGGAGGTCGTCGAGGGCGCGTTGCGCAGGACGGCGGGTGTACGGGCGGCGCAGGCGGTGGGGCTGGCGGTCGAGCATCGCGGGGTCAGGATAGGCGCGGGTTTTGGTTATGTCAAGTACTTTGTGGTATAAAGCATTCTGTGAAACCTGCGCGGCGCCCGGAAAAAGTGGGGTGGGAAGGGCACGGCTTTAGTCGTGCCACATCAAATCGCAGGATTCGGCGCTTCAGCGCCTGAGGTACGCTTTCGACATCTTCGGGGAAAGCAGGTGTCTAAGAGCTAACCTCAGCGGCTGAAGCCGCAAGGTTGTTGCTACGTTTCGTCCCGACTGAAGTCGGGCCCTTCCCGTGCCGGGCACTCTACGCCATGCGGAGAGGACTAGACTTCAGCTATGACGGATTTGGGGAGAGTGCTGATCGTTGTTGGCTCGTTGATGGTGGCAGCCGGAGTGGTCGTGATTTTGCTGGGGAAGAGCCACCTTCCTCTGGGACGCTTGCCGGGGGACATTGTTTATCGCGGAAAGAATACGGTCTTCTATTTCCCGCTGGCAACTTCGATTCTTCTGAGCGTGGTGCTCACGGTTGTGCTGGCGCTCATCTCGAGGTTCCGTCGGTAGGCCCGACGGGCGAGGACGCCCCTCGCTCCATTGTTCAAATCCATACTGCTAGAGGGTCGGTTTCTTTTCTGCGATCAGCGTGCGAATTTTCTCTACGAAGTCGGCCGTCGGCATGTCTTCCGTCTTCTCTTTGCCTCGCGTGCGGACGTTCACCTTGCCGGCTTCCGCTTCTTTGTCCCCGACTACTAACAGGAAGGGGACTTTTTGCATCGCGTGCTCGCGGATTTTCGCGTTCATCTTTTCGTTGCGGGCGTCGACTTCTACGCGGACTCCCACGGCCTTCAACTGGGCCGCGACCTTGTTGGCGTAGTCGGCGTGGCGCTCGGAGATGGGGATCATCACTGCTTGCACGGGTGACAGCCACACTGGGAATGCTCCCGCGTAATGCTCGATCAGAACGCCGAAGAAACGCTCGATGGATCCGTAGAGCGCACGGTGGACCATCAACGGCTGCTTGCGCGAACCGTCCTCGGCGACGTATTCGAGTTCGAAACGCTGCGGGAGGTTGAAGTCGAACTGCACGGTCGAGAGCTGCCAGAGGCGGCCGATCGCGTCGACTAACTTGATGTCGATTTTCGGCCCGTAGAACGCGGCTTCGCCGGGCATCGTCTTGTACTCGATATTCAGTTCTTTCAGAACTTTTTCGAGCGAGTTCGTCGCCATGTTCCACTGCTCTTCGCTGCCGACAAAGCTTTTGCGATCGTCGGGATTCCAGGTGGAGAGCTCGGTCTGAAACTGGTCGAAGCCAAAGTCTTTGAGAACATCTTTGGCGAACTCGACGCAGTCCGCGATTTCTTTTTCGATCTGGTCTGGAGTGCAGAAGATGTGGGCATCGTCTTGGGTGAAGCCGCGGACGCGGAGCAGGCCGTGCATCACGCCCGAGCGCTCGTAGCGGTAGACGGTTCCCAGTTCGCCGAGACGAACTGGGAGGTCGCGATAGGACTTCAGCGAATCTTTGTAGATCAGGATATGGAAGGGGCAGTTCATGGGCTTCATGCGGTATTCCGCATCGTCGAGCTCCATGATGTCGAACATGTTCTGCGCGTAGTAGCCTTCGTGCCCCGAGGTCTGCCAGAGCTGGCGGCGCGCGACGTGCGGCGTGTACACCAGCGAATAGCCGCGCTTGATGTACTCGTTGCGCATCCAGTCTTCCATCTCTTTGCGGATGATGCCGCCTTTCGGATGCCAGAAGATCAGGCCCGGACCGGCGAGCTCCTGGATCGAGAAGAGGTCGAGCTGCTGGCCGAGCAGGCGGTGGTCGCGCTTCTTAGCTTCCTCGATCGAGTTCAGGTAGGCATCGAGATCTTTCTTCGAGAAAAAAGAGGTCCCATAAATGCGCTGAAGCTGGGGATTTTTTTCGTCGCCCAGCCAGTACGCGCCCGCGATGTTCAGCAGCTTGAATGCTTTGATCTTTCCCGTGGACGGGATGTGCGGGCCGCGGCAGAAGTCGAGGAACTTGCCCGTCTTGTAGATCGAAATCTTTTCATCGGGCTGAGTGAATTGCTCGATGAAGTGGCACTTCATGAAGTCGCCTTCGGCCTTGAACTTTTCCAAGCCTTCCTGGCGGGGCAGAAACTCGCGTGCGTAGGGAATGTTCTGCTGCGCCAGTTCCTGCATTTTCTTTTCGATCTTCTCGAGGTCTTCAGGCGTGAAGGCCGTCGGACGGTAGAAGTCGTAGAAGAATCCGCTCTCGGTGGCCGGGCCGTGACCGAGCTTGGTTTCCGGAAACAACTCGAGCACCGCCGCCGCCAGCAGGTGGGCGGACGAGTGCCGGTAGACCTGCAGGGACTCGGGATCCTTTTCGGTCAGAATGCGGAGGGTGGTGTCCTTCTCGATCGGCTTGGTCAAATCGATGAGGTCGCCGTTGGTCTTGGCGACCAGGGCCGCGTCGGCCAGCCGGGGGCTGATTGACTTGGCAACGTCGAGCGCGGTGGTGCCTTTGGGAACTTCCTTGCTGCTGCCGTCGGGAAGGTTGATATGAACGTTATCCGCCATGATGAGAGCTCGTACTGTGCTGAAACTCTTGAGTTTATCGGACGCTCCCAAGCGGGTCAAACAGCGGCGACGGCGATTGCAGGCCAAGACTTTCGTGCCAGTCCGGTGGTCCCATGTCTTCGGTGACCTACTCGCGCCTTTCTCCCGTTGCTACCGTGAAGCGCAGGGGAAAGGAAGAATTTGGCTCATCGTATGGCGAAATCTTCGTTCAAACTGAACATTCTTTACGGGGAAGGCGATCAGGAAGTAGTCACAGAACAGGCCGCTTCGATGCAGAAGGCAGGGCATCAGGTCACGACGGCCGTGGGCCGCAAGGAAATCGAGGCACAGCTGAAGAAGGGCTCCTTCGATCTCGTGATTCTCGGGCCCACGCTCACGCGCAACGATCGTCATCACCTGCCGTATATGGTGAAAAAGGCTCACGAAGGTTTGCGCGTCCTGGTGCTCCACGCCGATGGCGGGCGTCATCCCTACGTTGATGCCGCGACAGATACTGGACGCAGCATCGAATCAATTCTGGAAACGATTTCGTCGATGATGGCGTCGCAGGCGACCGTCACCGCGCGATAAATTCGGGCGATTCCTAGAAGTTTACAGGGCGGCTCGCGCCGCCCTGTTGCATTTTTGCTTTTCGACGAACTTACTTCCGTGACCCTGGTTCGAGTACCATAGACATAAGCCAAGGCAGCAGCGTCCCTTGCTGTTGCATCAAAACATCTTTATGAAAAAACTGCTTTTAGCTACCGTTACGTTATGCCTGATGGCTGCGCATGCTTTTTCGCAAGCGCCGGCCCAGCCTGTGCATCCGGCGCTGCGGCCACCGAAGGGTGCTACCGTCGCGCTGGTGATCTTTGAGGACCTCGAGTGTCCGGATTGTGCGCGCGCCGCGCCGCTGCTCGAGGAAGCGTCGCGCACCTACAAGATTCCGGTCGTGCGCCACGACTTCCCTCTCCCCATGCACCCGTGGGCATACGAGGCCGCGATCTTCGCGCGTTATTTCGATACCCATTCGAAGGTGTTGGGGAACGACTTCCGGGACACCGTGTTCAAGCACCAGCTTGAAATCACCAAAGACACGCTGCGGCCGTTTGCCGAAAAGTATGCCGCCTCACACAAGATCACTCTGCCATTCGTGGTGGATCCGGATGGGAAGTTGACGAAGCTGATCGAGGCGGATAAGGCAGCGGGGAATCAATTGAATTTGCAGCACACGCCGACTCTTTACGTGGTCAGCAACAAGCACACAGGAACGCCGTTCGTGGAAGTGGTGGATCGGACACAGCTGTTTCAGTTGATCGACACGATGAAGAAGGAATAGAGGGCCAGTCGTCAGTCGCTCGTCGTCAGTCGTCAGCGGCCGCCGTGAAATTGATTGGTCCCGTGTCATCGGTTCGTCTAGCCTGCGGGCTTACGCCCGCCTCGCGTGGTGCCGCCCCTTCCGGGGCTCGCGATTCTCGGGGACGCTTCTACCCACCACTTACGTGGTTTGCTATCCTCTCCCGCCGCTGCGCCGCTCGTTTCTGATCCGGTGAATAGGCGGTCCGCTGACTAGCGGGGTACTTCGTTTTGCGGCCCCGTTCACGCGCGGGCAAATTATTGATAACAAAGACAATCGCCGGCTACAGTGGAAAACCCTAGGTATTCCTGAGGGATATAACGTACAATAGTAGTGCGTTTGATTTTTGCGGCTCTATGCACTCTGCAGTTTCTCCGCTTACCGGCGTGACCTGCCTGCACCAGTCCTGCGAAAAACTTCAGCGCAACATCTAAGTAAAAGGAACAAAGCAACACCATGGAAACAGGAACAGTAAAGTGGTTTAACGACGCAAAGGGTTATGGTTTCATCAGCCGCCAGAACGGGGAAGATGTATTCGTGCACTTCTCCGCGATCCAGGCCGGTGGATTCCGCAGCCTCCAAGAGGGTCAGCAAGTGCAGTTCGACGTGGTCAAAGGCCCGAAGGGCTGGCAGGCAGAGAACGTCAAGGCGATCTAAACCACTTTCCAGGTCAAAAACCGAATCGAGGGGCGGCTGCGAAGCCGCCCTTTGTATTTTGTTGGGCACATGTAATCCGGTGCTGCGAGGGCGAGACGCCCTCGCAATTGCCGGCAGGATGCCGGCGCTACAAAAACTGACGGGCGCCTGACTGCGTACAACACCCGCCCACTGTTTAACTTCTTTCGTGATCAGATTCGCTCTCTCCGCTTGCCACTTCTTTCATTCCCGGACATCATGATGGAATGCGTTGTCGTGATCGAATCTATCTATCTCTGGTCGCTGTTCTAGTCGTTACGGCGTCGGCTTTTGGAGGGATTGTCGACGATGTGCGGCAGTCGCTGGCCCAGTCGAATTTCTCCGGCGCGGAATCGCAACTCAAGAGCTACCAGGCCGCTAAGGGTGTGACTCCGGAATACCTCGAAGCGCTTTCTTGGATGGGGCGCGCTGCGCTCTCTATGCAGCAGTACAGCCAAGCCGAAACCTACGCCAAGCAGACGCTGGCGTTGGCCGCACCTGTTCTCAAGAAGCATCCGATCAATTCCGAGGAGCAGATGGCGACCGCGGTGGGCGCTGCGCTTGAGGTGCAGGCTCTATCGCTGGCGGGGCGGGGACAGAAAACGCAGGGCATCGCTGTGTTGCGCCGCGCTTTGCAGACTTACGGTGGGACTTCGATCGCACCGCGCATTCATAAAAATCTCAACCTGCTCGCGTTCGTGGGACAGCCTGCGCCTGCGTTGCATGGTGGAGAGTTTCTGGGCATGCGGGCTCCGTCATTGGCGGAGTTAAAGGGCACGCCCGTGCTGCTGTTTTTCTGGGCGCACTGGTGCATGGACTGCAAAGGCGAATCACCGATCCTGGCGCGCTTGCATTCGGAGTTCAAGGACCTGACCATCATCGCGCCCACGCAGCGCTACGGGTACGCTGCCGGTGGCGAGAATGCTACGCCTCAGGCCGAGTTGGCATATATCAAGAAGGTGTGGGATCAGTATTATTCGGGTCTCCAGAGTGCGCCTGTGCCAGTAAGTAAAGAGAACTTTAATGTTTATGGGTCGAGCACGACGCCGACTCTGGTGCTGATCGATCGCTCGGGAAAGATCGCGTACTACCATCCTGGGGCGGTGATGTATGACGAGTTACGCGTGGCGATTGAGAAAGTTCTGCGTGGGTAAGAATCGACCCGAACTCTTCGGACCGACGGTGCAGGCGTTCGCGCCCCCTTTGTGTTAACTGGAAGTCATTTTGCAGGCGGCGGTTTTCAGCTCACTCAAGCGGTTAAAGGACTTTGGAGATGACTATTGCGTTCATATGCGTCCTGGGAGATGGAGGACGATCCAACCGATGCCCATGAAGCCCATGATTAGCCAACAGCCCTTGAGAAGTCGCCGTTGCTTTTCCCTGTAAGAAAGGAAAAACGCAATCACTACGGCAGCGAGCATCCACCACCAATCCACACTCTAAACTTACTATCTTCGACATCCTTCTGTGTCAAATTCGTAGCGATCGTTAGAACGTGCTTTAGAGTCTCTCCTGATCCTTCAAAACCGAAAACGGTATTTCAACTGCACCACGATCTCCCGCGGATTGGCGAAGTGCGTTCCGCCGAAGGTGTTGCTGTTGTCGAGCATGTAGTGGTGGTTGCCGATGTTGAGGGCGCTGCAACGCAGGCTCCAGTTTTCCCCGAACTGTTTGCCTACAGAGAAATCGACGGTGGTATGCGGCGGGAGGTGTCCGGGACCTTCGCCGTCGAGGAATCCGGAGCCGTAGTTGGCGTTGAACGCCGTCCACAGTCTTTTCGGCAGAGTCAGATTCACTCCCGTGCTGAGCGTGTCTCGCTGATCGTGGTCGAGGGTACAGATTGGCAGATCGCAGACCTCATCACCCACTAATCCGCCCGTGATCAGCCCATTCCACTGCGCGTACTGGTGCGAGTACGCTAGGTGCCACGAGGCCACGCCACCGATGCGCGGCGATGAGCCGGTGACTTCCCATCCTCGAATTCGCGCATGCTCGAGCGTCACAGGGAAAAAGATGTTGGAGTTGCCCAGCACATCGTGATCGAAGAAGTTCTTGGCGGCTGTGCGGAAGTTGCTTGCGTCGAAAGTCCAGCCGCGGAGAGGAATCGTCAGGCCAAATTCGCGCTGCTCGTCGCGTTCGCCATGCAGCGCCTGGAACTGGCAATCAGATACTTTGCACTCCTCGATGAGCGGACCCGATACAGTGAGAAGTGGAGGCGGCTGGTAATAGCGCCCCCAGAAGGCGCGCGCCACCCAATGCAACTTCGGGATCTGCAAGGCTGCGCCGATGCGCGCGTCGGCGGCGTTGTCGACCACGCGCGGCAGGTTCGATCCGGCAGGAGACCCGCCGCCGAAGTGCGTGAGGCGCACTCCGCCGTTCAGAGTGAGCCATTGCGTCAACTTGAACTGATCTTGCAGGAAGATGGCTTGCGTGTTGCCCCACATGGTTTCGCGCTCGGCGATCGGCGGGTTGCTGCCATCGCTCGTGACCACGCCAAAGAACTGGTTGTCGTGCTGCCCATACACCTGAAATCCGGCGCTGGAATTGTGGCGACCGCGCCGGTAGGTGAGTGAGACGACTCCGCCAACGTAGTTTGAGGCGCGGTCATCTTGGGGGATCACTACCTGGGAATCAGGAACGCCGTCGTATCCGCCTAGATAGTGGGCGCGGTTGAAATGGTAGAAGGGCGAGATGGTGAGCACCGTGCTGGGATTGATCGAGTGCAGCCACGACAAATTCACGAATGCATCGCGCTCGTTTTCGACATCATGGAATCCGGCGGCCTCTTGCTCCGGCGTATTTGGCACCTGGTAGTGATCGCCGCGGACCGATGTCACCAGGCGTAGCTGGTCATTGGGGGACTTGTTGAAGATCAGCGATCCGTAGCCGCCTAGTCCGGCCGCCAGGTCGTGCTTCACATCGACAGTCGGCGTCTCGAGACCGAGGTCGGTGCGGTATCCCGATAAACTTCCCAGCCACGCGAATCGGTCGGTGTGATCGCCGAAGCTGATCTGGTTGTCGGTGTTGTTGTAGCTGCCGTAGCCGAGGACAAGTTCACCCTGGCGGTCGCGCTCGAAGCCGGAACGCGTCACGACGTTGAAGACGCCAAAGGTGCGGTCGCCGTACTCGGCGTTGTAGCCACCGCGCTGGACCTCGAGGTAGTCGACGTCTTTCGGATCAAATTGCGGGCCGACGTTCGAGGCGATATTCGTGTTTGGAACGGGCACGCCATCGAGCAGCCACGACACCTGGTGTCCGCCGCGAATGTGCAACTGGTCGTGCACCATGTAGGCGCCCGGCGTGTAGTCGGTAATCATGGCGAGACTGTTGGCTGCGTCGCCGCCCGGCGTACGGGCGATCGAGTCGCGGCTCACGATGTTCGTGCTGGTCGAGGATTCAGGATTCACGGCCGGGGCGATGTCCTGCACTTCGACGGACTCGGCCGCGTGGGCCATGGTCAATGAGAAATGCGGCTTGGCATCGCGGCCTGAAGTCAGGACGACTTTCTGCTCCTCGGTGGCGAAGCCCGGCACTTCAACGATGACGCGGTACTCGCCCAAGGGCACGTTCTCGAATAGAAATTCTCCGGCGTGATCGCTGGCCGCGCTTTGCGACCAGTCGGAGTTGAGCGCCTGCAACTTGACCTTGGCGTCTTCCACGGGACGGTGCTGCGGATCGTGAATCAGTCCGTGGATGGATCCGAAAATCGTCGCTCCGGCGATAGCGGGAAACATCAGCACCGCCGAACACAATGCAATCCGAAATAGCGTTCTCATATGCCCTCAACAAGCTGTTCACAACAACTCTGGGGGCGAGTTCGAAAATCCTTGGGTAGCGGGTTCAGTGTGACCGCGTACCAGGAATTTCGTTGGGGAAACTCGCGTGAGAATAAGGTCGTTTACAGCGCTGGAGGGCCGCGGACCGAGAGGGAACCTACGAGGTCGCGGTTGAGGAAAGAAGGGTGTTGCGTGGGAACGTTATCTTCAGTTTGAGCGATGGCCATGAAACTTGGCTGCGGGCCGACGTTGGCGGAAATGGTCCGCACCATCGACCGGCAGCATTCGTGGCTGTCGCAGCAGTTTCCTGACCGGAGGGCTAGCGGAGTGCGCGATGGTTCGATGGGAGTCGCGGCGTGATGATGGCAGCCGGGCATGGTGGGGGACGCCACCGGCTTACGCTGGCAATGATCGGCGGACACCGCCATGTTCAACGGCTGCGTGGCCATCGAATAGGCAGCTGCCATTGGGGCGAACGGGCCCGCAAGCAAGACCAGCAACAGAAATTTGGCGGTCCAGCGAATCATGTTTTCAGGATACGAATAGGGGAGCCCAGCTGCGCGCTCGTTCATCCCCCACATGCGATGTCGCGCTTTTAACGACTCGAACGGAGCAGCAGCAGGTTTAAGGATAGGGCAGTTTCGGCCCCAGCACAACCCCGGCGAGGTAACCGTTACTTAACATTTACATTGGATCGCGGTGCGGTGAAGACAGCCCCTAAAGGGGCGTCCTTTTTTCGGATGGGGCGGCGCGGCTGAAGCCGCGCCCTGATGCGAACCCTTTACCTCATACCCCCTTTGTCGGACGCGTCGATCTGCCGAACGGAATCGGTTGATCGACACTTGGTGGTCTGGACCGTAGTGTCCCCGACACCTGGCGCTACCGCCCCACGATGTCGCCCTTCAGACCTGCCAGGGCACCGACTACGTCGGCCCGTTCTTTCTCCGGAACGCTGAACTTGTCGAAGGTCTCCCCGAGGAGCTTCACCATCTGATTCCAATCGGCCTCAGTGATGTTCAGGCCAGTGTGGGCTGTCTTCATGTCGCGACCGGTGTACTTGCAGGGGCCGGCTGTCGCCACGCACAGGAAGTCGACGATGTGCTGGCGAACCCGGACCTTCGAGTCGGTGCTGAGGCCGACGAAGAAGCGTCCGAGCGATGGGTCGGCCGCCAGGCGGCCGAGGAAATCGTCGCTGACGGCGGAGAGCGCGTCGTATCCGCCGAGGCGCTGATACAAGGTCTTCTGCTGCTGCGCGGCCTGCGGAGGTGCGGCTGCGTACGCTGGGACAACGGGGCCGAAGCTCAGTAATACGAAATAAAGAAACGGAATCAGTCTTTTCATTTTGTGCTCTGCCTCTGAGTTTTGAATTGTCGGGGGGATTTTGCCCCTCGGTTTGTAGATACGGGCCAGGCAGCGAAACGGATTGCGGCTGTTCCGGAATGGTTCGCGGCATCGCACGAAAGAGCGCCTCCGAGTTGAGACGCCATGTTCGGCGTGGTAGCATCCATAGTTTTGGCAGGCAATGTCTGCCCAGCCTTTGCAGTCCTCATCCTTTCTTCGCCGGACTCCTCATCCATGTCCGAGCTGACGACCGGCGTTGAAGACTGACGACTGATTCCCGGAGTGAGCCCGTGAAAGTCTTCGAAGGAGCAAATATCCGCAACGTGGCGCTGGTCGGCCACGGTCATGCTGGTAAAACTTCCATCGTCTCAGCTGCACTCTTCACAGCCGGCGCGACCCCGCGCATGGGCCGTGTTGATGACGGCACCGCCACCACCGACTACGACGAGGAAGAAATCGCCCGCAAAATGTCGGTCGGCACCGGCATCGCCTACGCGGAATGGGGCAAGACCAAGATCAATTTTCTCGACACGCCCGGCTTCAATATGTTCGTGAATGAAGCGAAGACCGTGCTGCCCGTCGTGGAGGCGGCGCTGGTTGTGGTCGACGGCGTGGCCGGAGTGGAAGTCGTCACGCAGCGCGTTTGGGGATATGCGGAAGAAATCAACCTGCCCCGCGTCGTCGTTGTGAGCCGCATGGATCGCGATCGCGCCGACGCTACCCGCGTTCTCGAATCGCTCAATGCTGCGTTTGGACGCGCCGTTGTGCCTCTGCAATTTCCTATCGGCAAAGAGAAGGGCTTCACCGGCGTTGTTGATCTGGTGAAGATGAAGGCTTACCTGTACGAGCTGGGCGGAAACGGTAAGGGCAAGGAAAGCGAGATCCCGGGGGATCTGGCGGCGGCCGCGCAGGAAGCTCACGAGAAGTTGGTGGAACTGGTGGCCGAGGGCGACGACAGGCTGATGGAGGAGTTCTTCGAGAAGGGGACCATTCCCGAGGAACATCTCATTCCCGCGCTGCATGATGCGATCCGCGAAGACAAGATTTTTCCTGTGCTGTTTACGTCGGGGTTGGGGAACGTTGGCGTCGACAAGCTGATGGACTTCCTGGTCGATTACACGCCGGCTGGAACGGAGCACACGGCGCTGCACGGCGTCGCTGGCAGCAATGGGCAGGCTCCCGAGCGGCACGTCGCTGATTCGGACGCGCTTTCTCTATTTGTATTCAAAACGGTTTCTGATCCGTTCGCGGGACGCATTTCCTACTTTAAGGTGTACAGCGGAGTTCTGAAGAACGACGCGTCGGTGCAAAACTTCACGCGCAACTCGCAAGAGAAGCTGGCCCACATCTGGGTGATGCAGGGGAAAGCCACCACGCCCGTCAATGAACTGCACGCGGGCGATATCGGCGCCGTTGCGAAGCTGCGCGATACCCTTACCGGCGATACCCTCGGCGACAAGAATGCGCCTATCCAGTATCCAAGAATCGCGCTACCCGAACCTGCGATCACGTTCGCCATCGAGCCCAAGAGCCGCGCTGACGAAGACAAGCTGGGCCCCGGCATTCACAAGCTCATGGAAGAAGATGCCATGCTGCGTTTCTTCCGCGATCCGCAGACTAAGGAATTCCTGATTGCCGGTACGGGGCAGCAGCACATTGAAGTGGTCGTGTCGAAGCTCAAGAAGCGCTATCACACCGAGGTCAACCTGAAGGCGCCGAAGGTGCCGTATCGCGAGACGATCCGCGGGAAGGCCGATGTGCAGGGCCGGCATAAGAAGCAGACTGGCGGGCACGGGCAGTACGGCGATTGCAAGATCAAGATGGAACCCCTGCCGCGCGGCGGCGAGTTTGAGTTCGTCAACGACATTTTCGGCGGGGCCATCCCGAAGAACTTTATTCCCGCTGTCGAAAAAGGCATTCGCGACGCCGCGGGGCGCGGCTACCTGGCTGGGTTCCCGGTCGTCGATTTCAGGGTGAGCCTCTACGACGGCTCTTATCACGATGTCGATTCGAACGATTTGTCGTTCCAGATGGCCGGACGCATCGCGTTCAAGAAGGCCATGGAAGTCGCCAAGCCGACGCTGCTCGAGCCGGTCATGTCAGCCGAGATTACGGTGCCCGACGAATTTGCCGGAGCCATCATGGGCGATCTCAACAGCCGCCGCGGCCGCATTCAAGGCATGGACAACAAAGCCGGCAATACCGTCGTGAAGGCGGAAGTGCCCATGTCGGAAATGCTGACCTACGGCGTCGATCTGACCGCGATGACGCAGGGCCGGGGCAGCTTCAACATGGAAATGAATCACTACGACGTGGTTCCGGCACAGCTGCAGGAGAAGATCATCGAGAAGGCGAAGGCCGAGCGCGGCGAAGTAAAGGAAGAGGAAGAGTAACCCAGGCATTTACCGCCGAGATCGCAAAGAACGCCGAGTTTTTTCTTGTTGGCGTCCTCGCGATCTCGGCGTTTTTCTTTTTTGGGTGATTTAGATGGATGGAGCTCTGACCGTCCGCATCGTGGACGGGTGACGACGCCCGTCTCTCCATCGTCAAATTCTGGAAGCGCCCGATTTCTTCAGCACGTCTTCCAGCGCCTTCCGCAGTTCCGAACATTGAAATGGGTACCCGCTGGTGACCAGGCGGGCGGGCTCGACTCGTTGGCTTGCCAGCAGAACTTCCTCTCCCATCTGACCGAAAAGCGTTTTGATCGCGAACGCTGGGACCGGGAAGATTGCCGGGCGCTTAAGAACTGATGCCAGAGTTTCGGTGAACTCGGCGTTCGTTACGGGTTTGGGCGCCACGAGGTTCACCGGGCCTTGCAGAAGATCGGTCTTCATCGCGTGATGGATGGCGCCAACCATGTCGTGGATGTGAATCCAGCTCATCCACTGGCGGCCGGAGCCGAGCCGCCCGCCGACGCCCATGCGAAACGGGGGCAGCATCTTCTTCAAGGCGCCGCCTTCGGCGCTGAGCACGATGCCGGTGCGGATCTGCACGGTGCGAATGCCAGCGTCGGTGGCCGGCTGGCTGGCAGCTTCCCACTCGCGGCACACATCGGCCAAAAAACCGTTGCCCGGCGCGCTCTTCTCGTTGAGAACTTCATCCCCCCGATCGCCGTAGTAGCCAATGGCCGAGGACGTGACCAGAACGCGAGGACGCTTGCTGGCTTTCGCCAACGCGTGCGCCAGCGTGCGTGTGCCGGTAACGCGGCTATCGCGAATTTTTGCCCGCTTGTCGTTCGTCCAGCGGCTGGCAACACTCTCCCCCGCAAGGTGAACGACCGCGTCGAAACCTGAAATGCTTTCCGGAGTGAGGGAGCGCCCTGGATCCCAGCAAATCTGGTCGGGGCCAGTTGGAGTTCCGCGCACCAAGCAGGTGACCTCCACACCGCGAGTTTTTAGGGATGAAACGAGCGCGCGACCGATCAGGCCGGACGCACCGGTCACCAGTACGCGGGGGGAGTCGAGAGCCATGGTCGCCAATGTAGCAGAGCAGAGCGCAGGCATACTGAGGATTTTGAAGCAGCAGAATGCCTCGGTTTCCCAGCACGCAAAAGCTGCGGCCTTCATTGAATGGGGAGATCGCAAGTTGGCTGCAATTGCACTCAGAGGCCCCGAACATTTGTGCTGACATTCTGCAGACACCCCGATGCCGGGACCACGCTACAATGCGCAAGCCGACGGGCGCTCGGGATGGCCGAGGCGAATATCTAACGGTGCTCTGTAGGAGGTGAAGTTTGCAGGGAACCATGATGCAGTATGGGCTGACGCTCACATCGTTTCTGGAGCGGGCGGGCAAGTTGTATCCGAAGATTGAAGTCGTCTCCCGCTTGCCAGATAACTCCCTGCGTCGCTCGACTTATGCCGACCTGTATCAGCGGGCACGCGCCCTCGCGTCCAGCCTGCAAAGTGCCGGAATCGGCAAAGGCGACCGTGTGGCCACACTCATGTGGAACCATGCCACCCATCTGGAGGCATACTTCGGAATCCCCGCGGCCGGCGCCGTGATTCACACGCTCAACCTGCGACTTCATCCGGATGAACTAGCGTTCATCGCGAACCATGCCCAGGATCGCTGGTTGATCGTGGATGACGTGCTGCTTCCAATTTACGAAAGCTTTAAGGACAAGGTGCACTTTGAACGGGTGATCGTCGTGCCGTTCAGCGGATTGCCGACGCCTTCCCAGTATGAAGACTACGAATCTCTGCTGGCGCGAGGATCAGGGGGCCCCGCCCCAGTGGATGCTGACGAAAACGCGGCGGTCGCCATGTGCTACACCTCAGGAACCACGGGCAAACCGAAAGGTGTGGTGTATTCGCATCGTGCGCTGGTCTTGCATGCGCTATCAATTTCGTTGCCGGATAGCTTTGCCGTGTCGCGGATGGACACCGTCTTGCCGGCGATGTCGATGTTTCACGCAAATGCCTGGGGCCTACCGCATGCCGCCGTGATGAACGGCAGCAAGGCGGTGTTTCCCGGTCCCAATCTGCAGTCCGATGCGCTCCTCGATTTGCTGGCGAGCGAACAAGTCACCTTGACGGGAGGAGTGCCGACCATCTGGCTGGGCGTGATTGATTGCCTGGAGCGCAACCCGCAGCGGTGGAAACTGGTCGAGGGCATGCGCATTGTGGTTGCCGGATCAGCGGCCCCGGAGAGTCTCTTCCGCCGTTTCGACAAGTTTGGCGTGCGTGTCATCCAGCCCTGGGGCATGACCGAAACCACCCCAATCGCGACGACTTCGACGCTCAAACCAGAGATGGCGAACTGGCCCGAAGATCGGAAGTACGAAATCCGCGCCAAGCAAGGCTTGCCGTCGCCGCTGGTGGAAATGCGTGCGGTCGGCGATGAGGGAGAGATCCCCTGGGACGGCACGACTTACGGCGAGTTGCAGGTGCGCGGCCCCTTCATTGCCGCGGGTTACTACAAGCTTCCCGAAGAGCAGGACAAGTGGACGAAAGACGGATGGCTGCGTACGGGAGACGTCGTGACGATTGATGCCGACGGGTACATGAAGATCACCGACCGCACCAAAGACCTGATCAAGTCGGGCGGGGAGTGGATCAGTTCGGTCGATCTGGAGAACGCACTGGTCGGGCATCACGCGATTAAAGAAGCGGCGGTCATCGCGATCCGCCACTCCAAGTGGCAGGAACGTCCGCTGGCATGTGTCGTGCTGAAAGATGGAGCGCAGGTGTCCAACGAAGAACTGCGCACCTTCCTTGGGGATAAGTTTGCGAAGTGGCAGCTGCCCGATGAATTTGTCTTTCTCGCGGAACTGCCGCATACGTCGACTGGGAAATTGCTGAAGTCGCGGTTGCGTGAGCAGTTCAGCGAATTCGACTGGGGTAGAACCGGATCGTGATTGCTGCCCTGTGTGCCTGACTTGATTCGATCATTGAACCTGATGCATCTGTGTTCCGGAGGACTTGAATTTGCCCTTGGTCAGGTTGCGTGATACTCCCCTCGCCGCTGGGCCTGCAGAAATCTACTACCGCGAGTCCGGATCGGGAGTGCCCATCGTCTTCCTGCATGGGGGCTGGGGATACGACATCTACCCGCTGGACGGGCAAGCGCAAGCGATTAAAGATTTCCGTATTCTGATCCCGGACCGGTCAGGCTATGGGCGCTCCACCAAACCCGCCATCTTTGGTCCAGACCTGCACAAACGAGGGGTGGAAGAGACGCTCCTATTTCTGGATGCCTTGGATGTGCGCCGCTGTATTTTTTGGGGACATAGCGACGGCGCCGTGATCGCAGCCATGCTCGGCATGAGCAAGCCCGAGAGGTGCATCGGCCTGGTGCTGGAGGCGTTTCACTATGATCGCGAGAAGGTCAGCTCGCGACGTTTCTTTCAAACCATGGCCTCGGAGCCGGAATCATTTGGTCTGCGCGTCGCTGACATTCTGAAAAAAGAACATGGCGACCCTTATTGGAGTCAGTTGCTGCGCAGCGAGGGACAAGCCTGGCTCGACATTGCCCGCTCAGCGAACGGAGCAGCACGCGATCTTTTTGACGGCCGACTCTCGAAGCTGGGCGTTCCGTCTGCATTCATTCACGGAGCGCAAGACCCTCGTACCGAAGCCTGGGAACTCGACGCCATCCGAGGCGAGCTACCCCATGCCGAGATGCACGTAATCGCATCCGGAGGACACAGTCCTCACTCCGAAGCTGCATCCTGGCGCGAATTTAATTTTTATCTGGAAGGCGCGCTCAGCCGTTGGTCGGGTGGTGTCTCAGGGGCTTGACGGACCTGGGGAGAAGCCGAGGTCGGGGCAAGGGGCCGTGCCGGCTTGCACCAATCTCGCCTGCGCCAGACCACGATCAGGTCAGCTACTTTTTCGCATTGCGGTGCTTACCTGCATCGTTGCCGGGGCCCTTTTCGGACCTGCGCCTCGAGCACGTCGATAATTTCGGAGGGCTCCCGTCCGGCCTCTCATCCGATCCGATCTCGGCAATAAGCGAGATGGATACCACCCGAAAGGGCGGCGATCACGATTATCAAGAGCAGTCCAAGAGGGAGAAAGTAGACCCAAGCCGGAACGCCTTCTCGCGGCTAGGATGGCGAACCAGTGGATCAGAGCCAACGGCCCCCCCAAAAGGAAAACCTGTCTGATGGGAGTCTTAGGTTCATTTTTGAACCAGTAGAGAAACCAAAAGAAAAGACCGATGGTGCTTGCACGTCCGCACCAGGTAGTATTTCGAGTTGCTGATTCAATGCTCATCGCCGCCATTCAAACTGATGATGAAGGCAATCTCGATCCCTGGCCAGTAACATGAGTAACGAAACTTTCGAATATCGGCCGGTTGACCATTGGTCCATGAGTGCAATCGCCTTCACTGCAGCAGGAATCCCTCGACAGAATCAATTACCTACACGTAGAGTGGCCATTTGCGAGCATGAAGATGGAAACCGTCGTTCCAGCAAGTGGGTCTGCCAGAAATTTTTCTGTCGATCAAGCAAGTCCCCGTTTCACGTGGTACACAGTGGGGTTGGTCGTCTTTTTTCCTCTCATCGCAGTCCTTGAGCATCGTGTCCCTCGCCATCCTTCTCACCATCAAGTGCCGTTCAGGATGGAGGCCAGACTTTTTGTCGTTATTGTTGAATGGGTACTTTTTTTCGTTGCCTACAGAGGTATTCGGGCCAGCGGGGTTCGATTTGCGAACGCCATGGGGCAGCCTGGGTCTTCGCTCCCGGAGTTGCGGAAGGACATCAAAATTGCCCGAATCATAGTTCTACTGATCTACTTAAACGATCACCTCCTCAGGTATTTCGGACCTTTCAGCCCCTCTTCCGTGGGACACGCAACGACTGGCCATCAATACGTCTTCACTCTGTTTGTAGCGGTCTCGGCTGGCGTCACGGAGGAGGTCATCTTTCGGGGCCTACTTCTCCCTCAATTTCATCTTTTGACCAGCAACATCGCTGCTGCCGGAGCTATCCAGTCCTGCGTTTTTGCGCTGGCTCATGGAGGCAATCAATCTCCCACCCTATTCCTAAAGCACTTTTGCTCTGGGTGCCTCTTTGCGTATGCGGCAATTACGCGAAAATCACTTTGGCCCGCCATCCTCGCCCACGTGCTTTTCGACGTTCTGGTTTTCACGATCCAGTTTCGGGCAAGATGAAGCCGGACTGGAGAAACGATAGTTGGCGTGACGTCGCCATGCCGAAAAAGACAGCTGTAGTACACGCCCGTCACGCCAACGACTGTCGAGACGAGCGCCTCGTCCCGGAGATCCGGTGGCTATCTACTTCTTCGTGTCTTTGCCTTCCAGTACGGTATTCCAGTGGGCGCCGTCGGGGGACATTTCGAACTTGAAGTTGTATGTTGTGGCTGAAAGCATCTTAATGGTGAGGCGTCCTTTTACGGTCTGCGGGCCCATCCTTGTCTCGCTCTGCCAAGTCCAAGTGTCGCCCTCCACTTTGCCTTTGGCGTGGTCGGCTTCACCCAGGCTGTTGAAAGAGTCATACGTGTACATTTTTTCGTTGCTGTCGTAGCCCATGTAAGACGTTTCCGAACCTTTGCCAAAGGCGCCATTGAATTCGGAGTGGGTCATCAGGAAGAATGCACCGTCCATCCACTGGACGCGGTTTGTGCCTGTGAATTTGCCGCCCGGGCCCATGAACCCCGGCTTTATTTCGCCTTCCACGATCCATGTCCCGGCAAAATAGTCGAGCTTCTTCAGCTCGGGCGCGGGCTTCGGTGTCTGCTTCTGGGTCGGGGACGATACCGCGATCCCAAGCAAAAGAGTCATGGTGAGAATGGCGAAAGGCGTCTTCATTGAACGCTCCTTAAATTGAATGAGAATGAGTATCTGTGAAATTGGCCCAAGGAGTGTAGCAATTTCGCTTTTTATTCGTCTTATAAACTATCGACAAATAAAATAACGGGTGATCGATGCCCAGCTTTAAGGTTGGAATGAAGTCGATTTCTCCTCAAGCCTCACCATCGACCAAAGACCATTCGTCGTCCCCAAACTCTGCGTTATCCAGCTCGCCGAAACCCCCCTTGCTTCTTCGTCCTTGCGCCGTCCATCGCCGACAGAAAGTGTCCGCGCTACACGTTATAATTCAGTAAACGCTCGGGGCTTCAGGGATCACGCTTCCGTAACTGGCCGCACCCGGTTTCCCACGGCTATAATCCTTCATGGCGACGCTGCGCCAACAGATCGCAACCAACGTCCTCACGGTCACGAAGTTCCGCGACCTGATGAAGAGGATGCAGGCCAACCGGCCGACCGACGATCTGGAAATCGTTAAAAAAGCCTACGACTACTCGCTGCACTTTCATGCCGGCCAGAGCCGCGCGTCGGGAGAGCCTTACCTCGTCCACCCGCTGGAAGTCGCACTGGTGCTAGCCGAGATGAAGATGGATCCGGTGGCGGTGGCGGCCGGGTTGCTGCACGATTCGGTCGAAGACACCTCCGTAACGATCGTCGACATCCGCAAGGAATTCGGCGAGCAGGTCGCGCACATTGTCGAGGGCGTCACCAAGATCAGCAAAATTGATTTCGCCACCAAGGAAGAGCAGCAGGCCGAGAACCTGCGCAAGATGATGCTCGCCATGGTCGACGACATCCGCGTGGTGCTCATCAAACTGGCGGATCGCCTGCACAACATGCGCACGCTCGAGCACCTGCAGCCCGACCGCCAGCAGAAGATTGCCAAGGAGACGCTGGAAATCTACGGGCCCATCGCGCACCGGTTGGGCATGGGTAAAATCCGCGGCGAACTGGAAGACCTGGGATTCAAGTACCTCGATCCCATCGCGTACGAGCAGGTGAAAGAGGCGGTCGATTCGCAGCGCAAGGTGGGCGAGGCGTTTCTGTCGCGGGTGGAAGGCGTTGTCCGCGACAAGTTGAAAGAAGCTGGGATCACGGCAAAGGTCGAGAGCCGCACCAAGCGCTACTACAGCATTCACAAGAAGCTGGTGCGGCAGCACATTAACGTCGACCAGGTGTATGACCTGTACGCCATGCGCATCATCACGCGCTCGGTACAGGATTGCTACGCCGTGCTGGGCATCATCCACAATGTGTGGCGCCCGGTGCCGGGGCGCATTAAGGATTTCATCGCTATGCCGCGGCCGAATTTCTACCAGTCGCTGCACACTTCGGTGATCACCGAAGAGGGCGCACCCTTCGAAGTGCAGATCCGCACGGAGGAAATGCACAAGATGGCCGAGGAAGGCATCGCGGCCCACTGGAAATATAAAGACGGCGCGGTCTCGGCGCAGGACGAGCAACGACTCGCCTGGCTGCGGCAGGTGGTTGAGTGGCAGCGTGACGTTTCCGACCCCAATGAATTTCTTTCGACGCTGAAGATTGATCTCTACCCGGAAGAGGTCTACACGTTTACGCCGAAGGGGAAAGTAGTTGTCCTGCCGCGCGATTCCACGCCCATCGATTTTGCCTACTCGGTTCATACGGAAGTCGGACACGCGTGCGTGGGGGCTAAAGTGAACGGGCGAATGGTTCCGCTGCGCCACAAGCTTCACAGCGGCGACATCGTCGAGATCCTGACCCAACCGGGACACAAACCGAGCCGCGACTGGCTGGCCATCGTCAAGTCGTCGCGTTCGCGCAACAAGATCAAGCACTGGCTCAACATCCACCAGCGCGAGCGGGCGATCGAAATTGGACGCAAGCTGGTGGAGAAAGAAGCACGCAAATACCGGATCCCTTTGAAGGAACTGAAGGACGAAGAGTTCCAGCGGATTGCTTCAGATTACGGACTGGGGCGGCCCGATGACCTGATGGCCGGGATCGGTTACGGAAAATACTCAGCTCGTCAGGTACTGGCCAAATTGACTCCGGCTGCCAACCACAGCCTGACGGAGAGTGAAGCTCGCGAACCGGAATCCACAGTCAGCAGCGTGGTACGACGGGTTTTCGGCGGCGACAACAACGCCATCACCGTCAAAGGCTCGGGCGACTTGCTGGTCTACCGCGCACGCTGTTGCAACCCGATCCGCGGCGAAGGGATCGTCGGCTACGTGACACGGGGCAAGGGCGTAGCGGTGCACGCCGTGAGTTGTCCGAATGTCGTGAACCTCATGTACGAGCCGGAGCGCCGCATCGACGTTTCGTGGGCGAAGGATGAATCGGCGCCCAACATTTACCCCGTGAAGCTCACCGTTTTTTGCGACGACCGCTACGGCATGCTGAAGCTGATCACCGGCGTGATTGGCGACGCCAAATCCAACATCCGCAACATCGAAGCCCGCACCGCCAACAGCCAGGCAGTCGTGGATATCATTCTCGACATCAGCGACCTCAAGCATCTTGAGACGATCATCAACGGACTACGGAAGATTCCCGGTGTTCGGGATGTACAGAGGCTGCAGAAGATCTAGTCGTCAATTCCAGTCGCTAGTCGCTAGTCGTCAGTCTTCAGCAAAATCTAACGCGTCGAGGCTGACGGTCGTTGGTCGTTGGCGAACCTAACAATGCGAACGTTTTCGTCGGCTCCTTGCGGATTTGACTTCGCTTGAGCACATCTGCGTTAATCAGCGACGCCATCGTTTTCAGCTGACGACTAGCGACTGGAGACTGCCTTTCATGCGCGACGTGATTGCTACCAAAGACGGCCCGGCGGCGATTGGGCCTTATTCACAGGCCATTCGGGCCAATGGATTTGTGTTTGTGTCTGGACAGATCGCCCTGGATCCTGTCACCAATACGCTGGTTTCGGGCGATGTCGCGTTTCAGACGGATCGCGTGCTCAAAAATCTTTCCGGCATTCTGAAAGCTGCGGGCACGAGCCTGGAGAAGGTGGTGCGCTCCACCGTGTTTCTCAAGAATATGGGCGACTTCGCCGCGATGAACGAAGTTTATGGAAGTTACTTCAGCAGCGCACCGCCTGCTCGCTCGACCGTGGAAGTGGCTCGGCTGCCGAAAGACGTTCTGGTTGAAATTGATGTGATCGCGCTGGCTTGAATCTAGGGAGAAAATTCAAATGATGAAGTATGGATTGCTTTTATTGGTGGTGATATTGGTAGCGGCGTTCGCGCTGGCGCAGACCAAAGCGAAGGCGCCGGCTGCGGGTGGTCCCACCAAGGTGACGGGGGATGGCACGAAGACATCCTCGGGCCTGCAGTACTGGGACATCAAGGTCGGCACCGGCCGCATGGCCGACAAGGGAAACACCGTCCACGTGCACTACACCGGCTGGCTGACCAACGGAAAGAAGTTCGACAGCTCCGTCGGCGGCCAACCCTTCCAGTTCCGGATCGGTGCGCATCAAGTGATCGCTGGTTGGGAAGAAGGGGTTATGGGAATGAAAGTCGGCGGCAAGCGGCAGTTGCGCATCCCACCGAATCTAGCCTACGGGAAGGACGGCTATCCGGGCGCTATCCCGCCGAACGCGACGCTGGTGTTTGATATTGAACTGCTGCGCGTGGATTAGGGACCGTCCAGGAAGAGCTTTGCTTCTCATGGCTGCACGCGGCCCCAACATCGCGGCACGCTGACGCGGTCTACTAAACACACCAAGGCGCGGAGCGGGAAACTCCCTCCGCGCTTCTCTTTGTGCTGTGTGTTTTCGGTTTCTAAGCTTTGACGACTCTGCCGCTGCGCAGACAGGACGTGCAGACGCGCATGCGCTTGGTGGTCGCGCCGACTTTGGCGTGCACGGGGCGCAGGTTGACGTTCCAGCGCCGCTTGCTCACGTTATGCGCGTGGCTGATCGTGTTGCCGCTCATCGGCTTCTTGCCGCAAATCTGACAAACTTGTGCCATCGGACTGCTCTCCAGATCTCTTAGGACTAGGTGTGCAAAACGTAGATTGTACAGGATTTGAGCGGGTTGGGGAAGGGCCCGGCTGCAGTCGGGCCGAATGCAGAAAATGAGGTTGGCGGTTCTTCCGCTGATAAGTGTCTCCAACTACCCCCACGGCTATTCATCGACCTGCCTGCACTCGGCAGCAGCCAAGATGTCGAGTGCATCCGCAATGATCTGCGCACGCCCCGCCTGCGACCGCACCTTCGGTTCTGGCCGGTCTACTATGGGCATCGTTGGTGCAATGGGGATGTTACGCCAATTGGCCTGATTTGTTCGACGCGCTGTACGGTAACGCCAAGCGAGGGAGGCAGCAATGGGCGCTAGAGGCAGGTAAACGAGCGGACAGAGCCAACTGGCCTAGCCTGAACCAGAATTGGGTTTGTATGGAGTCGCGAGAAGCATGATCACCCACGGCGCAAAACCAACGGTTGAAGTGGCGGTTGGGTGATCTCTGCTCAAAAAACCGACAAGTGTCCCAATTAGCACTGCAATAGTTGGATTGATTACGAATTGAACCAATAGCGACATCTGCCGTTCACCCAGTCGGTCTGAATATGCGTACAAGATGTAAGCGGCTAAGGCCGTCAGTCCATGGCTGACGACGACAGCCACTACGACCAAAAGCGATTTTCGCAGCATCGTCGTTCCCTCTGCTTCTGCTGGATGTTTACCACGAAGAGAGGACTATGGGCCAGATTACTGGCGAAATCAGCGTTTACGCAAGCTTGCGCCGTTTGTTCGCCGGAACCGGGGTCAATGAGCGTAATGGCGATATTACGTCAACTATCGCATAGCGTTCGGTTGGCAGACGACCCGACTATGATTGAGATCCGGTACGACTCCTCGCCGACTCGGTCGTCCCTTATCCACCAACAATCGTGCTGGGACAAGACAGAGGTTGATGTTCAGTCGACTGTTTTAGGTTGACAAGTCCCTGCTCTCGGCAAATACTCTTCCCCGGAAAAGCGCTAGGGACGGCCACTTCGCCTGATTTCGGCAGCGTTACGAACCTACCAGACAAAATGTCCTTCTGTGCAACCTTCGTGTTCACGACGATTCTGACATTCCAGCCTCACCCGGGAAATGCGCAGCCGGTCGACCGTCGAAGAGGTAGGTGATCGTTCTCATTCAACTGATAGATCCATCACGACGTACATGTGAGGAGACATGAATATGCGAAGGACTCTCATTGTTGCATTCGCTGCACTCAGCCTGGCTATGGCTGTGGCAGCCTCCGCCCAGGACGAGCCTGTCCCATTTGATGGCAACCGCGCCCATGTTTACAAGGCCGCACCCGGCAGGTCTCTCACCGCCACGTCCACAGCGGCACCGGCCTCGGTGGTGGGCCAATTTTTGAGCAGCAAAGGCATGGACGCATCGACCCTGGCGTCGTTGCGCACGGTTGAACAACATTCGAATCCGGCTACCGGCCTTACCCACGTTCGGATGGAGCAGCAGGTGGCTGGTTTGCGGGTGGTAGGCGCTTACGTCAAAGCTGCCATTAATGGGCGTGGAGAAGTGGTCCACTTAATCGAGAATGTTGCAGCCGTCAAGAGCACGACCCTCGCGTCCCCAAGAGCGTCCGAGGCCCGAGCCTTAAGCGCGGCGCTGGCAGCTCTTTATCCAAGCCTGAGGACGAGCCTTGCAGCGATCGGACGACAGGGTAATGTCACTAGTTTCGACAAGGGAACTTTCTTCTACTCCTCTCCAACGGTGGAGCGCGTGGCATTTCTTACCAAGAGCGGGGTTCTCAAGTCCGGCTTCTTGGTAGAGACATGGAGTAAAAGCAGCAATCTACTGCATGAAACTCTCGTGGATCAGGCGGGAAAGGTGCAAGCTATCGAGCTGCGGACGAACACCGACAAATACAACATCTTTCCCAACAATCCAACTGCCACGCCGCAAACAATCGTGGACGGACCAGGTATCGGCAGTCTCGAGTCGCCTTCTGGGTGGATTTTCGGAGGCCCACAGGGTAGCGTGAATATTTCGGGGAATAACGTTCATGCATACCTAGACCGGAACGCGGACAACAATCCCGACTCATTTGGGAACCGCATCAATAACGGCCAGTTCCTCAGCGTGGCGGACTTGACCACGTCTCCCACGACGGCCAACAACCAGAATGTTGCCGTCCAGAATCTGTTTTATTTCAACAATGTCGTTCATGACACTCTTTACAAGCACGGATTTACCGAAGCCACCGGCAATTTCCAACAGAACAATTTCGGTAGAGGAGGCCGCGACGGCGACCCCGTGAATGCGGAAGGACAGGATGGCTCCGGTACAGACAATGCAAATTTCGCCACTCCCGTCGATGGCCACAGCCCCCGTATGCAAATGTATCTGTGGACTGGCAAGGGAGAC
>Ga0209811_10000221_pt1 | contig 26898 bp, 23 predicted proteins | sample Coa_R1_6_FD_187161 | JGI IMG/M metagenome (GOLD analysis project Ga0209811, IMG submission 187161) | Surface soil microbial communities from Centralia Pennsylvania, which are recovering from an underground coalmine fire. - Coalmine... | ecosystem: Environmental > Terrestrial > Soil >... | reverse complement strand
CAGGCCGAGACTTCCTCCGGCTTCGGGTCGCGGTTTCCGGGCGGGCGGCTCTTCAGCACGTTGGCGATGTAGACGTTGCTCGCGCGATCGAGCCCGATGGCGCGCAGCATCGCATCCAGCAGCTGGCCGGCGGCTCCGACGAAGGGTTCACCGCGGCGGTCCTCCTCCGCCCCGGGGGCCTCGCCGATCACGAGCCAGTCGCAGCGCCGCGGACCCACGCCCAGCACGCCCTGCGTGCGCGTCAGATGCAGCGGGCAGCGGGTGCAGCTGAGCACCTCGGTGCGCAGCGCCTCCCAGCGCGCCGCCGTGTCGGCCGCGGCGGGCGCAGCCGGCGCTGCTGGCGGCACCGCCGCAGGCGCGGCCGCCGGCGCCGCCGCGCGCGGTACCCACAGGTCGATGCCGATCGCATCCAGATATTGTTGGCGGCGCTGCGGTTGCATGGTTCACGCCGTGCCCGCGCCGGGGGTGCCGCGCCACAGGCGCCGCAGGCGCCGGCCGGCCCACAGCACCGGGGCCGACAACGCGTAGGTGCCGAACATGGCGAGCAGCATCGTCGGCGGGTCGACCGCGATCAGCACGAAGGTGAGCGGCACCAGCAGCATGTAGACGAAGCGGATGCGCTTATCGAGGTCGAACTGCTTGAAGCTCGGGTAGCCGAAGCTGCACACCATGAGCGCACCGGCGGTGGCGGTCACGGCGAACGCGGCGATCAGCCCGACCAGGCGCGGCTCGTGCCAGTCGCTGAAGAACCACACGAAGGCCGCCACGATCGCGGCCGCCGACGGACTCGGCAGGCCCTCAAAGAAGCGCTTGTCGGCGCTCGCGGAGCGCGCGTTGAAGCGCGCCAGACGCAGCGCGGCGGCGACCGCGTAGAAGAAGCAGGCGAGCCAGCCGAAGCGGCCCCAGTGCCGGCCGTACTCCATGATGCGCACCACGCCCCACTGGTAGGCGACGATCGCCGGCGCCACGCCGAAGGCCACCATGTCGGCCAGGCTGTCGTACTCCTTGCCGAAGGCACTCTCGGTGCGCGTCAGGCGCGCGATGCGCCCGTCGAGCGTGTCGAAGATCATGGCCGCAAAGACCGCCATGCCGGCGTGATCGAAGTGCTTGTCGATGGCGGCCACCACCGCGTAGAAGCCCGAGAACAGGCACCCCGTGGTGAGCAGGTTGGGCAACAGGTAGATGCCCTTGCGGCGCGGGCGTACGGGTTCGGGCGGCTCGGTCGTCACGGCCGCAATCTTATCAGGGGCCTCCTGTTAAGATGCGAGCTTCCCTTTGGCCTCCCCGGAAGCGAAGCGCCCACGATGCGGCTGTCCCAGTATCCCATTAACACCATGAAGGAGACCCCCGCCGAGGCGGAGGTCGTGAGCCATCAGCTTATGCTGCGCGCGGGCCTGATCCGCCGCCTGGCGAACGGGCTGTACAGCTGGCTGCCGATGGGGCTGCGGGTGTTGCGCAAGGTCGAGCACATCATCCGCGAGGAGATGAACCGCGCCGGGGCGCTCGAGCTGGTGATGCCGGTGTTCCAGCCGGCGGAGCTGTGGCAGGAGTCGGGCCGCTGGAGCGCGTACGGCCCGGAGCTGTTGCGCCTCAAGGACCGTCACGAGCGCGACTATGTGGCCGGCCCCACGCACGAGGAAGTGATCACGGACATCGCACGGCGCGAGCTGAAGAGCTACCGGCAGCTGCCGGTGATCTTCTACCAGATCCAGACCAAGTTCCGCGACGAGATACGGCCGCGCTTCGGGGTCATGCGCGCCCGCGAGTTCCTCATGAAGGATGCGTACTCCTTCCACCTCGACCAGGCCTCCCTCACCGAGGGCTACCGCGCCATGTTCGAGGCCTACACGCGCATCTTCACGCGCACCGGGCTCAAGTTCCGTGCCGTGCGCGCCGACTCCGGCGCCATCGGCGGGGATCGCTCGCAGGAGTTTCACGTGCTCGCCGCCTCGGGCGAGGATGCGATCGTGTTCTCCGACGGGGATGACTACGCGGCGAACCTCGAGGCCGCGGTGGCGCTGCCACCGGCCGGCCCGCGCCCCGCCCCCGCCGAGGCACTGCGCAAGGTGGCCACGCCGGGCATGCGTACCATCGCCGACGTCGCGGCCTTTCTGAAAATCGAGCCGACGCGCTGCGTGAAGACCCTCATCGTCGCCGGCAGCGCCGATGAGGTGGTGGCGCTGGTGCTGCGCGGCGATCACGAGCTGAATGCGGTCAAGGCGCAGAAGCTCGAAGGCGTCGCGCGTCCGCTCACCATGGCGAGCCCCGCGCAGGTGCAGGCGGTGAGCGGCACGGAGCCCGGTTACGTCGGAGTCGCCGGGCTCAAGTGTCGCGTGTACGTGGACCACAGCGCGCTGGCGCTCGCTGACTTCGTCAGTGGCGCGAACGAGAAGGACCTGCATCTTGCGGGGGTGAACTGGGACCGCGACGTCACCGGCTACACCGCGGCGGACCTGCGCAACGTGGTCGCGGGGGACTTGAGCCCCACCGGCAAGGGCACGCTGCGGATCGCCCGCGGCATCGAGGTCGGGCACCTGTTCGACCTCGGCAAGAAGTACAGCACCGCCATGAAGGCACTGGTGCTCGATGAGTCGGGCACCGAGGTCGCGCCGGTCATGGGCTGCTACGGCATAGGTGTGACGCGGATCGTGGCCGCGGCCATCGAACAAAACCACGATGAGCGCGGCATCATCTGGCCGGCACCGATCGCGCCGTTCCAGGTAGTGCTGGTACCCCTGAACCTGCAAAAATCCGCCCGTGTCCGCGAACTCACCGACCAGCTCTACGCCGACTTCACCGCCGCCGGTATCGAGGTGCTCTGCGACGACCGCGACGCCCGCCCCGGGGTCAAGTTCGCCGACGCGGAGTTACTCGGCATTCCGCACCGCCTGGTCATCGCCGAGCGCGGGCTGGAGGCGGGCAAGCTCGAGTACCGCGGCCGGCGCGACAGCGAGAGCCGCGAGTTCCCCAGGGCCGAGGCGCTGGAGTTCATCCGCGCGCGCCTCCGGGACTGACCTGCTGCGCCGCCTGGGCGCGTGGCTCGCCGCGGCGCTCGTGTGCCTGGCGCCGGCCGGCCTGAGTGCCGCGCAGGCCGATGCGCAGCGTGACCCGGAACTCAAGGGGGTGCTGCAGAAGGCGATCGCGCAGGCGCAGTGCTTCACCGACCAGTACGACTCGGCGGTGTGGTACACGCTCATGGAGCCGCGGCTGCGCACGCTCGTGAAGGAGAAGGACGAGCGCATCGACATCCTCAAGCAGGTCTACTGCGAGACGCACCGCTTCGGGGAGGTGCGCCTGCCGCCGGGCCTGGTCATGGCGCTCATCGATGTCGAGAGCCGCTTCGACCGCTGGGCCGTCTCCAGCGCCGGGGCCGTGGGACTCATGCAGGTCATGCCCTTCTGGCCGGAGAAGCTCGGCCTGCATCGCTATGAACTGGTGCATGTCGCGCCCAACATCACCATGGGCTGCGCCATCCTGCGCTTCTACCTCAGCTATGAGCACAACGACGTGCGCCGCGCGCTGGCGCGCTACAACGGCAGCATCGGCCGCCGCGATTATCCGGACCTGGTGATCGGCCGCTGGACGCACTGGGGCGGCGCGGATGACCTGGGATTCCCCAAGGCCAACAGCAAGGGCCCGGGCAGCCACTGAAGCGGCCGCGGCGCGCCGCGCGAGCCGCCTCAGTTGGCGCCGACGGCGCGCTTGGCCGGCTTCTGCACCGGCGGCAGCATGCGCGCCACGCCCTCGCGCCGCGAGTCCGCCGCGCCCTCGTAGGTGCCGTCGGTGTGGCGCAGGATCGCATGCAGGCCGGAGTTCTCCGCATGTCCGGTCTTGAGCTCGATGCCGCGCTCGCGCAGACCGGCGAGCAGCGCCGGGGAAAAGCGCCCGAGCTCGCCGCTGAAGGTTTCCCCGCGCGCGATGAGGTTGGGCAGTTCCACCGCCTGCTTCAGCGAGAGCTTCCAGGCCAGCAGCGCCACCAGCGTCTTGGCGTTGTATTCCAGGATGGCCGAGCCGCCCGGGGAGCCGAGCGCGGCCACGAAGTTGTTGCCCTTGTCGATCACGATGATCGGGGCCATAGAGGAGCGCGGCCGCTTGCCGCCGTGCACGGCGTTGGCGACCGGCCGGCCACCCTCGGTGGGCTCGAAGTTGAAATCGGTGAGCTGGTTGTTGAGCACGAAGCCAGCCACCGTGCGCCCCGAGCCGAAGATCGATTCGACGGTGGTGGTCATCGAGACAACGTCGCCATCGGCATCCACCACCACGAAGTGGCTGGTGCCGGCTGACTCATTGGTGGCATCGCGGCCGCGGTTGAGGGCAAGGCTGCCCGGTTGCGGCGGCGCGCCCGCGCGCGGCCCGATGAGCGAGGCGCGCAGCTTGATGTAGGCAGGATCCAGCAGCTTCGCGACCGGGACCGGCACGAAGCGCGGGTCGGCGACGTAGCGATCGCGATCGGCATACATGAGGCGGCTCGCCTGCGCGAACAGGTACCACGCCTGCGGGTCATTCGGCGTGCGCTTGGCGATGTCGGTGCGCTCCAGAATCGCGAGCATCTGCAGCAGCGCCACGCCGCTCGAGGGCGGCGGCGGTACGCACACCGTGAAGCCCTGGAACGGGCGGCACAGCGGCTCGGACCAGGCGGCGCGGTAGCCGGCGAGGTCCTTCACGCTCAGCGTGCCGGGCAGCGGCTCCTGGTGCGTCGCCGTCACCATCTGGGAGGCGATGGTTCCCTGGTACAGCGCGCGCGGTCCCTCATCGGCCAGGCGCTGCAGGGTCTTGGCATACTCGGGGTTCTGGAACAGGTCCCCTTCCTGCAGGATCTCCCCGTCCTGACGCGAAAAGAGCGCGCGGATCTCGGTCGTCGGGGGAAAGGGCGAGCCCTCACCGAGGAACATCGCAAGCCGTGCCGAGACCTTGAAGCCCTGGCTGGCCGCGCGGATCGCCGGTTCGAACAGCTCCTTCCAGCGCAGGCCCCCCACCTTGGCGTGCGCGGTGTAGAGCATGCCGATCGCCCCGGGCACCCCGGTGGAGCGACCGCTGCGCACCGCCTCGACGAAGGACATCGGCCGGCCGTGCTCGAGGAACATCTCCGGCGCGGCGGCGGCGGGGGCCGTCTCGCGCCCGTCGATCGCGCTCACCTTGCCGGTGCCCGCATCGTAGTAGAGCAGGAACGCGCCGCCGCCCACCCCGGAGCTCTGCGGCTCGACCAGCCCGAGCATCGCCTGCACCGCCACGGCGGCATCGAGCGCCTTGCCGCCCTTGCCGAGAATCTCCAGGCCGGCCTCCACCGCGAGCGGGTTGGCGGCCGCCACCCAGGCCTGGTGCGAACTGCGTGTGGCCAGGCGACGCGGGGCGACCGCGGGCAGCGGCGGCGGCGCGCCGGGCTGCGCCTCCGGCAACGGCCCGGCGGCGGGAGTCTCTGCGGGCGGCTCGCCGGCCGGTGCGGGCGTGGCCGCGGGCGTGGTCTCCGGGGCGCTCAGCGGCGGATTCGCGGGCGCCGCCTGCGGGGGGCTTACCTCTGGTGTGCTCGGGGCGGCTGCGACCGGGGCGGGGGGCTCCTGGGCGGCCGCCGCATACGGGGTGCTGCACAGGAGCGCCAGGGCAGAGACGATTGCAGAGACGGTATAGCGGTTGTGCATGCAGTCCATTTTCAAGCCGTAAGGAAACCGGTGCGCGCGTTCAGGGCGTCGGCCGGCGCATCGGCCACTTCCACCGAAGTCACCTTCGCCGCCGAGGAGCCGATCCACAGCCAGCTCACGAAGGCATTGACCGCCTGCGCCTCACCGCAGGCGAGCACTTCCACGCGTCCGTCGGCAAGGTTGCGCGCGTAGCCGGTGAGCCCGAGCTCCTGTGCGCGTCGCGCCGCGGTGGCGCGATAGAACACTCCCTGGACGCGGCCGCCCACCAGACATTTCTTGCAGAGCATCTTCGCGCAGGCGTGCCGGCCAAAGCGCGAATCTTACTGTAGATCCCGGCCGCCGCGCGGCGCAGATGATGGCACAGCTGTTTTGTGGCACTTTAGTTGCGGGGCCGGACGATGCGCCGCACGCGACGGTTGCCCTTGGCGGAGAAATCGGGCATGGCCGAGATACTGGTCCTCTACTACTCGCGCAGCGGCGCCACCGCGGAGCTGGCGCGGCAGGTGTGCCGCGGCGTCGAGGCCGTGGCCGGCGCGCGCGCGCGGCTGCGCACCGTGCCGGCGGTGTCGGCCGAGAGCGAGGCCGCGGCGCGGCCGGTACCACTCAGCGGGCCGCCCTACGCCACGCTGGAGGATCTGAAGGACACCGACGGCCTGCTGCTCGGCAGCCCGACCCGCTTTGGCAACATGGCCGCCCCGCTCAAGTACTTCCTGGACGGCACCGCGGCGCTGTGGCTCGCCGGCGCCCTCGCGGGCAAGCCTGCCGGCGTGTTCACCTCGACCCAGACCATGCACGGGGGCCAGGAGACCACGCTCCTGTCCATGATGCTGCCGCTGCTGCATCACGGGATGTACTTGGTCGGCCTGCCCTACACCGAACGTGCCCTCAACGAGACCCGGCGCGGCGGCACGCCCTACGGGGCCTCGCACGTGAGCGGCGGCGCCTCGCAGCCGGCACTGCACGAGGACGAGAAGACGCTCGCGCAGGCGCTCGGCCGGCGGGTCGCAGAGCTCGCGGTGCGACTGGCGTCAGTGCCCGCGGCGCGCGGCGGAACTTAACACTTCGCGGATGAAGGGAATGGTGAGCCGGCGCTGCGCGACCAGCGCTGCCTCATCGAGCGTGTCGAGCAGCTCATAGAGGCTGCCCATGTCACGCGGAAAGCGCCGCAGCAGCCAGTTCAGGGTCTCCTCCGGCAGTTCCACGCCGCGCAGTTTCGCGCGCAGCTGCAGCGCGGCGCGCTGTTCCGGCTCATCGAGCATGCGCAGCGGCAGCACGGCGCCGGCCGCGCAGCGGGAACCCAGATCCGGCAACGCCCAGCTCAGGAGCGCCGGTGGCGCGGACGCTGCGGTCACGAGACGCCCCCCCGAGTCCTCCAGCTCCCGCAGCAACGCGAAGATGCCGCGCTCCCACTCGATCTGCCCCACCACCCGGTCGATGTCGTCCATGCACAGGCAGTCCAGCTGCGGCAGCCCCTCGAGCACCCCCACGCCCAGGGCCACCACCGCGCCGAGCGGCACGTAGCCGGCGCGCATGCGCTCGCTGGCCGCCGCGCACAGCGCCTGCAGCAGGTGGGTCTTGCCCGAGCGCGGCGGGCCGCACAGCCAGGTGAGTCCGCCAACCTCCCCCGCGGCGATGCGCCGGGCGTGTTCGAGCGCCTCGACATTGCGCGCTGGCAGGAAGCTGGCAAATACGGCCCGGTCCGGCAGGCGCACGCCCAGTGGTATCTGACGCACGTGAGGCTTCAGGCGCGCGCGGGCAACTGCCACGCGCGCCGCGTGAAGGCGCTCACGTAGTTGCCGCCGGAGATCAGGGTGGTCGCCAGGGTGATGAGTGCGCAGGCATCGAGCACCTCGTGCGGCGGTGCGCCGCTCGCGGCGTGCAGCATCACGAGCGCCACGTAGATCAGCTGCGCGGCGGTATTCACCTTGCTCAGGCGGGTCGGGCGGCCGTGCAGCGGCCCGAACCACACCCGGAAGATCAGCGCGCCGAGTCCGATCGCCACGTCCCGCGCCACGACCGCGGCGGTGAGCCACCAGGGGATGAGCCCGAGCCAGGTGCCCTCCACGAACACCAGGACGAGCAGCAGCTTGTCTGCCAGCGGATCAAGGATGCGTCCGAGTTGCGAGGTCCAGCCGAAGCGTTTGGCGAGGTAGCCATCGACGCCGTCGGAGACCGCCGCGGCGACGAACAGCGCCAGCGCCGTGAGGTGCTCGGCAGCCTGCAGGGAGACGAGGATCGGCCAGATGAGCGCGATGCGCAGCAGGCAGATGAGGTTGGGCAGGTGACGCATGAACGCTCGCCGCTCGCGCCGCCCCTTTAGGGCTGATAACGGAACACGGGGCCGGCGCGGCCGGCGCCGGCGTGCACCAGGTGCGCCTGGCCGGCGAGCGCCTCTTCCAGTCCCGCCGCACCGCCGCGCACCGTGACATCGAAGCTCACGCTGGCCGCCTCGGCGGCCACGATGTTGGCGCGCTTCACGCCCGGTGTTGCCTGCAGCAGCCGGGTGACCGTGGCGTAGTCGGTGAGGTTGCGCACGCCGTCGACACTCACGCGCGTGTCGCTCTCGAGCTGCGACAGCGAGGTCGCCGGCGGCGGCACCAGCTGATCCACCGTGTGGTCGACGCCGGCCGCCAGCGGCCCGCTCCAGTTCTCGCTCGAGCCGCGCCGGTAGAGCGTCCACTGCAGCACTGCCTCGGTCGCGGCCGCGTCCCCGCGCCCGACCAGCACCTGGTCGCCGCCGTAGCGCTGCCCCGCCTCGAGCAGCGCCTCGGCGCTGAGCGGCTTGCCCGTCGCATCCGCCAGCGGCATGGGGATCACGCTCAGCGGCAGGCCGCGCGCGGCGGCGACGCGCTCCAGCTCGTTGCGTGCCGCCTCCGCCTGGGCGCGGGCGCGCGGCGGGTCGAGCACCACCAGGGTGAAGGGGCGGTCGCCGTCCCAGACGCCGCGGCCGGCGGCCGTGATGGCCTGCTGCACCGCCGGGCCATCAAACACCACCTGGGATTGCCCGCGCGTGCCGGTGGTGTAGTTCTTCACGTACTTCGGGGCCTCCGCGACGATGCTGCCGAGGGCCGGATCGTCGGCCGCCTCGCGCCGTCCGGTCGCACGCACCAGCGCCTCGCGCATGGCCTCCTGCAGTGCCGTGCCGGAGCGCTCGGCGAGATCCACTTCGTACACGCGCACGGGACGTCCCGCCCAGGCGCTCAGCGGCAATACGCAGCAGGACGCAGCGAGGCTCAGGAGGATTGCGCGCACGCGCCGCTTTGCCGTAAGTGACTTCAGGACCGGTCGCGTCATTGTTTGTATCGGATACGCAACAGCGCAAAGCGACAGGTACAATATCATACGCGCCCCTGCCCACGGCGGCCCGGCACTGCGCAAGGCTCATGACAGAAAGTCACGGCATCACCTACCGCGATGCGGGCGTCGACATCGACGCCGGCGACGAACTCGTAGAACGCATCAAACCGCTCGTGCGCCGCGCCCAGCGCCGTGAAGTGCTGGCGGGCATCGGCGGCTTCGGCGCGCTGGTGGAGCTGCCCGCCGGCTACCAGCGCCCGGTGCTGGTCTCGGGCACGGACGGCGTGGGCACCAAGCTGCGGCTCGCGATCGACACCGGCCGCCACGACACGATCGGCATCGACCTGGTGGCCATGTGCGCCAACGATGTCGTGGTGCAGGGCGCGGAGCCGCTGTTCTTCCTGGACTACTACGCCACCGGAAAACTCAACGTGGCGGTCGCCGAGGCGGTGGTGCGCGGCATCGTCGAGGGCTGTGTGCAGGCCGGCGCCGCCTTGGTCGGCGGAGAGACCGCGGAGATGCCCGGCATGTATCAGGGCGAGGACTACGATCTTGCCGGCTTCTGCGTCGGGGTGGTGGAGAAGGATGCCATCATCGATGGCTCCAGGGTCGCCGCCGGCGATGCCATCATCGGCCTGAGTTCCTCCGGGCCGCATTCCAACGGCTACTCGCTCATCCGCAAGCTGCTCGCCACCGCGGATGCGACGCCGGCCACCCTGCTCGAGGGCCGCAGCCTGTTTGATCGCCTGCTGGCGCCGACGCGCATCTACGTGAAGCCGCTGCTGGCGCTGCTGCGCGCGCTGCCGGTGCACGGCCTGGCGCATATCACCGGCGGCGGCCTCACCGACAACATTCCGCGCGTGCTGTCCGCGGGTCTGGAGGCGGTGCTCACGCGGCGCGCCTGGCCGCGCGACCCGGTGTTCGACTGGTTGCAGCACATCGCGCGCACCGATTCTGCCCACATGTACCGCACCTTCAACTGCGGCATCGGCATGGTGCTCATCGTGCCGCAGGAGCGCGCCGCCGCGGCCACCGAGTTTCTGAACGCGCGGGGCGAGAGCGCCCAGGTCATCGGTGAGGTACGCGCCGGAACGCGCGGCGTGCACATCGAAGAATGAGCGCCGGCACGCCGCTTAGGCTCGCCATCCTCATATCCGGACGCGGATCGAACATGACCGCGATCACGCGCGCCTGCCTCGCCGGGGAGCTCAACGCGCGGGTCGAGCTCGTCATTTCCGACCGCGCCGAGGCGGCCGGACTGGCCGGGGCGCGCGACCTGGGCGCCGACACCGCCACGGTGCTGCGCGCGCCCGGCATGTCGATCGCGGACTTCGAGCACGAGCTCGCGGCGCGCATCGACGCCGCCCGTCCCGAGGCCATTGCGCTCGCCGGCTTCATGCGCATCCTTTCGCCGCCGTTTGTCGAGCGCTACCTCGGCCGGATGCTCAACATCCATCCGGCGCTCCTGCCCGCCTACCGCGGCCTGCACACGCACCGGCGGGTGCTCACCGACAAGGCTGCCGAGCACGGCGCGAGCGTGCACTTCGTCACCGCGGAACTTGACGCAGGACCGGTGGTGCTGCAGTCGAAGGTTGCGGTGCGCCCGGCCGACACCGAGGCAACGCTGGCTGCACGCGTGATGGCGACCGAGCACGTCATCTATCCGCGGGTGTTGGGTTGGTTCGCGCAGCAGCGCCTCAAGTGGCACCATGGGGCGGCGTGGCTTGACGGCACGCGCCTTGATGCCCCGATCGTGGAGGATTTCCGTGCGACAGCGGTCTGAAGGACTTCCGCGCCGGCGTAGCCGGTGGCTCGCGCTGCCCGCAGCCGCGCTCACGCTGGCCGCCACAGGTGGCGCCGCTGCCGATGAGCTCAAGCCCTACCAGGCCACCTACATCGGCATCTGGCACGGCATGACGGTGGCCGGCTCCAAACTGAGGCTCGAGCACACCGGTGACACCTGGACCTACAGCTCAAAGAGCGAGGGGCGGGGCATCGGCCGCTTCGCCTCGGATCTGGCGCCCAACCAGATGAGCGTCGTGCAGGTCAGCGCCACCGGCGTTCAGCCCCAGAGCTACCAATCCGGCGGCAGCGACAGCGCCAAGGCGACCATCAACCTGAAGTATGACTGGCAGTCCCTGCGGGTCAGCGGGAGCTACGAGGGCACGGCGGTGGACCTGCCCCTGACACCGCAAACGCAGGATGACGGCTCCGTGCAGCTGGCACTCATGGTCGAGTTGCTCGCCGGGCGCACGCCCTCCAGCTTCTCCCTCATCGACAAGAACAGCGTGCGCGAGTACCAGTTCAAGCGCGAGGGTGAGGCCACGCTGAAAACGCCGCTGGGGGATGTGGCCACGATCATCTACCAGGCACAGAAGAAATACTCACCGCGCGTCACGCGCTTCTGGTGCGCGCCCGACAAAGGCTATGTCCCCATGCAGGTGCAGCAAAAGAAGGGCAACGACGTGCAGTGGACGCTGCAGATCCAGAGCCTGACGCGCTGAAGCGCGGCCTGCGGTCTCAGGTTTTCGGCAGCGTCACGCCGCGCTGCCCCTGGTATTTCCCGCCGCGGTCGCGGTAGGAGGTCGCGCACACCTCGTCCGACTCGAAGAACAGCATCTGCGCAACGCCCTCGTTGGCGTAGATCTTCGCCGGCAGCGTGGTCGTGTTGGAGAACTCGAGCGTCACGTGTCCTTCCCACTCAGGTTCGAGAGGAGTTACGTTCACAATTATGCCGCAACGTGCGTAGGTGCTTTTTCCTAAAGTCACGATTAATACATTGCGCGGAACGCGAAAGTACTCCACGGTGCGGGCGAGCGCGAACGAGTTGGGCGGGATGATGCAGACGTCGCCGCCGAAGTCGACGAAGCTCTTCGCGTCGAAATTCTTTGGATCCACGATCGATGAATTGATGTTGGTGAAAATCTTGAACTCGTTGGCGCACCGAACGTCGTAGCCGTAGCTCGACGTGCCGTAGGAGACGATCTTGTGGCCGTTGGCCTGCCGCACTTGCCCCCCTTCGAACGGCTCGATCATTCCCTCGCGCGCCATCCGGCGGATCCAGTTATCGGATTTGATGCTCATATGATTCCCGCGGGACGGCGCGCAAAGATATCAGGTCTCTTCGACCACGATCTTGGGAAACAGGCTGCTGCGGTCGCGCGCGCGCACGGCGAGGGCACCCGCCGTGCGCCGCGCCATCTCGAAGTAGGCACGGGCGCGCGCTGAGTCCGGGGCCGCCACCACGGTCGGGCGCCCGCCGTCGGCCTCCTCGCGGATGTGCGCATCGAGCGGCAGCTCGCCCAGGAGCCGTACGCCGTACTCCCTGGCCATGCGCTCGCCCCCGCCGCTGCCGAAGATGTGCTCGCTGTGCCCGCAGTTTGCGCACACGTGGATGCTCATGTTCTCGACAATGCCGAGCACCGGCACCGAGACCTTCTCGAACATCTTCAGCCCCTTGCGCGCATCCGCCAGGGCGATGTCCTGGGGTGTGGTCACGATCAGGGCACCGGCGACCGGCACGCGTTGCGCCAGCGTGAGCTGGATGTCCCCGGTGCCGGGGGGCATGTCGACCACGAGGTAGTCGAGCTTGCCCCACTGAGTCTCCGACAGCAGCTGCGTGAGCGCCTGGGTCACCATCGGACCGCGCCACACCATCGGCTGCTGCTCATCCACGAGAAAGCCGATCGACATGGCGGTGACGCCGTGGCTCGTCAGCGGCTTCAGGTGCTTGCCATCAACCGAGGTCGGCCGCTGCCCGGTCAGTCCCAGCATCAAGGGCTGGCTCGGGCCGTAGATGTCGGCGTCGAGGATGCCCACGCGGGCGCCCTGGGCCGCCCAGGCGAGCGCCAGATTGACGGCGACCGTGGATTTGCCTACCCCGCCCTTGCCCGAGGCCACCGCCACGACGTTTGCGATCTCCCCCAGCGGCTTCAGATTGCGCTGCACGGCGTGGGCGCGGATGTTGGATTCAAGTTCGAGCGTCACGGGCTGCGAGATCCCGGCCGCCGCCAGGTGCGCCCCTACCGCGGCGGCAAACTCGGCCTGGTAGCCGCCTACGGGGAACCCGAGCGCCACCCGGGCGGCGATGCCCTCACCGCCCACGGCCCGCACCTCCCGGACCGCCTGAGCCTCCCCCAGGGTCTCGGCGAGGTAGGGGTCGGCATAGGCCTCGAGGGCGGAGCGCACGGCATTGAGCGAGCTGTCGGGGATCATATGGAAAACTGGAACGATTCCGGGGGGTGGGATTGTAGTGGGTGCGCACCGGAAGCGCATAAGCGCGGCGGCGGCGGCCAAGCTTGACGGCTGTGGCATAATCCGCCGGTCCGGAGGCTGCGCGCTTCCTGCTTCACCGGTCGGCTGCGACAGCGGCGCCGGCACCGGATAGATCCGCACCTGCCTGGCTTTGCGCGCTCCTCGTGAAGGGAGACGCAGGGGATGCGTGCAGGAAGCTGCTCCCACGGAAAGGCTGAATGAGCTTTTTCACGAACCTGCGTGCCGACCGTCTCGTAACGGAGATCCGGTCTTCGACCGACCCTGAAAGCCCTGCGCGGCAGAAGGCGATCGCACGCCTGAAGGATGTGGGCCCGGGGGCGATCGAAGCCATCCTCGGGGCACTGCCGGAAGCGGACAAGTCCGCAACCCTCGCCTTCGTCGAGGTGCTCACCGCGCTCGTCAGCCAGAAGACTTTTCCGCAGTACGTGCAGGGACTGGTCCAGGGCAGCCCGCGGGTCATCTCCGGGATCTCCTGGGCGCTGACCAACAGCCGCAACTACCCCCACACCCTGCTGCTCGAGGCCCTGGCCACGCCGGGCATCTCCAAGCCGGCGGTCCTTGATGTGATCGCGGCGCAGAAGTCGCGCTTCGGGGTGCGCGAGCTGCTCACCGCCGCCTATGCGCAGGATCCGAACGAGAAGGCGGCGCTGTTCCGCATCATCGGGGAGATCGCCGACAAGTCCTCGGTGGGCGAGCTCATCGGGCGCGTCCAGGGCAAGGACCCGATTGCGCGCGTACACATCATCAACACCCTGGCGCGCTTCAACACCCCCGAGGTGCAGACCGCCCTGCAGGGGCTGCTGAAGGATTCCAACAAGCTCATCCGCGGCGCCACGCTGTCGGCGCTGCAGCGCATGGATGGCCCGATCGACATCGAGCGCGTCGCAGCCCTGCTGCGCGATCCTGAGATCGACGTCCTCAACCGCGCCATCGACGTGGTCATCAAGGCCAATCATCCGGAGACGATGAAGTACCTGATCGAGGTACTGAAGGACGAGAACGAGAACGCGCGGCGCGCCGCGGTCGAGGTGCTGAACGAGGTCGGCAACGCGAACTCGGTGAAGTACCTGCTCGGTTCCCTGAAGGACAGCGACTGGTGGGTCCGCAGCCGCGCCGCCGATGCGCTCGGCAAGATCGGCGGGCCCAAGGTCATAGACGCGGTGCTGCAACTGGTACGCGACAAGGATGAGGACATCCGCCGCGCGGCGATCGAGATCCTGAACCAGACCAAGGATGAGCGCGCAGTCGATTCGCTCATCCAGGCGACCCGCGACAGCGACTGGTGGGTGAGCGAGCGCGCCATCGACGCGCTGGCCGAAATCGGCAGCAAGCGCGCCGTGCCCCGTCTCATGGAGATGCTGCACACGCCGGTCAATGACAAGGCGACCCCGATCGTGGTGCGCGCGCTCGGCAAGCTCGGCGACAGCAAGCTCGTGGATACGCTGCTGCCGCTGGTGGCCCGCCCGGAACGCGAGATCCGCATCGAGGCGATCCAGGCGCTGTCGCGCGTGGCGGACGAGGCGCGCGCCGACCAGGTGCGCAGCGAACTGCAGGTGCAGGCGGCCTCGCCCGACCAGACCATCGCCCGCATGGCGGCCGCGGCGGTCTCGGAGCTGGATAACCGCATCGCGGGGATCTCGCAGCTGGGGTCAGGGTCCAAGGCCCATCCGGGCACCACCTCCGCCACCCCGACAGCCACGCCCGCCCCCTCCGGCATACGCCCGCCGCAACCCACGCCGGCCGAAGCGGCCAAGACGGTGGTCATCTCGGATCAGTCGATGCAGCAGGCAGTCAAGGCGGCGGAGGCGGCGGCGCGGCTGGACATCGGCACGCTCAAGCAGGGGGACATCCTCGAGGGGCGCTACAAGTACATCGACCGCATCGGCCGCGGCGCCTTCGGCACGGTGCTGCTCATGGAAGACACGGTGGTCGATGAGCGGCTGATCCTGAAGTTCCTCAACCCGAACGTTTCGGGGGACGAGGAAGTGATGAAGCGCTTCGTCCACGAACTGCGCTACTCGCGCAAGATCACCCACAAGAACGTCATCCGCATCTACGACTTCCTCTACATCCAGGGCAACTACGCCATCTCGATGGAGTACTTCCCCTCGCACACGCTCGGTAGCGAGGTGGTGAACGAGAAGCCGCTGGAACTCAAGCGCGCCATGCAGTTCGGCATCGACATCTGCACCGGCATGACCGTCGCCCACCAGCAGGGCATCGTGCACCGCGACCTGAAGCCCGCCAACGTCCTCATCAACCAGGAAGGGCTGCTGAAGATCGTGGACTTCGGCGTGGCGGCGGCGCACCGCGAGGGCGACACCCAGCTCACCAAGACCGGCTATGTGATCGGCTCGCCCAAGTACATGGCGCCCGAGCAGATCCTCGGCAAGAAGGTCGATGAGCGCGCCGACATCTACGCGCTCGGCGTGATGCTCTACGAGATGGTGACCGGCGTACCGCCCTACTCGCGCGGCGATCACATGTCGGTCATGTACCAGCACGTGCAGGGCAAGGCGCGCAGCCCGCAGGATGTGAACCCGAACCTGCCGCCGGGGCTCTCCGATCTCGTGGTGCGTGCGATGGCGGTGGACAAGACCAAGCGCTTCCAGTCCATGAACGAGCTGAGCGCCGCCCTGCAGCAGTACCTCGGCTAGCCGCGCCCTGCCGGGGCGGCGCCCGTCCCGTTGAGGCTCCCGCCTTGCCAAACTTCGTGCGTTACGTCAAATTTCCGTCCACAAGCTGTTGATCTTAAAGCCCTCCCGGGCTAAACAACGGTGGTGGAAACTCCTTAAGGAGCAAGGGTTTGGCGCGCATAGACGCCTTTTTGAAACTGGGCACCCAGCAGGGGTGCTCGGACGTGCACCTGGCGGTCGGGGTGCCCCCGATGCTGCGGATGCACGGGGACCTGCTGCCCATCAAGTTCCGCGACCTGCGCGCGGTGGAGCTCGAGAGCTACATCAGCGAGATCCTGACGCGCTCGCAGAACGAGCAGTTCAACAAGGGCCACGACCTCGACTTCTCCTACGTGTCCGCCGAGGGCGGGCGCTTCCGCGTCAACGTGTACCGCAAGGAGACCGGCGTCGGGGCGACCTTCCGCTCCATTCCGGCCGCGGTGCCGACGCTGGAGAAGCTCGCGCTGCCCCCGATCGTCACCAAGCTGTGCGATTTTCACCAGGGCATGGTGCTGGTCACCGGCTCCACCGGCACGGGCAAGTCGACCACGCTCGCCGCGATGATTGATCACCTCAATTCCACGCGGCGCCTGAATATCATCAGCCTCGAGGACCCGATCGAGTTCGTGCACCCGAGCAAGAACAGCCAGGTCATCCAGCGCGAGCTGGGCACCCACATCCCGAGCTTCGCCGAGGGCGTGCGCGCGGCGATGCGCGAGGACCCGGACGTGATCCTGGTGGGAGAGCTGCGCGACGCGGAGACCATCTCCATGGCCATGACGGCCGCGGAGACCGGGCACCTGGTGCTCGGCACGCTGCACACCACGAGCGCGGTCAAGACCATCGACCGCATCATCGATGCGCAGCCGGTCGAAGAGCGCGAGCAGACCAAGAGCTTCCTGGCACAAAGCCTGCTCGCGGTCGTGACCCAGGTACTGGTGAAGACCGCCGACGGCCACGGCCGCAAGGCGATCTGTGAGGTACTCATGATGACCAAGGCGATCGCCAAGCTTATCCAGACCGAGCAGACCCATCAGATCGCAACGCAGCTGCAGATGGGGCGGGATCTGGGCATGCAGCTGCTGGACCAGGCGCTGCTCGCCGCCATCAATGCGCGCACCATCGACCCGGACGACGCCTACGCCTACGCGATGGAAAAGCGCGCCTTCCAGAAGTTCGTCACCGACACCAGCGTGCTGCCGAAGCTCGACGCGGACGGCGCCTCCCCGGCGGCCGCCTCCAGCTCCGCGGCCTGAAGAGAACGCGGGCGCCCGTGCCGCAAGTCGACGCACTGCTCACCGAGGTCCTGGAACGGCGCGGCTCGGACCTGCACTTCATCGCCGGCGACCCGCCGCGCATGCGCCTGTACGGGGACATCGCGCCGCTGAAGCCGGAGAAACTGGCCCCGGAGCAGGTGAAGCAGGCGCTCTACGAGATCATGCCCAAGGCGGCGCTGGATCGCTTCGAGGCGAAGGACGGCGCCGACTTCGCCTATACGCTGCCCGAACGCGGGCGCTTCCGCGTCAACGTGATGCGCCAGCTGAACGGCATGGGCGCGGTGTTCCGCGCCATCCCCTCCAAGGCCCTGACGCTCGAGGAACTGAAGCTGCCCGAATCGGTGCGGCAGATGTCCCGCGCCAACAACGGCCTCATCCTCGTGACCGGCAAGACCGGCTCGGGCAAGTCCACGACGCTTGCGGCGATGATCGATGACATCAACCGCCGCGTGAAGGGCCACATCCTCACGGTCGAGGATCCGATCGAGTTCGTCCACGAGCGCCAGAGCTGCCTCATCAGCCAGCGCGAGATCGGGGTGCACGCGCCGAGCTTTGCCGCCGCATTGCACTCGGCCCTGCGCGAGGACCCGGATGTCATCCTGGTGGGCGAGTTGCGCGACCTGGAGACCATGAGCATCGCGGTCACCGCCGCCGAGATGGGCATTCTCGTCATGGGCACGCTGCACACCAACGGGGCGGCGCAGACGGTGGATCGCATGGTGAACGTGTTCCCCGCCGACAAGCAGGCGCACGTGCGCACCATGCTCTCGACCTCGCTGCGCGGGGTGGTCTCGCAGCAGCTGCTGCAGCGCGCCGACAAGTCCGGGCGCGTGGCGGCGCTGGAGATCCTGGTCAACACGCCGGCGGCCTCGAACCTGATCCGCCAGGGCAAGCTCGACCAGCTGGAAAACACCATGCAGGCCGGCGGCGCCTTCGGCATGCGCACCATGGACACCGCCATCCAGCAGCTGTACGACGCGCGCCAGATCACGGGCAAGGAGGCCTACAAGAAGGCCATCAACAAGGGCAAGTTCGAGGACGTGAAGGACGCGGGCTGAAGTCACGCCGCGCGCCCCTGCGCGGGAGCGCCTTGCCGGCTTGTGTAAACTAGCCGGATGACCCGCAAGATCTTCGTCACCACCGCGCTCCCCTACGCCAACGGCCCGTTTCACATCGGGCACATCATGGAATACATCCAGGCCGACATCTGGGTGCGCTTCCAGAGGATGCAGGGGCACGAGCTGCACTTCGTCGGTGCCGATGACGCCCACGGCGCGCCGATCATGCTCAAGGCGCAGGAGGAAGGCATCACGCCCCAGGAGCTGGTGGCGCGCATCGCCGCGGACCGCCCGCGCTACCTCAAGGGCTTCCACATCAGCTTCGATCACTGGTGGTCCACCGACTCGCCCGAGAACACGCAGCTGTCGCAGGAGGTGTACGCGCGCCTGAAGGCCGCCGGGCTCATCTACCAGAAGGCGGTGGAGCAGTTCTACGATCCGGTCAAGGGCATGTTCCTGCCGGACCGCTACATCAAGGGTGAATGCCCGAACTGCCACTCCAAGGACCAGTACGGCGACGCCTGCGAGGTGTGCTCGAGCGTCTACGCGCCCACCGACCTCATCAACCCCTACTCGACGCTCTCCGGGGCGAAGCCCGAGCTGCGCTCATCTGAGCACTTCTTCTTCCGGCTCTCGGACCCGAAGTGCGTCGCCTTCCTCACGCAGTGGCTCAACACCCCCGGACGACTGCAGCCCGCGGTGCTCAACAAGGCGCGCGAGTGGCTCACCGGCGCCGGCGAGCAGGCGCTGGCGGACTGGGACATCTCGCGCGAGGCACCCTACTTCGGCATCCCGATTCCGGATGCGCCGGGGAAGTACTTCTACGTGTGGCTGGACGCCCCGATCGGCTACCTCGCCGCGCTCAAGCACTACTTCGAGTCGGGTGCGCCGCGCGTGCGCGGCGAGCGGCGCAGCTTCGAGGAGTTCCTGGGCGCCCCCGATACCGAGCAGATCCACTTCATCGGCAAGGACATCATCTACTTCCACACGCTGTTCTGGCCGGCGATGCTGAAGTTCGCCGGCGCGCCCTTCAAGGTCCCGGACCACGTGTACGTGCACGGCTTCATCACCGTCTCGGGCGAGAAGATGTCCAAGTCGCGCGGCACCGGCATCAGCCCGCTGCGCTACCTGCAGATCGGCATGAACGCCGAGTGGCTGCGCTACTACATCGCCGCCAAGCTCAACGGCAACGTCGAGGACCTCGACTTCAACCCGGAGGACTTCACGCTGCGCGTCAACAGCGACCTCGTCGGCAAGTACGTGAACATCGCCAGCCGTGCCGCGAGCTTCATCAACCGCCAGTTCGCCGGCGAACTGCGCTACGGCACTGACGCGGCGGCCCTGACCGCCGAGGCACGCATCCTGTGCGCGGGCATCCACGAGAGCTACGAGACGCGCGAGTTCGGCAAGGCGGTGCGCGAGGCCATGGCCTACGCCGACCGCATCAACCGCGACTTCGATGCGCACCAGCCCTGGGTGCTCGCCAAGGATCCGGCCCGGGCGGCGGAGCTGCAGGAGGTGTGCTCGCGGGCGCTCTACGGCTTTAAGGTGTTGTCGGTGCTGCTCGCACCGGTGCTGCCGGAAGCCACGACGCGCGCCGCGAAGGAGCTGTTCGGGCTCGATGACGTGTTCACCTGGGGCGACGCGCAGGTGCTGCCGCTGCGCATTCATGCCTACCGGCACCTGATGACGCGCGTCGACCCGAAGCAACTCGACGCCCTGTTCGAGGCCGCCCCGGCGGCCGCGCCGGGCGCCGCGGCCGCAGAGGCTGCCCCCCCGGCCACCGTGTCGATCGATGAGTTCAGGCGCGTGGAGCTGCGCGTCGCACGCATCGCCAACGCCGAACCGGTCGCCGGCTCCGACAAGCTGCTCAAACTGACGCTGGATCTCGGCTCAGGGACCCGTACCGTGTTCGCCGGCATCAAGTCCGACTATGAGCCGGGGAAGCTCATCGGCCGCCTGACAGTGGTGGTCGCAAACCTTGCGCCCCGCAAGATGAAGTTCGGCACCTCCGAGGGCATGGTGCTGGCCGCCAGCGGGTCGGCGGCCGGTGTCTACCTGCTGTCACCGGACTCCGGCGCCACGGCGGGCATGAGAATCAGCTGAACCGGCGCAGGCACGTGCATGCTCGCGGATGACATCGATGCGCTGCTGCCCCAGACCCAGTGCACGCGCTGCGGTTACAGCGGCTGCCGCCCGTACGCCGAGGCCATCGCCGCGGGCGCCGCCGACATCAATCAATGCCCCCCGGGCGGCGCCGCCACCATCGCGCAACTCGCCGCGCTGCTGCAGCGCGCGGTGGTGCCGCTGAACCCGGTGCACGGGACCGAGGGGCCGGCGCTGGTCGCGGTGATCGACGAGGAGGCCTGCATCGGCTGCGCCAAGTGCCTGCCGCCGTGTCCGGTGGATGCCATCCTCGGGGCGCACAAGCAGATGCATACCGTGCTCGCCTCCGTGTGCACCGGGTGCGAGCTGTGCGTGGCGCCCTGTCCGGTGGACTGCATCCGCATGCTGCCGCGCGCGGCCGCCGCTGATGCGCCGCCGGAGCCGACGGCGGCCGCGAACCGGGAACGGTTTGCGCAGCGCAACGAGCGCACCGCCGCCCGTGCCGCGGCCCGCGCCGCCCTGCTGCACGAGCGCAAGCACCACGCCGCGCCGCGCTAGCGCTCGCGCGCAAAATCCGGCCCGCGCATGCGACACTGCCGTGCCCGAAAATCCCACCCGCAGGATGAGCCACCATGCCAGTCCGCATCGCCAGCGCCCTTCTGTCGGCCCTCACCGCAGCGCTCCTCCCCGCTGCCGCCGCACCCGCGGCTGAGGCACTGCCGCAGAACATGCAGGCCGCGGCGATCGACGCCGCCGGCGATGCGCACGCGCTCACCCTGCACCAGCTCCCGGTGCCTCACCCGGGGCCGGCGGAAGTGCTGATCGCCATACACACGGCCGGCGTGGCCAGCTGGGACGTGGAGCTGCGCCGCCACCCCGAACAGATCAAGAACGGCCGCTTCCCCCTCGTCCTCGGCACCGACGGCGCGGGCACCGTCGCCGCGGTGGGTGCGACCGTGCACAGCTTCAAGGTGGGCGACCAGGTCTATTCCTACAGCTGGGACAATCCCCAGGGCGGCTTTTACGCCGAGTACGTGGCGGTGCCGGCCGCGCGCGTCGGGCACGTGCCGCGCGGGCTGACGCTGACCCAGGCCGGTGCCATCGGCACCACCGCGCTCACCGCCCTCCAGGGCGTGGACGATGCGCTGCATCTGAAGTCCGGCGAGACGCTGCTCATCCACGGTGCCGCCGGCGGCGTCGGCACCCTCGCGATCCAGTTCGCCAAGCTGCGCGGCGCGCGGGTGCTCGCCAGCGTCTCGGGCGAGGACGAGATCGCCCTGGTGAAGCGGCTCGGCGCGGATGCCGCCGTCGATGGCCGCCACGGCGACATCGCCGCGGCCGCGCATGCGTTTGCTCCGGCGGGCGTGGATGCGGTGCTGGCGCTGGCCGGGGGCGAGGCCCTGGAGCACGCCATCGATACGCTCAGGAAAGGCGGCCGCGTGGCTTATCCGGAGGGAGTGAACCCGATACCCAAGAGCCGCGACGGACTCACACCGATCAAGTACAACGCCATCCCGGGGCCGACGGAGTTCCGGCGGCTCAACGCCGCCATCGAGTCGATGAAGCTCGAGGTGCCGATCGCCGCGCAATTCCCGCTGGCCGAGGCCGCGGCGGCTCAGGAGCGGCTCGAGGCGGGTCACGTTCCGGGCAAGGTCATCCTGCAGGTCCGTTAGCACCGGCGCGCTCCGACGGCGAGAGCTGCGGCGCGTGCGCCGCAAGCCTCGACAGTGCGTGCCCCGCGCGTGCATTCTTGCCCCATGCATGCTGCGACCCGGACGGCGATATTCCGGCGGCTGAAGGCCGCAAACCCCTCCCCCACCACCGAGCTGCTGCACGCGACGCCGTTCGAACTGCTGGTGGCGGTGATGCTCTCGGCACACACCACCGACAAGAGCGTGAACGCAGCCACCCGCGTGCTGTTCCCGCTCGCCAACACGCCGGCCGCGATCGCGGCGCTCGGCATCGAGGGCGTGAAGCCCTACATCAAGAACGTCGGGCTCTACAACACGAAGGCGAAGAACCTGATCGGCCTGGCACAGCAGATCATGGAGCGCCACGGCGGTGAAGTGCCCGGGGAGCGCGTCGCGCTCGAGGCGCTCCCGGGAGTCGGGCGCAAGACCGCGAGCATCATCCTCAACATGGTGTTCGGGGAGGCGGAAATCGCAGTCGACACCCACATCTTTCGCGTCGCCAACCGCACCGGGCTCGCACCCGGCAAGACGCCGCTCGCCGTCGAACAGGGGCTCATCAAGTACACCCCGGCGCAGTACCGCAAGGACGCACACCACTGGCTGCTGCTGCACGGGCGCTACGTGTGCACGGCGCGCGCGCCGGCCTGCCCGAGCTGCCTGATCTGCGACCTGTGCGAGTACCGGCACAAGACCAAGGCGAAGCCGGCGCGTGCCAAGCGCAGCTCCATCGCCCAGGCGATCCGCAGGCCCCCGCGCGCGCGGGCGTGACCGGGCATGCCCTTGTTTACCGGCGAGGGTCGTGGGGAGATGCGCCGCCGCTACCTCGAAGCGTGGCGCAAGTTCAGTGCGCACGAGCCCCTTGAACCCCTCGAGGGGCAGCTGGCGGCCGTGATCGCCGAGCATCCGGAGTACATCGGCTGGCTCGAGTCCGGGGATGCCGCGCTGCTCGCGGAATTCACCCCCGAAGGTGGCCGCGAGAACCCCTTCCTGCACATGGGGCTGCATCTGGCCATCCGCGAGCAGGTCGCGACCGACCGCCCCGCCGGAATCGCGCGCCTGCACCAGGAACTCACCCGCCGCAGCGAGAATGCGCACGCCGCCGAGCACCGCATGATCGAACCGCTCGCGCAGACCTTGTGGGAGGCGCAGCGCAGCGGGCAGGTGCCCGATGAACTCGCCTACCTGGAGCGGCTGCGGCGCCTGTAGGCGGCGTTTGCGATGGCCTTGAGCGCTGCCAGGATGCACGCCGCGGAACGCTCTTCCTACCGCCACACAACGGTTGCCAACCACCATGAACCGCACTCTCATCAGCTCTGGTTCCACCTTCGAAGCCGAAATTGGTTACAGCCGCGCAGTCGCCCAGGGCGACTGGGTATTCGTCTCCGGGACAACCGGATTCGACTACGCCCGGATGAGCATCTCCGATGATCTGCAGGAGCAGACCGAGCAGTGCTTGCAGAACATTGAGTCCGCTCTGAGGCAAGCGGGCTCAGGAATGCACGATGTCGTACGGGTAACCTATGTGCTGCCAAATGGCGAGGACTTCCCACAGTGTTGGCCCGTGCTGCGAAAGTACTTTGGCCAGGTCCGCCCTGCTGCGATGATGATCTCAGCCGGGCTTGCCGACCCGCGAATGAAGATCGAAATCGAAGTAACGGCGCTGAAGCAGCGAGGCTAGAGGAACCGAGGACCTTGGCGGCCGATGCGATGCCGACCTGCGACATCAAACGGCGATCCGTCACCGAAATGTTCCGGGCGGTGAGATCGCTGGGTGTCGTGCTGCTACGCGGAGGTGAACTACGGCACCGGCCGCGACGTCAGCGACGAATCCATTGCCGAGGGCGACGGAGCTCTGCAGGTGCGCCGGCACACTGACAGCCATGTGAAAGTCCCATTCGACCGGCACTTCTGGCAGCTACGGAGACTTCCCGCCCGAGGGTCCTGCGGGTGCCGGCGGTTCCGGACGTGCCGCAGCAGAGCCGGGATGGCCCCGCCACAAGCCGTCGCGCGCAAATACCTGCCACGCCCACCTGACCCAGCGCGTCAGCGCGAACGACAGCCACAACGCCCACGCCAGGATCGCAATCTTGTACCACCACAGTGAGACCGACAGCACCCCGACGCGCGGCAGCTGCGCGCTCGCCTGGTCGATGAACCAGGAAAACGCGCCATATGAGCCGGCGCCCGCGAGCCGCATGTCGGGGTGGGCCAGCAGGCCGCCGGGCACTGCGGCGACGACGCCGAGAAGTGCCGCCACCGCGAGCAGCCCCAGTGCCACCTGCAGCAGGTTGAACTGCCCGCGGTCGCCTGGCGGCGCCCGGCGCGCCTGCCATTGAAATACCGCGACGAAGGCGACGAACAGCAGCAGCACCAGCCACGAGAAAGTCGACAGCCCGAGCCCGAGCAGCAGCCAGTCGCGGGTCGCAAGCGGGGTGAGACGCGAGCGCCCGAGGAGCCACGCCACGGCTACGAACAGCAGCACCTCGCCCCAGTAAAGGATCGTCGGTCCGACGCCGGCACCGAAGGCGTACAGCACCCACCGGTCCCCGGGCAGCTGGATCGACAGGTTGAGGTTGCTCGCTGGAGCGCCCAGCGCGAGCACCGGCGAGCGTGTCAGCAGCTGCGCACCGGCGGCCGCGTGCCAGACAACGGTCCACTTGTGCCTCCCCGGGGAGGCGGACAGCGGCAATTCATCGTGTTCCGGGCGCAGCGCGAGCGGCACATCGTCGCTCGTCACGCTGGTGACTTCCGCCAACGCCGGCAGATGCAGGACCTGCCGCCCACCCTGGGTGCTGCGGTAGTTCAGTACCAGCGTCGAGTCGCTGGAGCGCTTGCCAACCAGAGTACTGAGCTGCACGTGATCGAACGCCACCGTGCCGCCGGCGATCCCCGGCGGCCGGCTGATGTCCAGGTTCAGTCGCTCGCCGGGGCGCGGGTAGTACTCGAACGTCCAGTTGTTTGCGTCTTCTTCCGCGGTGACCGGCGGCACGCCGCTGAAATCCACGTGCCAGGTCGGACCGACCGCAAAGCGCCAGTGCTCGCTGTGCGAGGAATCGGGCGCCGCCAGCAGCTCCAGTGACTGGCTCACCGGGAGGAGCGAGGTGAACTGGTACTGCGCCTCGCCGGCGGCGAGACCGACGGTCACCCGGTTCTGACTGACGGCAAGTCCGGCCGTGGTAACCGCTTCCTCGGCGAGCAACGGCAGCGACACCGTGAACGCGCGCGACTTCGGCGCGACGCGCTCCACCGTCGTCTGAATGCTCCAGTCGTGAGCCAGGTGGAACAGCCGCTCGACGCTGACGAAGGCAGGGAATTCCTCCTGCCGCGGCGCAGCGGCAACGCTCTCCTTCGCCACCCGGCGGCGCACGAGCTCGAGCGCGCCGCTCACGAGCCGCCGCTCGGTGATGCCGGCGCTGTCCCAGCCGGGGGCGGTGACCGCGATCACGTGCGGGGCGAGCGGGAATGACAGCGTCAGCGCATCGAGGCCCGCCACCGGGCCCTGCAGACGCACGACGTGCCGCCCCGGAGTGAGGCGCACGTAGCGCGCCCCACGTGAATTCCTGAACACCCAGCCGACCGCGGCGCCATCGACCTCGACGACGGCGGGCACCCAGCTCGGATCGGCGCCGGGCAGCGCGAGTCCCACCGGATCCAGGACACTCACGTCGAGCACGACCACGAGCTGTTCGGCCGCGACGCTTACCGCAGCCGCGAGAATGCCGGCGCAGTCGGGCGCACACCTGGGGGGCTCGAGCAACCGCGTCTGCAGGTCGCTGAGGATCGCAGGGTCAGGCGTCGTTGAGGCCTGCGCCCGGGGTGCCGCCCCGAAGGCCGCGAGGAGGACCAGGAGCAGCGCCGCCGCCGCGCGCGGCGGGCCGCGACGCAGCCATGCCGGCAGCGACGGCAGATCCTTGCGAATGAGCTCCAGCAGCAGCCACACGCACAGCGCGATCCCCAGCACGCGCCACAGGCGCGTCATCCACGGCGGACTGATCAGGAAGCGCGCGGTCGCGTTGGCCTCCACCGGTCCGCTCCAGGAGAACTCGTACACGTGATATTGCCAGTCCGGCAGCCCGGGCCCGGCCTGGACGACGACGCCCGGCTCGTAGTAGTCGCTCGGCACCCGCCGGGCCGCCGTTACCTGGATTTCCTCGACGCTCTTGGCGCTGAGGGTGTCCGTGCTGCTGAGCATCCCCGCCACTGGCGCGGGTGCGGCCGCGGTGGGCACGTTCAGCAGGCGCCGTTCGCGGTTCGGTGCCGTTCGCATCTCCAGTTCTACCACGCGCTGCTCCGGGTACCCGGACCCCAGGATGGCTTCCAGCTGCGGGTAAACGGCAAGCCGCGCCTCGGTGATCGCGAACGGCACGAGCACCAGCAGCAACAGCGCGAGGGCGAGCAGGCGATAGGCGCCGGCCCAGCGCGACAATCGCCCCGCGGGGGCGGCGCGCAGCAGCGCGAGCGCGATGAGTACGTTGAGCCAGAGCCAGACCGGCGCGCCGCTTTCCTGATAGGTGAGTGCGAGGGCGGCGATCGCCAGCGCCGCGAACCGCAGGCCGAGCACGCGCCACGCGACGGTGGCGATCAGAAGGACGGCGAAGATGTCCAGCAGCTGCCAGCGCTCCAGCCACGCCTGCGGTGCTGCGTCGGTACCCGGTGCCGCCAGCAGCCGGTAGCCGGGTCCCACGATCAGGGTGCCGCGCACCTGGCTCAGACGCTCCTGCCACCCGGTCGCAAGCAGTGCGCCGTCCGAGCGCGGCAGGCGCGCCACTGTGGTGAGGTCGAGGTCCTGATCGCGCACCTCGACGCCACTGAAGCCCGCTCCCATGCCGGAGGTCACCAGCAGCGAATTCTCCGCCGCCGTGCGCGCGCTCTGCAGGGCGTAC
>Ga0209811_10000220_pt1 | contig 26913 bp, 16 predicted proteins | sample Coa_R1_6_FD_187161 | JGI IMG/M metagenome (GOLD analysis project Ga0209811, IMG submission 187161) | Surface soil microbial communities from Centralia Pennsylvania, which are recovering from an underground coalmine fire. - Coalmine... | ecosystem: Environmental > Terrestrial > Soil >... | reverse complement strand
GCGGAAGCTTCCGCAAGACTTCGAGGTGCTTCTTAATCGTAGCCGCATCGCCCCGGACAATTGGGCCGCTGAATCCGCGAGCTCCGCCTTGTTTCGCGTAGTTTTCGACCGTCTGCCGAACAATCGGAAGCATCCAGCGTCTGGACCGATTGGCGGGCACGGCTGCACCCTTAGCTACCTCTTCCCCGGCCGCGAGAAGCGCCGTCAGGAGTGGCGACAGGAAGGTTCCCCAGGCATGGTAGAGAGCCTTGTCTTTCGCCGCGATCGGGAAACTTTCCCCGCCAAGCCGGCGGACGATCTTGCTGATGGTTTGCACCGCCTCGCGATCTCCCTCGATCGCGAAGCCAACTCCCTTTAGCGCCGGAGTAACCCCTTCAACGAAGGTCATCATCGGATGCACCGAGGCAACATGCGCCCCGCGCTTGCGAAGCACACTCAATTCATCACTTGTCATTGCGCCCGACGAATGAACTGCGATCTTTCCCTTCCAGTCTCTCGCTGCAAGCAAGCGCGCGCACTTTTCGATCTCCCCATCAGGAACGCAAAACCAGACGAGGTCGGCCCGCAGCGCAGCCTTCCGAAGAGTCGCAGCCACCGTTCCAGCTCGGCGTGCCAAGGCCTTCGCTCTTCGCCGAGAGCCTTCACCATCGCGGGAAACAATCTCACTGATGGAATATCCTGCACCCCGCAGCGAAATCGCTAATGCCGCGCCCAACTTTCCCGCACCAACGATTGCGATTTGAGGACAGTGTGCTTCTGCATTTTTCATCGCCCGCAGCATATCAGGCGGACGTACCGATGAAATGGAAGGGCTCGGTCGCTCGTCATCCATTCCCTTCCTCGCTTATATTCGTCGTATGAAGAAATCCGCGAGATCGAAAACCAAATCCAAAGCCGCACGGGTGCTCTCCTGCCGCCTCGTCTACAAGGGGCCCGTCTTCTGGGTCACATCCGAACGCGTGGTGGAACCTTCCGGCGTTCGCGTGCTGCGGGAAGTTGTGCGCCACACCGGATCGGTCGTCGTTCTCGCAACGCTCGACAACGGCAAAGACCCGCGCGTTCTGCTCGAACGCCAGTACCGACACGCCGCCGACTCTTATCTCTGGGAGCTACCCGCAGGAAGAATCGACAAAGGTGAGGAAGCGCTAGCCGCGGCCAAGCGCGAACTTCTCGAGGAAACCGGCTATAGAGCCAAGAGTTGGAAGAAGATCTTAAAGTTCTACGCGAGTCCCGGTTTTGTAGCCGAGCCCATGACGGTTTTCTGGGCGCGCAGTCTCACTCCCGGCCCGGCCCAACCCGAAGCCGATGAGGTGATCGAACAACGCCTCGTTTCTCTCTCCCAGGCTGTTCAAATGGTGATACAAGGTACGATCCGAGACGCCAAGACGATCGCCGGAGTGCTCTGGCTTTCCCATCACCAGACTAGTCCAAGATCACGAAAATAAAGGGCGGGATGTGTGATCACCCTCCTTGACAGCCCCTACCCCCCGCCGCACAATGTGCCCAGAATTCGGCAGGTACAACCTTCATTTGCCCCTGTGAACGTCGAGATGAAGGGCAGGACTGCCGGAGGGGGCGCACGTGGAACGACTGAAAGGTACGGTCAAGTGGTTCAATAATGCCAAGGGCTACGGATTCATCGGCCGTGAAGATGGACCGGACGTCTTTGTGCATTACAGCGCAATTACTTCCGAGGGCTACAAAAGCCTGCAGGAAGGTGACACTGTGGAATTCGAAATCACCCAAGGACAGAAAGGCCCGCAAGCAGCAAACGTCGCAAAAGCTTCCTGAAGTGTTGCCGCTCCGGCAACCCAGATTCGCTTGAATGGCCTGACGACGCCCGTTCCCTATATAGGCCAAACTCCCCCAACCGGTCGCGTCCCGGCGGAGTTCTGTCTCCCCGCCTTCCTCTTGCGAGCCATCTTGTTTAATCTGTTTCTTTCCATGGAAAACAAGGCTATCGCTAACCTGCTCTACGAGACCGCCGACCTTCTCGAAATCGACGGACAGGACTCTTTTCGGATTCGTTCCTATCGCAACGCGGCCCAAGCCATCGAGAATCTCCCGCAACGGATGAGCGATCTCATTGCCGACCCCAAGAAAGTGCTCGCCGTCCCCGGAATCGGTAAAGGCATGCTGAACAATTTGCAGGAACTGTTCAAAGAGGGCCGCCTCGCGCTCCACGCCGAGCTGCTCGAAAAATATCACCCGTCAATGCTGCAGTTGCTGAAGATCCAAGGTCTGGGGCCGAAGACGATTGCCCTGATCTGGAGCAACTACCAGATTTCCGATGTGGACGGAGTGGAGAAGCTTGCGCGCGCCGGCAAGATTCGCGAACTTCCCCGCATGGGCGAGAAGCACGAACTCAAGCTGATCAAGGCCATCGAAGACTACAAGCGCATCGGCGGCCGCTATCTCATCGATCACGCCGAGGTGGAAGCCGAAAAGCTCTCCAAATATCTCTCGTCCATTTCCGGCATCGACAGGATTACGCCCGCAGGATCCCTGCGGCGCGGCCGCGAGACAGTAGGCGATCTGGACGTCCTCGTCACAGGTAGCTGCTGCGTCGATGACGGCCAGCGTGCCGACGCGATCCAGCACATTGCGCAGTACCCACCGCTCATGGATGTGATCGCGAAGGGCGACAACAAAATCAGCTTCCGCCTGCGCAGCGGGATGCAAGTCGACGTGCGCCTGCTGTCCCCGGCATCGTTCGGTGCAGCGATGCAGTACTTCACCGGATCGAAGGCGCACAACGTCACGCTCCGCCAGCGCGCGTTGAAAATGGGATTCACGCTAAGTGAATACAGTCTCGCCGACCTGAAGACCGAACAGCCAGTCGCGGGCGCGACCGAAGAAGAGATCTACGCCAAGCTCAACCTGGAATACATTCCTCCGGAATTGCGCGAGAACCTGGGCGAGATCGACCTTGCCGCCCAGCATAAGCTTCCCCGCCTGATCAGTGCAGAAGACCTGCAAGGCGACGTGCACATGCACACGGTCGAGACCGACGGCCGGAACACGATCGAAGAAATGGCCGAGGCGGCGAAGGCTCACGGATATAAGTACATCGCCATCACCGACCACTCGAAGAACCTTGCCTTCGCCAACGGCCTCGACGATCAACGTGCCCTCGCGCACATTCAGCGGATTCGCGAAGCCAGTAATCGCATGGAGGGCATCCGCATTTTCGCCGGCATTGAAGTCGACATTCTCGGCGACGGCACACTGGATTTATCCGACGACGTCCTGAGCCAGATGGACATCGTCATCGCTAGCGTTCACTCGCATTTCAATCAAGAATCCGCAAAGATGACCGAACGACTGATCAGAGCGATCGAGAATCCGAACACGTCCATTCTCGGTCATCCGACAGGACGCCAGCTCCTGCGCCGCGATGCCTATCCGTTCGACATGGACGCAATTCTGAAAAGCGCGGCAAAAAACAAAGTAGCGATGGAGCTGAATTCGTATCCCGACCGCCTGGATCTGAACGACGTCCACCTGCGCCAAGCCAAAGAGCAGGGCGTTAAGATCGTCATCAATACCGACTCCCATCACACCTCGCACCTGAGCAAAATCCGCTACGGAATTCTGCAAGCGCGGCGCGCCTGGCTCACAAAAGAAGATGTCCTCAATACTTTGCCTGCGGAGAAGTTCGCGCAGACCATGAAGCATGGGTGGTGAAGCGTAAAGTGCAATCCGAACTGCGAAGAGTCGGGAAAGATCTTCGTAGCGCCGGCAGCTTGCCCGCGTCGCGGCGGGCCGGACGCCCCCCGGACTGCCGCCGAGACGGCGGCGCTACCTCAAACTTCAGATGAAGAGGGTGACGGTTCCGGTGCCGATGAGCGCAATAGCCCAGATCAAGTCGAGGTTGATCCAGGCCTTCCGCAAAATCGCGACGCCGAACTTCTCGAACACCAACAGCGCAACCACGGCCGTGATCACCAGGTAACCGAGCGCATGCAGCGAGGTCGCCAGTAACGCTGTCCCAGGTGTGCTCGGATGCATCATCATGCCGTGATGAGTAACGGGAACCGTCATCGCGAGGAACAGCGGGACGACCATTAATCCCGCACCGTGAGCCGACGCCATCAGGAACGACCACAGCGTGAGGCCGCCTTTGCTCACGCGCATGCTCGCCCAACTCGGATGCCGGTGCCGAAAAAGTCGGCTGACCCCAAAGACTACAAGGATCGTAGCGACAACCCAGCGCACCCACTGCAACGGCATGACGGCACCAGCCACCACCGCCAGAGCAATCGCCGCCGCCACGGCCAGCGCATGGCCAATCCCCAGCGGCAGCAGTGCACTGAGCACGGCTCCGCGGCGACGCTCCTGCAGACCAAGCGCCACCGCGAACAACCAGCCCATGCCCGGATTAATGCCGTGGAACGCTCCGAGTCCAATTAGAGCCCACGAACTGGTCATCTCTCCCATCGGCACTCCTCAGGAGAAACAATACGAGTCCGACGAAGCGTCGCCACCTTCGAGATGCACCTGGTGCGGACGGAACTTGTCGACCTCGAGGAACAATTTGGGATCAAGCCGCATCCCGCCGTTCGTGTCGGTATCGATTTTCGCCATCCACCCGCGAATGCCATCGGGATAGAACTGCTCATCCCATGTGCGATAGAGCGAGTTCGTAACATACACACGCTTGCCGTCGCGGCTGATCTCCACCATCTGCGGCGCACCGTTCAACGGCTTGCCAGAATTCTTCGGATGGGGCTGCTGCTTCACCAGTCCGCCGAGCGTCACCATGGCTGTCAGCACCGGATTGAATGGGTCCGACACGTTGTACTGTCGCAACTCCCCGCTGCCCCAGCACGAGACATAAAGGAAGCGATCATCGAGCGACAGGTTGATATCTGTCACCAGCGGCGGCACCGCTTTGAAGCCCTTGAGCAGCGGAGGAAGCTTATCCGGATCGGCCGCCTCGGCGGGAATCTCAATCACTTTCTTGATCTTCCAAGTTCCGTTGCCATTGTTGCCTTCGCGATACCACACCCAGATCGACGACGACAGATCCTTCAACGAGGTCACGACGCCCACAAACCCATAAGTCTTGTTGGGATCGTGCGAAGGACGAAGCTCGAGTACCATCTGTTGCTCCGGTCCAAGATCGAGCGTTTGTTCATGGCGCCGATTGTGCAGATTCCAGCGATGCAACGCGTGTCCATATTTACCGCCCAGCAGCAGCTCGGGATTTACGCCGTCCTCCACCATGGAGGGCGTTCCCCACTCGCTCGTGATCATGGTGTCGTGCCCAAGATGCCACCAGAAGTCGTATGCCAGATACTGGGGTCCACGATCGACTTCCCACGCGCCCTTGATGTCGAAGGTCTCCGGATCGAGCATGAAGATTCCGCCCGGCCCTTTCCCTTCCACCGAACCCAGTGCATTCAGATAAATCCCATCGGGGCCGCAATGCGCAGTATGCGGACGGCTGTAGCCGGACTTCTTCTTCACTTCCTCCGGCTCAATGACTTTCACAATTTTGGGATTTCGTGGATCGGCCTTGGTGTCGAGGATGTGAATGCGCGACGACCGCATGCCCGGAACGACGAGGTAGCGTCTCTCCATGTGCGGGTGCGGTGAATGGGGACACAGGCAGGAACTGCATGCGTTCCATCCAAAGTGATGCAATTCATCGCCGGCGTTTGGCATGTCCACGCGGCTCACGACCGTTCCATAGGTCTTCGACGACGGATCGACATCAACAACCGCCATAGCGTCGGTGCCGTCATTCACCGTCGGATTCAGCAGAGCAACGTACGCCAGTTTCTCGGGCGCCGCTTCCATGGCCAGTTTTGCCGAGGGATAAAAAGTCTGATCGGGAAGGAACTTCGCCATAACCGTTTCTCCTGTTCTCGATTGGATGTGGGTCGCCCTGCGAAGGCGCTACAATAATCGGCAATCTCTTCGGGGCCGCTTGCGCAATTGAAGCGTTTTTGTCGACGACTAGCATACGCCTGCGGCTGCTCAGGCCGTTGTTCCTTTTTTGTTACTTTTTTCTGAAGAGAACTATGGCAAACGCCCCTGGGCGTTACGAATTCGCGGATTTTCAGCTGGATGTGCGCGAGCGCCGTCTTCTGCGCGGAGGCACCGAACTGTCTCTCGCGCCCAAGGTCTTCGATACTCTGCGTTTGCTGGTGGAGAACGCCGGCCACTTGATGACAAAGGAAGAGTTGTTGCGCCAGCTCTGGCCCGACACGCTTGTCGAGGAAAATAACCTCAACAAGAATATCTCCGCCTTGCGAAAAGTACTTGGCGAGGCCTCGGAGGGATCATCCTGTATTGAGACGCTGCCCCGCGTCGGTTACCGCTTCGTGGCAGCGGTGCGTACTGTGGGCTCCCCTTCAGTTAATGTGGTGCAGCCCGACTCCCACCAACCTCCCTCGCGACAGGAAATCCGCTTTTGCATCACGGAAGATGGCACTCGCATTGCCTTCGCGCGTGTGGGTGAGGGATATCCACTTCTGAAAGCGGCGAATTGGTTGAATCATCTCGATTTCGAATGGGAGAGCCCGCTCTGGCGCCACTGGATCCGCGAGTTTACAAAGCATCACACATTTATTCGCTATGACGAGCGCGGCAACGGGCTATCCGACTGGGATGTGGCCGACATCTCGTTCGACGCGTGGGTACACGATCTGGAAACCGTGGTGGGAGCTTCCGGTCTGGACCGGTTTGCCTTATTCGGTTTGTCCCAAGGTGGAGCAGTAGCAATTGAGTACGCGGCTCGGCACCCCGAGCGCATCAGCCATCTCATTTTGTGCGGCGCTTACTCACGGGGCTACAGCCACAGACACAACTCAGGAGCGCTGGTTGGCCGTCAGGCTTTGGAGACCCTGGTGAGGCTGGACTGGGGAAAGAACAACCCGGCGTTCCTGTCCATGTTCACCAGCCTCTACACTTCCGAAAACGCGACTCCCGAACAAGAACAATGGCTCAATGATTTGCAGCGGGTTTCTGCGACACCGGAAAACGCCGCGCGCATTATGGAGGCCTGCGACGCGATCAATGTTCGTTCCCGATTGCCGCACGTGTCGGTACCGACGCTGGTACTCCACTGCGATCGGGATCGGGTAGTTCCACCGGAGGAAGGAAGAATCATCGCAGCGGAAATCCCGAACGCGCGGTTCGTTCCGCTATCGAGTACCAATCACCTGTTGCTACCGGAAGAGCCGGCTTGGCAAGTCTTTCTGTCGGAAGTGGGCCGCTTCCTTGGATGGAAGACAGCGCTCTCCTCGTGAGCGCGGTCCCTGTGGTGGCGGACCCGCAATAGAGCTTTATTGTTTCTTATCTTCTTCGCTTAGGGCGGACTTGAATCCGCGGATGCCTTCTCCCAGACTCTTGCCTAAACCGGCCAGCTTGCTGGGCCCAAAGATGAGCAGGCCAATCGCAAAGACCACGAGCAGTTCCGGAAGTCCAATCTTTCCACCCAACATGAATTTCCTCTTTCTTGTTTGAATCGCGAGCCCCGCCCGCTTGGCGAGCAGGGCCCCTTTAGTTTACTCGATTACGAGCGGCCGCATCATGTCGTGTTCCTCGTGCTCGAGGATGTGGCAGTGCCACACGTACTCTTTGCCACCCGTCCGCGGGCTCACTGCGTTGCGCATCGCGGCCGTGGGCAAATTGGGCAGGTTGAACTGCATGATGACGGTTGTCACCTCCCCAGGATTCATCCGCACTGTTTCCTTCCACCCGATCTCGTTCGCATCCGGCGGAATCGGATCACCGCTGTAAGTCCAGCGGTCAGGAGTACCCAGGAACGGTTGCCGTTGAATCAATTGCACGTTGACCAGGTGGAAATGAATGGGATGAGTGTCGCCAGTCAGATTCATGATCTGCCAGACTTCCACCGCTCCGGCTCTGGGATTCTCCGTCACAGGATCCAGGTAAGCGCGGCCCCATGTCGCAATCCCCTGATTATTGGTCCCGTTCTGCTCGAGAGTTCCAATCGTCTGAATGAGGCGGCCGAACTCGTCGAAGTCCTCATTCAATGACAGCATGCGGGACGCCGGGCCGTCGAACGGGAATGCCGGCACCGACGGATCCCCGTGCGTGAACAGCAGCCCTGGCTGGCTTCCATTCAGGAAGCTGTTCTTGAGCTGCACATTCATCTGCGGCAGCCACGCCCGAGTCGAGACGCTATCACCCGCTCCTGCGGTGACTGTGATCTTCATCAGCGTGCGCGTGTTGGCTCCTCGACCAAGCCTTGTCGTCGGCGCTCCGCCAAACTCGGTCTGGTCCGGGCAGCCGGTGAAGTAGTCATTCCTGCTGTCGCCGCCCGGGAACGGCCCCGGTGCGTCGTTGTACAGAATGAAGCTCGTTCCCGCAGGCACGCCGTTAAAGTCGATGACAACATCAGCTCGCTCGGCGGGTGCGAGCAATAGGTTGAACGGCCCATCCGCCATTGCGGTGGTTTCCGAAGGATCGGACGGATCGAGCGGAATAGGCCTGCCATTGTCGTGGATCGCCACCTTGGGCAGGAATCCACCCTCAGTTCCCACCTGGTACATGATCGGGCCCGGCGTCCCCACGCGCGCCTCTCCGGCATTCGAGCGATCTTCCGGATACAGGTTCAGATGGTAGAAGCGAGCCTGCGACCCGTTCAGCAGTCGGAAGCGAACGCGCTTGGGAGGCACGCTCACCTTTGGATACACCCCGCCGTTGATCACGATGGTGTCCAAGAACGCTTCTGGAATCGCCGAGACACGCGGCAGCCGCATCGTTCCCTGCGAAGGCGGCTCACCGTCGGTCGGTCCCCAATCAAATCGGCCCTTGGGATTCCCGACTCCACCCTCAAATGTGTTGACTTCATAGTCGTGCGGATACCACAGCGAACCCGGATCTCCCCAGCGCCAGCTCGGATCCTGCCGCAGAACGTTTCTGGGCACGAAGCCCTTGTCCTGGATCACCAGCGGAATTCCGACCAGGTCAGGCAGCAGCCCAGCACTCACCAATCCCGTCTCAAAGTCATCGACGATGATGTACGCCGAAGCGATCCCGGCATACGCATTCAGCCGCGTGATGCCAATCGCGTGATCGTGATACCAGACCAGTCGCGCGCTCTGATCATTCGGATAGTAGTAGGTGCCGGTACCCGGCAGCGCGGGAAAACCCGGCACGTTCATGAAACTCTCACCATGCTTTCCGGTGGGCGTGAACCACTGGAACGGAGTTCCATCGCTGAACCATGGGGTCAGACCGCCGTGAAGGTGGGTCGCGTGGCGGTTCGTAGGGAGATCGCCGACCATCAATCCGTTGGGCCCAGCCATGATCGTGGGGTCGACCGGCAGGATGTGACGATTTGGCAGCAGGTTCGTGACAGTTAGCAGCACAGGGGTGCCCCGCTTTGCCACGATCGCCCCCGCCAGATATTTGCGGTCGAATGTAGACAGGTCGGTGTATCCGAAAAAGTCCGTTTTGCCCGGCAGATCGGGATGCATGAACTGGCTGAACTGCGTTACGGCCACGTTGTACATGTCCACCGACTGCCCGGCAAATTTGATGGAGCGTTTCGTGGCCAGGGGAATGTACTGGCCGATTTCGTTCTGTGCCGAGGGCCCGAGCCCGGGCAGAGAGGTTATGAATTTGCGAATATTGGTTGGGCTCTGCGCGAAAGCCCATGCCCTTCCCTTACCGATCGCGTGATACATCGTGGCCCCGGCGCCGGCCAGAGCCGCTTTCTTTAGGAAGTCTCTCCGATTACTTGCCATGTGCCCTCCGTGAGGCAATATCTCTTCTGCAGTGACGGTGCTCTCCCGCGTCCTCGGAAACGCAGGACTGGTTGGGCGTTCATACAAATCGAGTGAGGGGGCAGTCAGGGAGCACGACGAAGTGGCTCCTTGCTGCATCTTCACTAAGCGCAGAGGGAGCAGGACCAATAAAATCGTCCAGAGCTGCTATCCGCGCTGATTAGCTACTCATGCCTTCGAGCCGTCGACACACTTCGCCCTCAATGTGCGACACAGCAGATCAAGGTGTCTGTATTGGGCCCGGAAACCGCGTCGCACCAGCAAAATGGGCCTGGGGGGAACTGGTACCACGCTGCAAAGTTTGTACAAAACTCGGTGGTTCTTGGCAGTGACTGCAGACACTCCAGTCCGTGATTAACGTCACACCAACGCTGACACGGCCGGGAGGTTTAAGGAAACGATTGGGTAAAAGCGGCGAACGTCCCGGACCCAGGTTTGAGTCGCGGGGCGCTCGTCTTGAACAGCTCCCCCAAGAGCGCTGCTCGCTTGAAACTTAGAATTGTCGTACCACTGCGGAAAGTACAGACATCACCATCCACGGTGTTGCGGATCACTTCGGGTAAGGGCCGAAACGCCTAGTTTGCTCGCTATGAGTAACGTCCTCGAACAAAGAGTGGAATCGCTGCTCGAAGATCTCGATCAGGTCGCAATGTCTCCAACAGCTGAAAACCAGAACAGCAGGTCCGAGATTCTTGAGGAAATTCTGCGACTGGTCGCCCTTTCGCTCGAAGCCAAACAGAGGGCGGAGAACATCGCGAAATATGGCCGGTGGGTATAAAAGTAGTCCACTGACTAACCCGCGTAAAAAAGTGAGGCCGCCCCTGTGATGAAGGCGCGGCCTCTGCCAAAACTACTCCGGATCTGATGGATCGTTAAACAGCACCGTCAACTTGATGCTGCCATGGCCGAACTGCGGGAAGTTTGCCTTGCTCGGGTCTCCCGGATCGAGATTGGAAGCAGTGTCGTCCGGCGGAAACAACACCAGTGAATTCAGATACGCCTGCAATGCCGCCGACTTGCGAGACGACAACGCCGCGTACGCGTCGCGCGACTTCTGTGATTCGCCCCCGTGCCGCAGAATCACGTCGTCCAGCGTCATGCTGCGTCCGTCGTGGCCGTAAGGCCCTGTTGAGCCCACTCCCCACAGCGGCCGCGTAATGAATTCTGTCTGCACCGTTCCATCCCAATTGCGCTCGTAGAATTTCGATCCGACATCGTGGCGCTTGAAGTCCGTCAGCAGATCCGTCACCACGAATGAACCGCCTGCCGGCAACTTCATCAGTGGCAAGCCGCTGCCGTCGTCCACCGTCACGATCAACGGCGTCGCTGTAGCAAACAGGCTGTTAAAGATGCCGCGCACTGGATCGTAATTCGTTTCCAGGTCCGCAACCCGGCGATCGTGCTTGACTGTCAGATTGGGCACATGGCACGACGCGCATCCGATCCGCTTGAACACTTCGCGGCCCAGTTCGGTCGCGTCATTCTGCTGTCCGTGTCCGGGCTTGAAGTAATTCAGAAGATAAAACTCGAGATGATCGACGACCGCCGGATCCACTTCGTTGCCATTCTGCGGATCCGGAGCCGGGGGCGGGGTGATCTTGTCCAGCGACCCGTCCAGCACCATGCCGGAAGGAGTCACGACCCTTGCCCCAGCACTCGCGGCCAGGATGTCGGGATCACTCGAAGCCGACATCCCCATTTCGTTATGCAGCGCGCCCACAATAAACCGCCGGATAGAAAATTCGCTGCCCTCCGCGAAGAATGGCTTCACACGCAGGTCGGGATCGATGCCGGAGATTTGTGACGTGTCCACCGATCCGTCGGGCTGCGCTGTGATCGATCCGAAGTCGATGCCCTTGCTTCGGAGACCCGTCGTCACCGCCCGATGCTGTTGAGCCGCTTTTGTCCGCGCCAGGCTGCGGATGTTGCGCAGGTCGGTCGTCATCTCGTCGGCCAACATCTCGCGTAACCCAAGCCCGAAAAGATGCGGCGCGTCCCGGCTATCAGGTCGGGTCACGACATTTCCCCCGACTCCCGCGGAACCTCGCGGCCGGCCATGACAGAGCGCACAGCTGTCGGCCAGCCCCGCCCCAATGGCAAGATCGCTGTTGATGTCGCCGACGCCATCGTTTTCATTCGGGCCCTGGCCCTGCGCATGTGTGAACTTGCGTTGAAATAGTTGCCGCCCCCGGCGAATAGCCCGGTACGGATCATGCGCGATCATGCACATCGAAGACCCGGGCGTGGTTACGCTCCCCCGTCCCGCGCCGATTTCATCCTGCAGTGATTTGTTGATGCCGGCCTTGGCAACGTTTGGTGCCTGGTTGTTGTCGATCATTTGCGCCTCGACCGCCATCGTGATCGACCAAACTGCACCCACGACCAAGGGCAGAAATCTCCCACAAGCTGACATAACACCTCCAAGACATACCCGTGTTCTGAATTTGAACTGCCGGTCGCGCGGGGAAGTGCGCGGCCCTGTACCTGCATTGTGGGCAATCCTGCCCGAAGCGTTTCGCTTGTGCAATAGCGGAAGCCTTAAGAATGGCTTAAGAGCTGTGATTTTCGCCAAAATCAAGAAAACATAGGGGGATTCCCTCCCCCGACGCGCCGTTGTAAAATGTCGTGCCCACCCTTGGGCTAGGCTCCCTCATGGCGTCGGACCGGGCCGTCTCCTCAACCTCAGTACGCTTTGGCGGTGATTTCGAGTTCAGCGTCCAGTCCTTCGAACTGAAAAAGTCCGGCCAGGTACTCAAACTCGAGCGCATTCCGACCGACCTCCTCTGTCTTCTTATTCAGAATCGCGGCGAGTTGGTGACCCGGGATCAGATTGTGGAGCGGGTCTGGGGCAAAGACGTCTTTCTCGACACCGACAACAGTATCAACGCCGCCATCCGGAAGATTCGCCAGGTTCTTGACGATGACCCCGCCCATCCCCGCTTTGTTCAGACGCTCACCAGCCGGGGCTATCGCTTCATCGCGGCGGTTGAGGAATCAGGAACCACTCCCGTTGCCGAAAGACTCCCCGGCGAGGCCGAACATCTGCTCGGCAAAAGGATCTCTCATTACCGCCTGATTCGCCTCCTGGGTGGAGGGGGCATGGGCCTGGTGTTTGAAGGCGAAGACCTTAAGCTCGGCCGCCGCGTAGCCATCAAACTTCTTCCCACGGAACTGGCCAGCGAACCGGGCGCCTTTGAACGCTTCGAGCGCGAAGCTCGCGCCGCCTCGTCTTTGGATCATCCCAACATCTGCTCCATCTACCAGCTCGGCGAACACGACGGCCAGCCCTTCATCGTCATGCAGCTGCTGGAGGGCATGACACTTCGCGAATGGATCGAAGCAGGCGTAAGCAATGGCACTCCCGGTCGCTTCCGGGAGCTGATCGATTACGCCATTCAGATTGCCGATGGTCTCGATGCCGCCCATCAGAAAGGCATCATTCACCGCGACATCAAGCCCGCCAATATCTTCATTACACGGCGCGGCCAGGCGAAAATCCTGGACTTCGGGGTCGCCAAATTCGTAGAGAGTGCGGAAGCAACGCCCAACACGCAGACAGATGGAGTTTCAGCGCCGACCGATGCTAATCCGAACCGCACGGCGGCCCCGTTAGGAACACCTTCCTACCTCTCCCCCGAACAGATCCGCCGCGAGAAGCTAGACACACGCACCGACCTGTTTTCCTTCGGGCTTGTCCTCTACGAGATGGCCACCAGACAGCGCGCGTTCCCAGGAAACACCACCACTGTGATTCGCGAAGCAGTTCTGCAAGCGCCAACCGTGCCCGTTCGCCAGCTGACTTCCGAGATTCCGCCTGCGCTCGAGGACATCATCTCGAAAGCTCTGGCCAAAGATCGCAACCAGCGCTGGCAGACCGCCCGTGAAATCGCGGATGATCTGCGCCGTGTTCGCGGACCATCTATCCCCGTGGAGTCAGCAACTGCAACAGGCGAGCATGTGCCGCACGCTGCTGGCACTCTCCGCCGGCACTCCAAGAAACTCATCGCCGTGGCTGCGTTACTCGTTGCTGCAATCGCGATCTATGCTGGATTCCGTTATCGTTCCGCACGGGCCTCCCGTCTTACCGGAGGAGACACAGTCGTTCTCACGGATTTCTCCAACAACACCGGCGACGCGGTTTTCGACGACACTCTTAAACAGGCTCTCAAGGTTTCCCTCAGCCAATCGCCCTTCCTGAAGATTCTTCCCGAGCGCACTGTGCGGGCTACGCTCAAGCTGATGACCCAGCCTGCGAATACCCCCATTTCTCCTTCGATCGCGCGCGAAGTGTGTCAGCGTTCCGGCAGCAAGGCCTTCATTTCCGGCGCGATCGCCTCTCTCGACACGGACTACGTGATTGGTTTGAAAGCAGAAAATTGCATAAATGGCAGAGCGCTTGCCCAGGTGCAGGTAACGGCGCGCTCGAGGGACGACGTGATCGCTCAACTCGGAGGTGCGGCGACCGATCTCCGCTCCAAGCTCGGCGAATCCATCAACACCGTGAAGAAATTCGACGTACCTTTGCGCCGCGCCACCACCGGATCGCTGGAAGCTCTGAAGGAATACACCCTGGGCGGACAGGCCGAAAACGCAAAGGGACCTCCCGCAGCCATCCCGCACTACAAACAAGCCATCGCGCTTGATCCCCTGTTCGCCCGTGCCTACAGCGCGCTTTCTGCCGAATATTTCGATTCGGGTGAATCGGCTCTCGCAGCCGTTTACAGCACCAAAGCCTATGAACTGCGCGACCGGGTTACCGACCTGGAGAAGGTTGAAATCGACGCCTCGTATCACGGCTTCACTACTGGCGACCTTGAAAAAGCCGCGCACGCGTATGAAACGTGGGCACAAATGACTCCCTGGTACCCAGGGCCGCATTCGAATCTGGCGTATATCTACGCTCAGCTCGGATGGTTCGACAAAGCCCTGGCGGAGTCCGTTGAAGGCGTGCGCCTTGGCGAAAGTGCCGAAGCCTACAACAACCTCTTCTCATCCTACGTCTCGGTCAACCGCCTGGAAGAAGCCAAGGCGACATTTGCGCGCCTCACCAGCCGCGGTCTCGATAATCCCTCGAATCACCCCAGCCGCTACATGATCGCTTTCCTTGAGCAGGACCGAGCAGGCATGGACCGGGAACTGGCTTATGCCCGCGAGAATAAAGAAGTCGAATCGTGGATCCTTTACTTCGAGTCCGCCACCCACTCCTATTACGGACGCCAGAGTAAAGCTCGCGAATTCATCGCGCTTGCCTCCGCCAAGGCGCTCGCGCAGAATCAGAAAGAAACCGCCGCCGGCTATGCCGCCGAGGACGCTCTACGCGAGGGGCTGTTCGGCAACGCTGCGCTCGCTCGCCAACTCATACAAAGGGCCCTGGCGAATTCGGTCGGTCAAGACGTGCAAGCGGCGGCAGCTCTAACCTATGCCTTCACCGGCGACCAGCAGAAAGCGCAATCCCTGGCCGACGGCATGGCGAAGCAATTCCCGCAGAACACTCTCGTGCAATTCAACTATCTGCCCGCGATTCGTGCCCGGATCGCGCTCGACGCGGGCCATCCCAACGAAGCTCTGGACCTCTTAAAGCCCGCGCGGCCCTACGAACTGGGGCAACCCGCGCAAATCATGCTCATGAACCTGTACCCGGTCTATATCCGCGGCGAGGCGTACTTGGCCGCGCATGACAATAAGGCCGCCATCGGAGAATTTCAGGAGATCCTCGAACATCCCGGCATGTCGGTGAATGAACCGATCGCCGCGCTAGCCCACCTGGGCATCGCGCGCGCTCACGCAGCCCAAGGCGACAAAGATCGCGCCCGTTCCTCCTACCAGGATTTCCTCTCTCTCTGGAAGGAAGCCGATCCCGCGCTCGCGATTTTGAAGCATGCCAAAGCGGAATACGCTGGTCTGCAATAGAAACGCTCCGCTCCGGAATCACGGTCGCGTTGGGGACGCATCGGCTACTCAATCAATTCTCATCTCAAACAACACAGCGTCACGGCGACCGTCCAACTCGGACCGTACTTCCCGGCGACCGCGAAGCGGCGCCTGCGAATGCCCGGAAAACTTCCGCTGAAGTCGGGATCGCTCAACGGCAAACCCTGGGCAGCATTTAGCGCCGAAGAAGAGACCGTCACGATGCCGCCAAACGCAGGCGGCACCCTCAAAATTGTCGCTGAACACGGATAAAGCACGAGCGTGTGTGGCTCGGACACTCCTGTCGGACAAGCCTGACCAGAACAACGCCGCGAAGGGCTTGTTATTTCACTTCATCCGCGCCCGGCCGCTCTTTCTGCGCGCGCAGATCAATCACCTTCATCTTGCTCGACACCTTGAACAGTTTCACGTCGGGATCGGTCAATGCAATGTCCGACACTTCAAAGTTCTGGACCCCTACCCGCGGATCCTGCAGCCGGCTGATGAGGTTCACACCTAGCTGCGCCGAATACCAGTACTCGCGCTGCACCTCGATCGGACTATCGTTTCCAATCTTCCCAGCCTCAATAACCACCGTCTCCCGCGTCCCAATCGTCTCCACCCCCCCCACCGATTGCTTGCCGAGATCCTGCAGGTTCGCGCCGCCGTGTACTGCGGCAGTCTTCGGCGCCTGAAAGGGTGGCGCATCAAAATCCTCTACCTGGCAGACCTGCTCCTTGGGCACGCAAATAAAAAGCTCGTGCGTCACTGGATCGCTGATCTCGATCTGCGTCACCACCGATTCATGCTTGCCGTCCTCCGGCACCAACAGCCGCCGTTCCTGAAAAATCCGGCCCGCCCGGTCGCGCGCAATCGCCCGGTGATTCTTCAGCGTGATGGAGGTCCCGTTCGCCAGTTGCCGAATCGATTCCGTGTTCACCACCGCGCTGAACGGCGCATTCGGCAGCGACGGTATCAAAATGCTGACCAGCACCTCCCGGCTCCCGCCGTCGGGCGGACGCTCGGTCGAATTCTGCGCAACGGCGACGAATCCGACAGCGATCAACCCAATCGAAATCAACCGAGCCGCGGTGAAATACCGAGATCCAGCCATATCCGACTCCTCACATCCGCGCATTCTCCTTGATGCCCCGACCCTGTGCCCAATCGATCAAGCACAAGCCAAAATTCCTTTGCGCCTTAGCGGCTCTTCCTAGCGCCCTAAGCAGTTAAACGCTCCTCTTAGTACTTCTCAGTCCGAGCCGTTCTCTGCGTCCTCTGCGTTTTAAGATGTTACTCCCCAAGTACAAGTTCTGAGATCACAGACCCCACGATCCACGATCGCTATAATTCCAGTGTCATGTTTTCTTCACTCCGCACGCTGGGAGCGGCCCTCATCCTCTTATTTTCAATTTGGACGGCGGCCTCCACTCCAGCCACCTGGACAGGCAAACTCTACGACCCCGCGAATCGCCCCGTCCCAGCCGCTACCCTGACCCTAGCCAACACATCCGGTGGACCATCGTACTCCGCGACCACCACGCCTTCCGGTGAATTCATATTCCCGACCCTAATTCCAGCCACCTACCATATTTCGGTTGTCACCGCGTCGGCGCATTTCAAGTCCGCCATCTCAATCGCCATCACCGACGGCGCCCGGCTGACAACCGACCTCGCACTCTCCTCTCCAGAAAAGAGTCTAGTCTCGGCCCAGGACTCAAGCTTCACTCCGCAAGCCAGCGGCGGCGAACTCCTCTCCGCGTCCAAGGTCTCCAGCCTGCCCCTGAACTCGCGCGACTTCAGCAAGCTTCTCCTGCTCGCCGCCGGCACCATGACCGACGCCAACGGCGCCGCCAACTTCACGCAGCAGTTCGCCGTCAACGGCCAGCGCGGTTCCACCACCGTCTTCTCGATGGACGGCGTCGACACCACCGACCCCGAGATGGGCGGCGCCACCTTCTCCAACTTCAACGTCGACGCCATCCAGGAAGTTGAGTCCAGCTCCGGCGTCATGCAGGCGGAGATCGGTCACGGCGCTGCCGGGTACACCAACGTCGTCACCCGCAGCGGCAGTAACGATCTGCACGGCAGCGTGTTCGAATTTCTCCGTAACGCGGCGCTCGACGCCCGCAACTACTTCGACAAGGTCGGCCTCGACCATCGCCGTATTCCTCCCTTCGTCCGCAACGAATTCGGAGGCACCATTGGCGGCCCCGTGGTCGTTCCTCATCTCTACGACGGCCGAGACCGCACCCACTTCGTGGGCGAGTATCAGGGATTCCGCCAGGTTCTCGGAACCACCCAGGTCTTTCCCGTTCCCACCGCCAACGAGCGCAACGGCACCGTCACCGTTTGCTTCCCCAACGGCAACAATCCATGCATGAACGACACGCTTACAGTCCCGGTCGCTGACTCGATCCGCCCGGTGCTCGAAGCTTACCCGCTACCCAACGATCCCCTCGGACCTTACGGCGCCCGCACTTTCGCTACTTCGTCGAAAGTCACCACCGTCACCGACCAGTTTTCCATTCGAGTCGACCATCGCCTCTCCAGCAAAGCGCAACTGTTTACGCGCTTCAGTCTGAATCAGGTCACGGGACCGGTCACCAACCCTGACCAGACCGCCATCGACCCCACATTCGCCATTCAATTCTTCGATCACCAGCGCAACGCCGGCGTCACCTACTCACGAACCATCTCCCCACACCTCAGCTTTCAAACATCGCTCGGATACATTCGTAGCACCCCATTTTTCCCGGCCGCCAATCACACCCAACCTGCCATCCTTTTTGGCGATGGACTCCTCTCCGCCTACGGCGCGCCCGCCGGATCTATCTTCGGTTCTTACTCGAATCTCTACCAACTCAAGCACGACATGACGGGCATTCGCGGCTCTCACACTTTCAAGTGGGGAGTGGAGATTCGCGTCAATCGCGATTCGACCATCTTTGGCATCGCGCCCAACGGCGCCTACCAGTTCGGTGGCGGCATTGCCTACTCGCCCGTCGACATCCCTTCCGCCAGCGGCCAGCACAACATCGCTCCGGGCCAACCACTGCCCGACTCCATCACCGGACTGCTTACTGCCACGCCGTACTCCTACAACATCGTCGTGCCGGCGGAATTCACGCCGATCGGCAATAAATTCAACGAGGCCGGCGTGCGCCGCGAAGCCTACAACTTCTATTTCCAGGACGCATGGAAAGCAACACCCCGCCTCTCGATTTCTTACGGCCTGCGCTACGAAGTGAACACCCGCATTCACGAAGCCACGAAGCGCACGTCCCTGCCCTTCTTCTACGATTCCACGGGCCACTCCACCTCGTACCGAAATCACCAGGCCGTCCAAACCTTCGTCGTGAATCCCGAGCCGCCTTATGACAAAGACTGGCGAGGATGGGGACCGCGCGCCGCCCTCGACTACGCGCTGGCAAGCCACACCGTGCTGCACGCTGGCGCCGCCCTCACCACGCGCCTCTCCAATCTGTGGCAGGAAAATTCCCTGACCGCCGCCATTCCCTTCGTCTTTAATCCTTACTTCACCGCGCAGCCGGGTATCGCCGTTCCCTTCATCAATTCGGTCGTGCAGGAAGTCCTGCCGCCCGCCTACGACATCAACGGCAACTTGATTTTTCCAAATGGCCGCAGCACCGACGCCAAGCCGAATACCATCATGGATCTCGCCCGCTTCCAGGATGAGATCGCCGCTCTCACCCCTGGGCACCAACCGCAACTGCCCGTCGTCTACGGCATCGCAAAGAATTTTCGCAACGGCTATATCGCCAGCTACACCGCCGGCATTGACCACGATTTTCGCGACTTCAAGGCCAGCGCCTCTTACGTCGCTACCACCGGCATCCACCTGCCATCCGCGTTCTACCCAAACAGTTACACGGGTGCCGATCCCGCATTCGCTCCTTTCACAAAATTCGACACCGCCGGCAACCGAGTCGGGGGCCTGGGCCAGGAAAGTCTCACCACCAGCGACTCGCACTCCACCTATCACGCGCTCCAGATGAGCCTCGCCAAAAACTCCGCGCGAGCCGGACTCGGCCTGGAAGTGAGCTACACGTTCTCAAAGTCCATCGACGACACCAGTTCCGTGATTAACAGCTCGATCGCGGGCGCAGGCGTAGTTCTGCAAACTCCGCCTCAGGATCCCTGGAACCCGAGCGCAGAAAAAGGCGCGTCTACCTTCGACGTCACCCACGTCTTCACCTTGAGTTGGATTCAGTTGCTCCCGCTCGATCGCGTACGTTTCCTGCGCCCCCTGGGCAGGACGCTCACTTCCGGATGGCAATTCCTGAACATCACAACACTGATGAGCGGCTCCCCGTTCACCGTCTACTCGGGCGTGCAACAAACCGGCGCGGGCGCCGGAGGCACCGACCGCCCCGACCTCGTCACCACGCCGCACTTCTCCACCAGCCGCACCGTGCGCAGCGACTATTTCGGACGCGGCGACAACAACGCCACGTTCTTCAACATCCCGATCAATCTTCCCGGCGGAACCGGCCCCAACCACGGCCGTTTTGGCACGCTAGGTCGCAGCACATTCCGCGGGCCCGGTTTCCACAATTTCGACGTTGCCCTGATCAAAGACACACCGTTCGGCCACCGGGCTAACAGCGAATTCGGCACTGTCGAATTCCGCGCCGAATTCTTCAACGTCTTCAACATCGTGAACTTCGGCCTGCCCTCCAACATCGTCCGCGGCAGCGGCTTCGGCCTGATCAGCAAAACCGCCGGCTCCTCAAGACAAATCCAGTTCTCTGTGAAGTTGATTTTCTAGCAACGATCGAAGTCGCTTCGGAAGTTAGGGTGCCCATCCTAAGCGCGTACTGTGCGCTCAGGGTGGGATTCCGGGGCTCTATCACTCTTGGGATCTTCCGAGTTCAGGTAGTCATCGAGAGGCCGGGTGCTCCACGTTTTCGCGGGTTTCGAAACGTGGGATTCCATGACTCTCCCTTTTAAGAATTGATAGATTCGCGCTTCAGGCCGGAGAGGCATCTAGCGCCACCGCCCTACTCAGCTCTCAACGCCTGCATAGGATCAAGCCGTGACGCACGCCAAGCGGGAACAATGCACGCAAACACGGCCGCCGCGAGCAGGGTTGCCGCAACCGCCGCAAAAACCTCCGGATCAAGCGGCTTAATCTCATACAGCAGGTCGCGCATCAGCCGACCAGCTTCCAGGCTCGCAGCTAATCCCACGAGCAGACCGACGACGGCAGGCCACATTCCATCCAACAGCATCTTCCGCATCACGTGTTCGCGTTTTGCACCGAGCGCAATGCGAATACCGATTTCGTTCGTCCGCTGCGCCGCCACATACGACATGACGCCGAACAATCCCACCACGGCCAGAATCAATGACAGCGTCGCAAACGCCACCAGCAACGTCGTATTGAAACTCTGGTCGAGGGTCGATTTGCCCAACAACTGATTCATGGTAAGAATGTCCGAAACGGGCAGATCAGGATCCATCTCCGAAACGATTCGCTGTACCGGAAGCGCGAATTGTTCGGGGTCGTGGCTGGACCGAATCACCAGCGTACCGACGGTCTCCACACCGGCAGCCAGAGGAAGATATTGCACCGGCTCCGGCGCTTCACCAATCTCGTAGCGAGTGTCGCCTACTATCCCCACGATCACGGCGTCTCTTCCGCGAACTCGAAGATGCTTATCCAGCGGATCCTCCCCGGGAAAATACCGCTTCCTGAAAGATTCGCTGATGACGACTTCGTTGGCAGCGCCCAGTCTCTTGCTCGCGTCAAACGTCCTTCCCTCAACAATCGGAATGCCCATCGCTCCGAAGTACTTCGAATCGGCCCATCGTCCCAGGACACTCATCCCATTGCCTGGCGGCAAGGGCGGATGCTCCAAGACGGTGACGGCCCAATCTGTCGCCTGCCCCTGTCCCGGGACGACTGATGCAAAGCCTGCCGCGTCCACTCCGCGAAGCGCGCGCACTCGTTGGAGCAGCGTGTCATAAAAGTTGGCTCGCGAGGCGGGCGTTGAATAACGCGCATCTGGAATGCCCAAATGCATGGTGATCACGTTCTGCGTGATGCAGCCCATGTCGGCGGAGCGAAGCCGTTCATAGCTCTTGAGCAGCAGCCCGGCGCCAATCAGCAAAATCACCGTGAGCCCGACTTCTACCGTAAGCAGCACCTTGCGCAACATAGCGCGCGAGCTCGCCCCAGCGACCGAGCGCGACCCCTCATGCAGCGCGCTGAGAATCCGCTTATCGCTTGTGCTGAAAGCCCCGATCAGTCCAGAGAACAGTGCGCACATCACGATGACGCCGACCGTAAACGCATCCACCGCACCGTCGATGTGAATCGATTCCACGCGGCTCAAGTCATGGCGAGTATGAGTGAGCCACGCAAGCACTGCGAAAGCCAGCAAGAGTCCCACCGCGCCACCCCCTGCCGACAGCACGAGGCACTCGATCATCCGCTCGCGCATCAGGCGCAGCCAGCCTCCGCCTAGCGCCGTACGGATGGCCAATTCGTTGCGCCGTGCCTCCGCGCGTGCCACCAGCAGATTCGCCACATTGAGGCAGGCAATCAGCAATAGGCAGGAGGTCGCCTCCAGCAGCACGTAGAGCGGCTTCTTGAAATCGCCCACGATGTGATCCAGCAGCGGACGGCTGTTGGCGCTCCGAAACACGAATGGGTTATCAAGGTGCGCGTTGTGAATGCGCCGCGAGATTAGTTTCATATCAGCAGCGCCTTGCGATGCGCTGACTCCCGGCTTCAGTCGCCCCACAACCCGAAACAGATGATTGCTATAGGAGGTCATCGTCTCTTCCGGCTTGTCGTGATACACGGGTGTCCATAGCTGCGTGGACGGGTCAGGAAAATCGAACCACTGAGGCATCACGCCGATGACGGTGTACCGCATGGCGTCCAGATCTATCGCCGTATTCAGGATGCCGGGGTCACCGCCGAAGCGGCGCTTCCACAGACCCCAGCTCAGCAGCACGGTGCCGTTGGCCGCAGGGTTGTCATCGCTCGGCGCAAAGTCGCGGCCCAGCGCGGGCTGCACGCCAAGCGTGCGCAGCAGGTCCCACGAAATCAAGGCACTGTTCAGCTTTTCGGGTAGTTGTCCGCCCGAACCGGAAAGCCCCACTCGGATTTCCTTTGCCAGCGCCAGACTACTGTAACTGCGGTTCTGTTCTTTCCACTCGGCGTACATGCCGCCGGAGACTGGATTGAAGCTAGGCGTGCCGTCTTCATGTAGACCCGCCTCATAGAGCATCACGAGGCGATCCGGATCGTGGAACGGCAACGGCTTGAGCAACACGCCGCGCACGACCGTGAACAGAGCGACATTGGCGCCAATCCCAAGCGCCATCACCACAACCGCAATGACGGTAAAGCCAGGACTGCGCCATAGCGTGCGCAGACTAAAACGCAGATCGCGTGCGAGGGATTCAAGCGAATTCCACGACCAGACTGCAAGAGTCTGTTCCCGTACGAGCGTCGGATTGCCAAAGGCGCGCAAGGCCGCGTGCGGAGCCTCGTCAGCCGAAACGCCACCCTCCCGTTGCTCCTCTTCCTCCAATTCCAGGTCGGAACGCAGTTCCCGCTCCAGGTCTTCATCTCTCTTCTTGCTCTGCCACCAGTTCACGTCAGCTCTCCTCGGCGGCGGGCCACATCACTCGCGCGACAGCTTCGGCCATCTTCTTCCAGTGCGATTCCTCGGCCAGCAGTTGCTTCCTGCCTTTCTCAGTCAATCGGTAATATTTGAATTCTCGATTACCGTCCGGCGCAGTTTCCCACTTGGAGACGACCCATCCTTTTCGTTCGAGCCGGTGCAGCGCGGGATACAGCGAGCCGTGCTGCATCTGCAGGAATTCATTCGTAGTCCTCTGGATGTGCTTGCCAATCTGGTGACCGTGAGCCGGTCCATAGAGAAGTGTCCTCAAAATGAGCATGTCCAGCGTTCCCTGGAGCAGCCCGGCCCGCTGCGTTTGCTTCGCCATAGAAGACCTTCTACCCTCAATCTGGCAGCGATGGTAGACATTCGACTATCGATTGTCAAGGGGACTCAGCAGCGTGGATTCTCAGATGTCCACTCCATAACGCGTCGTCAGGAATGGCGCTGGACATCCTGTGGGCCGCAGGCAAGATCAGCCATTTCACTCACTGCAGTGGTGTCGAGTTATCGGTGGTGGCGTGAAACGCAGTAATCAGTGCAGAGTCGATCCACAGCGCCGCGCTGGACCTTCATTTCCGTCCCAGAAAGCGAATGCGCCCGGTAAAAGCCCGGCCGTTGTAAACACTGAAGGTAGGAAAGTCGGGGGAGTTGATGTCATTGTTGACGAAGATCCAGTTCTTCCTGCCGGTGACGTTGTTGAAGCCGCCGCGAATGGCCCAGTAGTAGCCGAGCGCGTGGAATCGCTTCTCCACATGCGTGTTTAGCGTGAACCACGTAGGAAAGCGGAGTGAGCCAGGAGGGCCGATGAGTTGCTGCTGAGTATTGACGACATTGAAGGGCACCCCGGTGTGAACCTCGGTGGAATAAGCCAGATCGAATCCTCTCACCAGCGGGAGCAGTCCGTAGGACAAAAATCGGTTGGGGGTGTCCCACGGGTAGGGCCCGGGTTGTTGCGGACTGAATTGCGGGTTGTCAATGTTGAAATCGAGGACTTGGTTGCTGCGGGTGCTCGAGCGGACGTAAGATGCCGCGACCATATGGCCATTCCGAAACGCGCGTCGTCCGCTGACCTGAACCCCGTCGTAATGATCTTGTCGCGTGTTGGTGAGCTCGAAGTTTCCGTTCAGGGTGGAGGGATCGGTGAGCTCGTAAACAAAACCGTGACTGCCGCGCTTCCGGATGTACTCCACTTTCACATAAATGTCGGCGGGCAGCTTGCGTTCCAGGGCAAGACTTGAGTTGAGGACGCGTGGCGCTTGCAAGTGATGAACATCGGCGGTAAATGACGAGAGGACTGGCCCGATCGGAACTCCGTTCGAGTCTTGCGCTGGGTGACCGTTCTCGTCGAAAAAGTAATCGATGCGCGTCCCCGCTCTAGGGCGGGCTATCAAAAAGATGGCAGTCGCGTCGTAGAAAACTCCGAATCCGGCGGAGAGCTTGGTGTTGCCGCTGTTGTCGAGAACCCAGGTGGCCGCGAGACGTGGCGAAAAACGTGGATGACGCTCGATCTGATCCCAGTCCAGGCGAAGCCCGGCCTCGAGCAAGAGACGCGCAGTGAGGAGCCAGCGATCCTGAAAATATCCGCTGACCTCAGTGTTGAACTGGGTAAGAGCAGGCGCCCCAGGAAACACTGAATAGCGGGAGCAAGGCGAAGGCGAGTGCGGAGCGACCAGGCAATCCCCCGGGTTCTCCTTTTCTCGCAGATACGAAATCGGGTTTCGCAAATAGTTGGCGTCGTAGCGCAACCGGTCCAGATCAATGCCGACTTTAAAGTCGTGCCGGCCATGCCATTCGCGAGGGCGCAGGTAGAGATTGGAGACGACCTGCCAGCGGTCCGCCCGCGTGTGTGCGGTGAGGTAGAAGCTGCCACTCGCGGTTTCGGGCGAAACGAAGTACGGGTCGATGCCCCGCGAAATCTGGTTGAGGTCGTAGCGATTGAAACCGAAGGCCACCTCCAACAGAGTTCCCCCGGAGAAGTAGTGCTGATCCTTCATCCCCCCCTGGTAAGCGGGCTGACCGACGGCGGGGGTCGAGGCCTGGGGATTTTGCGGCGAGAGGCCGGCATGTTGGTCGTGGTACTCGTTGAGGTTGAAGCTGGTGGTGAGGATGTTGCGGGACGTGATATTGGCCTGAACTTTGGCAAGATTTCCAAGACGAGTTATCACGTCCTGATTCTGGTCGTCGGGCAACTCGGTAACGATCAAATTCTGATAGGCGCCGTCGAGAGCGTCGAAGAACCAGATCTTCCCTTTTACGATCGGGCCAGACACGGTAAGGCGTGGGTTGAACTGATCGAACTTCCATCCATTCTTGTTCTGCCAGGAAGGAATGAAGTCGGTGGCAATGAAGCGGTAGTGGTCGTCGCCTATTCCGGTCTCCAGTAGAATCACGCCGCCTGAGCCTTTACCGAACTCCGCGGAGTAGCGACTCGGCTCGACCCGAATGGAGCGGAAGGCATCAGTGGAAACGTGCAGCAGAAGTTGCCCGTTCGAGGGCTGGGTCACGTTGAGCCCATCGAGTACCGTGACCGTCTGATAAGTTTGCGAGCCCGCCACGTGCACCTGCGCGTAAGGATCGACGAACACCGTGGGAATGTAGTTGAGCACGTTGCGGTAGTCGTGGCTGGACGGGTAGGGGACGTTGATGATGTCCATTCCCGTGAGCCGCTCTTGGGACGCGGTTTGCGAACTCTCGATCACCGGCGGCGATTCGCGAACATCGACCGTTTCCTTGATTTCTTTCAGATGATGGAGAGTCACTTCGACTTCGGACGAGATCGCGGAATCGATGGAGGAGGTGGCGGAATAATATCCCTCCTTCTCGACGCGGAGCTGGACAGCTTCTTGCGGGACGCGCAGAAATTCGCACACGCCGGAAATCCCGGTCTCACACCGCAGAGCCACGGCCGTCGACGCAGGCTGGAGGGTAACGCGGGCGGAGGGGACGGCAACATTATTTTCATCAAGCACGATCACCGAGAGTCGGCCCGAAGTCTGGGCCCCATGCGCAAGCGCCACAAGCAGAGCGAGGCCGGGTATCAAGAGAGAGCGAGCACGCATGTCGGATAAGCGCTATTGTCTCGCAAGTCGCCGACGCGCGCTGCACCGCCCGGCGGACGAACCGAAATTAACAACCTGGCGACTTCGAGCAGATTCAGATGCGGGCCAACGCATGCCGCTCGATCGCCGCTCCGGATCGTGCAAAGGGGTGCCGCCAGTTTCGTATCCTTATCTTTATCTTTGGGGGGGCGGCCAAAAAAGGGAGTTGATGAAATCGGCTGGTTACCGGCTTTTGGGCGAACAAACGGCGCACACTGGTGAGAACGCCTTACATCATCAACTGACGCTCCTAGTCCTGTAGAATCGTCGTCCGTCTGGAGGCAAAGGACGCCGACACTCCATCGTGGACCTCGTGTTGCCCGAGTCCTCCTGAACCGCTACGAGATGCCGCGGAGAGCAAGCCATTAGTCTCGTTTGCGCAACGTTGGGGGGCAAGAAGTGCGACTTAAAGGAAAAGTGGCTCTGATAACCGGCGCATCGCGCGGCATCGGTTTCGCGGTGGCCGAGTTG
>Ga0209811_10000218_pt1 | contig 27364 bp, 22 predicted proteins | sample Coa_R1_6_FD_187161 | JGI IMG/M metagenome (GOLD analysis project Ga0209811, IMG submission 187161) | Surface soil microbial communities from Centralia Pennsylvania, which are recovering from an underground coalmine fire. - Coalmine... | ecosystem: Environmental > Terrestrial > Soil >... | reverse complement strand
TGGGTACGGCAGACGGCGACCCGCGGTGGGTCGCGGCCGCGTTCGATTCGGCCGCGGCGCGCTCGGACATCATCGTCGGCGAGCTCCTGAGCCAGCCCACGCTGTCGCTCGCCACCGCCGCAACCGCCATGGGCATGACGCTCATCTCGCCCACGGCGACCGACGAGCGGATCGGCCGTGTGGGCTCGCAGGTGTTCGCGGTCGGTCCCGGCCCCGAGGCGCGCGCCCACGCACTCGCGGACGTCGTACTCGGTCACGATCCGCACGCCGTCGCCGTGATCGGCTCGTCCGCCGGCATCCACGGCGCGTTCGCCGACGCGTTCGTCGCCGAGGTGACGATGCGCGGCGGCAAGCTCGCGCGCCGCGAGGTGGTGCGCACCGGCGGTTCGGATGTGGTGCAGCAGGCGCAGAGCCTCAAGGCCTCGGGCGCCGACGTGCTGTTCTGGGACGGCGCCACGCGCGACATCGAAGCGCTGGTGCGAGCGCTCGCCACCGAGGGCGCGGCACTGCGCGTCTGCGGCGGGCCCACGCTCGCCCCCGATGGCCTGCGCGCGAGCGTGCGGCCGCTGCTCGAGGGCGTGACGTGGGTGGCCGAGGACTGGAAACTGGACGCGCGCGCCCGCGCCTATGTCGATTCCGCGGCGGCGGTGGCGAAGAGCCGGGCCGGCTCGCTATGGACGCGAGGGTTCCTCGCCGGGCGCTTGATCGCCGGCGCGATCGACACCGGCGCGCGCTGCGCGCCCGAGGTGGCGACTTTGCTCCGGAACCACGACGCCACGCTCGCCGCCGCCGGAGTGCTCGAGTGCGACCGTGCCGGCGCCACGCTGCCGGTGTTCGTGGTGCGGAGCGGGAAGGTGGTGACGGCCGCGCCAGCCGGTTCTCAATAGAGCGAGAACGCGATCCGGAACGCCGCCCACACGCGGCGCGCTTCGTCCTTGATGCGATAGGGGCGGTACTGGCACTGCAAGATTGCCTTCGCCGCGGCGTGCTCCAGCATCGGCTCGCCGGTGCCGCCGACGATCTGGATCGCCTCCACCGAGCCGGTCGTGTCCACGAGCGCGACCAGCTCGACGATGCCCTCCACGTTCTTGTCGCGCGCCTCCTCCGGGTAGTCGGGGCGGACGAGGCGCTCGATGATCAGGTCCTCGGAGCGGATCAGCGGCCCGTCGAGCGGGAGCATGCGCGCCTTGGCGAGCAGGTCGCGCTCGTCCTCACCGGTCCCCGCGACCTTCTCGATCACGGGAACGGATTGCGGATTGGACGACACGCGCGTGGGCTTCTTGCCGCCCTTCTTGGATTCGGCGGTGAGGTACGTGACCTGGAACAGCCCGGGTGCCTCGTACTCAGCCATCTGCTCGAGCCGGATGCGGTCGACCCATTGTTTCGGGCCTTCGTAGCCGAATCGCTTGGGATCCTCGAACACCTCGGAGGCGCGCCGGCCCGCGACCCCGACGACCAGCGCCAGCGTCCCCGAGACCACGAGCAGCACCGTGGCCACGCGGCGGCGGTTCGCGAAGAACTCGCCGAAGTAGGTATCGATTCCGTGACTGAGGGGATGCGGCATGGGCGCTGGATTCCCGTCGCGGACGAGTGCGGGGAGCGGTCCGGTCGGGCTCGGTCAGCGCGGCACTTGCAACACGCGTCCGCGCTCTGATTCTAGCAGAAGCGCACGCAGCCGGATGCCATTCGTGACCACCTCGACCGGCAGGTCTCCGGGCTCCGAGCGCGCGAACCGTGCCGTGCCCGAGGAGTCCGTGGCGACCACGAGCGCGGCGCCGAGCGTCACGGCCGCCCCGGGGCGGGGCGCGCCGTCGGCGTCGAGCACCCGGAGCGAGTCGAGCGGCCACGAGGCCGGCGGTGCTGCCAGCTCCTGTGCGAGTGCCAGGAACAGCGCGTAGGCCTCCGCGCGCAGCCGGCCCGAGGCGAGAAGCCTCGACTCGGAGCTGTCGACGCGCGCGGGCGAGACGTAGAGCGCCACCGCGCTCACCTGGGCGAGCGGGTACTTGGGCGACTCGGCGACGCGCACGGAGTCGAGGCTGAGCGAAGCGAGGCAGGTGGAGACGCGCTGCGCCCAGCGCTTGCCGCCGCCGCTGTTGAAGTAGTACCCGGCGGTGGGGTTCGTGTTCGCGTGGCCGATGCGAAGGTAACGCTCGGCCTTGAACGCCTCCGAGACCTGCACACGCTCCAGCTCGCTCACGGCGTTGTCCCCGTTGCGCGTCATCACCACCGCGGCGCCCGAGGCCTCGAGCATCGCCGCGAGCGCGCGTGCCACCTCGAGGTTCAACGCCGAGGCGCGCGTGCCGCCGGGCGCGCTCCCTGCGGGGTCGTCACCGCCGCCCTCGGGATCGAGCGCGATCCGGCGCCCCTGGAGCGCGGCGCCGGCCACGGCCACGAAGCGCGGGGGCCAAAGCGTGTCCGCGCCCGCGCGCCGGAAGCCCGCGAGCCGCGGGATCGCCACCGCGCCCGAGGAGTCGACCGCCAGCGAGAGGAAGCCGTCGCGGTTGAGCCAGGCGGGCCGTGCGGCGGCGCCGAGCGTCAGCGCCGAGTCGGCGGGAGCGCGGAGCGCGAAGCCGGTGCGCGTGACGGAACGCAGATTCGCGAGCGCTGCGCGCGCGGGCGCCACCGAAGGCCCGACCTGAAGGAGTTGCGCCACGATCGTCGCCCGCTCAGCGGCCTTCGCGGTCACGCGCCGCGAGCGGCGCAGGTAGCCCCACGCCTCGCCATCCCATGCGTGCAGGGTCGTCTCTGCCGGCACGAACGTGCCCTTCGGGAGGCTCGTGAGCCGGAGGGCGAAGCTGTCCGGCACCGCGAGATCGTCGCGGTCCAGCACCCGGGCGCGCACGGCGAACAACTCGCGAGCGGCCGCGAGCGGCGAGCCCTGGAGATCGAGCACGACCCGCGCCGGCGGCTTCTTCAAGTGGAATCGCAGCTTCTTCACGCGCGAGGCGCCCTCGCCGGCGAAGCGCGCGGAGAAGCTGGCGTCGTGATCACCACCTGCGAGCGGCGGCGTGCCGGACCATTCGATCCGTCCGCCGGTCACCACGGTGGGCACGGCCGCGCCGTCGATCCGGAGCGTGACCGCGTCGAACGCGCCATCGACGCCCGCGACCAGCCGCGGCGTGGCGGTGAACGTGGTGTCGGCCTGCCCCGCGGCGTCGAGCGCGTCGAACGACGCCAGCTTCGGCGAATGACGCATGAACCAGCGCGTGATCCCGAGGTAGAGGACTTCGGCTTCGAGCTTCCGCGCCGCCGGCGTGCGCAGCTTCTCCTCGGTGGGCGGGTAGGTGAGGTAGCTCACCTCGGTCAGGAGCGCGGGTGCGACGGTGTTCCGCACGACGAAGAAGTTACCGGGGATCATCTTCGTCACCTCGATCCCGAGGTTGCGGGTGAGCGCGCGGTAGACGTCCTGGGCGGCGTCGTACGACGGCCCCTCGTCGCCCAGCTGGTAGTAGGTCTGCGTCTCGTTCACGTCGTGCAGACCGCCGGGGTCGGCGTTGTGGTGCACGCTCACGAACAGGTCGGGTTGGGCCGCGTTCGCGATCGCGACGCGCGCGGCGAGGTCCGAGCGCAGCGACGAGTCGGCAGGCGTCAAGAAGTCGCGGTCGGTGTCGCGGGTCATCGTCACCTGCGCGCCGGCCGCGGTGAGCAGGTCGCGCAGGTAGAGCGCCACACCGAGGTTCACTTCCTTCTCGGTCAGGCCGCCGACGCCCATCGTGCCGGGGAAGAAGCCGCCGTGGCCGGGGTCCAAGACGATCCTCCTGCCGCGGAGCACGCTCGCGTCCACCGAGTCGAGCGAGTCGCGCCGGCCGTCGTAGCCAGCCGCGGGGCCCTTCTTGGTGGGCGGCGGCGCGACCTGCTGGGGCGGGGCGGGCGGACCGCAGCCCCAGGCGAGCATCAGGCCCAGCGCGCTCGTCGCCAGCGCACCGGCGGCGAGCGGACGCGCCCATGCGAAACGGCGCTTCCCTGCGTCCGTGGCCCGCATGCAGCCGACCGTAGCACCCGCGCAAACGCCGCGGCAACTCTGGCTTGCGGCGCCGGATGCGGGCGTGCTACCTCTCCACGCTTGTCCACGCTCATCCGGAGCGCATCGACACGTGTCCAAGGCCGCGCCAGGCGAAGAATGACGTTCGCCCGCAGGCCCGCGGACCTTACGGGAGGGACACCCATGAAGCTTCGCCATGGAACATCGCTCGTCTTCCTGGCCCTGGCCGCCTCGGTGATCGCGGCGGGCTGCGGCGGGAGCGGCAAGGACGAGCTGGTCATCGGCGAGTTCGGTTCGCTCACCGGCGGCGACGCCACGTTCGGCGGCTCGACCAAGCTGGGCGTCGAGTCGGCGATGGCGGAGCTGACGAGCCAGGCCCAGGGCAAGATCGGCGGGCTCCCGGTGCGCGTGGTGGTCGAGGACGACCAGTCGCAGGCGCAGGAAGCCGCGACCGCGGTGCAGAAGCTCATCAACCAGGACCGGGTGATCGCCGTGGTCGGCGAGGTGGCGTCGTCGCGCTCGCTCGCGGGCGCTCCGATCTGCCAGGCCGCGGGCGTGCCCATGATCTCGCCCTCGTCCACGAACCCGAAGGTGACGCAGGTCGGCGACTGCATCTTCCGCATGTGCTTCCTGGACGACTTCCAGGGTCACTCGGTCGCCCAGTTCGCGTTCCAGACGCTGGGCGTGAAGAAGGTCGCGATCCTGAAGGACCTGAAGAGTGACTACTCCGCGGGCCTGACCGAGTTCTTCGGCACCGCGTTCAAGCAGATGGGCGGCACGATCGTGGCGGAGCAGTCGTACCAGGCGGGCGACCAGGACTTCAGCGCCCAGCTCACCGCGATCAAGGCGAAGCACCCGGACGCCATCTACATCCCCGGCTACTACACCGAGGCCGGGTTGATCGCGCGCAAGGCGCGCGAGCTGGGCATCACCGTGCCGCTGCTCGGCAGCGACGGCTGGGAGAGCGAGAAGCTGCTGGAGATCGGCGGCGAGTCGCTGAACGGCTCGTACTACACGAACCACTGGGCGCTCGACCTGCCGAACCCGAAGCTCCAGGAGTTCCTGAAGGCGTTCCGCGAGAGGAACAAGGGCTCCGATCCCGACGCCATCGCCGGCCTCGCCTACGACGCGGCGCAGGTGCTGTTCGGCTGCCTGAGGAAGCTCGCCGCGGACGATCCCGCCACGTTCAAGGGGTTCGGCTCTTCCAAGGCGGGTACGCCCGAGCGCAAGGCCGCGGAGGCGAAGCTACGCGACCTGATCGCGGCGACGAAGGACTACGACGGCGTCACCGGCACGATCACGCTGGACCAGAACCGCAACGCCTCGAAGCCGCTCGTGGTGCTGGAGATCAAGGGCGGCAAGAAGGTGTTCAACAGTTCGATCAATCCCTGATCCGACGAGGGTCCGGACGGGCCGCGGGTGACCCACTCGCGGCCCGTCGCCACGTATGAGCGAGTTCCTGCAGCAACTGGTGAACGGCGTGACGTGGGGCAGCGTCTACGCGCTGATCGCGCTCGGCTACACGATGGTGTACGGCATCCTGCGGCTCATCAACTTCGCCCACGGCGACATCTACATGCTGGGCGCGTTCATCGGCCTGTTCGCCTCGCGCTGGCTGCACGCGGGCGAGTCGCCGAACCCGGTGAAGGCGCTGCTCGTCCTGCTGACGAGCATGCTGTCCTGCGCGCTGATCGGCATGGTGATCGAACGCCTCGCCTACAAGCCCGTGCGCAAGTCGCCACGGCTCTCGGCGCTGATCACCGCCATCGGCGTGTCGCTGCTGATCGAGAACGGCGGCGTGCTGCTGTTCGGCGCCAGCCCACGGTTCTTCCCGCAGATCGTGGTGCAGAAGCCGATCCCGCTCTTCGCCGGCGTGGCGATCTCGAACCAGCAGTTGATCGTGATCGTGGTGTCGCTGGTGCTGATGCTGGCGCTGCGCTGGCTCGTGATCTACACCAAGGTGGGGAAGGCGATGCAGGCGGTGTCGCACAACCACATGGCGGCGTCGCTGATGGGCATCTCCGTGGACCGCATCATCACGTTCACGTTCATGATCGGCTCCGCGCTCGCGGCGGCCGCGGGCGTGCTGGTGGCGCTCCAGACGCCGCGCATCGAGCCCTACATGGGCATCCTGCCGGGCTTGAAGGCGTTCGTGGCCGCGGTGCTGGGCGGCATCGGGAACATCCCCGGCGCGGTCGTGGGCGGGCTGGTGATGGGCATCGCCGAGGTGCTCGTGACCGGCTATCTCTCGCCCAGCTACCGGGACGCCATCGCGTTCGTGCTGCTGATCGTCATCCTGCTCGTGCGGCCGGCCGGCATCTTCGGCAAGGCCGTCGCCGAGAAGGTGTAGCGATGAAGCGCGCGCTCGCGCTCGGCGGCACGCTCCTGGCGCTCGTGATCCTGAACATCGTGCTGCCGCGGGTGACGAACCCCTATTACTTCCAGGTGCTGATGCTGATCGGCATCAACATCGTGCTCGCGGTGTCGCTGAACCTGGTGAACGGCTTCACCGGCCAGTTCTCGATCGGGCACGCCGGGTTCATGGCGGTGGGTGCTTACACCTCGGCGATGTTCACGCTCAAGATCGGGCAGCCGCTCGCGGCGTCGTGGCACTTCCTGCCCGCGCCGGTGGCGGAAGGGCTCGTGCTCCTGATGGCCCTGGTCGCCGGCGGGCTCTTGGCCGCCGTGGCCGGCTGGATCGTGGGCCTGCCGAGCCTGAGGCTGCGCGGCGACTACCTCGCCATCGTCACGCTTGGCTTCGGCGAGATCATCCGCGTGCTGATCTTGAACATCGACGCCATCGGCGCCGCGCGCGGCCTGCCCGGGATCCCGCAGTACTCGACGTTCTTCTGGGTGTTCGGCACCGCGGTGCTGGTGATCGTGGTGGCGCGCCGCATCGCCACCAGCACCCACGGCCGCGCACTGTTCGCGATCCGCGACGACGAGGTGGCGGCGGAGGCGCTGGGCGTGGACACCACGCGCTACAAGGTGCTGGCGTTCGTCCTCGGCGCGTTCTTCGCCGGCGTCGCCGGCGGGCTGTTCGCGCACTTCCTGAGCTACCTGAACCCGAGCTCGTTCACGTTCTTGAAGAGCATCGAGGTCATCGCCATGGTGGTGCTGGGCGGCATGGGCTCGATCAGCGGCTCGGTGCTGGCGGCGATCGTGCTCACGCTGCTGCCCGAGGTGCTGCGCTCGGTGAAGGAGCTGCGCATGGTGATCTACTCGCTCATGCTGATCGTGCTCATGATCACGCGGCCCCAGGGCCTGCTGGGCACGCGCGAGCTGGATCTCACGGGCTGGTTCCACAAGCTCTTCGGCCGCAGGGCGGACCCGAAGGGGGCCGCGTGAGCGGTCCCGTGGAGTCCCCGATGAGCGGTCCCGTGGAGTCCCCGATGAGCGAAGCGAAGAGTCTCAAGAGGTCGCCTGCGTGAAGGAGCCCCTGCTCGGCATCGAGAACGTCACCATGCAGTTCGGTGGGTTGAAGGCGGTCTGCGACCTCGATCTCTCGATCCGGAAGGGCGAGCTCGTGGGCCTGATCGGCCCGAACGGCGCCGGCAAGACCACCGTGTTCAACGTCATCACCGGTGTCTACACGCCGACCCAGGGCCGCATCACGTTCGAGGGGAATCCCATCTCCGGGATGAAGCCGAACCGCATCGCCTGCGGCGGCATCACGCGCACGTTCCAGAACATCCGGCTGTTCACGCGGCTCTCCTGCCTCGACAACGTCTGCGTGGCGACGCACCCGCACCGCAAGGCCGGGCTCGCGTCGGCCGTGCTGCGCACGCCGGCGTTCGAGAAGGACGAGGGGGCGCTCAAGCAGCGCGCGATGGAGATGCTCGAGGTGCTGGGCCTCGCCGAGCATGCGAACGAGCCCGCCACGAGCCTCGCCTATGGACAGCAGCGCAGGCTCGAGATCGCGCGCGCGCTCGCGGGCGAGCCGCGGCTGCTGTTGCTCGACGAGCCCGCCGCGGGCCTGAATCCTCAGGAAAGCGACGAGCTGATGCACCTGATCCTCGACATCCGCCAGCGCTTCAAGCTCACGATCCTGCTGATCGAGCACGACATGAAGGTGGTGATGGGCATCTGCGAGCGCATCGCCGTGCTCGACTACGGCTTGATGATCGCCGAGGGCCTTCCCGCCGAGATCCGCGCCAACCCGAAGGTCATCGAGGCCTATCTCGGCGAGGAGACGCACAGCAAGTGAGCCAGCTGCTCGTCGAGGCGCTCGACGTCTACTACGGCGCGGTCCACGCGCTGAAGGGCGTGTCGCTGCGGGTCGAGGCAGGCGAGATCGTGACGCTGATCGGCGCCAACGGCGCCGGCAAGACCACGCTGCTGCGCACCATCTCCGGCATCGTCCCCGCGCGCGCCGGACGCGTCAGCTTCGAGGGCAAGGACATCACCAAGCTCCCGGCGCACGAGATCGTGGGCCTCGGCGTGTCGCAGAGCCCCGAGGGCCGGATGGTGTTCGCGAACCTCTCGGTCGAGAACAACCTGGAACTCGGCGCCTATCGGCGCCGCGATCGCGACGGCATCAAGAAGGACTACGAGAAGGTGTTCCGCCTGTTCCCGCGGCTGCTCGAGCGCCGCAAGCAGCTCTCGGGAACGCTCTCGGGCGGCGAGCAGCAGATGCTGGCGATGGGCCGCGCGCTCATGAGCCGGCCGCGCGTGCTGCTGCTGGACGAGCCGTCGCTGGGCATCGCGCCGCTGCTCGTGCGCGACATCTTCAAGACCATCGTCGAGATCAACCGCGAGGGCACGACTGTGCTGCTCGTGGAACAGAACGCGCACATGGCGCTGACGATCGCCCAGCGCGGCTACGTGCTCGAGACCGGCCGCGTGGTGCTCGAGGACACCGCAGCGAAGCTCGCCGCGAACGACGAGGTGCGGGCGGCGTACCTGGGTGGCTGAGCGGCCCGTCCTGGCGCGCGTCGCCGCGTGGCTCGGGCGCACCGCCGCCGCCGTCCGCGAGGTGCAGGGCGGCTACAGCGCGGCGGAGCGATACGTCGTGCGCTGGCGCGAGGGCGGGTCGGCGTTCGTCAAGGCGGCGACCGACGCCGACACGGCCGCGTGGCTGCGCGCCGAGCACGTGATCTATGCGCGGGTCCGCGCCCCGTTCATCCCGGCGCTCCTCGGCTGGGAGGATGACGGCGCGCACCCGTGGCTGGCGATCGAGGACCTGAGTGCCGCGGCCTGGCCGCCGCCCTGGTCGCCCGCGCGCGTCGACGCCGTGCTCGCGACGCTGCGCTCGGTCGCGGCGACGCCGCCGGGAGATCTCGCATCGTTCGAGTCGCGCCGCGCGGAGTTCGCGGGCTGGCCGCTGGTCGCGAACGACCCCGAGCCGTTCCTGAGACTGGGTCTCGCCAGCGAGCGCTGGCTCGCGAGCGCGCTTCCCGCGCTGCTCGACGCCGAGGCCCGCGCCACGCTCGATGGCGACGCACTGCTCCACAACGACGTGCGCAGCGACAACCTCTGCTTCGCGGACGGCCGCGTCGCGCTCGTGGACTGGAACTGGGCGAGCCGCGGGAACCCGAAGCTCGACGTCGCGGCCTGGCTGCCGAGCCTGGCGCTCGAGGGCGGCCCCGAGCCGGAGTCGATCCTGCCGGACGAGCCCGAGCTCGCGAGTTTCGTGGCGGGTTTCTATGCCGCGCATGCGGGCCTGCCGCCGCCGCGTCCCGGGATGCACGAGCTGCGCGCACTGCAGCTCCGGATGCTGCGCACGTCGCTGGCGTGGGCCGTGCGCGCCCTCGGCCTGCCCGCGCCGGATGCCGCGGCCTGATGCCGTGGGGGAACGCCCCGCCATCGCACGCTCGGCCGGGCTCTGCTAGCGTCCGCGCCATGTCCGGGTCGTCGCTTCGTTCGCTGCCGTCGGTCGAGAAGCTGCTGGGCCACGAGCTGCTGCTCGAGGCCTGCCGCGACCTGCCGCGCTCCGTGGTCGCCGACGCCGTGCGCGACACGCTCGCCGAGGCCCGCGCCGCGATCAAGGGCGCGAAGGACGGGGAGGCGATCGACAGCGAGACGCTGGCCAGGGCCGCCGCCCAGCGCGCGCGGCTCGCCGGCGCGCCGGCGCTGCGCCGGGTGCTGAACGCCACCGGCATCGTGCTGCACACGAACCTCGGTCGCGCGCCGCTCTCCGAGCAGGCGCGCCGCATGGTGGCCGACGTCGCCGCGGGCTACTCGTCGCTCGAATACGACCTGGAGAAGGGCGAGCGCGGCGACCGCGGCATCGGCCCCGAGCGCTGGCTCGTGCGGCTCACCGGCGCCGAGGCGGCCGCGGTGGTGAACAACGGCGCCGGCGCGATCCTCTTGACGCTCGCGGCGCTCGCTGCGGGCAAGATGGTCGTGGTCTCGCGAGGCGAGCTGGTGGAGATCGGCGGCTCGTTCCGTGTGCCCGAGATCATGGAGATGAGCGGCGCGACGCTGGTCGAGGTGGGGGCCACGAACCGCACGCACACGCGCGACTACGAGAAGGCGCTCGACAGGCACCACCGCGACGTGGGCGCGATCCTGCGCGTGCACAAGAGCAACTTCCGCATGGAGGGCTTCGTCCACCAGCCGGAGCTCGCGGAGCTCGCGGCACTCGCGAAGGAGCGCGGCGTGCCGCTGATCGAGGACCTGGGGAGCGGCGCGCTCGTGGATCTCTCCGCGTTCGGCCTGGATCGCGAGCCCACCGTGTCCGACAGCCTCGAAGCCGGGGTGGACGTGGTGACGTGCTCGGGCGACAAGCTGCTCGGCGCCTCGCAGGCTGGCCTGATCTTGGGCCAGGCGAAGCTCGTGACCCGCATCCGCAAGCACCCGCTCGCCCGCGCGCTGCGCGTGGACAAGCTCGCGCTCGCCGCACTCGAGGCGACGCTGCCGTTCTACGCCGACCCCGAGCGCGCGTGCGTCGAGATCCCGGTGCTCGCCATGCTCGCGGCGACCGAGGACCAGCTCATGGAGCGCGCGCAGCGCCTGGCGAGCGAGCTTCGCGCGCGCATGCCGGGGATCATGATCGACATCACCACGAGCGAGGGCGAGGTGGGCGGGGGCTCGCTGCCGCAGCAGCGGCTCAAGGGCCCGGTGCTGCTGATCGAGCACGCGACGCTCAGCGCCAAGGAGATGGAAGAGCGCGCGCGTGCCGCCGACCCGCCGGTCATCGGCACCATCCGCGCCGACCGTTTCCGGCTCGACCCGAGGACGCTCGCAGAGGTCGAGCTGGCGATGGCGGCCACGGCGCTGGCGAGGGTCTGGACCGAAGCCTGACGTTCCGGAGCCTTCGCGTAAGGTGTTCTCACGCGCGCTGACCGCGTTCCGGCGTTGACCCCGGCGCGTCGAGCCTCTACCTTCTCCCGCGGCGTACCCAGTCCCATGACACGCGACCCGCGGCCCTGACCCATGGAGGGCGGCCCCGCGGGGTGGCCCTGGGACCCAGGGAACGCCTTCGAGACAGCGCACACGCAGCCAGGACAGACACCCGAGGTCTCGCCTCGGACATCGACCCGTGGGGCCGACCCCCCGCGACCGGTGCTCGGGAGTGGTCCAGCCGTGGACGGACCGACTGCGCGCAGGCGCCGCCTGTTGCGGGGTCTTCCATGCCCCGGCCCGCTCCATTCCCGCGTGCCCGTGGAGTGCATGGATGTTCCTCTACAAGCTCGAGATCCAGGGCTTCAAGTCGTTCAGCGACCGCACCGACCTCCAGTTCGGTGACGGCATCACAGGCGTCATCGGCCCGAACGGCTGCGGCAAGACCAACGTCTCCGACGCGATCCGCTGGGTACTTGGCGAACAGTCCGCCAAGCAGCTCCGGGGCGACTCGATGGAAGACGTCATCTTCAACGGCTGCCCGACCCGGAAGCCCCTCGGCATGGCCGAGGTGCACCTGACGTTCAAGAACGACCGCGGCATCCTGCCGACCGAGTTCTCCGAGGTCACGATCTCGCGACGCGTGTTCCGCTCCGGCGTCTCCGAGTACTACCTCAACAAGACGCCGTGCCGGCTGCGCGACATCCGCGACCTGTTCTTCGACACCGGCATGGGCAGCCACGCCTACTCGGTGATCGAGCGGGCGATGGTGGACAACATCCTCTCCGACACGACCGGCCACCGCCGGTTCCTGTTCGAGGAGGCGTCCGGCATCACCAAGTACAAGCAGCGGAAGAAGGAGGCGTTGAACAAGCTCGACGCCACCGAGGTCGACCTCACGCGCCTGCACGACATCGTATTCGAGATCGAGAAGGAGCTGCGCTCGCTCGCGCGCCAGGTGGGGAAGGCGCGCCGCTACCAGCGGCTGCGCGACGAGGTGCGCGACCTGGACCTCGCGCTGACCGCGGGAACGCTGGACGCGCTGAAGGAGCGCGAAGCGAAGGCGAAGGAGGAGTGGCAGGAGGAGGCGACGCGCCGCGAGGGGCTCACCGGCGAGCTGAACCAGGCCGAAGCCTCGCTCACCGAGCGCAAGCTGTCGCTGCTGGAGCTGGAGCGCGAGCTGCTGACGGCGCAGGGTGGCTTGAAGGACCGCGAGGAGGCCCGTGTCGCGGCCGAGCACCAGGTGGTGCTGCTGCGCGAGCGCGCCTCGGGCCTGGCGAAGCGCGCGGAGGAAGCGGCGGAAGAGGCCGCGCGCATGCGCGAGCGGCTCGAGGAGACGCAGGCGCGCGAGCGCGAGGTGCAGGCGGAGCTCTCGGGCACGCGCGAGCGGCGCGAGACGGCGGCGGCCGAGTCCGAGCAGGCCGAGGCGGCGCTCTCCCACGTGGAGGCGGAGCTTCGGGCGATGCGGTCGCGCGCTGCCGAGCACAAGCAGATGTCGCTCGACCTGTTCTCGGTCGAGGCGGACAAGAAGGGCTCGATCGAGCGCATGCGCGAGCGGCAGGCTTCGCTCGGCGAGCGCCGCGCCGCCGCCGAGACCCGGCGCACCGAGCTGCTCGAGCGCGCGGAGGACCTGGACAAGGCGAAGACCGAGGGCGAGGAGCGCCGCCGCGAGCTGGACGAATCGCTCACCGGCGCGCGCGGTGAGCTCGCGGCGAGCGAGGACGCGATCCGTGCCGTCGAGGCGCGCATCCACGAGGTCGAGGACACGCTCTCTCGCCTGCGCCAGGACTCGGCGGGCGCCGACTCGCGCCTGCGTACGCTGCTCGAGCTCAAGGCCAACTTCGAGGGCGTCTCCGAGGGCGGCAAGGCGCTCCTGGCCGAGCGCGACTCGCTGCCGGGACTGATCGGCGTCGTCGCCGACGTGCTCGAGGTGCCGCCGGCTCTCCTGGATGCGCTGGAAGCGTCGCTGGGCGAGGCCGCATCGTTCGTGATCGTGGAGGACCGCGCCGCGATCGAGCCTGCGCTCGAGACGCTTCGTCGTCCGGACGGCGGCCGCGCCACGCTCGTGGATCTCTCGGCACTGAGCAACGGCACGCTGCCCGAGATCCCGAAGGGGAAGGGCGTGGTGGGCCGCGCGAGCGACCTGGTCCGCTCCGAGGCACGTTTCGGCCCGCTCGCCGAGCGGCTGCTGGGCTCGGTCATCGTCGTCGAGTCGCGCGAGCTGGCGCAGGAGCTGGCGCAGGATTCGCCGGGCGGCCTGCGCTTCGTCTCCACCGACGGCGAGGTCTGGGAGCGCGGCCGCGTGCGCGCGGGCGCGATCAATCCAGGCGCGGGCGGCCTGCTGCACCGCGAGAGCGAGATCCGCGAGCTGTCCGGCCGCCTGGCAGAGCTGGGGCTCACGATCGAAGGCCTCCAGAACCAGCGCCACGCCGAGGCGCAGGCACGCACCAAGGCGATCGAGCAGCGCGACCACGCGCGCTGGATGGTGGACGAGACGCGCACCGCGCTCGAGTCGCACGTGCGCGAGCTGGCGGGCTTGGATCGCGAGCGCGGGTTCGCGTTGAGCGAGGCGGCCGAGCGCGATCGCGAGCGCGATGCCATCGTCATGGAGATCGGCGCGCTGTCGCGCACGCTCGCCGAGGCCGAGGCGGAGCTGGCCGCGTTCCAGGTCGAGGTGGACGCCGTGCGTGCGCGGCTCGCCGAGACCGACGGCACGATGAAGTCGCTGGAGACGCGGCGAGACGAGGCTTCGGCGCGCGCGCAGGCGGCACGCGACGCGCTGCTCCAGTCGTCGCGCGCCGCGGGCGAGCTGGAAGCGCAGTGGGCCCGGCTCGAGCAGACGATGAAGGAGCTCACCTCCGGGATCGCCGCGCGCGATGGCGAGGCCACGCAGCACCAGGCCGCGATCGGCGGGCTCGAGGCCGAGGTCTCGGGGCTGGCCTCAGGGCTGACCGGCCTCCTCGAGTCCGAGGGCACGCAGCGCGACCGCGTCGTCGAGTTGCAGAAGGGCTTCCAGGCGTTGAAGGAAGAGGTGCAGGCGTTCGACGACCAGGCGCGCGACCGTCGCTTCCAGCAGACCGAGCTGGGCGAGCGACTGCACCAGCTCGAGCTGGACCGCGTTCAGGCCCGTGCCGAGCTGGACCGCACGTTCGAGCGGCTCAAGACCGAGTACGAGATCGAGCCGGCGACGTTCGAGCCCAAGCCGCTGCCCGCGAACGTCACCCTCGAGGACGCGCCGGCGCGGCTCGAGGAGGCGCGCACGTCTCTACGTGGCCTCGGCCCGGTGAACCTGTTGGCACTCGACGAGTACTCGAAGAAGAAGGAGCGGTTCACGTTCCTCACCCAGCAGCGCGAGGACGTGAACCAGGCCAAGGCGCAGCTCCTGGAGGCGATCGAGAAGATCAACGTCACCGCCTCGCAGCTCTTCAGCGAGACGTTCGAGAAGGTGCAGGAGAACTTCAAAGACATCTTCAAGACCCTCTTCGAGGGCGGCGACTGCGAGCTGCGGCTCCTCGGCGAGGACCCGATGGAGGCGGAGATCGAGATCGTCGCCAAGCCGCGCGGCAAGTTCCTGCAGAGCATCTCGCTCATGTCGAGCGGCGAGCGCGCGCTCACCGCGATCGCGCTGCTGTTCTCGATCTATCTGGTCAAGCCGTCGCCGTTCTGCCTGCTGGACGAGGTGGACGCCCCGCTGGACGACGCCAACGTCGACCGCTTCCTCAACATGCTCCGCCGCTTCGGCGACAAGACGCAGTTCGTGGTCATCACGCACAACAAGAAGACCATGGAATCCGCGGGCTGCATCTACGGCGTCACCATGCAGGAGCTGGGCGTGTCGAAGCTGGTGTCGGTGAACCTGGACGGCGTCGACGTGAGCCACAGCTCGCGCCGCGAGGCCGCGGAAGTGACCGCGGGCTGAGCCCGCGGCGGGCGCCGGCACCGGGCCTCGTCATCGCCGCCCCGCCGCCATGAGCCTCTGGGATCGCTTCCGGCGCGGGTTGTCGCGCACGCGCGACGCGCTCACGCAGGCCGTGGGCGCGGCACTCGGCAAGCGCACGCTCGACCCCGCGACCGTCGAGCAGCTCGAGCACGCGCTGCTCGCGGCGGACGTGGGGCCGGCGACCACCGACCGGCTGATCGCGGAGGCGAGGAAGGCGCTCGACAAGGACGCCACGCTCGACCTGCGCGCCGCGCTCGAGCGCGGAGCTGTCTCGCTCGTGGGCTCGAAGCACGCGGCGTTCGCACCCGGGACTGAAAAGCCGTGGGTGGCGCTGCTCGTGGGCGTGAACGGCGTCGGCAAGACGACGTTCGCCGGGAAGCTCGCGGCCAGCTACGCGAGGGCGGGGAAGAAGACGCTGCTCGTGGCCGCGGACACGTTCCGCGCCGCGGCGGCCGAGCAGCTGGACGTATGGGCGGGACGCGCCGGCGTCGAGATCGTGCGCTCGGGCGCCGATGGCGCGGACCCCGCGGCGGTGGTGCACGACGGGCTGTCCGCTGCCCGCGCGCGCGGCGCGGACGTGGTGCTGGTGGATACCGCGGGCCGGCTCCACACCAAGCACAACCTGATGGCCGAGCTACTCAAGATCTCGCGCGTGTGCGCGCGCGTGGTGCCGGGCGCGCCGCACCACGTGCTGCTGGTGCTGGACGGCACCCAGGGCTTGAACGGCCTCGCCCAGGCGCGCGCGTTCACGACCGCGGTGCCGGTGACAAGCCTTGCCGTGACCAAGTTGGACGGCACGTCGCGAGGGGGCGTGGTGCTGGCGATTGCCGGCGAGCTGTCGCTGCCCGTGAGCCTCGTCGGCCTTGGGGAAGGGCTCGACGACTGGCAGCCGTTCGACGCGGAGGCCTACGCCAAGGGCCTTTTCGAGTAGGGGCTCGGCCCGGGAAACGATTCGGGGCCGAGGACTCTGGGTCCCCGGCCCCGTGATCGAAGTGCAGCGATCAGTCGACGACCGGGATCACCATGGCCGCGAGGCTGGGCTCGTAGCTCGCTTCCTGTGAGGCGAAGCGCGTCGAGGCATCCGCGGGCAGCTTCTCCAGCTTCACCTTCACGGTCTTCGTCGCCTTGCCGCGCTGCACGGTGTAGGCGAACGAGCTCCCGATTGCGCACGCCGTGCCGCTGGCGCACGAGTGGCTCGACTCGCTGACGTTCCGGCCATTCACCGCGAGCACGACGTCCCCTGCGCGCAGGCCGGACTTGGCTGCCGGGCTGCCCTCGGCGACCGCGATCACCGTGAGCTGGCCGCCGTTCGAGCGCTGCATCCAGGCGCCGGCCCACGCGGTGTTGTGTGACATGCCGGAGCACGAGTGCTCCGCGCTTGCGGTCTTGCTGTTGCCGTCGCACGCGATCGCGGGAATGGCGACGGTCAGCGCGAGTGCTGCGATCACAGGAGCGAAGTTCCTGAGGTTCATGGTGCCTCCAGGTACGGGTCGGTGCGCGGTCTTGCCTGCGGTCGAAGCAGCCACTGCGACGTCAATGCTAGCCTTCCTGGCCCATCCGGCAAAACCGAAACGACGAGTGACGGGCGGCGTGGTCCGAGCGGGCAGACGGGGCGCGGATTGACCGGGAAGCGTCAAGGTCCTGGTGTGCACGAGACCGGGACCAACGTGTGCTAAGGCGTCCCCGCCCCTGATTTCGCGCCCGACTTGCCGCTGCTCGCGGGCTTGGCCGTCGTGGACTTCGGCTTCGTCGCAGCCTTCTCGGCCGCGACCTGCTGGGTGATGGTATGGCGCAGCCGCTCCGGCACGAGGCGCGCGGTGGCGCCGTGGCCGAAGTCGATCAGCCTCGCCGAGCCGAGGCCGCGGTCGCGGATCGCGAGCGGCAGGGCTTCGCCCGAGCGGCCAGTCAGCCAGCTCTTGTGCGCGTTGATCGACTCGATGTCCTCGCGCGCGAGGTGCGTGATCGGCACCTCCAGCGTGTACCAGCTGGTGCGGTTCTCGCGCACCTCGGTGTAGAGCGAGCTGTCGCCCACCATCTGCGTGGCGCCGGTGCCCTGCTTCATCAGCACCTTGAGCGGCTTGAACGTGCCCTTCGGCGTCACCACCGTGTCCGTGCCCAGGGTGTCGAGCGAGAACCGGACCGGGTTCTGCACCTCTCGGCGCGCCTTCAGGGTGCTCGCCGAGGGCTTGTTGATGTCCATCTTCGCTGTGCCGTCCTCGTTCAGCATGCTGATCATCTTGCGCGTGTAGAGCAGCAGCCGCTGCGTCGCCACGGTGTCGCTGAAGATCTCATAGGAGACGAGCGAGGCGCGGGTCTGCGGGGGGACGCCCGGCATGTCCACCCACGTCTCCACCCAGAACCCGGGATCACCCCAGAAGTCCTCTTCGCCGGCGATCATCACCGTGAGCTCGTAGTCGTCGCTCGCGCCCAGCTCGCTGTGGCTCTTCATCTGGTAGCGAACCCAGTCGCCGATCTTGAAGTCGGGCTTGTGGCGATAGTCGATGAGCCCGATGCCGTTCATGATCGCGCTGGTGTCGGCGCGCGAGCGAGGAGCGTCGAGCGCGGCGAGGGCGAGGAGCAGGGAGAGGGCGGCAATGGCACGACGCATGCTGGATTCCACTCCGGGTCGAGCGGCCCCACGAGAGAACCCGTGCGCTGCACGGGGCCGGGGGCAGCGAACCTCAATGATGCCAGCTTCGCGCGCACCACGAAACCCGAGCCCCGCCCCTGTGGAGGAACTGTCATGGAGGTGGACGAGGCGACGCCAGAGGATCCCTCGGAGCGCCTGGAGCCGGCGCGGGGCGCGATGCGGCCGCGCGAGCGACTGCGCGAGCAGGGCCCGGCAGCGCTCTCCGACGCCGAGCTGCTGGCGCTGGTGCTGGGGTCGGGCGTGCCCGGCCGGAGCGCAACGCGCGTGGGCCGGCAGTTGGCGCGCCGGCATCCGTCGGAGCTCGCGGCCTGGCCGCTCGCGCGCTGGCTCGCGGTCGCGGGCGTGGGCCCGGCGCGGGCATCGGCGCTCGTGGCGGCGTTCGAGCTCGGCCGCCGCGCGATCGACCGGCCCACGTGCCGCGCCCCGATCCGAGGTCCGGAGGACGTGCTGCCGCACGTGCGCGACCTGCCACGGGCGCGCCGCGAGCACTTCGTGGTGCTGCTCCTGAACGCGCGGCACGAGCTCGAGCGCCGCGAGACCGTGAGCATCGGGAGCTTGAACGCGAGCATCGTCCACCCGCGCGAGGTGTTCCTGCCCGCGATCCTCCACTCGGCGGCGAGCGTGGTGCTGGTGCACAACCACCCGAGCGGCGACCCCGAGCCGAGCGAGGAGGATCTCTCCATCACCCGGCGGCTGCTCGAAGTGGGGGAGCTGGTGGGGATCGGCGTGCTGGACCACGTCATCGTCGCGGCGCGTGGCACGGTGAGCTTCCGGGCGCGGCAGCTGCTGTAGCTGGCATTGCCGGCTGCGTTGCGGCATCTTTCCCCGCTCGTTCATCGCGAGCCCGGAGGCCGCCATGCCCAGAAAAGACCCGCGCGTCGACGACTACATCGCGAAGGCGCAACCGTTCGCGCGCCCGATCCTGAAGCACATCCGCGCCGCCGTGCTGAGCGCCTCGAGCGAGCTCGAGGAGACGCTCAAGTGGAGCCACCCGGCGTTCATGTACCGCGGCATCGTCTGCGTCATGGCGGGATTCAAGCAACACGTCACGCTCGGTTTCGCGAAGAGCCAGCTGCTGCTGGACCCGGGCGGCCGGCCGGTGGACGAGGCATGGGGACAGTTCGGGCGGCTGAGCGCGATCGAGGACCTGCCGCCCAAGCGTGAGCTGGTCGGCTACGTGAAGAAGGCGATGAAGCTGAACGAGGACGGGGTCACGGTGAAGCGCGAGGTGAAGCCGAAGCAGCCGATCCCCGTGCCCGCCGCGCTCAAGGCGGCATTGGCGAAGGCGCCCAGGGCGAAGGCGTTCTTCGCCGCGCTTCCGCCCGGCCACCAGCGCGAGTACCTCCAGTGGGTGACCGAGGCGAAGACCGACGCCACTCGCGACAAGCGCATCGCCACCACGATCGAATGGTTGAGCGAGGGCAAGCACCGCAACTGGAAGTACATGAGCAAGTGAAGCTCGATCCCTCGCTGCCCGCGGCGCAGGCCGCGCTGCTCGACTCGCTCCGCGCCGCGAACCTGGCGTTCGTGGCGATGCATCCGGGCGACCCGCCGCGGCGCCAGCCGGTGCACGTGGTCTACGGCGGCGGCCACCTGTTCCGCGCCGACACCGCGGCGAAGCTGGGCGAGGTGGCGAGGCGCGCGCTCACGGAGTACGCGCCGGACCCCGCCGCGCTCGATCAGGCGCTCGCGCTGGGCGCGCTCGCCGAGCCCGTCTACGCGCGGGTCGTAGACAAGCTCGCGCGCGAGCCGGTCGAGGACTTCCGCATCGACTTCGAGGACGGCTACGGCACGCGCCCCGACGCCGATGAAGACCGCGACGTGGCGAACGCGGCGCGCGAGGTGGCGAAGGGCCACGCGGCGGGGACGCTCCCCGAGTTCATCGGCATCCGCATCAAGCCGTTGACCGAAGAGCTGCGCGGGCGGAGCGTGCGCACGCTGCGTATCTTCCTTGGGAACCTGCTCGAGGGCGCCGGGGAGCTGCCCGCGAACCTCGTGCTCACGCTCCCCAAGGTGACGGTGCCCGAGCAGGTGGGCGTGTTCGCGGGGTTGCTCGCAGCGCTCGAGCACGAGCTGGGGCTGGACGATGGCGTGCTCCGGTTCGAGGTCATGGTGGAGACGCCGCAGCTCATCATCGGCGCCGACGGCCGCTCGGCGCTGCCGGCGCTGATCCCGGCGGCGAAGGGCCGGCTCCAGGCGGCGCACTTCGGCACGTACGACTACACGGCGTCGATGGGCATCACCGCGGCGCACCAGCGCATGCGCCACCCGGTGTGCGAGCACGCGAAGCTGGTGATGCAGGCGGCGTACGCGGGCACGGGCGTGTGGCTCTCGGACGGCTCGACGGCGATCCTGCCGGTGCCGGTGCATGGCGCGCGCGATGGCGGGTCACTCACCGCGGCGCAGCGCGCGGAGAACCGTGCGGGGGTGCACGCGGCGTGGCGGCTGCACGCGGACGACGTGCGGCACTCGCTGGCGGGCGGCTTCTACCAGGGTTGGGACCTGCACCCCGCACAGCTGGTGTCGCGTTACGCGGCGCTGTTCGAGTTCTTCCTCGGGGGCCTGGATGCAGCGGGAGAGCGGCTGCGGAACTTCGTCGCCACGGCGGCGCAGGCGACACTCGTGGGCGACGTCTTCGACGACGCTGCAACCGGGCAGGGACTCCTCAACTACTTCCTGCGCGCGGTCCAGACCGGCGCGGTCACCGAGGCGCGCGCGGTGGAGATGTCCGGCCTCACCGTCGACGAGATCCGCGGCCGCTCCTTCGTCGCGATCCTCAAGAACCGCGGACGCGTCTAGCTTCTCGGGCTCGAACTTCCCTTCGAGCCCACGAGGTTGTCAGCTGCCTCTGTAGGTCGAGTAGCCGAACGGCGACAGCAGGAGCGGGACGTGGTGGTGCTCGGTTTCGTTGCGGACTTCGAACACCACGGTCACCTCGGGATGGAAGCTCGTCACGCCACGCGCGGCGAAGTAGGCGCCAGTCGCGAACGTCAGGCGGTAACGGCCAGGGCCGTGGAGCTTGGTGAACGCGTCCTTCACGCGGCCATCGGCGTCGGTCGTCGCCCGGGCAACAGCATGCCAGCCCTTCTTGTCGTCGATGTGCTCCAGCACGATCTCGACGCCCGCCGCCGGCTTCCCGCTCGTCAGGTCCAGCACGTGTGAGGTGATCGCCATCCGTCCTCCGCTCACGCGCCCGCGAGCAGCTTCTCGAGGCGCAGCCGGGTGATCTTGTGCAGCTCGCGCGCCGTGATCACGCGCTCGGTCACGGCATCGTTCTCGAGTCGCCCGCGCAATGCCGCGAGCATCTCGCCGGCACCCAGGCCCGTCGCGCAGAGGATGAACGTGTGCCCGAACCGGCGCTCGTACGCTTCGTTGCCCGCAGCGAGCGCCTCGCGCGCCGACTCGTCCGCGCTCTCCGTGCCAGACTGCTCACCCGCCGACCACGCCTGCTCGCGGGCGCTCAATGCCGCCTTCGCCCGCGACGCCCCGAGCCGAGGGTGGCGCGCGATCGCGTCCCCCAGCTGCTCCGCGGAGAGCGCCGACCAGCAGCGGTCGGCGGCCGCGAACAGTCGCTCGGCGTCGCCGAACGGGCGCGCAGCGAGCATCGCGCCCACCCAGGGTGAAGCGCCGCAGCAGGCGGTGAGCAGCTCGCGGGCCACGTCGGCGGGCGCGGTGTCGAGGTCCTTCACGGTCATGCGACCGCGCCGAAGACGCGCAGCCGCGCCACGCCGCCGTCGGGGAAGATGTTGAGCCGGATGTGCGTCGCGGCCGGCGACTGAACGTCCCACGCGTGCCGCGCGTGCGGCTGGAGCGCCGTCTCGGGGAGCAGCGGCTGCCACTTCACCACCGTCGGCAGTGCTGCCGCATCGGCCCCCGGCGCGTCGCACCACTCGAGCGAGCAGCGGCCGGGCGCGTTGCCCTTGAAGTGGTCGGTGTCCAGCTCCAGGCGCTGCACGCTGCCGCGTGTCGCGAGCCGCACGATCGTCCAGTCGTGGCCGGGTCCGCGGCGGCGGCGCGTCTCCCAGCCGTCGCCCATGTGCGTCGAGCGCCCGGGCAGGATCAGGTTCTGGCGGTGGCCGAAGAACATGTCGCTGCACACCACGACGTAGCCGCCGTTCTCCATCGCCGCCAGGTCCGGCACCTGGCCGCGCGCGAGCCGCGCGGGATCGGGCCGTGCCTCACCGTGCACGCGCAGCCGCGCCACGCCGCCGTCGGGATAGATGTGGAAGCGCAGGTGCGTCAGGCGCTCGTCACTCGTGATGGCGAACGCGTTCCTCGAGTCGCCCGCGAGCGGTGAGCGGGGCAGGAGTTCGCGCCACTTCACACCCCCATCGCTTGCAAGCTGTTCTGGATCCGGCACACCCGCCACCGATGCGCCCTCGAGCGAGCACTGCTCCGGGTAGTTGCCGCGGAAGAACGCCGTGTCCACGACCACGCCGTGCACGACACCCGGCAGTCCGAGCCGCACGATGCACCAATCGTGGCCGGGCGTGCGGCGCCGGCGCGTCTCCCAGCCGTCCATCCACTTGCCGCGGTCGGTGTATTCGCCCTCCTTCCACACGGCGGGCGCGGCGCGCAGCAGCGACTCCTTGGGGGCGAAGAACTCGTCGTTCGCGAGCAGCACCGCGCCGCCCAGGCGCTCGGCGGCGAGATCGATCAGGTCGGTGAACGCGGCCTCGGTCATGTGTGCACGGCCTCCCGGGTGAGGAGCTGTCCGTGGGCGCCCTTCACGCCGTGCGCGCGATCATAGACGCATTCCCCGCGCACGAACGTGGAGTGGACGACGCCCGCGAGGCGCGCCCCGGCGTAGGGCGTGAGCGGGTGGCGATGGAGGAGCGCCTCGGGACGCACGGTGAACTCCTCGTCGGGCATCCAGCCGACCAGGTCGGCGTCGTGGCCGGGCGCGATCGCACCCTTCTTCGCCGAGAGGCCGAGCAGTCGCGCGGGCGCGGCGCTCATCCACGTGGCGAGACGCTCGATCGGGATGCCGCGCGCGCGCATGGCCGTCCACACCACGGAGAGCCCGAGCTGGAGCGAGGCGATGCCACCCCAGGCGGCCATGAAGTCGCCCGTGTCGCGTCGCTTCATCGCCGGTGGGCACGGCGAATGATCGCTCACCACCGCGTCCAGCGTGCCGTCGAGCAATCCCTGCCACAGCGCGTCGCGGTCGGCGGCGGTGCGGATCGGGGGCGCGCACTTGTACTCCGTGGCGCCATCGGGGACGTCGTCGAGCGTGAAGTGGAGGTAGTGCGGACAGGTCTCGGCCGTGATCGCGACGCCGCGCGCACGCGCCGCGGCGAGCAGCGGCAGCGTCGCGCCCGAGGAGACGTGCACCACGTGCACGCGCGCGCCGTGCTTCTCGGCGAGCGAGACGAGCAGCGCCACCGCCTCGGTCTCGGCGGTCGCGGGCCGGCTGCGCGCGTACTCGACGTACGCGCGCGTGCTCGCCGGGGTCTGCGTGCGCGCGAGCACCGCGGGCGACTCGCAGTGCGCCATGAGCACGGCCCCGAGCGGCGCCAGCACCGCGAGCGCCTGGTCGAGGTCGGCGGCCGAGCAGCCGGGGAACTCGTCCACGCCGGAAGGAACGAGGAAGCACTTGAACCCGAGCACTCCCGCGTCGTAGAGCGCTCGCAGCTCGCCGGCGTTCCCGGGGATCACACCGCCCAGGAAGCCCACGTCCATGGCGCACTTCCCGCGCGCCGCGTTCCGCTTCGCCTCTAGCGCGCGCACGCTGGTCGTGGCCGGGATGCTGTTGAGCGGCATGTCTACTACAGCCGTCACGCCTCCCGCTGCGCCAGCGCGCGTGGCGGTCTCGAAGCCTTCCCACTCGGTGCGCCCCGGCTCGTTCACGTGCACGTGGCTGTCCACCAGGCCGGGCAGGATCACGCCGTCCGTGCCATCACGAACCGTCGCGCCCGCGGGGAGTTGGTCGTAGGCGTACACGCCGGCGATGACGCCGTCCCGCACCTCGATCGTCGCCGGTCGCACGCCCTCGGGAGTCACCACGCGCTGCGAGCGGAACCACTGCGCGCTCACGCGGTCTCACTCCAGAACTGGCGCACGAGGTTCGCGGCCACGGAGCGCCGGTAGCCGGCGGTCGAGCGCAGGTCGTCGATGGGCCGGATCTCGTCGGCGAGCGCACGCAGCGCCTCGTCGATCGAGCCACCGCCGTTCAGCACCATCTCCGTCCCCGGGAGCCGGATCACGGTGGGGGCGACGCTGCCGAGTGCCAGCCGTGTCTCCAGGCCGCGCACGCCGGCGAACACCACCTTCGAGATCGCCTGCGCCGCGCGCGTGCCCACTTTCCGGAACCACTGCTTGCCGATCACCGGCGACACCTCGACCGCGACGATCAGCTCGTCGGGCCGCCGCACGCTGGCGCGGTAGCCCGTGTAGAAGGCGTTGAACGGCACGCGCCGCTCGCCGTCGGGACCCGCGAGCACCACGTCGGCGTTCGCCACCGCGAACACCGGCAGCGTGTCGCCCGCGGGCGAGGCGTTGGCGAGATTCCCGCCCACGGTGCCCATGTTCTGGATCTGCACGCCGCCCACGAGCCGCGCCGCCTCGACCAGCATCGGGAGCCGCGCGCGCACGAACCGCGACTTCTGCAGCTCGGTGTAGGTGGCGAGCGCGCCGATCACCAGCTTGTCGCCGCTCGTGGTGATGCGCCGGAGCGCCGACAGCCGCGACAGGTCCAGGTAGCGCGTTCCCGGCGAGCCGCCGAACTCGAGCGTGACGAAGACGTCGGTGCAGCCGGCGATCGGCACCGTGCCCGGCTCCTCGCGCAGGATCTTCAACGCGCCATCCAGCGTCCGCGCGCGGAAGAGCGCGTACGGTGCGGTGGCGGTCCTCATGCCTTCGCCTTCTCGGGGGCGGCGCTCGCCGCGTGCGCGTGCCTTTCCGCATGGGCGCCGAGCACCGCGCGGTGGATCGCCTCGTAGCCCGTGCAGCGGCAAAGGTTCCCGGCGAGCGCCTCGCGCACGCGCTCGAGTGTGGGCTTGCGCGTGCTCTCCACGAGCGCGTGCGCGGCGAGGATCACGCCCGGGGTGCAGATGCCGCACTGCGCACCCACCTCGCGCATCATCGCGCGCTGGAGCGGGTGATCGCCCGAGAGCCCCTCGATCGTGGTCACCTCGCAGCCCTCCACCTGCGCGCACGGCATCAGGCAGGAGACCACGGGCTCGCCGTCCACGAGCACGGTACACGCCCCGCACTCGCCCTCGCCGCAGCCTTCTTTCGTGCCGGTGAGCTCGCAGTCCTCGCGCAGCACGTCCAGCAGGCGCTTCAACGGGTGCGCGTCCAGCTTGCGCGGCGTGCCGTTCAGCGTGAACTTCACGCGGCGTCCCCGTTCACCGGCGGCCGCGCGAGCCGTGGCGCCGCAGCGAGCACCTCGGGCGTGGCCGGGATCGAGCGCACGTCGAGCCCAGCGTGGCGCAGCGCGTTCACCACCGCGGGCGCGGGGCCGTCGATGGGCAGCTCGCCCACGCCCTTGGCGCCGAACGGCCCGCCCTCGAAGTGGTTCTCGAGCATGACGATGTCCATGGGCGGTGTGTCCAGCGTGGTGGGGATGACGTAGTTCGTGAGCTGCGCATTGGCCATCGCGCCGTCGCGCATCACCACGTGCTCCAATAGCGCCCAGCCCAGGCCCTGTGCCGAGCCGCCCTCGACCTGTCCCTGCGCCATCGCCGGATGGATGGGGCGGCCGAACTCCTGGACCGCGGTGAACTTCGCTACCCGCACCTCGTGCGTGACCGGGTCCACCGCCACCTCGGCCACGTCGCAGCCCCACCCATACGTGGCGTACGCGTCGCCGCGATAGGTGTTGTCGTCCCACTGCCGGCCGGGCGGCGCTGCGTACTGCTCCTCGACGTGCAGCCGGCCCATGCGCACGTGGTGCTCGGCGGGGGAGGCGCTCCCGAGTTGCTCGCGCATCTTCCGCGCGCAGCGCTCGAGCAGCCCGCCCACCACCATGCACGTGCGCGACGCCACCGTGGGGCCGCTGTCGGGAACGACGGACGTGTCCGGCTGCGCCACCTCGACGTCCTCGTAAGGAATCCCCAGTCCGTCGGCGACGATCTGCGCCAGCATGGTCCTCGTGCCCTGGCCGATCTCGGTGTTGGCGGCGAGGATGCGCACGCCGGTGGGCGTGGTCTCCAGGCCCGCGCGCGAGCCCAGCATCACCTCGCCGCTGCCGGTGAAGCCGGCGCCGTGATAGAAGAGTGCCAGCCCGATGCCGCGCCCGCTGCCCGCGAGCTTCGCGCGCTTGCGCTTGAACGACGTGCGCCGGACCGCCTCCTTGAGCACCTCCACGGCGCTCGTGTCGGCGCCGAGCTTCTGGCCCGTGGCGGTGGTGTCGCCGGGCTTCAACGCGTTCCGGAGCCGCAGCGTCACCGGGTCGATCCCCAGCGTCTCGGCGATGCGGTCCATGTGCACTTCCGTCGCGAACTGGGTCTGCGGCGCACCGAAGCCGCGGAACGCGCCGTTGGGCGGCGTGTTCGTCATCACCACTCGGCCCTCGATGCGCGTGTTCGCGCAGCGGTACGGCCCGGCGGCGTGGATGACGCCGCGCGAGAGCACGACCGGCGACAGCGTGCAGTAGGCGCCGCCGTCCATGAGCACGTCCACCTGCATTCCGGTGAGCCGGCCGTCTCGTGTCAGGCCGGTGCGATGGCGGACGATCGATGGGTGGCGCTTGGTGGTCGCCACCATGTCCTCGCCGCGGTCGTAGACGATCTTCACCGGCCGGCCGCTCTTCAGCGCCAGCAGGCAGGCATGGGCGGCGATCATGCTCGGATATTCTTCCTTGCCGCCGAAGCCGCCGCCCGTCTCGGTCTGGATGACGCGGATGTCCTTGACCGCGCCGCCGAGCAGCACCTTGAGCGCCTTCAAGACGTAGTACGGACACTGGAGCGAGCCGTAGAGCGCGAGCCCCGAGCGCTCCGGCACGGCGATGACGCCGTTCGTCTCGATGTAGACGTGCTCCTGGGCGCCGGTCGCGTACGAGCCTTCGACCACGACGTCCGCGCGCGCGAAGCCGCGCTCCAGATCCCCCTTCTCGATCAGGATGTGCTTGAACACCTGCTCGGAGTGCTCGGGATCGAAGAGCGGCTCCTCGCGCTGGTAGTCGATCCGCACGCTTGCAGCCACGAGCGCCTCACGACGTTCGTGGGCGAGCAGGAGAATGGGCTCCGCCGCGTGCCGCACGACGCCGTTCACGAGGCAGGGCTGGTCCTTCTCGATCAGCGCGATCGTGTTCTCGCCCGGGATGTCGCGGTGATCGACCACCGTGAAGCCGGCGGTGTCGAAGCCCAGGGTCACCCCGGTGACCCGGCCCCGGGCGATCGTGGAGCGGACGGTGCGGCCGATGAGCATGCCCGGGAAGCGCAGGTCATCCGCGTACTTCGCGGCCCCGGTGGCCCGATCCATGCCCTCCTTGCGTGCGACGCTCGTGCCCACGCTCGCCATCCCGCCACTATAGCAGCGGACCGGGCCGGCGCTACGGCGCGCG
>Ga0209811_10000217_pt1 | contig 27396 bp, 23 predicted proteins | sample Coa_R1_6_FD_187161 | JGI IMG/M metagenome (GOLD analysis project Ga0209811, IMG submission 187161) | Surface soil microbial communities from Centralia Pennsylvania, which are recovering from an underground coalmine fire. - Coalmine... | ecosystem: Environmental > Terrestrial > Soil >... | reverse complement strand
AGGTCGGCGATCACCGCCAGCACGAGGTCGCACTCCGCCACGACGTCGGCCGGTGACCTCCGATGGCGCTTGGTGGACGGGCCGCCTGGCTCGACGTAGTCGAGGCGGTGCACGATGTCGTTGCGTGCCAGGAAGAATCCGTCCATGGCTGTGATCCGGGACGATGCCAGCGCCTTGTTCGGGATGCCGATGAGGTCGCGCACTCGCCCCTTGACGTCGCCGCTGCCCTGGTAACTGGCCTTGGTCTTTGCATCGACGTAGAGCCTGATGAGTTCATCCCGGGGCTGGGGTGATTTCAGGGCAGCCTTGAACGTCTCCGTCGGGCTGGCGATCATCTCGTCTAGGTAGAGGTCAAACTTCTTCGCCGCTGTTGACCCGGGCCGCTCGACCAGGCCCGGGAGGCACTCGGCGACGAGGGTTTGACAGGACGCGTCCAGCCCGCTCGACGTGAAGACCAGTGCCGCACGCAGTAGGTCGGCCTCGTCCCTGCTGAGCCGGCCCTGAGCATTCTGCCTGCTGGTGACCGTCTTCTCATGTACGACGTTGAACGAGTCCATCAGACCGCTCACGCTCGCGTGCGTCGCGACGAGGTAGCGCCGCGCCCTCCGAATCGTCGGGGCTTGGCCGCTTGGGGCCGGCGTGAGCGCCTTCAGAGCGAACTGCTGAGCTGCCAATGCTGTCTCCTGGATACAGGATCGGTCGAGTCCGCTGTGACCGTCGAGGTTATCGTTACGGTCGTCTTCATTGGCCGAGTGTCGCGGTCTGTGGAAGTCGCGCTTTGCGGAAGTCCCGATCACCACCGGCGGATCCGCTGAGAAGCGCAACGACGAGACCAGCCAGGGCTCATCCCCCACCCTTGGAGGGTACTTCCCCCATCCGCGGGGCGACGATGCTTTGCGAGATCCGCGTACCGCTTGGGACTGCACCCGATTTGTGTTGGCCCCGAGGAAGCATCGCGCGACGATCCAGCCCCGTCGGTCACTTGACGGCGACAGCGAGGCCCATGATCAGCGCGGCGATTCCCATCAGCCAGTGCATGAGCTGCAAAGCCATGCTGGATGTGAATCGAACTGAGTTGTTCCCTGAATCGGCGCGCGCGTACCACTGCTCGTTCGCTAGGTGCTGCATCCGCTCAACCTCTGGGAGCAGCCGGCCAAGCACAGCTGACGCTCGAGCTTGATGGATCTTGATCCAACGAAGCTCGAGCAACGTGAACATGGCGGCAACGAGATTGGCAGTGATTACGGATAGGGCGACGGCCCACCGACCCACGAACAGCATCTGTCCCTGGCCGAGTTCTGCTAACGCAACCAAGGACCCAGCTATCACAAAGGCGCTGAAGCTATATCGGGCAGATTCGTGGGACCCGACCCGTCCTTGTTGAGCTGCCCAATAGGTCATGAGGTCAGACACCGACGCTTGTGGGGGCGCTGTCGGCCCGCCCGGCGCTGCCGCCCCCTGTGGCCAGTTCAGCTCGACGACCACGGACGGATTCTTAGGCGGTCGGAGTCGAAACGGATGCAAGGAGGCTCCCATGGCCTCATCATCCCCCGCCGCGCCACGGGGCGGCTCAGACGGAGGGAGATTGGCCACCAAGGCTTGACGCTCGCTTGGTTTACGGTCGGGCAGTGAGGCATGAGTTGGACCGGTCCGTTGCCTCGGTGGACGTGGAGTCTGCAGGTGTCGTGGTGCGTCATTCCGCCAGTGCCGCAGGACCTGTGCCTTTCAATCGTGCGCTCGGCAGTCGCGCCTCGTGCTTTGCATGGAGGCTGGGTTCCGGCTCCGACTCTGTCTTGGCGTAAGGACTACGGCGAGTTGTTCGGGCCGGCAAGGCCTCGCCTTCCCTGACGGGATGCACCTCTGTGCCTCGCCGCCGCTGAGCACCCGCTCGTCGCCCACCCGAATGGTGAGCGCCCCCGCGAGGTCGTGGTCGACAACCGCAGCCTTTCCGGACGGGGCCTAGGGGTCTGGCTGGGTGGATTCCAAATCGTGCCCCACCGATCCCGTGTACGTGAGGAAGGGACGAATCGGCTCGAATCGAGGGACCTCATGGACTCACTTCTTTCCGTCGACGAGGCGGCGAAGATCCTTGGCACCACGTCGCGCTTCCCGCGACGTCTGATCGCCGAGCGCAGGATCCGCTTCGTCCGCGTCGGACGCCACGTCCGTATCCCCGAGTCCGAGCTCGCCGACTACATCGCCTCCGGCACCGTCGAACCCGTCCTCAGCCGGATGCGGTGAGCCCATGCCCCGTCGACGATTCGGCCTGATCAGGCAGCTACCGTCTGGCCGCTTCCAAGTCTCCTTCACGGACCCGGACGGCCAACGACGCACAGGGCCCGAGACCTACCGCAACGAAGCGGACGCCGGCCGCTACCTGGACCGCATAGAGCGCGACCTCAAGCGCGGCTACTGGATCCCCGACGCGCGGCTGGGACGGCGGACCCTCCGCGAGTGCTGCGACGCCTACCTCGAGGAGAACCCCCGCGTCGGGGAGCGCTGGGCCGAAACCTGCCGCCGCAACATGCGCCTCCACCTCGGCGACCTCCTCGACCTGCCCATCGCGGCCATCACGCCACCTGTCGTCCGGGCCTGGCACGCCAACGCCCTCCGGGGTAAGGGCGGTCGCACGTCGATCAGCCAGTCCTACCGGCTCATCCGATCAGTCTTCAACGTCGCCGTGCAGGACGGCGCCATCGACCGCAACCCCTGCCAGATACCGGGAGCCGGAGCCCAACGCTCACCCGAGCGGACCATCGCCACACCCCAACAGGTGGCCGCGCTCACGACTGCCATCACGCCCCGGTTCAAGGCAGCCGTCATCCTCGCCGCCTGGTGCGGGCTACGACGAGGGGAGATCTGTGCGCTCCGTACCGACGACGTCGACCTGGCCAACGGCGTGGTCCGGGTGCGCAAGAACTGGGTCGAGCTCCTGGAACAGCCAAAACGGTTCGAGAAGGACCCCAAGAGTGAGGCCGGCAAGAGAACCGTCACCATCCCGCCCCACGTCATGCCCGACCTCGAGGAGCACCGCCGCACGTTCGCCGGCGAGTTCTTCTTCCAACAGGCCGACGGCAGCCGCGTCCAGAGCAACACCGTCTACCAGGCCTTCGTCCGCGCCCGCACCAAGGTGGGGGTGAGCATCTCCTTCCACGACCTGCGGCATACGGGCCAGAGTCTCGCCGCCGCCACGGGAGCCAGCCTCGTCGACCTCAAGCAACGACTCGGCCACTCCTCGACTGCGGCCGCGCAGCGATACATGCACGCTGTGCAAGGACGCGACGCCCACATCGCCAAAGCCCTGTCCGACCTTGCCGCCGATGGCGACGCGACCAAGCTCCCCAAGTCGTTCTGACCCGGGGGGAGATGTTGCACGAGATGTTGCACGGCCCGCCCGACAGGCCACCTGACCAGCAGGTCTGCCTATTCCTGAAAATCGGAAGGTCGGCGGTTCGACCCCGCCCCTGGCCACCACCCGAAACCGCAGGTTACGAGCCCGTGACCTGCGGTTTCGTCGTTCGGGCGACCACGAGGTCGAAGTCGGTCAGTGACCGCGATTGACCGTGAATCACCCCGATTGGCCAAGAGATATCGCAGGATTTATCGCACGAAACGGACATCGCCTCGTCGGCCGAGCGCGTCCTGCCATCAGGAGCGAGGATCCTCGGCCGGAGCTCAGAGGGGGGCGTCATCAGCCCAAGTACGCCATCCTCGCCGACACCATCGACACCGAGATCGTCGAGGCCGCCGGTGCAGCGGCGCTGGCCACCGACCCGGCCCGGAGTCGAGAGCTTGGACGCCGGGCGTATGCCGTGCCTGTGCCGCGTGCAGGTGGGCAAGGAAGCCGTCGACGGGCAGGTGCGAGCCATCGGCCGCGGGCTGCGCGAGGGCCGACTGCTGCTCAACTCGACAAGTGCACGGACCAAGAGCTGCACCCCGACCTCGAACGACCTCGAACGACCTCGAACGACCTCGAACGACCTCGAACGACCTCGAACGAGTCTAGGACCGGGTGCCATTGAGGGTGCCTCAATCCCTGAGGATCCGTCCCTACATCCCGATGAGCGCGAGCGTTCCGGAGGTGAGTCCTACCGCGCAATTTGGCCCCGGCCTCTGCTGGCGCTCGCGCGGCACGGTGTCGCAGACCGACGTAATACGGCCCAGGGGTGCCGTCCTGCTGACCCTGGTCGTCGGCGCCGGTGGTACCGGTGGCGGCGGCCCGGCGATACCCAACGCACACGACACCTCCGGTGGGGAACACCGCCCTGACAGGTGACGGCCTCCACGCGACCGGACGAGGAGGGGTCGGTGGCGCAAGCGGCCAGGGCGGCCAGGCCGGGGCCGGCGGGGGCAGCGGTGGTGCCGGCGGCACAGCCAGCCCAACAGGCATTCAAGGAACCCCAGGAGCCGCCGGAGGCCCCGGCAGCCCCGGGGTCGGTGGCACCCCGGGTCCGGCGGACACGGCGCGCACGGATCCGGCGGCGACGGCGGAGCAGGCGGAGCCCAACCCGGCGGCGCTCACGACGGCGCTGACGGCTCCAGCGGCTTCGCCTCCCTACGCGTCTGCGGGGCCGTGAAGGTGCAGTCCTGACTCCCAGACACGACCACGTCGTCACTGGCAGGTGATCGGGCCTCACCGACCCCGCCACCGACCAACCACGTCGGCGGGTCGGCCGAAGGTGCCCGGGCGCGGGGGTGCGCGCAGGGGCATCGCCTACTGCCCCCACGTTCGGAGCGACTGGCGGCTGCGGACCCGTACCGCCGCTGCCCTCCTGACGGCCTCGGGCGCAGTCGTGCTTGTGGCATCGCCGGCCAGCGCCCATGACGAGGTGATCGGGTCCACGCCTGCCGAGGGCGCCCGCATGGCCGGATCTGGGTTGACCCGGATCGCCCTGAGCTTCCTTGAGCCACCTTCCCGGCTCGGCGGCTCGATTTCCCGGCTCGGCGGCTCGATGACGAGCCGCCTGCTCACGTGATGCGATGCCATGCGTTCACCCTGCTCACTGAGCGGGGAGCCCGCGTGCCGCGGCGCAGCAGGGACGCTCGGACGGGGAAGCCGCCACCGCGGCTGCTGGGCTCAGCCACATCGGTTGGGGCGGCACGGGGGCCGCGGCGTGGCACGAAAGGGCATCGGGAAGTGGGGCTACCCCGCGCCGTCAGTGCCCAAGTACGCTCCAACGACGGACGGAGCACGCAACGATTCCGGCCCGGGAGACCCGCGGTTCGCAAGGGAGATGGCACGTGAGGGATCTATGGACCATGGTCGCCACCGAGCGGGGTGCCCTCGCCGATGACGTCGCCAGGCTGACGCCTGAGCAGTGGGCGAGCACCAGCCTCTGCTCGGCATACACCGTCCAGGACGTCGTCGCGCACCTGACCGCGACCGCTTCGCTCAACCCCGGGACCTTTTTGGTGCGGTTCGCCGGGTCGGGCTTCAACTTCCAGAAGTTTGCGCGGGGTGAGATCGACCGACACCTCGGCGCCGACCCGGCGGCAACCCTCGCCGCCTTCCGCTCGGTCCAGCATTCCACCTCTTCGCCACCTGGACCCAAGCCGTCCTGGCTTGGTGAGGTCGTCGTCCACAGCGAGGACATCCGCCGTCCGCTCGGCATCGCCCACGCCTACGACCCTGACGCCGTCCGGTCTGTCGCCGACTTCTACAAAGGGTCCAACACCCTCATCGGCGCCAAGAACCGCGTTGCGGGTCTCACCCTCAAGGCCACCGACCAGGACTGGTCGCACGGGGACGGGCCGGTCGTCGAGGGCCGCCTCCTTTCGCTCCTCATGGCGATGACCGGTCGTTCGGCCCACGTTGCAGACCTCAGCGGCGAGGGCGTGGAGACGCTGCGCAGGCGGACGACCTAGACCTCCACGTCCGAGGGCCGCAGCAGGCACGCTGCCGCGGCACCGGAGGGGGTGGCGTGCCGTTGGCCGCGTAGGCCGCCAACCCAACGGCCGGTCTGGCCTCGTCCACGCGCGCGACCGAGGGCGTCGGGTGGTGGTAGCCCGCCCCAAGGCCATCCGTCGCAGTGCCATCGTCATGGTCTGTACACCTCCGGGCGGGGGCACTTCCGGGCCGCACACCTCCGGGCGGGGCACTTCCGGGCCGCCCGCGCCAGACAACTACTGGCTGTGGATGACGTGTAAAGCGCGGGGTTGGGGGTGAAGCCGGGTCGGTGGATCGGCGGCCCGGCTGTCGGGGCGCCGCCACGGACCCGGTGGCGTGGTCGGGCTTCGCTGAACGGACCACGCGCGGTGTTTCACGGGCGTAGCCTCACGTTGGCCCACGTGTGAGGGCCCATCTCAAAGGAGAGATCGTGGACAAGAGTTCGCGCCGCGGTGTGGCCTGGTTGGCCAGCCTCGGTCTCGTGTCGTTCAGCATCGCCATGGTCGCGGCCGGACCGTCCGCGACGGCAGCCGCGTCGGGGCACAACCCGCACGCACCGAATCTGAAACATGCACAGCCGCTCGCCGTCAACCAGCTCCTCAACGGGGAGGAGGACGAGGCCGGCGGGACCGACGCGAACCTGTCGGCACTGTGTCAGAGCCTGCTCGGCGCACCCAACCCGTACGCGAACCCGGCCCCCAACGTGGACGCCATCACCGGCGACACCGTGGTGTCGGCCGGAAGCCAGACCGGGTGCGCGGCGGCGCAGAACGAGACCACCGTCGCCGTCAACCCGGCCAACCCCCGCAACCTCGTGGCCGGCTCCAACGACTATCGCGTGTTCAACACCCGCGAGAGCCGCAACGACGGCTCCGGGTGGGCGTACACGTCGATGGACGGCGGCCGTACCTGGGCCAACATCCAGCTGCCGCACCTAACCTTCCAGACCGGCGCCAGCGGTGCCCTGTCCGACATGGACAGTGCCGGAGACCCCGCGATCGCCTTCGGGCCGGGCAACACCGTCTACTACGCCAACATCGCCTTCAGCCGCCTCAACGACGGCAGCGCGATCACCGTCAACGCCTCCCACGACGGCGGCCTGACCTGGGGTGAGCCCTCGATCGTCCAGCTCGACGGCGCCGACGCCAGCGGTAACCCGGTCCCGTCGGACTACTTCAACGACAAGGAATGGGTCGGGGTAGACCCAACCTCCGGCGCAGTCTATGTGACGTGGACCCGCTTCGGCCCCTCCGGTTCACCGATCGTCATGTCCAGGTCCGTCGACGGCGGAGCGACCTGGAGCGCCCGTATGCCGGTCAGCCCGGCAACCTTCACCCCCGGCGGCGTCACCCCCTACGACCAGGGCTCGTTCCCGCTCGTCGGGTCCGACGGCGCACTGTACGTCGCCTACGAGGGTGCGGTCTGCAAGAGCCTGGCCTGCGACCAGCCGACCGACCGGGACACGGTCGTCGTCGCCAAGTCGGTCAATGGCGGAGCGAGCTTCGTCAACACCGTCGTGGCCACCGACTACGACTTCCCGTTCAATGCCGACATCGGCAACTTGTCCCTGACCGGTGAGAACTTCCGGATCAACAGCTTCCCGTCCATGGCCATCGACCCGACCAACAACCGCCTCTACGTGACCTGGGCCGATGACCGCAACGGCGCCTACACCGCCAGCGGCCAGTCGACCAAGACCAACGGCGACGTGTTCGTGTCCACCTCCGGCAACGGCATGCAGTGGCAGACCCCGATGCGGTTGGGCTCCGGCCAGGACGAGGTGTTCCCGGCCGTCGCCGCCTACAACGGTCGCCTGGCAGTGTCCTACTACACCCGCCACTACGACGCCGCCGGCCACGGCCTCGACGTCGCGATGAACAGCGGCACCGGCATCGGCAACCTGAGGAACTCCAGCCCGGCGCGGGTCACCACCCAGACCAGCGACCCGAACGTCCAGTTCGTCGGCGTCGGAGCCGTGTCCGGGCAGATCCTCCAAGGTGAGTTCATCGGCGACTACACCGCGATCGCCATGGGCAGCGACCTGATAGCGCACCCGACCTGGACCGACTTCCGCGGCAACCCCAACCTGGCCGGGTCCACCCCCAACCAGGAGGTCTACTCCCAGGCCGTGCCCGTCCACTGACCTGCCCGATCAACCAGGGCAGCGGCACCCACCTCTGCGAGGTCGGACGCCTCGCAGAGGTGGGGACTGACCCGGCCGGGCGGACTACCCACATCCCGCGCGGCGCTGGTTTGATGGACCATGGCCGCCGACCGCGATACCGAGCCGATGACCGACGGCCGGCGGCCGGCCTGTGTCACGATGACTGGGGTCACCAGCGGCTCGCTGGCCGAGCAGCTCGCCGCAGCGACCCGTCGGCTTGCGCTCACACCACGCGGGCCTGCCGTGGTCCTGACCCGGCTGTCTCCGCCCACTCCCGCGTCCGCGGTGGTCGTCGAGGCCGTGGTCGACCTGCTCCACGACGCCGGCTGCGCGCCGGTGTCGGTGGCCGGCCGGGTGACCGCCCCCGACCGCGACCGCGGTCATCGCACGGTCGCCGCCCTCGCCGAGGGTGCCGGGCTCCACGGCCGCACACCACGCGGCCGCTCCTACTCCATCGTCGACCTCGGGGACGAGCTCGAGCCTGCGCCGGTGCCTGAGGCGAGCGTGTTGTCCGGCCGGCCGATCGCGAAGGCCTGGGCGGGCGCCACGACCAGGGTCGTCATCGCCCGCGCCGTCACCGACCTCATGGACGGGTATGCCGGTTCGCTCGCGACGCTGCTCGCGGCCGCGCCCGAGGTGGCTGAAGCCGAGGATGCAGACGTGGGGACCGACCTCGCGGCATACCTGCCGGTCGACCTCGTCGTCGTCGACGCGCTGGCTGCCGCCGTGGGCGCCGACGGAGGGCGCCGACCGCGGCTGCTGGACAGCCGGACCCTCGTCGTGGCCACCGATCCGGTGCTCGCGGACACGGCGACCGCCGCGCTGCTCGGCCAGGACCGGTCCTCATCCCGGGTCGTCCAGCGGGCCATCGCCCGGCGAGGCTCGCCGACCGGCGCGATCGAGGGTTCGCTGGCGCCGCTGCCGGGCGTGAGCGGACCGCCGCCACGGCTCCGGGAGGCGGCGCGGGCACTGGCTACCGAGCCCCGACTCGGGCGGGTGCTTGCCGCGGCCGTCGGCGGCCCGGACGTCGGCGCCGAGCCCGACGACGCCGTCCTCGGCGCGCTCCGGTCCTTCCTCACCCCGCTCATCGACGCGGCCGGTCAGGCCGACCAGGCCCTGGCGCTGGAAGCCGTCCTGACTGCTGCGCACCTGCTCGCCCACGGCCGGGTCGCCGCCGCCACCGGTCTGGCCAAGGACGCCGTCGACCGACGCGAAGTGCCGCTCGGCTTCGACCCGGCCGACCACCACACGGCATACGACGAGTTGCAAGACCTCGTCTCCTCGATCGAGGACCTGCTCGACGGCCTGCCCGCCAACGCCGACGGCATGCGTTGGCGCGCCGTCGACGGCGCGACCGTCTTCGAGATGAGCCGCCACATCCGGGCGCCGTTCGACGCCTTCGTCGCCCGGGTCGACGTCGGAGCGGGGATCAGCATGATGGCCGACTACCTCGGCGGTCGGCGGATCGTCGTGCCCGGTGGTCCGGACCCGGCACGGGTGCGGCAGGCCGAGCGCAACCTGTACCTGCCGCAGCCGAACTACCTGGCGATCTGGGGTGGGCTGCCGATCGACGTCTGCAAGATCGAGCTGGTCGAGCGCGGCCCCGACCGGCACCGGCTGACCTGGCAGACGATCAGCAGCCCGAACGGCTCCGCCACCTACGACGACGGCAGCCTCACCTTCGACCGGGTCCCCGACGGCGTCGTGGCGACCGTCCGCGGCCGGCAGCGCTTCGCTCTCCCGCCGGCCTGGGCCGGGGTGAACCTCGACGCGTGGCCGGAGGTGCGAGACCCGCTGCTCGAGGAGGCGTACCGCCGGTTCTTCACGACCACGTTCGACAACCTCGAGGCCTGCTACGAGGGTCGCGACTACCGGATCGGCCGCCCCGCACCGGACCCGACCGAGCCGCTGGTGACCGAGACGATCGCGCTGCTGCTCGGCGCGGCCAAGGACTGGCTCGACGAGCACGGCGCCGGCGGGCTGGTGGGCAACTCGGCACAGACGGTCGGTGTCGTGGACGCCCAAGGATTTCGACACGTCAGCGGGCGGCGATGAGAGTCGCGGTCACGGGCGCGACCGGCCTGGTCGGTGGACAGGTCGCTCGGGCGGCCCTGGATGCGGGGCACGAGGTCGTGGCCATCACCCGCTCCGGGACGGGCGCCACGCTGGCCCTCGGTGACCGCCGGGTCGCCCGCGTCACCGCGGCACTTACCGACCGGGCCGGTCTGCGCCGGGCCCTCGACGGGTGCGACGGCCTGCTGCACTGCGCCGCCGTCTACGCCTTCGGGCCTGAGCACGAGGAGCAGGTGCGCGGGGTGAACGTCGCCGGGACCCGGGCCATCCTGGAGGCCGCCGCCGACGTCGGGACCGCCCGGGCCGTGGTCACGACCTCCAGCGTGACCCGCGGCTCGAGTCGCGAACCCCTCGCCCGCAGCGAGCACGACCTGCTCGGCGACGAGCCCGCGCCGGCCTACTACGAGAGCAAGGTCGCCCAGGAGGAAGCCGCCCTCGAGGTCGGGTCGCGCCGCGGGATCGAGGTGGTCCTGGCCCTGCCGACCCTGGTCCTCGGCGGCCCCTACCGCAGGCTCGGGCCGAGCAACGCGATCGTCCTGCGGTACCTCCTCGACCCGACCCGCAGCACCTTCGCCGGTGGTGGCAACCTCGTCGATGCGCGCGACGTGGGGGCGGGGCACGTCTTGCTCCTCGACTCCGGCACGCCCGGGCAGCGCTACCTTCTCGGCGGCGACAACCTCAGCTGGCGAGCCGTCCACAGCCTGGTAGCCGACCTGACCGGCCTGCCCGGGCCGTACGCCGAGGTACCCGCCGGCGTGGCTTCGGCGCTCGCGGCGACCGACGAGTGGTGGAGTCGGCTCACCGCGCGGCCGGCCCTGTCCACGCGGGAGGAGGCGGCCACGATCGGCCGGCACTACTGGTACGCCAGCGACCGGGCAGCCGATCTGGGGTATGCCGCGCGGCCGGCCCGCGCGACCGTCGCGGCTGCCGTCGGCTGGCTCGCGGTCAGCCCGGACCTGCCCCGCTGGCTGCGCGAGAGCCTGCGGCTGCACCCCGATGTGCGTGCAGCACGCGAGCTCGTGCCGGCGCCGCTGCCCGAGCTGGGCGAGCCGCCCGAGCCGGGCGACGGGTCAGCAGCGGCCGCCGTCAGGCCTCGACCTCGACGGCCACCGCCACGGTCGCCTCGTCGCCCCCAGACACGGTGAGGGTGCCGGTGTAGCCAGCCCCTGGCGTCACGACGTCGGAAGCCAGGTCGACCTCGACCGTGATCTGGTGGTCGCCGCCCGCGGGGATGGTCACCCGGGCCGGCTCGACGCGCAGCTCGAGCGCGACCGACGCCCCCGCCTGGTCAACCAGCCCGCTCGGTGTGAGCTCGACGCGTCGGGCGCGCGGGTGCCGGTTGACCACGGTGACCGTCGCCTGGGCGGTCTGGCCGGGCGCGCCCCTGAGGGTCAGCTGCGTGGGTCGCCCCGGATCGTCACCCTCCGCGTCTGGCGCCGGCTCGGCGGACCGGTCGGCGCCGGCTCGCTGGCCGGAGCTGCGCCCGTATGCCGCCGCGGCGCGGGTCTCGGTGAGCACGCGAGCCGCGGCGCGGTTGCCGAGGCTGACGACCGCCCCGGCATACTCCAGGCCCAGCTTGCCCACCTCCTGCCAGTAGCGAGTGCCCTCGCGGCCCATCGCGTCCAGGTAGGCCCGGCCCGCGCTGGTCTGGTCGAGCTCGCCGGCCAGGGTGGCGCGGCCGAGCTCGATCGAGCGCTTGGCGAGGTTGGCCTGGGCGGCCAGCGCCTGCCGGGCCAGCTCGGTCACCTTGGCCAGCGTCTGGTCCGGGTCGGTCGATCCTGTGTCAGTCATCGCAGTCTCCTCAACAACAGCAGCCGCAGTCGCAGCCGACATCGACGGGGTCGCAGTCGGCCGGCAGCACGACGACGGCGACCCGCACCGGGCGGGCACAGCCCTCGAACCGGACATCGGCGTAGGAGCTCGAACACGCGGCGACGTCGGTGAGCCGTCCGCGGGGCTCGGCGCCACTCGACGTCACCGACGTGGTGTCCTGACCCTGGCCGTCCTGGCCCTTGACGTCCTGACCCTCGACGGTGCCGGCCAGGTCGGTCGCCGAGCCGGTCACCGTGACGAGCAGCCGCACGATGGCGTCCTCGCACGGGCCGAGCACGACCTTGTGCTGCTCCAGCTCTGCCCGGATCTCGACACCGTCCCCGCTGCATACCTGCCACGGCCCGACCTCGAGGGCCACCTCGCGCTCACGCCGCCACGGGTTACTCACCCGGAAGGGGATGACCCGGCGCTCGCCCGCCCGGGTCTTGACGACGACGTCGGCCTCGGGAACGCAGCAGGCACACCGGTCCTCGCAGCACCCGCCGGCCGGCGCCGAGCCGCAGCCACAGTCCGGCTTCGCGCCCCTGGAGAGCAGGTCGACGCCGACGACCGAGCCGCCGCCGCACCCGCATCCGCCGCTGCCCTTGTCGTGACGGTCACGATGGTGCTCGCCCCCATGGTGGTCGTGGTGCCGACCATGCGGCTTGCCCGAGGGCGGCATACCAAATGCCTGTGCACCCGCATCGGCGATCGGGGCCCAGGCCTGGACCCACTGGTCCCACGCCGTCCCCGACTGGTCGAGCCATTGCTGGGCGGCGTCGGCGAGGCCGGTGCGCAGGGTGGACAGGTAGTCCGGAGCAGTGGTGGTCATGACGATGCCTCCGTGGCGGTTCGGGGTAGGACGATGACGTCGAAGTCGTCGGTGCCGACGGGCACGTGGGCGATGTGCCGACGGGTCGGGTCCAGGCCGGTCGGCACGGTGAGCCGAGCCGAGAGGATGACCGTTGCGCCCGGCGCGACGGTCGGCGGCCTGGTGAGGGAGAGGGTGATGTCCGGGCCGGCCTCGCCGCCGTCGTCGGTGCGGGCTCGAGTCCGGGTCGCCAGCGGGATCGGCACGTTGCCGTGGTTGACGACGTGCAGCGTGACCGTCTGCCGGCCCGGGTGGGCCAGGACCCGCCCAGGACTGACCCGCAGGCTCGGCCGTGCCTCCACGAGGAGCCGGGCGGAGCGTCGTATGCCGCCGACCTCGACCTCCGCGTCGTGCTCGCCGGGAGGCGTCGACGGGTCGAGCCGGAAGACCACCGGTATCTGGGCGGTCTCACCCGGCGGGATCAGGGCGGACGCCGACGCGGCGAGACTGGGCTCGCCGTCGCGATGGAGCACCAGTCCGCGGACCGCGACCCGCTCCTGCACGGCGTTCTCGACCGAGACGACAGTTTGGAGCCGGTCCGGGGGGCCGCTGATGACCAGGGCTGCGGGGGGCTTGGCGGGCTTGGCCGCCGGACGGCGAGTACGGGGCGCGGTCGGGGTCATAGGTCGATCACCACCGGACCGAAGTCCTCCGGACGGATGTGGGTCGTCGTGCTGCCGCGGACCGTCAACGCGAACAGCTCGAGTCCCAGCACCGACCAGCCCCACGTCTGCTCGTAGGGCGTGCACACCTCGGTCGCGGGGGGCGGCCCGAGGACGAGCCGTACGCAGGTGTCGACCGCGACCGGCTTGAGGTCGACGCTCGACGTCGTCTCTACCGCCGAGCTGCTGTTGACCGTCGCGGTGCTGTTCACCGTTGAGTCGCTGTTCACCGTCGACGTCGTCGTCACGGGCTCGAGGGTGATCGTCGCGTCGGAGTGGACCGTGTTGTCGCCGCCGAGGGTGAGCTTCATGTTGTCGAGCCCGGTGAGGGTCGACGTGACGTCGGCGGTCACGTCCGAGCTGAAGGTGTTCCCGCCGAAGACGGTGGTGTCAATGGTGTAGTCGGCCATCACTGGGCTCCTGTGGCATCGGGTGTCTCGGGCGGGCTCACGAGGTAGGAGTGGTGGAAGCCGAGCCGTGGGTCGCCGAAGGCGCCGACGGTGTTGTCGAACTCCTGGAGCTCGGGAAGCACGACCCGGTCGCGCAGCTCCAGGGACGGGTAGTCGTAGACGGTGATGTGGTTCTGTCCGCGGTTGGCCGTGAAGAGCAGGGTCTGGTCAGCGGACAGCTGGCAGGCGTAGATCCCGTCGATCAGGGCGCCACGGCTCACCTTGAGCGCTTCGGCATACAGGTGGGAGTTGCCGAAGAAGTTGCCGCGCATGAAGGACTCGGCGACCGTTGCCGTGGACTGGCGGGTCAGCGCGAGCGAGTCGAGGACACCGGGGTGCTCGTCGATGACCCGGTGAGTGGTCATGGTGAGGAGGTCGACAAGAACGACGGTGTGGCTGCCGCCGGTGCAGAAGATCAGCTCGGAGTCCGAGATCGTCACATCGGAGTTGATGTGCGCCGGGACCTCCCGGTTGGCCGACCAGTGCCGAAGCACCTGCCCGTGCTCGGCGTCGATCTCGAAGGCGTACTGGGTCAGCCAGGCCATCCCCCAGCGTTCCCAGTTGGTCCCGTCGGAGGGTTGGACTCGGAAGGAGACGGCGTAGAAGACGTCGAGCACGGGATGGCAGACGACGTGCCAGCACGTGGTCGGGAGCGGCACGCGGCTGACCTCGCCCGTCACCGTGTCGAGGATGCCGACCTCCTTGGCCTCCCCGAAGGTCGGGTGGTCCATCCCGCCATAGACGATGTAGCGCCCGGACGCGGTCCGCTTCATCGCGTGCGGGATCTTCACCGCATGGGGGGCGAGCCTCTCGGCCTTGGTCAGCCGGTTGAGGTCGAACTTCCAGAGGTGCTCGCCGATACACGTGACGAACTGGGTGTCGTCGAGCCAGACCAGGTGGGTGCTGCCCTTGATGGCGGTGTCGGGCACCTCGAAGCGGAGCGTCGACACACGGTCGGCCTCCTCCAGGGTGGCCAGGTCGTAGAAGAGCAGGTGCTGGCCGGTGTTGCCGAGGAAGCCAACTCGTCGGCTCGGGTCGACATTCGGGGCGTGCCCGCCCGAGGCCCCGGCGAAGTACTGCACCTTGTAGGCGTGGTCTCCCGTGGCCGGGTCGTAGTGGAACAGGCACACACCGGCCCGGCCCTCGAGGCCGTTCAACCCGTTGCCGTCGAGAGCCACGTGAAATGCGTAAGGGTAACTTCGCACCGGGATCGGCCCATCTCGTTGCGAGCGGACCGCGCTGGGCCGCCACGTGTGCTCAGACTAGCGGGATCTGGGCCCGGCGGGCAGGGCTCCCGTTCGGTCGGTCGCCGGCTCGGTCCCGGTGCTCCCCCGCACACACTCCTTCGGCTGGGGCCGCGAACGAAGGGCTCAGTCCTTGTGAGGAGCCGTCCCAAGGACATCGGCGACGGGGAAGCGGCGCCGCGACGTCTCGAGCTTCTGCCGCGCTGACCCAAGAAGGTCGATGTCGAGGACGTCGGCGAGCGCGAGGAGGTAGATGAGCACGTCGGACATCTCCTCGGATGCCCGCTCCTGTCGCCGACCGGCGGAAAACTCGCCCCGTGCGTCACCAGCCGGGACCCACTGGAACAATTCCGCGAGCTCGCCCACCTCACCGACAAGGGCGAGGATGAGCGACTTCGGGTCGTGGAACTGGCGCCAGTCGCGCTCGTCGGTGAACTGCCGGAGATCGGCCTGGAGCTTGGCAAGGGAGTCAGCGCCGGTCACGGCCGCATCATCTCAGTTCCCTACGCGCACGAGGGACCGCAGGAGAACCTGCGTCTCCACATCGGTCGAGTAGATGCGGACGCTGCGCATGCCGCGGGTCAGGAGCACCTTGTAAACGTTGCGGACCAGGCGATCCAGCTCTGCGTCGCCCACGCGGGTGGCGCTCTTCAGCTCGGGATCCTTGCTCCCCTCGCGGACCACCCGCCAGGTGCCCTCGCGCCAGACCAGGTCGGGCCCGATGATGACGCCGGCGTGGTCGTACTCGAAGCCCTGGGCGGTGTAGACGCAGCCCACCTGGGAGAAGCCCGCCGGATCCGTTGCCCAGAGCGCCGACGGCGGCGCGCCACCGACCGAGCGCTCACCACGGAGGTTCCAAGGACGCTCCCAGTCACCGATCACGACGTCCGGCACCAGTTGGCCGTCGGTGGTGGGGTCGCTCCAGCGCCAGCAGTAGCCGGCGGCGATCCGGGCGCTGAATCCCAGCGACTCCTCGACTGCGAGCACCGCTTCCATCTCGGCCGGCGAGTCCACGACGGAGACCGAGAACATCGGATCGCCGGTCCACCGGACTGGACCACCTGGTTCCAGACCGAGCAGGCGAAGTACCCACTCGACGTACACCTGTGAGCCACCGCAGCGGAACTGGTCGTCGAGGGAGATGTGCTCGACCTGCATTCCGAGCGCCGCGGCATACGACTCGATGTCCGCTACGGTCCCCAGCTCGCCCGGACGCACCACCTGGTGCTCGTCCAGAAGGAACACGGGAACCTGTGCGGCCGTGAGGAGCTCGTGGATCTGCGGCTGGGCACGCTCCCGATCGGCCCGACGCGTGTACCGGTTGACGGACGTCTCCCGGATCCGGTGCGCCTCGTCGAGGATGAGGCAGTCCACGTCGTTCGGCTCGGCGTCCATGAACGAGTTGAAGTACTTGAACAGTTGCTGCACGCGCGGCGCCCGACGACCGGCAACCTTGCGGAGGGTCTGGGTGAACGAGCGAGAACCGGTGGCGTGGATGACGGTTCGGCCTTGCCGGGAGAGCTCACCCATCAGCGAGAGCGCCACGACCGACTTGCCACTACCAGGACCGCCGCTCACCACGACAGCGGTCTTGGTCGCTCCACGTCGCGCGCGTGAGACCGCGTGCAGAACGTTCTCGTAGGCGTCCCGTTGCTCATCGAGCAGCACGAACATCTCGCGACTCTGCACCTCCTCGGCCGCGACCGCGAGCAGCTGCTTGCTCGGCTTGATCTGGCTCGAGAGGAGTGCATCGGCTGCAGCCGCGCCCGACTCGGCCGCCAGATTGGCCCTGAGGAAGTCCAGGAAGTCCGAGCGCCGCTGCTGCGTGAAGAGACGACCGTTCGGTCCGGACGGTAGGTCCATCAGGCCGGCCACGCCGAAGTCGGTCGCGTTGTGGAGGTATGCCGCACCCACGAGCGAGTGCGGGTTCTCCCCGAGGTATGCCGTGAAGTCGCGGAGGTAGTCGACGTAGCCGCCGACCTGCAGGAGAGGGTGGAGGACTCCACGACCTGAGTACTGGTCGATGGACACCAGCGTCTGGCTGTCCTCGAACATCGTGGCGCTCGACCACTGCTTCAGCTCGATGACGATGTAGCTGGGATGGCCGGTCCGGGGATGTTGCCCGGCGAGCACGACGTCGACCCGCTTGGAGGTCAACGGGAGCTGGTACTCGACGAGCATCTCCACATCAGGGAGTCCAGCGTCGATGAGCGCGGCCTGCAAGATCGGGAGGCTGTGACTCCATGAGCGCTGCTCACCCGGGGACGCGCGGTGTCCGGTCCGGATCGACATCTGTCTGCTGAGGTAGTCCGCGAGGTGCGCCTCGTACGCCGTGAACCCCTTGACGGAGGTACGAAGCAGTGGCACGAACAGGTCCCCAAGCAGCACGAAGTGACTCGTGCGGGTGGGGGCATGTCCGTGGGGGAAGCCCGTCGGGCCGCAATGACCTCGTCATCGTAGTGACCGTCGGGGCGATGGGCCCGATGATCCGGCGCGGCATACGAGATCGATGGGCTACCAGGCGAAGCCGCGGACTCCGGTCATCGTGCCGAGGTAGGCCGTGCTGTTGCTGACCGCAGGTGTGGCGAACCGGCTGACCGGGCCCGTCGGCAGGACGTACCGTGTCGCACCCGTCGCCTGGTTGAGGACGTAGAGCGCCCCGGCGGCAGAGTCGACGGCGAGGACGACACCGTTCGCGAGGACCGGCGAACCGGTGACGTTGGTGGCGGCATGCCACACGACGGTCATCGTCCCGCTGGCGCTGATGCGCACCGCGCGAACGCCGTCCGTGCACGGCACGTAGACGATGTCGCCGGACACGGCGGTCCCGCCGAACGACCGGCATACGGCGGCCTGCGAGACCTCCCCGCCGATGCCGCCGAGCGCGGAACGCCGCAGGACGTATGCCGTTCCGGACTTCCCGTCGGCGTACACGTAGTTGCCGACGATCGCCGGACCCTGGCTGCCGAGGTCGAGATCCTGGGCGTTGTCGCTGGCCCAGGTCGACGGCGAGAACGAGTCGACGATGGTCGCCTGCGGCCCGAGGCGGAGGATGGAGTCGCTGAAGTCGTAGGCGCCCGGGGTCGTGCTCTCGCCGTTGCCGACCGCGACCAGCAGCGTGCCGTCGGTGTCGACCGTCGGGCCCGGCGGGGTCCAGATGCCGGCCTCGCGCCCGGTGGGGACCGTGACGTGCCACAGGGCGCTGCTCGGGCTGGTGAGCCGAACGCCGACGACGCTGCCACGGTAGGTGCTGCAGTCGCCGGCCAACCCGCCGTAGGGGATGTACGCGACGCCGCCGGAGATGGTGAGGGCTCCCCGCTGCTGCATCGCGGCAGGCGTAATGCCGGTGACCGTTGTCGGCACGTCGACGTTGCGGGTCCACCGGACCGCGCCCGTGGTGGGGTCCAGGCCCCAGGCCTGGTGGTGGATCGGACCGGCGACCTCACCGACCACGACGATCCGGTCGGTGGCCACGTCGTATGCCGGTGTCCCGGTGATACCCAGCGGGTCGATGTTTCCGCACGGGAGCGCCGACCTCCGCACGGGTGTGCCGAGGTGCTGCTTCCACGTGACGACGCCGCCGTCGATCCGGTAGACCGTGTCGTTCTCGGTGGCGACGATCTGGCTGGTCCCGGTCAGGGCGAGGGGCGACGCGTAGACCGCGCCGTCGAGGGTCAGGGCAGTCACCTGCACCGGAGCGCTCGTGACCGGGGCGGTCGTCGCGACGCCGGTGCGCTGGGTGTCGCCGTGGTAGGTGTACCAGTCGCCCGGGTAGGTCAGCCATGCCCCGGCGACGTCGACGAGCACGTTCGTGGTCGCCGACGTGTAGATGGTCAGCTGACCCGAGGCACTGAGCCGGACGGTGGCGCTGTTGGCGATCGCCCCTCCCGGCGCGAAGTTCAGTGTGGAGGTCGCCGGCCGGGTCGTTCCGGTGGCGTATGCCGTGAGCCAGCCGCCGCTCGTGGGCGAGACGGCGGTGACGTTGACCTCGACCGCGGTCTGGCCCTTGCGCGGCATACCGCCACGGCCGGTGACCTGGACGGTCAGCGCGCCGCCGGCCCGGAGCGCGCCCGACCCGGTCCGGGTGTCCAGGATCCGCGCCGGGGTCAGCGGGTCGTAGTCGCTCGTCGTGGGGATCCAGCCGGCGACGTCGACGACCAGGTTCGCCCGTGCCCAGGTGTAGAGGTCGACCTTGCCGTCCGACCCGATCCTGGCCAGCACCAGGCCGGCCGATGTCTGCCCGGCCCGGTAGTTGACGTTGGAGGACGTGGGCCGCGCCAGTCCGGCCGGCCACACGGTGAGGAAGCCACTGGCCGAAGGGCCGACTGCCGTCACGGACAGCACCACCGCACCGACACCTGAGGCGGGAACCCCGCCACGCCCGGTGACCGTCAGCACCGTCGTCGACCCCGCGGCGGGCTGGGTCGTCGTCCTCGTGTCGAGGACTCGCGCAGGGGTGAGGGCGGTGTAGGCCGAACCGGTCGGGTAGTAGCCCGTGACGTCGACGAGCAGGTTCGCCCTGGCCAGGGTGTACAGGTCGATCTGCCCACCGGTACCCACCTTGACGATCGCCTGGGTGCCCACCGTCTGACCGCGCGAGTAGTTCACCGCCGACGCGGTGGGTCGGGTCGCGCCCGCGGGCCAGGCCAGCGCGTAGCCCGCCTGCGCAGGTCCCACCACGGTCAGGTTGACGACGACCGCCGCCACTGCGGACGCAGGCACGCCACCGACACCGGTCACGGTGAGGCCGGTTGTCGACCTCGCCAGCGGCTCGGACCCGGTCCGCGTGTCCAGCAGCCTCTTCGGGGACACCGGTACGAACCTCGCGACGCTCGCCGCCGCCGCGCGGCCCATCCCCTCGGCCGCGGCGATGGGGGGACGAGCCTGCGAAGAGCTCTGCCACGCGGCTTCGGCCGGAGCAGATCCCAGCGCACAGACCACGAACATGGCCATGAAGGCCACCAGCACTCGGTAGCGAGCCACCATGACACTCACCCCATCCGACCACTCGACCGGTGCCGACAGCGGTCCTGACGACCCGAGGAGCGGGACGAGCCCACCCTCCCACCGCGCCTGTGTCGCGGCAACCGGACGAGTTACGACGACCTACATCGAGTCCGTCCGGCTACGAGACGCGTTCGCGGAGCCACCAGAGGCCGACGCCACCGACCACGGCAGCGAGCCCGAGGTATAGGCCGGACTCGCGCCACTGCAGGGTCCAGAACCGGTCGGCCGGTTGGTAGACGATCTCCTGGCGGTAGCCCTCCGACGCGAGCCGCGCGAAGCACGAGTCGAGACTGTTGACCGGTGCCGGCACCCGCGTCTGGCCGCTCACCGGCGGGGCCTCTGCGCCCGGCCCCGGCAGACACGTGCTCAACCAGCTCGGCAGCGCCGCAACCCTGCCCGACGCATCGACGGTCCGGTTCGACAGGATCCAGTCCCCACGGTCGGCCCTGTGCGCACTGACCGTCAGCGGCCCGCCCGGGCCGCTGGACGAGATCCCGTCGAGCGTGGCGCGAGATATGGTCACCGACTGGTCGACCGGCGCCGCCAGATGCGGTCGCACCCACAGCGGAACCGCGACCTGCACCGCGACATAGAGCAACAGGGTCAGCGCCATCGCCGGCACCGACCGCCGCAGCACGATGCCCAGCGTGATCCCGAGCGCGAGGGCGAACACGGCATACGAGACCGGCACGATCCCCCGCATCGCGAACGACACCGGCGTCAACCGGCTCGGGAACCCGCCATGCGTCGCGCTCGTCGCCCCGTCGAGCGGGTTGGCCCACCGGGTGACGGCCCAGGTCAACGCTGACACCGCCAGCGCGGCGCCCAGCACGGTCAGCCCCACCTTGACCCCGAACCAGCGCATCCGGGTGACCGACTGGACCCAGACCAGCCGATGGGTCCCGTGCTCCAGCTCGCGCGCCACGAGCGGAGCCCCCCAGAAGGCTCCCAGCAGCGCCGGCAGCACGGCCATCACGATCAGGCCCGACCAGAACAGGGTCCGATCACTCGCGGTCAGCCGGTCGAAGATCGCCCCCGCGGGCTCGGCCAGAGCGACGATGCGCTTCCCGGTGACGGCCAGCACGACGGCCGCGGCCACAACCGCGACGTATGCCGCGAGCGCCTGGAAGCGGAGCTGTCGCCACGCCAGCCAGGTCATCGGACGACCTCCAGCGCCTGGGCGGCCTCGGGTGCCGCCGCCTGCTCCATGTAGGTGAGGACGAGGTCCTCCAGGCCCAGGCGGCTCACCGACCAGGCCGGGTCCAGGATGGGGGACTCGGTCCGGACGACGAACGTCGACTGCCGGTCCGTATGCCGGTCCGAGACAACGGTCTGGTCGGCGGGGAGCGACCGCGAGTCACGGCGCAGACCGGTCAGCCGGTGGTGCGTGTCGAGGAGGGTCTCGACGTCACCCTCGACGCGTACGCCGGAGTCGACGAGGACGACGAGGTGGTCGCAGACCCGCTCCAGGTCGGATACGACGTGCGAGGAGAGCACGACGCTGAGCTCCTGCTCGCCCACCGCCTCCATGAGGACCTGGAGGAACTCCCGGCGGGCGAGAGGGTCGAGGCTGGACACCGGCTCGTCGAGGATGAGCAGCTCGGGGCGCTTGGCCAGGCCGAGGGTGAGCGCGAGCTGGGCGCGCTGGCCACCGGACAGCCGGCCGGCCTTCTGCTTGGGGTCGAGTCCGAGCCGCGCGATGCGCGACGTCGCGACCACGTCGTCCCAGCCGGGGTTGAGCCGAGCGCCGAGGCGCAGGTGCTCGGCCACGGTGAGACCGGCATAGGTCGGGGTCTCCTGGGCGACGAAACCGACCCGGGCGAGCGCGGCGGCGGCGACCGCGGGCGGACCGCCGCAGACCTCGACCGTGCCAGCGGTGGGCTTGAGCATGCCGACGGCGAGGTTGAGCAGGGTGGTCTTGCCGGCGCCGTTGGGCCCGACCAGGCCGGTGACGCGACCCTCGGGGATCGACAGGGTGCAGTCCGACAGGGCCCAGCGGCGGCGGTAGCGCTTGCCGAGTCCGTTGGTCCGCAGGACGGCGGTCATGCTACGACTCCTTGCTCGTCGCGAAACGTGCTCGCGAACAGGGCTTCGATGCTCTCCTCGTCCAGGCCGGCCAGACGGGCCTTGGCGAGCCAGCGCTGGAGGTCCTTGCGGAGCGTGGCCTGCGCCGCGAACGAGCCGTCGACGAGGGAGCGGGTCACGAACGTCCCGACGCCCGGCCGGGCCGACACGAGGCCCTGGTGCTCCAGCTCGCGGTAGGCCTTGAGCACCGTGTTGGGGTTGATCGCCAAGGTCGCGACGACGTCCTTGACCGTGGGCAGCTGGTCGCCCTCCCGCAGGACCCCCAGCCGCAGAGCGTGCCGAACCTGTTGCGCGAGCTGGAGATAGGGCGAGAGCCCGGACTTGGTGTCGAGCCAGAAGTCGATCATCGGGCCTGCTCCATTCATCTAGTTAACTAGCACTTTAGATAGAGGCGGCGCGGCCGGCAAGGGTCGTCAAGGACCAGCAGCCGCAGCAGCTCGCCCATGAGGCCTCCCGGCGCGACATCCGGGCACCACCCCACAGCGGACGAGCCGAGCCGACGGGTACCGCCCACAGATCCGGGGGCAAACCAACAGAAACGGGCACCCGTATCTATTTACATTGCCCCGTCTGAGTGGTTTGATGATCCGCAGCGGCCCAACGAGGGGCCGCCGGTGAGGACGAGGGAGTCCGAATGTATGCAGCCGAGCGGCAGCAGCAGATCATGGTGGAGGCGCGCCGCGCCGGCCGGGTCGAGGTCGCTTCGCTCGCCGACTCCCTCGGGGTCGCCGCCGAGACCGTCCGCCGCGACCTCACCGCCCTGGAGCTGCGTGGCTCGGTCCGCCGCGTGCACGGGGGCGCGATACCCGTCGAGCGACTTGAGCTCGAGCCGACGCTCGCCACTCGCTCATCGCGCCTCACCGAGGTCAAGCGCCGGATAGCCGCCCGGGTCCTTGACGAGCTGCCCACCGGCGGCACCGTCCTGCTCGACTCCGGCTCCACGACCCTCGCCGTCGTGCAGCTGCTCCCGCCCGACCTCGACCTCACCGTCGTCACCAACTCCGTGGCCGCAGCCGCAGCCCTCTCGACCCACCCCGGCATCACGCTCTATCTCCTGGGCGGGCACGTGCGGGGCATCACCGGCGCCGCCGTCGGGGAGTGGGCCACAGCGGCCCTCGACGGCCTCGTCGTCGACCTCGCCATCCTCGGCACGAACGGCATCTCCGCCGCGCGCGGCCTCACCACCCCCGACCAGGCCGAGTCCCTCGTCAAGACCGCGATGGTTCACTCGGCTCGTCGGGTACTGGTCGCCACCGACTCGAGCAAGGCCGGCGACGACCATCTCCATCGCTTCGCAACCCTGGCCGAGGTCGACGTCGTCGTCACCGACACCGACCTGGCCGACGACGTCGCAGCCGAGCTGCGCGCGGCCGGCCCGCTGGTGGTGACGGCGTGATCATCACCCTCACCCCCAACCCGAGCGTCGACCGGGCCATCGTCATCGACGCCCTGCACCGCGGCGAGGTGCACCGCGCCACCTCCAGTCGCGTCGACCCGGGCGGCAAGGGCGTCAACGTGTCCCGTGCCCTCGCCGCGCAGGGCGCCGCGACCCTGGCCGTGCTCCCCGCCGGGGGTCCCGAGGGACACCTCATGGACGAGCTCCTCGACGCTGCCGGTGTCCCCCACCGCAGCGTCCCCGTCGCCGGCAGCGTCCGGATGAACGTCAGCGTCCTCGAGCCCGACGGCACCACCACCAAGCTCAACGAGCCAGGGCCCGAGCTCTCCCCGGCAGAGATCGAGGCGCTCGTCGAGGCCACCCTGGCCGCGGCCGAAGGCGCCGCCTGGGTCGTCGGTTGCGGCAGCCTGCCGCCCGGTGCCCCGATCGACCTGTATGCCGGTCTCGTCACCCGGGTGCACGGGCGCGGGGCCCGGGTCGCCATCGACTCCTCCGGCGCACCCATGCCGCTCGCCGTGGCCGCCCGCCCGCACCTCATCAAGCCCAACCATGAAGAGCTCGCCGAGCTCGTCGGGCACCAGCTACCGACCCTCGGCGACGTCCACGCCGCCGCCCGCGAGCTGGTCTCCGACGGCATCGAGGTCGTCGCCGTGAGCCTCGGCGGCGACGGCGCCCTCCTCGTCACGGCTGACGAGGTCGTCCACGCCCGGGCGACGATCACTGCTCCCCTGTCCACCGTGGGCGCCGGGGACTGCATGCTCGCCGGACTGCTGCACGGCCTGTCGAGCGGACTCCCCGCCGACGCCGCCCTCGCTGCTGCCGTCACCTGGGGTGCCGCCGCGGTCACCCTCCCCGGAAGCCGCGTCCCCACCCCCGATGACCTCCACGGCATACCGGTGGCAGTCACCCGCACGCCTGAGTTCTCCCGCACCCTCAGTTGACACGAAAGGAAGCACCATGCCCCTCATCACCGACGAGCAGGTCGTCCTCGACCTGACCGGGGCAGATCGCCACGCGGCGACCCGCACCCTCGCCGAGCGGCTCGTGGCCAGTGGCCGCTGCACCGACCTCGACGCGTTCCTCGCCGACGTCACCGAGCGGGAGAGCAAGATGGCCACCGGGCTCCCCGGCGGCATCGGCATCCCGCACGCCCGCAGCGCCGCGATCACCGAGCCGTCCCTCGTGTTCGGCCGCTCGACCGACGGTATCGACTGGGGCGCCAAGGACGGCCCGGCCACCCTGGTCTTCCTCATCGCGGCCCCCGAGGGTGGCGGCGACGCGCACATGCAGATGCTCCCCAAGCTCGCCCGCGCGCTCATGAAGAAGGACTTCAAGGCCGCTCTCGCCGCAGCCACGACCGAGGCCGAGGTCGTGCGAGTCGTCGAGGCCGAGGTCGCCCTCGACCCCGCTCCCGCAGCCGCTCCCGCGTCCGCCGCCGCCGCCGCAGCTGGACCTGCAGCCACGGTCGCGACGGCCGCAGCCGCCTCGCCCGTAGCCACCGCAGCTCCCGCCCCGGTCGCGGTTGCCGCCGGACCGATCCGCCTCGTCGGCGTCACGTCCTGCCCGACCGGCATCGCGCACACCTACATGGCCGCCGAGGGCCTCGAGAACGCCGCGAAGGCCGCCGGCTACGAGATGAAGGTCGAGACCCAGGGCTCTGCCGGGTCGACGCCGCTGAGCCCCGCGGAGATCGCCGCCGCCGACGCGGTGATCTTCGCCCACGACCTCCCGGTCAAGGACGTCGGGCGCTTCGCCGGCAAGCCGACGATCGACGTCGGGGTCAAGAAGGGCATCTCCGACGGCCCAGCGCTCATCGCGCAGGCCGTGGCGCTCGCCGCCGAGTGGAAGGCCGACCCCAGCAAGGCGGCCGCCGCGGCGGCTTCCGCCGGTCCGGTCGCAGCCGGTGGTGGGCTGACCACGAAGGTCGAGGGCGGTGCGGGGACCCTCACCAAGATCCGCCAGTGGCTCATGACCGGGGTGTCGTACATGATCCCGTTCGTCGCCGCGGGCGGCATCCTGATCGCCATCTCGTTCATGCTCGCGCAGGTCGCGATGGGCAAGCAGGGCGCGATCGAGATCACCAAGTTCAACCTGACGAGCGCCGACGCCTACAACATCGCCCAGCACTTCAACGTCGTCAGCCTGACCTCGTGGGCCGCGCTGCTGTTCGTCATCGGTGGCGCCGCGTTCGGCTTCCTCGTCCCGATCCTGTCCGGGTTCATCGCCTTCGCCATCGCCGACCGGCCCGGTCTGGTCCCCGGCGTCGTGGCGGGCTTCATCGCCGCGACGATGCAGGCCGGCTTCCTCGGCGGCCTGGCCACCGGCTTCATCGCCGGCTTCGTGGCCCGTTGGATCTCCGGTTGGAAGGTCCACAAGGGCGTGCGCGGTGTCATGCCGGTGGTCGTCATCCCGCTGCTGTCGACACTGATCACAGCCGGGCTGTTCATCACGATCCTCGGTCGCCCGATCAAGGCCGTCATGGACGCCCTCACCCACGGCCTGAACAGCATGAGCGGGTCCAGTGCACTGGTCCTCGGTGTCGTGCTCGGCGCCATGATGGGCTTCGACCTCGGCGGCCCGGTCAACAAGGCGGCCTACTTCTTCGCCACGGCGGGGCTGGCCGGAGCCGGCACCGCTTCGAACGCGCCGCAGCTCAAGATCATGGCCGCGGTCATGGCCGCCGGGATGGTGGCACCGCTGTCGATGGCGCTCGCCACCACGGTTCGGCCCAAGCTCTTCTCCGAGCCCGAACGGGAGAACGGCAAGGCGGCCTGGCTGCTCGGCGCGTCGTTCATCTCCGAGGGAGCGATCCCGTTCGCCGCGGCCGACCCGCTGCGCATCATCGTCTCCTCGGTGGTCGGCAGCGCCGTCACCGGCGGTCTGGCGATGGTCTTCGGCGCCACCCTGCGGGCACCGCACGGAGGCATCTGGGTGCTCCCGCTCATCGGGAAGTTCGCGCTCTTCCTCCTCGCCCTCGTCATCGGCGTCCTCGTGATGACCGCGATCGTCGTCGTCCTGAAGTCGCGTGACCCCCGCCTGCAGGAGGTCGACGCCGCGGCCACCGTCTGACCCCGCGAGCCCACCGGATCCGGGCAGCTCAGCCCGGCCGATGCAACAAACCCGAAACCGGGCGCTCCAGACCCGCGCCCATCGAACCCACCACCCAAGGAGCACAACCCATGGCACAACGCACCGTCACCATCGCCTCCTCCGTCGGACTCCACGCCCGCCCGGCCGCCCTGTTCGTCGAGGCGGCGAGCGAGACCGGCCTCGACGTCGAGATCGGCCGTCCCGGCGAGGACGCCGTCGACGCGACGAGCATCCTCGGGGTCATGGCCCTGGGCGCCAAGCACGGCGAGGAGGTCGTCCTCACCGCCGAGGGCGACGGCGCCTACGAGGCGCTCGACACCCTCGTCGCCCTCCTCTCCCGCGACCTCGACGCGGAGTGAGCACGGTGGCCGAGACCGAGACCCGCCAGGGCATCGGCGTCAGCCCGGGATCGGCATACGGGCCGGTGGTGCAGGTCGCACCGCCGGTCCGGCCGCCGGCCGACGAGCCCGCCGTCGAGGACCACGAGGCCGCGCTCGCGGACGTGAAGGCGGCGTTCGAGTCGGTCGCCCAGGCTCTTGAGGAGAAGGCGCGCCACGCCGACGACACGGCGCAGAAGATCCTCAAGGCCACCGCCCTCATCGCCCGTGACAAGGGTCTGGTCAAGGCCGCCGGCAAGCAGCTCACCGCAGGTCGTG
>Ga0209811_10000216_pt1 | contig 27419 bp, 20 predicted proteins | sample Coa_R1_6_FD_187161 | JGI IMG/M metagenome (GOLD analysis project Ga0209811, IMG submission 187161) | Surface soil microbial communities from Centralia Pennsylvania, which are recovering from an underground coalmine fire. - Coalmine... | ecosystem: Environmental > Terrestrial > Soil >... | reverse complement strand
CTTTCTTGCCGGCTTCGAGCGATCCGATTTCCTTTTCCATGTGCAGGGCGCGGGCGCCATCGATGGTGGCCATTTCGACGGTGGCCTTGGCGTTCAGGGCTAGCGGATCGCCCTTGGTGATTTTCGCGAGCTTAGCAGCCAAATCCATTTCTTCCATGATGTCGAGATCGTTGTTGCTGCCTGCGGGCCCATCTGTGCCGAGGCCAACCGCGACTCCGGCCGCACGCATTTCAGGCACAGGCGAGACACCGCTGGCCAGCATCATGTTGCTGGAGGGATTGTGTACGCAGCCCACGTGGCGGTCGGCGAGCGTCTTGCGGTCGGTGGCGTCGACGAAGATGCAATGAGCCGCGACCACGTCCGGACCGAGCACTCCGACTTTGTCGAGATACTGCACGGGAGACATGCCGTTCTGTTTCTGCGAGTCGTCCCATTCTTTTTTCATTTCAGAAACGTGGATCAGGATCGGCGCGTGATATTTGCGGGCGAGCGCAGAGGTGTCTTCCAGAGTCTTTTTGGAGCAGGTGTAGATCGAGTGCGGCGCGACTGAGGCGTGAATGAGCGGATCGCCTTGCCATTTTTTCAGGAACGCATCGGTGTACGTGAGCATCGCGGCTTCATTCTTGTTGTCAGGGGCGGGGAAGTCAATGAAGGTCTCACCGAGCACGCCGCGCATGCCAGCGGCCTTGGTTTCCTCAGCGACCGCGTCTTCGAAGTAATACATGTCGGCGTAAGTCGTTACGCCGGCACGAATCTGTTCGGCCGCAGCCAGGCGAGTTCCCCAGCGGACGAATTCTTCGGTGACGTTCTTGGCTTCGGCGGGGAATATGTACTTGCGGAGCCAGTCGTCGAGCGTGACGTCGTCGTGGACGCCGCGGAAAAGCGTCATGGGGACGTGCGTGTGGCCGTTGATGAAGCCGGGAAGGACGAGTTTGCCGGATGCGTTTAGAGTGTCGGACGCGGAATATTTTGCTTCGATTTCGGCGCGCGATCCGACCGCCACAATGGAGTCGCCTTTGATGGCCAGGGCGCCATCGTCGAGGATGGTCCGGCCTTCGTTCATGGTGACGACAGTTCCGCCGGTAACGAGCAGGTCGACTTTTTCTTTTGGTGATTGGGACCAAGCCGACGGGATGTTGAGGGACAGAACCAAGATTGCGAGTGGAATCAATTTGGTCGGACGGAAGTTCATGCGGAGGAGATTAATGGGAGGTGAGATGAAATGCAAAGTTTGGACTGTTAGAGAAGCTAAGTACTGAATCGGTGTGCTCGTTTTCGCCGCTGAGGGCGAGACGCCGGCGCTACACAGACTTACTTTTCCATTAGAAGGACTTTTTCTGCGTTATCGATTTCGGTCAGCTTGACTTCGATTACTTCGTTCATCGAGGTTTGCACGACTCGGCCGATGAAGGCGGCTTCGATCGGCAATTCGCGGTGGCCGCGATCGATCAGAACGCAGAGTTGCACGCGGCGGGGTCGGCCGTGGGAGAACAGCGCGTCGAGTGCTGCGCGAATGGTGCGGCCGGTGAACAGGACGTCGTCGACCAAGACGATATTCTTGTCTTTGATGTCGAAGCCGACTTCGGATTTCTGGACTACGGGCTTGGGGCCAAGGGTAGAGAGGTCGTCGCGATAGAACGTGATGTCGAGCGTGCCCACCGGGATGGGAACGTCTTCCATGCGCTGGATGATTTTGCCCAGGCGCTCGGCGATAGGAACTCCTCGGCGGCGGATGCCGACCAAGCCGAGACCTTCCACGCCGTTATTCTTTTCGGCGATTTCGTGGGCCAGGCGCACCAGAGTGCGCTCGATTTCGGAAGCCGACATCAGTTGCGCCTTCTGGCGCAGCCCGGATTTTGGGGTTGCATTCTTCGTAGCCATAAACCGCTGCATCATACGTGTATCTAGCAGCCATCCGCAAGGAAGTTTGCACGTTATTTCGGGCGCTCAGGCAGCGCGGTGGTGGATCCTGGACAATACTTCGTTGGTGGTCGTCAGCTTTGCGCCCATGGCCTCGAGTTCGGCCAACGTCTTGCGTCCCTCGGCAGGATTCAGCGTCTCGATGGCGTCGGTGATGATGGAAACTTTCCGTCCTCGTTCGAGCAGGCCTTTGGCGGCCAAGCGGACACAGTATTCGGTTACAACTCCGAAGATCAAGAACTCGGCATGTTTCGGAAAATGCGAGACGAGCTTGTCGGCGTGGGAACTCTCGAAGATGTCGAGCGTCTCTTTTTCCAGCAGGACCTGCTTGTGCTGCAGAACGTCGTTGGGGAATTCCTGAGTCTTGTTGGGTACGCGGGTGAGGTCGTCGGTGAGGGCCTCGGTGACGAACTCGCTGCCTTGCGTACCTTTCACGCAGTGGGGAGGGAACGTCTGGAACTCCGGATCGTCGGGCGAGTGGAAGCAGCCGTGCGAAACGAGGAAGACATGTTTGTTGTGCGCGGCAGCCGTGAGTTTCGCGATGTTCGGAAGCAGTTTCTCGGCGCCAGGCACATAGAGTTTGCCACCGGGCAACATGAAGTCGGCCTGCGTGTCCACTTCCCACAAAACCAGATCCAGAGGTACCATGCCATCTCCGTTTGAGTAGCTAGCAGTGCGTTCATCCAGCTTATACAGCTTGGGTGAGGGGTGACAAGCGAGCGACGGTGGCGTCGCGAGGAGCGATAGAACGATGGCCCAGGAAGAATCTTCGAAGGCGAAGATGCAAACGCGCGTAGTCGTGCGCAATGTCGGATTGATGCTGAGCGGCGACTTGAATCAGCCGATTCTCGACGCCGACACGATCGTTGCAGTGGATGGGAAGATTGCGGCGGTCGGGAAGCAAAAAGATGTCGATACGGAAGGTGCGACGCTCGTGGTTGACGCGCGGGGAGTCACGGTGGCCCCGGGGTTGATCGACAGCCACGTGCATCCGGTGGCCGGAGATTGGACTCCGCGGCAGAACCAACTGGGATGGATCGACAGCTACCTGCATGGCGGCGTGACGTCGATGATTTCGGCCGGCGAAGTGCACACGCCGGGGCGCCCGAAGGATGTGGTCGGGCTGAAGGCCATGGCGATTTTCGCGCAGCGGGCTTTCCAGGCGTTCCGGCCGGGGGGCGTACGAATTCATGCCGGCGCTCCGGTCATCGAGCAAGGGATGGTGGAGGAGGATTTCAAGGATCTCGCGGCTGCGGGCGTGACCATGCTTGGGGAAGTGGGGCTGGGCAGCGTGAAAGATGGAGCGACGGCGCGGCAGATGGTGGCGTGGGCAAGGAAACACGGCATCCAGAGCACGATTCATACCGGTGGGCCGTCGATACCGGGGTCGAGCTTGATCGATAAAGATATTGTGCTGGCGGCTGATGCCGATGTGATTGGTCACATCAACGGCGGCCACACGGCGCTTCCCGACGACCAGATTACGACGTTATGCGAGAAGTCGCCGCGCGCGATTGAAATTGTGCACAACGGGAATGAGCGGGCGGGGCTGCTGGCTTTGCGTACGGCGGGCGAGTTGCAGCAATTGCAACGGGTGATTTTGGGAACGGATTCGCCGGCGGGTTCGGGGGTGCAGCCGCTGGGGATTGTGCGGCTCATTTCGTTGTTGTCGTCCCTGGGAGATGTTCCGGCGGAGGTGGCGATTTGTTTCGCTACGGGGAACACGGCGAAGATCCGCAACCTGAATTGCGGGTTGATTGCTCCGGGGCGCGATGCGACGTTTGTCTTTATGGACAAGGCGCAACGTTCTGCCGGCGCGACACTGTTGAAGAGCATTCAGGCGGGGGACTTGCCGGGGATTGGGATGGTCATGATCGATGGAGTTGTGGCGGCGCAGCGAAGTCGGAATACGCCTCCGGCGACGCAGGTTCCGGAGATTGTGTAGAGGGTGGGCCGGGGTGTCGTCCCCTAAAGGGGACTCGTGGTTTTGAGGCGCTAATTCCCCGCACTTGCGTGCGGGGCTTTCATCTGGCGTCGCTGCGCGACTGGGGACTGGCCGGTACGAAACTCATGCGTGAGCGGGGCGAGGGCGAGGACGCCCTCGCGACTGCTGGCGGGACGCTGGCGCTACGTTCTGGCTAGGGCCGCGCTGGAAGGTGTGCGCCATCAAGACGTCGGGACTCCATCGCGTGACAGCGGTCAACGCATGGGACCGGCGGCCACTATTCGACCTTGCTTCAGCGCAGGCCGTCTTCACCTTTGATTTGATCTTTGGTCAGGCCGCCGACTCGGGGGAGCGGGCGACCGCTGTCGGTGACCGCGACTGCCACCATGATTTCGTTGGCTCGAGGTGCGTCGTTGATGCGGACTTCCATGCCGTCGAAGTGGCTGCGCACGAAGGCGGCATCTTTGTGACCCAGCGGAATGTCCAGAGGGACGCCGAGTCCGCCGCGTTTTTTGGATGACGGGATCAGGGCGGCGCCTTTGCCTAGAACTTTTCTGACTGGCGTGCCCAGCTTGGGGTGCAGGATTGCAGCCGCGTGTTCGAGTTCGCCGTTTTCTCCGACGGCGGCTGCTTTGCCGTAGCTTTCCGCGCTGTTGCCAGGAATGCCTAGCGCGGCGACAGCTCTTTGCGTGAGCAGTTCGCCGAGTTCTTCGCCGATGGTCATCAACGCCGATAGATCCTCGACGTACTTTCCTGCATATGGATTCTCAATGACGGCGACGGCGGCTGCGCGTCGGGTGGGAGGATTTATCGGACGTCCCATCTCGGACTGCGTTTCCTCCAGAAAAACCGCGATCTTGCGGATGTTGGCCTTCATCGCAGCCCGTCCTCTCCTTTGATTTCGGATGCCTTAAGCCCGCCCACCCGCGCATGGATGCGAGGGCCCGTCGTCATCACCAGAGCGAGCAGAATTTCGTCGGTGCGGGGAGCATCGGCCAAACCGACTTCGATGGCGTCGAAGTGACTGCGCACGTAAGAAGCGTTGATGTGGGTGATGGGGACATCGAGGCGCGTGCCCGGACCGCCGACTTTCTTGGTCGAAGCGACAATGGCCTTGGCGCCGCCCAGCACTTCACGCATGGCGTAGCCGCCCGGTACGTGCCAGAGGGCTCCGTGCTCGAGTTCTCCCGCGCTGCCAACGATGGCACCTTTGCCGTAGCTTTCGACTGCCTTGGCATCGCCACCCAGCGCGGCAACGAGGGACTTTGCCATCTCGAGACCGAGGGGTTTCAGATCGTCCATGAAGCCGGCGATGTCGGGAACGTAGGTGCCTGCGTAGGGATTGTGAATGACGGCGAGCGCCACGGCGCGGCGGAGGGGTGTGGCGGAAGGGGGCCCGCCTTCATGGAAGATTTCTTCGACGGCCGTCAGCTTTTTGCGAACTGCCACTTCAGGCATGGACCAGACCCCGATCTCCGGATGTTCCTTCCTGCGAGCTCAACTGCAGAAGACCGCCCACCATACGCGTCTGCCCGCACAGATGCAACGCGGCGGCGCGAATCAGACCTTCGACGAGCAGCGTCGTTGCAGTCGTCACTCCGGCGGTGAGGGCGTGATCGACATCGTGCGATTCTAGTGGCCCCACTCGTTGCGTAACGAGGCGATCGCCGAGATCGTTGTCGGGCGCGAGGTCGCGGGCTGGTACGCGCTGGATGTTGGGATGGTCCGGCAGATCGACGGCGTTCGCAATGATGGTGGCCGCAACATCGGCCATCGCGGCACGATCGGCCAGCACGGTGACTGCATCCGCGATGCCGAGCGAGAAGCTGCGCCCGCGCCAGCCGCTGGTGGCAATCCCGCGTACCGGCTGGCTCGCTTCCAGCAGAGCAGAGCCGAACAACGATCCGCCTTCGGGGTCGTCGATCATGCCGGCTACGAAGTGTCCGCGGTCCAAGTGCAGGGCGATATCGCCACCGTCGTTCACGTAGGCGCGGTCCAAGTGCGCGGCGCTGGTCATGGCTGCGAGAACCTCTTCAGCGACGGCGCCTGCTACGGCCGCCATAGGAGTGATGAACCAGCGGTCGGCGTAGGGCGTGACGGCGGCTGCCATTCGCTTTGCTACTGCCCCCGTTAGATGCGGGGCATGCGGTCCGGCTTGGGTCCTAAGATTCGGCAACTCCGCACAAAGTTCGTCGAGCACGGTGACGAATCGATCAGCGGCTGCTCGGTAGGCGGCTTCAATCCCGGTAGGCGGGCCGAATGCTTCGAGGACGATGTCGATCGGGCCGTCGTGCAGATGCAGGCGGCGTCCATCGGGCAGGAAACGAATCTGTGCGCGGTTCTTCATGGCTGGCCGCGCTTTGCGGGCGAGATGGGCCACGGGTTTTCGGCGCGCGCGGGGACGTGCCGGCGTCCATCGTCAGGCGCGATCGAACTCAAGGGGCGGACGTGATCCATGTAACCGCCGAGGTCGGCATAGTCCTGGAGCTTGAGAGTGAATTCGATCGGCGCCACCAGCGCGGGCGTGGGTACGTAGCCGAATGCATTCTCAGGCATCCGGCTTACGTCGACCATGAAAGTGATTCCGCCGCCGGGCCAGATGTAGACGGGGGCGCCGCCGCACGTGACGCGTGTGAGGGCCTCGCGCACGGAGTTGGTCAGGCGTACCGGATTTTCGGTGACGCCGGCGCGCAGGGAGCCTCCGGCGCCGCCCATGAAAATCACCGAGCACATCGCGGGCTCGCAGTTTTCCTTGATGCGGGCGACGGATTCGCGGAGTTCGCCGGGGAGTTCACGAGCCACGGGTTTCAATCCTTCGTCGAGTTCGAAGTACGCGTGGTGCTCGCCCGTGGTGCTGACCATCAGGAGGCGCAATCCCGGCCATGAGATTTTTGGTTTGAAGGGTTGCAGGATGGTGAGCGGGTCTTCGATGTTGGTGCCACCCCATGCTGTGCCCGGTTCCGCAACTTGAAAGTAACGCCCGGGCGTCGAGCGGCGTCCTTTGATCTTGATGCCGGTTTCTGGAACTCCCAGCAGCTTTCCTGCTTGGTGTTCCGAAAGGACGCCGGTGATGTGGTCGTCGACGACGACTACGTCGTCCACCTTGCCGAACCATTGCTTGGCGAACATCCCGATGGTGGCGGAGCCGCAACCCACGCGCATGCGTTCTTCGCGAACGTTGTCGATGACCGGCGGCTTGCCGGCCTGCACGATTACGGATGCACCCTCGTCCACGGTCAGCTCAACAGCTTTTCCATTGCAAAGGTTCAGCAGGGCGTCGCAGGTGGCGGTGCCTTCTTGGCGACTCCCGCCGGTCAGATGACGAACGCCGCCTAGAGAGAGCATCTGCGATCCGTATTCACTGGTGGTCACGTGTCCGACGGGTTCGCCTTGGGCGCGGACCAGGTTGCACTCCGGTCCGAGGTGGCGGTCGGTGTCGATCTTCACCTTCACGCCGCAGTAGCTGAAGATGCCTTCGGTGACGACCGTGACCATGTTCACGCCTTCGACTTCGGAGGAGATGATGAATGGCGCGGGCTTGTAGTCGGGATAAGTTGTGCCGGCGCCGATTGCGGTCACGAACGTTTGCGGCGATCCAACGATGTTGCCGTCCCAGTCTTGTTCGCGACCGAGGAAGGGAACGATCGACTTGCCGCGTTCGAGGGCGCGGTCGAGCACTACGTGCGGATCGACGCGAACCAGTTGGCCGTCGCGATTGCCGTAGCGGTCGCAGGCTCCGAGCCGGCCCGGCTTGATATAGCAAAGCACGGGGCAGGCGTCGCAGCGGATGGCGTCGGAGTCAGGCACGGGAGGTGTCCTTCGCGCGCTGCGCGAGGATGGCGGCGCGGATGCGGTCCGGAGTTGCTGGGATCCGGTGGATGCGGACTCCAATAGCGTCATGTATCGCATTCAAAATGGCAGGGGCGGTAGGGATGACTGCTTGTTCGCCGATGCCTTTCGCGCCGAATGGGCCGATGGGCGATGGATCTTCGATCAGGATCGATTCGACGGGCGGCATGTCTCCAGCGGAAGGGATGAGGTAGTCGTGCAGGTTCTCGCCCTTGCCGGGGAAGAATTCTTCCATGAGCGCATGGCCGAGTCCTTGCGCGGCACCGCCTTCAATCTGGCCTTCGATCAGTGTTGGATTGATGGCGCGGCCCACGTCGTGAGCGGCTGTGATCTTGAGGACTTTGACCGTGCCGAGTTCGGTGTCGACTTCGATTTCCGCGAGGTGGGCGCCGAATCCGTAGACCGCATACGGGATGCCTTGGCCGTTTTCGTCGAGCGGTTTCGTGGGCGGATCGAAAGTGGCTTCGGCGGTGAGAACGTATCCCAGGTCATCAAGCATACGGCCACTCAGATCGAGCGCGCGTTCCCCGCGTTGGTCTTTCACTTTCACGCAGCCTTCGCCAAGTGTCAGGGTCGCGGATTCTTGTGCGTCCAGAAGATTCAGGATGGCGGCGCGAAGTTTCGCTCCTGCCAGTGCGGCGGCTTTGCCGGTGACGAATGTCTGGCGCGAAGCTGACGTCTTCCCGCAGTCGGGCGTGATGGCAGTGTCTCCGGAAACGAGATCGAACTGCGCGATAGGGACCTGCATGGCGTCGGCACAGATTTGCGTGACGATGGTATTCGAGCCTTGGCCGATGTCAACCGCGCCCTGATGTAGTGCGATGCGGCCCTCGGGCTTGAGGCCGATGCGGACCGTCGAGGGGTTCGGAAGAGACGTGTTGCCGCAGCCGTACCACATGCCAGCGGCGCCCACGCCGCGTCGGATCGAGTCTTTAGTTTTGGCATTGGACTTGGCCGATTCTTCGCGGGCCACTTTCCATCTCGGCCGCAACGCTTCGAAGCAGGCGCGAATGCCGACGCCTTCTCCCAACACTTGTCCGGTGACAGTGGGCGAGTCATCCTCGAGGGCGTTCAGGATGCGAAACTCCAGACGGTCGATGCCGCAACGGTCGGCAAGGTCGTCATAGACCTGTTCTTGCGCGATGGCGGTCTGCGGGACGCCGAATCCCCGGAAGGCCCCGGCAGGAACGAGGTGCGTGTGTATGGCACGGGTGATGGCGCGGTAGTGTGCCACCTTATACGGACCGGAGGCGTGCACTGGAACGCGAGCGGCGACGGTGGGTCCCCAGGAAGAGTAGGCACCGGTGTTGAAGTCGGCGGTGAAATCGAGCGCAAGCAGTTTTCCATCGCGGGTTGCGCCCGCCCGCAAGTGCATGCTGGCCGGATGCCGCTTGGTTGTCGAGAGAATCGATTCGTTGCGCGAATAAACCATTCTCGCCGGGCGATTCAGGTGCCACGCGGCGAGCGCCACGAATGGCTGCACGGAAAGATCGAGCTTCGAACCGAAGCCTCCGCCTACTGCTGTGGGAATGATTCGCACGGCTTCGGGGGCAGTGCCGAGAATCTTGGCGATGTCGGCGCGGTCCATGTAGGGAGACTGCGTGCAGGCCTGCACCTCGACCGTGTCGCCCAGGCGCCGCGCGAAACCAGCCTCGGGCTCGATGTACGCGTGCTCTACGAAGCCGGTTTCGTAGCTGTCTTCGACCACGATGTCACTTTCGGCGAGAGCGCGGTCAACGTCACCACGAACGACTCGGCCTCCGGTCAGAATGTTGTCGGGGCGATCGGAGTGAATTTGGTCAGCACCTTTTGCTAGAGCGGCGTCAATGGTCTTGATCGGAGGGAGTTCGTGCCAGGTTACTGGAAAGCTGTCGAGATCGAGATTCTCGACTGCGGCTTCTTCGCCAACGACCATGGCGACCGCTTCTCCGCGGAAGCGGGCTTCGGTTTCGGCGAAGACGGGCTGGTCGGCAAACTTCGGAATCACGCCGTAGCAGTTGTGACCGGGAACATCTTTTGCTGTGAACACGGCCGAGATGCCGGGATGACTTTCCACAAACTCCTTCAGATCGCCCAACTCGAATTTTGCGCGGTGATGGGGACAACGAATGGCGCGGACGGTCAGGACTTCCGTTGGAGTTTCGTCTGCGCCGTAGATTTCTGTTCCGTCGACTTTGCGTTGACCATCCAGGCGAACCAGGCGGGCGCCGACCGCGCAGCCTTGCGCTGGCGAGTCCTCCAGAGAGGAGTCGTGGCTGGCTTCGCACACCGCCGTGATGATCTTTCGGTATCCTGTGCAGCGGCAGAGGACGCCACCCAGAGCGTCCATGACTTCGCCCTCGTTCGGGTGCTGGTTCTTCTCGAGCAGCGCGGTCGCTGCGATTAGCATGCCGGGCGTGCACGCACCGCACTGGGCGGCGCCATGGTGCAGGAAGCTCTTCTGGAGCTTGTCGAAGACTGGAGGACGCTGCGCGAGTCCTTCCACCGTCGTGATCTCGTGGCCTTCTGCCTGCGCGGCCGGTACCAGGCAGGCACAGACAGGTTCTCCGTCGAGGAGGATTGTGCAGGCGCCGCAGTCGCCGGCGTCGCAGCCGACTTTCGTTCCCGTCAGTCCGAGATCATCACGCAAGACGCGCGACAGGCGGCGAGCCAGCGACGTTGTAACCGTCACCAGTCTTCCATTCACACTAAAGGTCAAGGAAGATTGCAGGTCATGTGGGATTGGAGGAGTGGCCAGCATGGCCTAGCGCTCCTCCACGCAAGCTTCGAGCGCGCGCTTAACCAATGTGAGAGCGGCGTCGCGACGATAGTCGGCGGTGGCGCGCACGTCGTCGATCGGGGACAGAACTGACAGATGTCCAGGCGAAAGCGGATCGGTGAATCCGCGTGCGGCTTTCATGTTCAAGAGATACCGCTCGAGCTCGAGCAGGCGTTGCGCTGCTGCGGAGCAAGAACCAACGGCCACACGAGCCTGCTTGATTTGACCCTCTGCGTCTGTGTCTAAGATCGCTGCCACCATAACGATAGAGATCACAAGGTACCGCCGAGACCCGAGCTTCAGGAAGGCTGAGCGGGCATTGTCGAGTGAGCGCGGAACGGCCACTACGGAGAGAACTTCGTCCGCGCGGCGGAGGGTTTTTCGGTTGCCGACCAGAAAGTGCGCCAAAGGAATTCTGCGCACTCCTGATTGCGATGCGAGTTCAACCTCGGCGTCGAGTGCGAGCAGCGGAGGCACTCCGTCGGCGGCGGGCGATGCGTTGCAGAGGTTGCCGGCTACCGTTCCGCGATTCTGAATTTGAATTGAGCCCACTTCCCGTGCAGCAGCCTTGAGCGCGTCGAAGCAGCGGGGAAGCGGTGCGTGGAGGACGTCGGTCCAGGTGGTCAGGCCGCCGATGCGAATCTCATTGTCATGGAAAGAAATCCCGCGCAGCTCCGAAACCCCCGAGATGTCCACGACCGGGCTCGATATGGGACGGTCCCCGAGGGCAGGGAAGAAGTCGGTACCACCCGACAGAATCTGTCCACCATGGCGCGATAGGGTATCAGTTGTCTCACTGAGCGTCCTGGGCCTGAAGTACAAGCGGTTGTTCCCCCACGGTCATCCGCCGGATGGTGTGCGGATGACGGGCTTGGGGTTCATTCTCGTACGAATGGGGGTGAGTTGTACAGAAGCCCGGAGGAGGCACGTCGCTAGGCTGGGCTCACGGCTCGCCACCTTCCGTGCGGCTGCGGCTTGGCCAGGTCTCTGCAGGCCGGGCGAGGACGCCCGTCGCTCCATCGACTTAATACTTAATACAGGAGGCCGGCGATTGAGGCTGACATCAGGTTGGCCATTGTTCCGGCCAGCATGGCGCGCACGCCCAGGCGCGCGAGGTCACCTTTGCGATTCGGAGCCAGCGCGCCGATCCCGCCGATCTGGATGCCGATGGAACTCAGATTCGCGAAGCCGCACAGCGCGAAGGTTGCGATGGTGAACGAGCGGGGATCCAGTGCGGCTCGTTGTGGCCCCAGCATAGAAAACGCGACCAGTTCATTCAGAACCATGCGGGTACCCAACAGATTTCCGATGATGGGGCAATCGTGCCAGGGGATGCCGATCAGCCATGCGATCGGAGCAAACAGCACTCCGAAGATTTGCTCCATGCTCGCCGGGAACCACCTCATCCCCACTTGCAAGAGATGGTTATGTGTCCAACCCAGCAAGCCGTCGGCGAGCGCGATCAGGGCGAGAAACGAAATCAACATGGCGGCGATGTTTAGAGAAAGATGCAGCCCATCGGTGGTGCCGCGAGAAATTGCACCGAGGAGATTCTCGTTTTTCTCTGCGGCAACTTCATCCTCGCTCATCACCACTCGACCGGCGGTCTTTGGTTGTTCAGTCTCGGGTACCAGCATCTTGGCCATCAGCAGGGTTCCGGGCGCCGTCATGATGACCGCGCTCAGCAGATGTTTCGGATCGATGCCGAACGCGATGTAAGCCGCCATGATTCCGCCCGAAACGTGCGCCATGCCACTGGTCATCACCGTCATGAGTTCGGATTTAGTGAGGTCGGGAAGAAACGGACGGATCGTTAGGGGCGCCTCGGTTTGTCCCATGAAAATGCTGGCCGCGACGTTGAGGGATTCGGCGCCACTCGCGCCCATCACGCGCGTCATGACCCACGCGAATATCTTGATGATGACCTGCATTACGCCGAAGTGATAGAGGACCGCGAAAAATGCGGCGATGAAGATGATGGTGGGCAGCACTTGAAAGGCGAAGAAGAATCCCATCGAGGAGCCTTGCTTGCCGAGTTCCCCGAATACGAACTTGGAACCTTCGAAGGAGTAGCTCAAGAGATGATTTACCCCGTCGCCAGCTTGCTGGAAAAGCCATCGCCCGAATTCGACTTTCAGGACGAAGATCGCGAAAACAATCTGCAATCCCAGTCCCCAGGCGACGGTCTTCAGACGAATTGCGCGGCGGTTGGTCGAGAATGCATAGGCCAGACCAAGCATAGCGAGCAGGCCGAGAATTCCGGTGAATCGTCCCATTTATTTTTTCTCCCCGGACTTGCTGATGGCGCGATGAACCAGCGGCCGCTGCGTTGCGGGCGCCTTGTCGCCGATTGTGAAGCTTTCAAGCAGAAGTGTTTTGGCACGAGTGGCTAGAGCTTCGGAGTTGTAGTGGATGGTGCAAAGCGGATCGCTGGACGCGACGGCGTCTCCCACTTTCTTGTGCAGGACAAAACCTACCGCGGGATCGACCGAGTCTTCCTTGCGTTCGCGTCCTCCGCCCAGAATGACGCAGGCCGTGCCCGCGCGCTCGCATTGGATTGACTGCACGTAACCCGCACGCGGACTGAGCACATCGACTTTATTTTTGGCTCGGGGAAGGCGAGTGGGATCGTCGATGGCCCGCGCATCACCGTCTTGCAGCTTCACCATCTCGCGAAACTTGTTCAGTGCTTCGCCCGAGCGAATCAGCTTCTCGGACAGCTGCTTGCCTTCGTCGATCGTGCGGACGCGATCGCCGAGCAGGAACATCCAAGCCGTGAGTTCGTGGCAAAGATTGCGCAGATCGTCGGGCCCTTCGCCACGCAACACTTCGAGCACTTCGACGACCTCGAGGGCGTTGCCCACATAGCGGCCGAGCGGTTGGTCCATGTCGGTGATCAGCGCGGCCATCTTCTTGCCCATGCGCTCGCCGGTCTCGACCATCAACTCAGCGAGGTAGACCGCATCTTCTTCATTCTTCATGAAGGCGCCCGAGCCGGTTTTCACATCGAGCACGAGGGCATCGATCCCTTCGGCCAGCTTTTTACTCATGATCGATGCACAGATCAGGAACGGGCTTTCGACCGTACCGGTAACGTCGCGCAACGCGTACAGCTTGCGATCGGCGGGAGCAATCTCGGCGGTCTGGCCGATCATGCAGCATCCGCAGGTCTCGAGAACCTTCCGAAACCGCGCAACGGGCAGGTTGACGTTGAAGCCCGGGATCGCTTCGAGCTTGTCGAGCGTGCCGCCGGTGTGACCGAGTCCGCGCCCGCTGATCATCGGGACCACGAGACCACCCGCGGCTGCCACGGGCGCTAGTACCAGGGACGTTTTGTCGCCGACGCCGCCCGTCGAGTGCTTGTCGACCTTGCGCTTTGGCATGTCGGAGAAGTCGAGGACTTCCCCGGAGCGCAGCATGGTGTCGGTTAGGAAGGCCGACTCCGGAGGCGTCATGCCCTTCAGCAGCACGGCCATCAACCACGCGGACGCCTGGTAGTCGGGAATCTCGCCGCGTGTGTAACCATCGACCAGTGCCGCAATCTCTGCCTGCGTCAACTCGCCGCCGTCGCGCTTCTTGCGGATCACATCGATGGCGCGAATGGGAGCGCTGTTTTGGGCTGCGCTCATTTGAGGCGGAATCCTTCGGGCAGGAGTTCCGTGATGTGCGCCTGCTTGTCTCCCTCGGTGCCTTGGAAAAATACGACCGCGTCAGGACCAAATTCATAGATCACCTGGCGGCAGGCTCCGCAGGGCGAGCAGGGAACCCCGTGATCGTTGACCACGGCGACCGCGGTGACTTCGAGCTTGGGACCCAGTTCGGCCACGGCTGCGCAGATGGCGGTGCGCTCGGCACAGTTGGTCATGCCGTAAGAGGCGTTCTCGACGTTGCAGCCGGAAAAAACCTTCCCGGTTTTCGTGAGTATGGCGGCACCTACTCGGAAATTCGAATAAGGCGCGTACGCCCTTTTCATTGCTGTGCGGGCGGTTCGCAGGAGGGTGGCGCGCTGTTTCTCGGCAGCGTTTGTATTCTTCATAAGCTCGAGAAATCAAAGGGTTCGGCGGAGGCCGAAAATGGTGGGCCTGATTGTAACCCTGGACACGCGATTGCAGAACTGTTTCTTGCGATTGTGACGATCGGCTAACCCGTGCCATTTTTCGCTGCGAGCTTGTCAGCCATTTCCTGCTGGACCTTCGCATCGCCGGGGTGGCCGGTCAAGGTGTAGATTTCCGCCATGCGCCGGTGGGGAGTCGGGTCATCCGGCCGCATGCTTGACGCTTCCTGCAAGTACCGCAAGGCGTCGGGATACTGATGGGCATCCTGATTCTTCCTGGCGAGATCGAGCGTGGTGGCGTAGAGCATCTCCTCGGTCCCCGCGTCTTGCGGATTAAGGTCGTGCGCGTGGCGTAACGTCTCGTAGGCGGGTTGGAATTCGCCGAGTTTCATCAACACCGCACCGTAGAGCATGTTGATCTGGTAAAGGTCGGGCCAACGCTTCATAGCGGGCTCGAGTGGCTTGCGCGCCTCTTCGAACCGGTTGAGCTGAAAGTAAGTAAGTGCAAGGTTGAATTGCATCTGGGGAGATTGCGGGGCGAGTTCGGCCGCGCGCTTCAAAGGCTTGAGTGCGGCCTCGAGATCGCCGTGCTGACCGTACAGGGTGCCGAGCGCTGTGAGCTTCTCGGCGTTATTGTCATCGTAAAGCTGATCGCAAACGGTGCGTGCTTCGTCGCGCGGGCCCTTCTCCAACTTCTCGCCGCACTCAGTCTTAATCCGGCTCTGGTCGGTGTCGCCCTGCCGAAGGCGCTGCGAGAAGGCCATCGATGCTTTAGCTTTTTGCTCGAGCCCCTGCTTTCGATAAACGAATCCGAGTTGGTAAGGGACGCGGGCATCGCTCGGATTGGCACGTTCCGCTTCGACCAGCCATTTCTCTGCGTTCGGAAGATTTCCTTGTTTGAAGTACGCCAAGCCAAGGAAATACGCGGTGTCGGGGAACGGCGGCTTGGCGACGGCCTTGCTCAGGTTGCGGATGGCGCTCGCATAATCGAGTCGATCGAGATCCATGCGGCCGAGATAGTACAGCACATTGGGATGGTCGCCGACTTCCATGCGGACGATTTCAAATTCCTTGCGAGCTGCCTCGGGCTTGTGCGATTCGAACAAGGCTACCGCCAGCGGGAAGCGCGCGCGCAGCGTGAGGCTTGGATCGGCCGCCAGCGCAGCCTGAAATTCCTGGGCAGCTTCTTCGTAGCGGTCCTGTTTGAGCGCGTCGTAACCCTTGCCGAGATGCGCCTGCGTGGCTTCGGGTAATTTGGGCTCAGTGGCTTCCTGAGCCATGGAGAAGGCGATGTGCAACCACAGAAGTAAGAACGCGATCCAAAGCGTTCGGGTTCTCGTCTGCCCTTGATTTATCCGCATGCGAGCGCTTCCAGAGGTTCTCCATTATAGATGGCTGGTGCTTGCGTGCACTCGCACCGTTTCTCGCCGTACCTTGACTCGCTCAGAGCGCGACTGTTAGATTTCGGCCTTCCGCAGCGCAGGTCAGGGGGCACGGTTCTGAGTCGGGAAGGGAAGAAGGATCCGCAGCAACGTCTCCTTTCACCGCCGTCGAGCCGTCGCGAGTTTCTGGCCCGGTGCGGCCAAACCGCTGCGTCCGCTTTCATTCCGTCCCACTGGCTGTGTTCGATCGTCCCACCAAACTTCCCGCAGCAAGCAGGAGTCAATCCTGCGTCGAATTTCCACCTGCATCCGCATTACCGGGCGAAACTTCCGCTGGAGTCTTTGCTGCTCAAGGTTGAGCCTGGACACGACAAGTTTGTGCTGGAGAAGTTCGCGGCGCAGATCGAAGCTTTGCTCGCAAATTGGACCGCGGGCCTGCGCAGCAAAGCGAGGCATATCGAAAGCATTCAAGCAGCTTTGGTGCCGAGTTTTCTCGGTGCCAGCCTCAAGCCGGTACAGGCCAAGACAATACGATCGGACCGCGGATTGCAGATTCAAAAGCACTCATTTGCGGAAAGCGCTGACCTTGCCAAGGACGCTTTCTTGCAGACCTGGCAGTCTTCATTCGAACCCTACAACGAAATTCTTACAGCGGAATTTCAAATCACAGGGATCGATGAAGCGTCGACGGTAACGGCCCCCGATGCATCGGCGAATTCGAGCCTGCGTACGCGGATCCGTTACGAATTCGTGGGATCGGGTCGCGAATTCTTTCGCGAACAACGAATCGGCGAGTGGAATCTCGAGTGGGAAAAATCAGGTGACTCTTTCCGCGTGCGACGCTGGCTGACTTTGCACGAGACCCTGGCGCGATCGGCAACGCCCGTATTCGTTGACATCGCTGCGCAGGCTTTCGCTGGCCTGCCTTCGTATTCCGAGCAAATGCTGCACGGTGCCGACTACTGGCGCACCGTGCTTGATCAGGCGACTGGAATCGATATCTACGGACACAACGGTGTCGCGGTCGGCGATATGGATGGCGACGGATTCGACGACCTTTACATCTGCCAGCCTGCTGGTCTGCCGAATCGTCTTTATCGAAATCGCGGTGACGGTACTTTTGAAGATGTCACTGAATCATCCGGCCTTGGGATTCTGGAGAACACGGCGTGCGCCCTGTTCGCAGACGTCCGTAACAGCGGCCGCCAGGATCTGGTCGTGGTGCGCACCGACGGTCCCGTCCTATACGTGAACGAAGGCGGCGGTAAATTTCGCAAGGGTCCAGACGCTTTCCGATTCGCGAAGGCGCCGCAGGGAACATTCACAGGCGCGGCAATCGCGGACTACGATCGCGATGGATGGCTCGACATCTACTTCTGCCTGTATCTCTACTACCAGGGCACGGATCAATACAAATATCCTCTGCCGTACTTCGACGCCAACAACGGCCCGCCAAATTTTCTGATGCGCAACCAGCGTGACGGAACATTTCGCGATGTTACCGAAGAATCCGGAATGAACCGCAACAACACCCGCTACAGCTTCTGCTGCGCCTGGAACGACTACGACCACGACGGCTGGCCCGATCTCTACGTGGTGAACGATTTTGGACGAAAGAATCTTTATCACAACAACGGCGATGGAACTTTCAAGGACGTGGCCGAGCAGGCGGGAGTTACGGATGTCGGGGCCGGTATGAGTGTTTGCTGGCTCGACTACGACAACGACGCGAGCGATGACCTGTATATCGCCAACATGTGGACCGCCGCGGGCCAGCGCGTCACTGCGCAAGCACCCTTTCAGCAAGACGCACCCGCCAAAGTTCGCAATTTCTATCGCAAGCACAGCATGGGCAATTCCCTATTTCATGGATCGCAGACCGGCAGGTCCATGTTTCAAGAAGCGCAGCAGGCCGGGGTCGGAATGGGGCGGTGGTCATGGTCCAGTGATGCGTGGGACTTCGATCACGATGGATTTCCCGATCTCTACATCACCAACGGAATGGTCTCCGGACCTGCGCGCTCGGATCTCAATAGCTTTTTCTGGCGGCAGGTGGTCGCTGGCTCTCCCGATGACTCCACCCCTTCGCCGGCGTACGAGCTGGCGTGGAATGCGCTCAACGATCTACTGCGCTCCGACGGAACCTGGAGCGGCTACGAACGCAACGTTTTCTACGCCAACAATCGGGATGGTACTTTCTCGGATGTGTCTGCCGTGATCGGCATGGATTTTGTGGAAGATGGCCGAGCCTTCGCGCTCGCGGATTTCGATCACGACGGACGGCTTGAAGTACTCCTGAAGAATCGAAATACTCCACAGATTCGGCTTTTAAAAAACATCTCAAAGGAACTGCCCCCTTCCATCTCGTTCCGTCTGCGGGGCGCGAAGAGTAACCGGGACGCCATCGGTGTGGTGGTGAGCGTATCCGCGAACGGGATGCAACAGACAAAAACACTGCAGGCCGGTTCCGGTTTCTTGTCCCAGCACTCGAAGGAACTGTTCTTCGGGCTTGGAGAAGCGAAAGGTCCGATTCAGGCTTCGATTCGGTGGCCGAGTGGATTGGTTCAACAATTACACGACATCGCTCCCAATCACCGATTGGTGGTGGAAGAAGGGAAGAATGCGCAGTCAGAGCTTTTTACCGCGACTGTTTCCGTCCCCGCTGGATCTAGGCCCATCCTTCCCAAGCTCGAAGCCCTTCCGGAGGCTGCTGAAACCTGGCTTCTCGCTCCAGTGCCCGCCCCCGATTTCACGCTCTCCGACCTGGCCGGGAAGGCCGAAACTCTGAGTGCTTACCGCGGCACAAAGGTCCTGCTTCACTTTTGGACTAGTGAGTCTACCGATTCCCGGAAAGATCTCCGCAGCCTTGAATCTCGCGCATCGCGGTGGAAGCAACTCGGCCTGCAAGTGCTAAGCGTGAATGCTGACAGTGCTCACGACTCAGACGCTCTAAGAGTGCTAGCGAAAAAGGAAACATTTTCTTTTCCCCTCGTGCCCGCGACCGACGATGTGGCCGGTACCTACAACGTGCTGTTCCGCTACCTGTTCGATCGCCATCGCGACCTGCCGTTGTCCACGGCCTTCCTCATCGATGAGCATGGCGATGTTGTAAAGGTCTATCAGGGAGCTCTTGAAACGGAACATGTCGAACGCGATATCGCTCAGATTCCTCGCACACCAGCGGCTCGGCTCTCGAAAGCCTTGCCATTTCCGGGCGTCACCGACGCGACCGAGTTTCAACGCAACTATCTCGCGCTCGGATCGGTTTTCTTCCAGCGCGAGTACTTCGAGCAATCCAAGACTTGTTTTGAGCTTGCCTTGCGCGACGATGCCTCAAGCGCCGAAGCCCTTTATGGTTTGGGTAGCGTTTACCTCAAGCAATCAAGACGAGCAGAAGCGCGGGACTTCTTCGAGCGGGCGGTGAAGGGCCGGGCCAGTTTTCCAGAGACTCTGCCGAATGCCTGGAACAATCTCGGTTTACTCGAAACGCAGGATGGCCACACCGACGAGGCGATCCCCCTGTTTGAGCAGGCCCTGAAAGTCAGCCCGAACAACCTGATCGCGCTCGATAATCTGGCCAGCGCGTATCGTCAGCAGAAGCGGTGGGACGAAGCGCGTCGCGTGCTGGACCGTGCTTTAGCCGTCAGTCCCGACAACCCTGAAGCGAACTACAGCCTCGGCATGGTGTATGCGCAGACCAACGATAATGAACGGGCGTATGAGCATTTGCAAAAAGCGTTGCGGGCGCGTCCGGATTATCCGGAAGCCCTGAATAACTTGGGAGTGCTCTATCTGCACATGGCGCGTCGCGACGACGCGGTGAAGAGTTTTGAGGAATGTATCCGCGCTGCTCCCGACTTTGACCAAGCGTATCTAAATCTTGCCCGCGTTTATTCGCTTGAAGGGGATCGCGAGAAAGCTCGTGCGGAACTCCAAGCGCTCTTAACTCGCCACCCAGACCACGAGTTGGCAAAAAAGGCGCTGGCGGATCTCGGCCAGTAAAAACACTGCGATCAGCTTTCGGAAGTCGTTCGACGGCGCTGCGACCGCTACTTCCCGCCCGCCGCCGGCGTAGGCGCGGTCAGCAGGTCTACCATCATTTTGTAAAGCTTTTCGGTGTCCAGATCGACCTGAATCTCCACCGATTGCAGATCGACAGCCGGCTTGTCCTTGTCGGACCAGGTCAACACGTTTCCGTACCCGGGGCCGCCATCGAGATCCACATCGATGAGGCGGGTTTCTTTCTTCGTGATCAGCGAGGGATCGAGCCAGGCCGCCGCCGTCAGTTCATCCCACAAGTAGTTGTATTCTCCGAAGAGCCGCCCGTATTTGCCGATGTACTTGGCCGCAGGCGTTGATCCCGCGCCGATCCGCTGGATCAGCTCCTTCGTCATTTTTGTTTTCACCGAGATGTCCACGGGCGTGCAGACGATCTTCTTCCAGGGTGCGCGCAGCACGATGTGTGCGGCTTCCGGATCGAACCACAGATTGAACTCATGCCGAGGATTGTTTGCGAATTCCGGATCAGCGGTCTGCGGATTCAGGCTGGCTCCCATAAAAATCAGCTGCTGCGCCAGCTTCGGAAATTCTGGGTCGATCGATATGGCGAGCGCCAGGTTGGTCATGGGGCCGCCTTCGTAAATCGTGATCTCTCCCGGATACTGGTGAACCATGCGGATCAGAAAGTGAGCGGCGTCTTCCTGCGCCGCCTTTGTGGTTGGTTTGCCCTCGGGCATCTCACCCAACTCGTCCGCGGGATGGTAAAAGCGCGGCGTCCATGCCCCGACCCACGTGATCGATCCGTAACGCTTTTGCCAAAGTTCGGTTTCCTGCTTGCGCCGAACCAGCGGATACTCCGCGCCCGATACCACGGGAATGTCGGTGCGGCCAATGATTTCAAGCGTGCGCAGCGTGTGTGCAACTTCTGACTTCAGCCAAGCGTCTCCGGTGGCGACCGTGATGCCAAGCACTTCCGTTTGCGGGGATTGAATGAGCAGCAGAATCGATTGCTGATCGGTTCCGGCCGGCCCGGCAGCGTCCTGATCAATAATGATTTTTCGCTTCGTACCTTGTGCCGCGCACATCAGGCAAGCCAGCATCAACACAAGCAATGCGATTCGCCTACTCGGTCTTCCCAGACGCATGGATGGTCCTCTCGCCTCTATCTACTTTTTTCCCGCTAGCCGCCCAATCAGCAAATCAAAAAATCTGGCCGAGTCGACTTCCACGGCCACGTTCGTGTTGGGAACATATTTGTCTCTCAGCACGGGAGACGTTTTCGTGCTCGCCAACGTCGGTGCCGACCCACGGATCGGCATGTTCAATGCCGCCTGCTTCTCGGCGTCGGGACGGCGACGCAAGTCTCCGGCCGACGGGCTGTAGCCAAGCGTCTGCCCGGCCGTCAACTCGCCGGTCGTCTCCACGTCGACGTAGTATTCCTTCCACTTCAATATCGACGGGTCCAGGAACGCAGCCACGGCAAGGGAATCGTGCATGTTAGGACCAACGAGAAATCCTTGTTCGCGATTGTGGTCGATGGCGTGCCGCGCAATCTTAGCCGCCGCCTGGCTTACCGGATTCTGAGCCGCTTCGAGCACTCGCACGTGCTCATCCGTTAGCGAAGTCCGACGCGTCACGTCCAGGCCCACCATGGTTAAGGGAATGCCCGACTGGAACACGATGCGCGCGGCTTCCGGATCCACATAGAGATTGAATTCGGCGGCCGGCGTGATGTTTCCGCCTGACAGCGAGCCGCCCATCATGACGACGCCCTTGACCAGCGACGCGAGTTCCGAATCGCTGTTGAGCGCCTCTGCAACGTTAGTGAGGGGGCCCAGCGTGATCAGGGTGACCTCTTTGGGATGTTTCCTGACCACTGACCGAATCAGTTCAGCCGCGGGTTCGGTGATGGGCTTAAGGGTGGGTTCGGGGAACACCGCGCCTCCCAACCCGTTCTCACCGTGTGCATAGGCCGCTGTCACCAATCGGCGCAGCGAGGGACTCTTCGCTCCCGCAGCCACCGGAATGTCCGTGCGTCCGGCGATTTCCACCATCCGCAGGGCATTTGGAAGGGTCAGTTCGAGTGGAACGTTTCCTGCTACGGCACTAACGCCCTCGATTTTGAGTTCGGGAGACCGCATTGCGAGCAGGAGGGCAAACGCATCGTCCACGCCCGGATCGGTGTCGATGAGGACTCGCGCTGCAGCCGGGCTCGCGGCCTGTCCGTCGATGGTCGCAGCAGAATGCGTCAACGCCAGAGCCTTACCTGACCACGCGGCGGCCGCCAATGCTGCGGTCGACGTTACAAATTGCCGCCTTGAGAAGCCGATTATTTTCTCCTCGCTCATCCTTGGGCTCCTGGTTTATTTCGCCGCGCGAGGCGGTCGCGTCATCAGTTCGACGTACAAGTCGTACAGCTTCTTTGTATCGACATCGAACTGTACTGTGGCCTTTTGCTGCCAAGGCGGCGCCTGGGTCTTGGTGTCCCAGAAGAGTGTTTCTCCGTAACTGGGGCCGTGGTCGACGTCGATGTCAACATACATTTCTTTTTGCCGGGTCACGATCGACGGATCGATCATGGCCGCCGCTGAGAGTTCATCCCACATGAAGCTCTCGACCGCGTAGGCGGTCAGATACTTCGCGACTGGGGTGTCGGCCTTTGCGATCGCCGCTTTTACCGCCGGATTTACGGTGGTCTTGACCGAGATATCGATCGGAGTAATGGTGATGCTCTTCCAGGGCGAGCGCATCACGATGCGCACCGCCTCGGGATCGAACCACCAGTTGAATTCCCGCCGGCCATCAACGCCGGTGATCCCGCCGTTATCGGCGTACATTCCGCTTCCCATCAGTACCAGGGATTTTGCGAGCGTGGCCACTTGCGGATCCAGGCGGAGCGCCAGCGCGATGTTCGTAAGCGGGCCTCCCGCCCAGATCACTACTTCGCCGGGATATTTGTGGACGGTCTTCACGATGAAGTGCGCGGCATCATCATCGAGTGCCTTAATGTGGGGCTCGCCTTCCACCAGCGGCGGCACGACCTCGGGCTCGTGGTAGCCAGCGCGAAACGCAGGCGGGGTGCCCTCCGGGCGCTTCGAGAAATCACTCCAGCAGCCCTTGTAGTGGAGCACACCGTAGAGTTTCTCCCACCGTTCGGTTTCTTCTTTAGAGTTGAGCAGAGGAAATTCAGCACCGGCGATGACAGGAACGTCGGTACGGCCGGCAATCTCGAGCAGGCGCAAGGTGCGCTGCGTTTCTTCCTTGACCCACTGGTCCCCGCTGACCGTGGTGATGCCGAGCACTTCGAATTTGTCAGATTGGAGAAAAATCAGGATCGACTGCATGTCGGTCGTGGCGGGACCGCGTGCGTCCTGATCTACGATGACTTTGATTTTCTGGCCCTGCAACGTGCTAACCGAGAAGCACAGAACAGCCACCCATAGCGCAAACTTGCGTGCGTTCATGGATTCCCTCAATTTGCTGATTCCTGGCCCCCTTGCAATCGGCTGGAACTGGTTTCGTTCGACAACGCGCCAGGCGGGCATCGCATTGTAGCGCAGCGGACGTGTGCAGTGCGTCTGCTGCAGGCGAGGTTTCTCCGCAATTGCCGTACTCGGAAGCAGACCACTAGAATGATCCGCGGAGCGTAAAGATTTTTACTCGAACGATGATTCGATCCTCTCCAAAGCATTCGGCATTCGGGAGTCCTGGCGCGACCTTGGCACTCCTTGTTTTGCTGCTGGCGTTTGTGGCCCTCGGTGGCGCACAGGCGCTCCCGACCTCTTCAATACTGGACGGCACCGTTCGTGACGCGCACGGTACAGCCGTGGAAGGGGCAACTGTGCATCTGCTTAAACGCGGAGCTTCGGAGGACCGAAAGCTCCGGACCGACGCAAAGGGTGAATACCGCTACGCGCAACTGGCGAGTGGGGACTACACGATTCGCGCCGAGAAGCCCGGCTTTCCGGATGCGGCCTTCGGCCCGTTTACGCTACGCGAAGGTCAAAACACACGGATCGAACTTCAACTCGGAGCGCCGGATCAAGAGCAGGCAGGCGCAAGCACGGATGCTCCGCAGTTCTTTGATCCGCCGCAATTCACTGTGGCCGGCGTCACCGACGCCATGAATCATGGGGGCCACGGCTCCGACGCCGTCTCGCGCACAACTCAGTCACTGACCCGTGAAGTGAGCAAGCTGAATAGCACCGGTTCGCCCATGCCTCCCGAACATGAAGCATCGCTGCGTGCAAATCTCCAGAGCGATCCCGCGGATTTTGAAGCGAACCTGCGGCTTGGCAGCCTTCTGACTTCCACGGGAAAACCTGCTGAGGCCGTGCCATTCCTCGAACGCGCCCACCAACTCCATGCCGACCATGACAGCGCTCGCGAGTTGGCTAGCACGTACATGGCTCTGGGGAAGCTACCGGAAGCCCGCTCGACAGCCGAAGCGGCCTTGTCTGAACATGAGACTGCCGACCTGCACCACCTCCTTGCGGAGATTGACGAGAGGCAACACGAGCCGCTCCAAGCCGTTCGCGAGTATCAGCGTGCCGCGGAACTGGATCCCAGCGAAACCAATCTCTTTGATTGGGGGACGGAACTCCTTGCGCATCGTACGTTACAACCCGCCATCGAAGTCTTCACTCGCGGCCATCAGCATTACCCGCAATCGGCTCGCATGCTTGTAGGGCTGGGTGTCGCATGGTATGCGAGCGGGTCGACGGATCAAGGCTCCAACTACGTTTGCGAGGCAGCGGATGTCAATCCCTCCAACTCGTCCCCGTATGTTGTTCTTGGAAAGATGTCGATCGCTGAGCCGGCAACTTCACAGCCCGTTCTCGACCGCCTTGCCCAATTCTTCAAGCGGCAGCCCGAAAACGCACTGGCGAACTATTACTACGCCGTTGCTCTCTGGAAACATGATCAATCGTCGCGATCCCCTGAAACATCGCGCCAGGTCGAATCCCTGCTTGAAAAGGCTCGCCAACTCGATCCCAAACTGGCCGGCGCATCGTTACAGCTAGGCATTGTTTTTGAAGATGGCCGTGACTTGCCCCGCGCCGTCGAGTCGTACAAAGCGGCCACAAACACCGACCCGCAGCTCAGGGAAGCGCACTATCGCCTGGCGCAGCTTTACCGCCGCATCGGGGAGAAGGCCAAGGCGGAACAGGAACTCGCCGCTTACAATCGCATCTCGCGCGAAGTTCTTGACCAGAATGAACGCGAAGCCTACGAGATTCCGCAATTTGTTTATACTCTCCGCGATTCCAAGTCACCCGCATCGCAGCACTAGCAAGCCTGGGGGCATGCCTGAACTCCAATCCGCTCGATCGCTACTTCAAGCTCACAGAAAATCAAACCACGCTCCGCCGCGAAGTTGTGGGAGGAATCACGACGTTCATGACGATGGCCTATATCGTTGTCGTGAATCCCCAGATTCTGTCGCAAGCCGGAATGCCCGCGGAGGGCGTGGTGTTCGCCACGTGCATCTCGTCGGCCGTTGCCTCGCTGGTGATGGGGCTGTATGCAAACTACCCCATCGCGATGGCGCCCGGCATGTCGCTGAACGCGTACTTCACATATTCCGTATGCCTGGGGATGGGCATTCCCTGGCGGACGGCGCTGGGCGTCGTCTTCCTCTCCGGCGTCTTGTTTGTCTTGCTGACGGTCACGCGCATCCGCGAGCAGATCGTGAACGGCATCCCTGACGGCCTCAAGCACTCGACCGCCGCAGGCATCGGCATGTTCATCGCATTCGTCGGACTGCGCAACGCGAAACTGGTGGTAGCCAATCCGGCGACGTTTGTCAGCCTTGGTAACCTTGCGTCGAGAGAGGTCATTGCCGCCTGTTTCGGCATCGTTCTGACGCTGATCCTGATGGCCCGCAAGGTGAATGGAGCGATCCTGCTGGGGATTGCGGGCACGATGATCTTCGGCATCTTCGCGGGGGTCGCCGCCCGCCCGGCGGCGTGGGTGTCGATACCGCACCCCGGTTCCACGCTATTTCAGCTCGATCTCCGGGCCGCATTGCACCTGGGGCTGCTGGAGATCATCTTTGCTTTCCTCTTCGTCGATCTCTTCGACAACGTGGGCACACTGGTCGGGGTCTGCGAGCAGGGAGGCTTCGTCAAGGATGGCCGAATCCCACGCGTTGGACGTGCTCTGCTGGCCGACGGCATCGGCACCATGGTCGGAGCCCTCACCGGGACGTCAACCGTCACCAGCTACATCGAGAGCGCTGCTGGCGTAGCCGCAGGCGCGCGTACGGGTCTCAGCAACGTCGTGGTGGCGATTCTGTTTGCCGCCGCCGTGTTCCTCGCCCCAGTGGCTGGCGCAATCCCGGGCTTCGCAACCGCGCCGGCCTTGATCCTGGTAGGCGCGCTCATGACGCAATCCATCGCGCAGATCGCGTGGACCGACTTTACGGAGGCTTTTCCGGCCTTCCTGACGGTTCTGGCCATGCCGCTTACCTTCAGCATTGCCACCGGGCTGAGCCTTGGAGTGATCGCCTACACGATTGTGAAAGTCGGGACGGGCCGCCATCGGGACGTAAGCCCGGTGCTTTGGATCCTGACCGTGCTGTTCATCCTGCGCTACGTCTACCTGGCAGCAGCGTAACCTCAACGCGCCGGCTGAATCGGCGCGGTCATCAACTGGATGAACATCCGATAAAACTTCTGCGTGTCGAGGTCCGTCTGGATTTCGACCAGCGACACAGGGACGTCAGGCTTGTCCTTTTCCGACCACGTCAGCGTGTTGCCATACCCAGCCCCGTGGTCGACGTCCACGCTCATGTAGCGCGACTCATGCCTCGTAATGATGCTGGGATCGATCCAGGCGGCCGCCGCGAGTTCGTCCCACAGGAAGTCCGATCCCGGCCCGGGCTGTAATACTTGGCGACATAGCGGGCCAGCGCGGTCCCGCCCGCATCGATCTCTTTAATCATGGCGGGAGTCAGGCGAGTTCGCACAGAAATATCGGTCGGCGTGCAGACAATCTTCTTCCAGAACTCGCGCAGAACGGTGCGTGCCGCCTCGGGATCGAACCAGAAGTTGAATTCATGCCGCGGCGTATTCTCGAACTCCGGGTCGTCGCTGACGGGGCTCAGACTGCCTCCCATGAAGACAAGTTCCTCGGCCAGTTGCGAAAACTCAGGGTCGATGGTGAGCGCGAGCGCAAGGTCGGTCATCGGGCCGCCTTCGTAGATCGTGACCTCGTGCGGATACTGATGCACCATCCGGATCATGAAATGAGCGGCATCCTCAGAGGCCGCTTTGCTCTTCGGCAGGGCCTCCGGCAGCTCAGGAATAACGGACGCCTCGTGCCACCACCGATCGTCCCAGGCCCCAGCGTACGCAACCTTCCCATAGCGCTCCTGCCACAGCTGTGCCTCCTCGCGGCGATTGACAAGCTGGAACACCGCTCCAGGAATTACGGGCACATCCGTGCGTCCGATGATCTCCAGCAACCGCAGCGTGTGCGCAATCTCCTCGTCGCGCCACTGGTCGCCGC